>JACCDR010170703.1_pt1 | contig 51707 bp, 53 predicted proteins | sample 7446431 | NCBI WGS metagenome assembly JACCDR01 (sample SAMN15323443, study PRJNA562643) | freshwater metagenome | isolation source: river surface water | place: USA:Blue River Watershed | collected 2017-08-17 | reverse complement strand
GTGCGCGTTGTGAAAAGGGTCCCTTCTGCGGGTCCCTTCTGCGGGTCCCTTCTGCGGGTCCCTTCTGTGGGTCCCTTCTGCGGGTCCCTTCTGCGGGTCCCTTCTGCGGGTCCCTTCTGCGGGTCCCTCCGTGAGACTCCCGTTCCCATCCCGCTCCATCGCGCTATGGTCCTGCATGCCCCAACGCAGCCGTGGCAAGAGCATTCCCCCCGCCCTGGCCCCCGCAGACCCCGCGCCGGTCATCGCCGTCGTGCAAGCCTTCCAGCAGAGCCTCATGGAGCGCCTGGAGGATCTCTCGGTTCCCCCGACCCCCGAGGACATCATCTGCGAGACGACCGCGGTAGCCCGCATGGCCGCCATCGCTGGCGATCTGGAGACGGCCATCAAGGGCTTCAAGGCCGCCGGCGACCTCATGGGCCTTGGTGCGCCCAGCAGCACCGCCACCCACAACCATCTGCACCTGCATCAGACCGCTGCCAGCATGCTCGACGCGGACGATGCTGCGCTATCCGACCTCATTGCGGCAGCTAAGGCGAAGCCGGTCGTCCCACATGTACGCGATGTACACGCTCCAAATCCAATCCATACGCAACCGCACGCAGCACCGACCGCCGAGGGCCTGCTCGCGTGAGGCCCTCCCCCATTCTCTCTTTTTTCACCCATTGGATTTAGAATATGTACATACGGTACAAGAGCAGGATGAGGTAAAATGACGAGGATCCTCCATCCCAACGACTTCCCGACGCGCGACGAGTTCAACCTGCTCCACCAGCGGGACTCCACGCGCGCCGCGCACCTGCTCGTCCACCTGCGGGATGCGGCTCGCAAGAACCTCGCATGCTTCGTGGCGTTCCGGTACTTCATCGCCGGCAAGCAGATCCAGTGGAACTGGCATCTGGACTACCTGTGCGACATCTTCACTGCCGTCTACAAGCGCCAGCTCAAGCGGACCATCGTCAACATCCCCCCGCGGTTCTTGAAGTCCGAGCTGATCGGCCAGGGCTTCCCGGCATGGATGATCGGGCAGGACGACTCGTTCCGCTCCAGCGTCCTGAGTGCCGGTGCGACCGCCATGCTCGCGGTGCGCGACAGCCGCAAGACGCTGGAGATCATCAAGAGCAACTGGTACAAGACCCTGTTCCCGAGCGTCATCGTGCGCAAGGAAACCGAAGCTGAGTGGGAAACCATGAACGGTGCGAGCCGCAACGCCGCCGGCGCTGCCGGCACGATCATGGGCCGCGGCGGCGATCACCTGCTGTGGGACGACATCCTCCAGAGCCAGGACGCGATGAGCGAAACCGTGCGCGAGAAGGTCAACGAGTGGCTCGGTGAGACGTTCCGCAACCGCCTCAACGACCAAGCCAACGGCACCATCACCGGCATCATGCAGCGGCTCCATGAGCGCGACCCCACCGGCTACCTGCTCGACCAGCAGAAAGCCCTCGGTGCCGACCAGTACACGCACATCGTCCTGCCGAACGAAGCTCCGAGCCGCACCGTCGTCGCATTCAACGGGAAAATCTACGCCACGCGCGAAGCTGGCGACCTCCTCCACCCTGCGCGCATCGGCCCGAAGGAAACCGCGGCTCTCAAAGCCGCCATGCGCGCCAACTACCACGGCCAGTATAACCAGAACCCCGTCAAGATGGAAGGCGGCCATCTCGACCCGCGGCGCATCCTGCGCCTCGGCGGCAGCGGCATCGAACTCAAGAGCCGACTCGGCTTGACGCCGGTGTTCTACGTCGACTTCGCGGCGACCGACAAGCAGATCAACAAGGACGACCCCGACTTCTCCTGCATCGAAGTGTGGGCGAAGGACCAGTTGGGTCGCATGATTATCCTCGACTGCTGGCGGCAGCAGACCGCAGATTACGCCGTCATCGCGCGCACGCTCATCAACATGCACCGGCTGTGGCGGCCACGCTTCGTGAAGGGCGAACGTGGGTCCCTCCTCAACCTGTTCCAGCCCGTTCTCCACCAGCAGATGCTGCTCGCCGGCCATTTCCTGACGCTGGAACCTCTCCCTGGCCGCGGGCATCGCGACAAGATGGAGCGCAGCATGCCCTACCAGGGCATCTTGAACGCCGGCATGGTGGCTGCCCCCGAGGAAGCGCCGTGGTTCGCGGCGTTCGAAGGCGAAAACCGCAGCTTCCCCAATGGCGCTCACGACGACACCCTCGACCCCGCGTTCGATGCTGCCGCCGACTACCAGATGCTCCCGCGCGGCGAAGCCCCCATCGTCTCGCCCACCGACCCCATGATCCTGCTGTCTGATGAGGTCAAGCGCCGCATCGAAGAGGAACGGGAGCGGCAGTTGAATCCCGTTGACCCCAACGCCGATGACTGGTAGCCTCACCAGCGGTCCCTGCCAATCCCGGCATCATTCCTTGAAAGGACCGCCCCATGGCTCTCAACGGCATCCCCATCACCATCGCAGACTTCACGGCGCTCGCCGCGACCGCGATGACCACCCCTGTCGTCGCCGGCGAGATCGGTCGCGGCGCGTTCGTGCGCGGCGTCGGTGCCGGCTCCGAGCGCACCGCCGGCAACAAGCGCGCCAAGGTCATCATCAACCGCCCCGGTGGTGACGGCCAGATCGCCCTCTACGGCGCGTCCCTGCCCGACCCCCTGAGCGGCAAGCCCCTCGGCAACGCCTTCGCCCCGGCCCAGGCCGAGACGGTCGCCGTGCGCGCCCTGGCCGCCGCCATCCCCTTCGGCGGCAACGCGGTCCTCAACGCCACCGCGCTGCTCGACACCCGCGCCACGACCGCCGGCCAGCCCGCGCTGATCGCCGCCGGCGTGCCGACCCTCCTGCATCTGGTGGTCGCGAACGGCGTCATCCTGCGCTGCTCAAACGCCCCGGCCGCCGGCACCGCGACCGCCCCACCCGAGATCACCTACACCGTGACCGCCGGTGTCGTCACCCTGTACGTCGGCGCCGTTGGCGCCTGGACCGGCCTGACCCCGGCCCCGGCGGGCCTCGACGTGGTCGAATACTTCGTCGAGACGCCGACGCAGATCCTCGCCGGTGCCGCGCGCCTGACCGAGTACGTCGGCATCCAGAGCAGCACCGTCCTGTTCGTGACCGCCACCGTGGCCGTCACCGCCGGCCGCTCGCTGGTGAGCCTCGACCACAACGTCGATTAGTACCCGTCGACGCGAAGGCGACCGAACAGACCCGCCGGGGGCTTCCCTGGCGGGTCTTTTCGTCTACCCTGCCGCCATGAGCCTGCCCCTCGCGCCCGCCTCCACCGCCTCGCCTGCCGCCGCGGAGGCCAAGCCCGTGCGCCCCGAGGTCCCGCCGGCGATCATCGCGGATGTCAACTCCTGGTGGAATAAGACCGACAACCTGACGCAGCGGAAGAACGCCCTGTGGGAGTTCCGCGAGGCCAACAAGACCCTCTTCCCGGCGCGTTTCAACGTCAACGACCATCGCCGCGGGCAGACCCCTACGGAGCTGCGCTCCGGCAAGGACACCCGGCGCGTCCAGACGCCGATGATCTACCGCGGCACCCTCCAGATCACCGCCATGACGGTGCCGGAGGACCTCGCGTTCGCGTGGCAGGCGAAGGAACAGGTCAAGCCGCCGATCCAAGACCCGATGCTGGGCCAGCCGACGACCGCCATCGACCCCACGCTCACCGGCATGGGCGACACCCTGCGCATCAGCCAGAAGCAACTGCTCGACGAGGCGAAGTGGATCGAAAAGCTCCAGGCGTGGGTGCAGGACAGCGACACCTACCCGGCCGCGATCCTCAAGTGCGCGTTCCGGCGCGACTACCAGAGCGCCACCCTCAACCCGAACCCCGTCGACCGCGATGACGCCGACGGCATCGCCGCCGTCGAATCGCTGCTGGCGCAATACACGCAGAAAGAGTTCGACCAGAACGACGCCAAGTTCGCCCAGCTCATGCAGGGACTTCGCGCGCTCAAGGAAAAGGCGCGCATCACCCGCTGGTTCGGCCTCGACCTCCAGCTCCTGCCGCTCGACGCCTTCGGCGTGCTGGAGGACGCCACCGACATCGTCAACATCTACGACGCCAGCGCGATGTTCCATGACGCGCTGATGACCGGCGAGGCGATCCTGGCGCGCTACAAGTACCGCGACGGGCAGGAGGGTGAATCGTTCGGCGTTCTGCCCGAGGAGCTGACCAACGCCACGCCGTGGGACACCAGCAACAGCTCGACGGACCCCAACGCGCGCAACCGCGCCAGCCGCAACCGCCAGCTCACGACCCCGAACGCCACCCCCGTCAACGTCAGTTCGACGGCGGGCATGACCGGCGTCGACCCCCTCCAGCGGCAGTACCTCGTTCGCGAGGTCTGGTGCAAGCGCGACCGCACCGTCTACACGATGATCCGCGGCATCCAGCACTTCGTCGACAAGCACGTTCCGCAGAAGCGCAGCGAGCAGTGGTATCCGTTCTACATCCTGCCGGCGAATCGCGTCCCCGGCGAGCTGTACGGAGCCAGCTCGGTGGAGTTGAAGCGCGACATCCAGGCGCGCATCCTGCGCAAGCGCAGCGACGAGGAGAAGGCCCGGTGGCTGCACCTGCCACGCGGCGTCTACAACCGCTCGGCGGGCGTCGACGAAAAGGAAATGGTGAAGCTGCAAGACATCGAACCCGGCAAGCTCCGCGGCATCAACTTCGGCACCACGGCGCAGAAGATCGACGACATGGTGCAGTGGTGGAAGTACGACTACAACCCCGAGAGCTTCAACACCATGAAGGACGAGCAGGATCTCGACCTCATGGGCAGCCTGCCTGTGCAGGCGATGGGGCAGACCGGCTCGGCCAACTTCGCGACCGAAGTGAGCGTGGCGGCCAGCGGGTCGCAGATCGCCACCGAGTTCCGCAAGAACAACATCAAGCGGTGCATCGAAAACTTCCTGCTGTGCAATGGCGAGGAGCTGTTGCAGGAGCTGACGCGCGAGGAAGTGCAGCTCATGGGCGGCCCGTTCGCGGTGTGGCCGGAAATCTACGACGAGGTCGAGGCGGCGCAGATCGTCGAGGATGCACAGGCCCGCGCAATGCAGACCGCATCGCAGAGTGTTCTCCTCCAGGTGCAGCAGCAGGTGATGGAGACGGGGGCGCTCCCGACGCCGCAGGCGGTCGCGTCGATGGTCGAAGCGGCGGCAGCGCCGATCTGGCAGAATGAGATGATGCAGACCTACGGCGGCATCGAACCGATGACGCGCACCAGCCTGTTCCGCCGGCTCAAGGTCGAGATCAAGACCACGTTCAACAGCCGCCTCGACAAGCAGCAGAACCTCCAGATGTTCGGTCTGCTGGCGACGGCGCTCCAGGGCATCGGAGCGACGGCGCAGGCGCTCGGCCAGCCGTTCAGCATCCGCCCGATCCTCCTCCATCACGCCGACCTCATCGGCGGGGCCAACATCGTCGACGAGGCGTTCCCCGCCATCAGCCCGATGGAGATCGCCAAGCATCTCGCGCAGGCGGCTCTCCAGGCCGCTGCTGCGCCGGCGGCCGGGGCGAGCGCGAAGGCCGACGCCAAGGCCCCTGGTGGCCCTCCGGCGGCGCAAGGCCCCCGTGGCAATGAGGTCGACCCCGCCGAGCAGGCGAACAACGCCCTGGCGAGCGCCCCCGATCCGTCGATCACCTAGCCCCCTTGACCGGGGCTATGTGAACCCGTAGGCTCGCCCCCGTGCCATCCGCGTTGAACGGGCAGGAACCCCGTGAGGACTCGCCCCCCTCACAGCCGGAACAGCTTCCGGTGGACACGCAGCCAGCGCAGCCGGTCGATACCGGCGCTGCTCCCACCGACGCCGCTCCCGCCCCCTCCACCCCGCATGGAGAGGAGACGCCCAAGGACGACCGCCCCCGCGATGAGCAGGGTCGATTCGCCGCTGGCGACTCCAAGCCGTCCAAGCCCGACCCCATCAAGGCTGCCATCGACCGCCTCGCCAAGCCGGCGACCCAGGCGAAACCCGATGCCGCCAAGCCGCCGGCAGGCACGCCGACGCAGGCCGCGCAGAAGCCGAAGGATAGCCCCAAGGCACCCGAGGCCAAGCCGACCGATGAGGCTTTGAAATCCCGTACCGACGACCTCGACGCATCCCCTGAGGAGAAGGCCGCATGGCGGCCCGCCACCAAGGAACGGTTCGACAAGGTCCTCGCCGCAGCGCGCAGCTCGCGCGAAGAGCTGGAGAAGGCCAAGCCCGACATCGAAGTCGGACGCGGCTACAACCAGCTCGTCGACGAGTTCGATCTGCATGAGGACATCGGGTTCGTGCCACCGGAACACTTCGCCGGCGTCGTCAAGGCGCAGGCCGCGGTGAACCGCAGTCTCCTGGCTTTGGAGCAAGGGCGTCAGCCCGCGCCCCAGGATCTGGCGACCGTCAAGGCACTGTCCGAGAGCATCGGCCGCATCAGCGCGAGCATTGGCATCGCCGCCCCCACCCCCGCCGCAGCGGAAGTGAAGCCCTTTGAGGGTGAACTGACGCCCGAAATGCGGGATCTGGTGGAGGTCTACGGCTATGACGAGAAGCGCGTGCGCCTGCTCGCCGCCCTGGAGGGCAAGACCTCCCAGGCGGCACCGCAAGCCAAGGTGAATCCTCCCGCGCCGCAGCCGGCCAACACCCCTGCCCCCGCTCCCCAAGAGCGCCCGACAGGCGTGGACATGGTCCAGCTCTACGGCCGGAAGCTCATGTCGGATCTGACCGCCCTCGGCGTGCAGAACCCCGGCGAGCAGGTGCGCGTGCTGCTGCGCCACCCGGCGACCAAGCAGGAGGTCATCAAGCGATTCCCTGGCCTGACGGTCGCGGAAGTCCCTGCGGTGTTCGATGCTCTCGACCCGCAGACTCGGTACGAGATTCTCAAGGCCGCCCACACGGCGACGACGGCGAAACCCCCGGTTCCTGCCCGTCCATCAACGCCCCCGCCGGCCACCCCCGCTCGCACCTTACCCGTGACGCGCACTCCCGGTGGGGGCAACCGCCCCGCTGTAGGTGACGCCAACGCCGTCTCCAGCGCGGTGGACTTTCTCGCGGCCAACTAGCCGCAGGAGTCTCCCATGCCCGTCGACAACACCAGCCTGACCCAGGAAGAGATCGACTTCCTCGCCCAGGCCACCCTCTCCCGTCGCATCGCCAATCGCGGCGATGTGACCGCCCTCGACCGCGTCGAGAGCGGCACCCTCAAGTACGCCCTCGGTCGCGCCAAGCAGTTCGGCCCGCCGGTGCAGGGCGGCTTCCGCTTCTACGTGAAGGGCAACCGCGGCCAGCGCCTCCAGTGGTGGCAGGGCGCGGACACCCTGACCTTCGCCAACAAGCAGACCCTCTCGGACATGGTGTTCGATGTGGGCAAGGGCCATTACGGCTACGAGCTGATCTACGACACCATCGAGCGCAACGGCATCCGCATCGACTACAACAAGGGCATCCGCGAAGGTCAGAGCGACCGTTCGGTGCTGGAGCGTACCGTCAACATCATCGAACAGACGATGGATGATGTCGAGTACGACTGGATGAACGATCTGCGCAAGCGGTTCATGACCGCCAACGCCGACCAGCCGCGCTGCTTCACCGGCCGCGACGGCCTGATCGGCTCGCAGAACACCAGCGGTCTGATCGGTCGCCGGAGCCGCACCAACAAGCTGTTCCAGCACTACCTGACCACCGGCGTCACCGTCGACAACATCATGCTGGAGTTCTTCCGCATGATCCGCAACGCGAACCGTTTCGCGGGCGGCACCAAGATCGACTACATCTCCTGCGGCGATGAGGTCTACGATCTGCTGGTGAACCTGCTGTGCAGCACGGGTGCCAACCCGCTCGCTGCCGGTATGACCGGCGCCGTGGCCGGCAAGGTCGATTACGCCCGTGCGCAGGAGATCGCGTTCAAGAAAGGTGAGAAGTATAACATCTCGCTGCCGCAGGACTGCTTCTCGTACCAGGACATCCTCATCGTCAACGATCCGGTCTACTACCTGCTGCGTGAGGAGAACCCGACCGAGAACTGGCACAAGCGCATCGACTTCTGGAACTTCTCGCACTTCGGCATCATCCCGGTCATCACCGAGATGACCGTGCCGCACGCGATGCCCTACAACCAGCGCCTCATGCGCACCAGCATCCACGGCGAGTGGACCGCGTGGTGCGACATGCCGCGCAGCCAGGGGCTGATGTTCATCGCCTAGTGATCTGAAATGCTCGGGTGGCCCGGTCCTGACGGACTAGCGGCCCTGCGCTACCTGCACCCCAGCCGGCCTGTGCCGGCTGGGGTTCAGCGTCAAGAGGTACGCCCCGCCAAGCGTTCGATTCCCCCTGCCCGCCGTTGTGCGGGTGGCAACGGGTCGGCAACCCTTCGGGGAGTGCGGCGTCAGGAAACGGCCTCCCCTTGGAACATCCCGTGGCCGAAACCATCACCGCCGAGGACCGCCCTGCGTCCCTCCTCCCCCCGTTGCATGAGAATAGCCTGACGGACCGCGCGAAGCGCATCGTCCGCAAGGCGTACTCCAGCGGCCCCGACATGGGCTGGAAGGGGTCGAACCGCGTCGTCGCCTACGCCATCCGCGTGCGCGCGGAGTGCAAGGTCGGGGACCGCGAGTTCAGCGCCGACATCAACCTGCACGAAGCGGTGCTGCTGCGCCGCTTCTACGAGGAGTCGGGTGGCGGCACCGTCCGCATCACCCCCGAGTGGGTGCCGCTGCTCGACCGCCTTGTGCCGCTGTCGCAGGAACAGCTCAAGGCCGAGCTGGACCGCATGAACACCAACTTTATTGTTCCGCGGCCGACCGGCACGTTCGCCGTGCCGAGCGTGTTCCTGGGCAACGAGCCGGCCGAGCAGCTCAAGCGCCTCCACGACGTGCTGCGCCGCCAGCTCGATGCATGGACGGGCATCGTCGATGTCGCCATGGGTCGACTGAGCAACAAGCCCGCGGACCCTGACCTCGCTATCGTCGCGGCTTTCGAAGCCATCACCGGCAAAGAGCTGGAGGACATCGCCAACATCGCGGACCCGAGCCGCGACGGGGCCGGCGAGCTGGAGCTGCCCGAGGCCGCGCCGCTGGTGAAGGCCATCCAGGCGTTCGAAGCCGACCCGCAGATGACCCCCGAAGCTGCCATGAAGATGGTCGAGGCCGAAGGGCAGGCCGAGGACGTGCAGCAGGCGCTGGTTCAGCGCCTGGGGGCCGCCGGGCTGGACCAGCAGCACGCCCTGGCGGTCGCCACGCTTGCCGAGCTGTGCGGCGACGGGCAGATCCCCGACGACGAGCTGGCCGACGCCGCCGGCACCAAGGCCAAGGCCAAGCTGGAGGCCATTCGTCGCGCCTTGAAGGGGTGAGGATGGGGGCTAGGCTCCCCTGTGGGGGGCCTAGCCTTGGAGTTCCATTGCAGCCGCGACGAGATCCTGCGCCAGTGCAGGGCGTCCTTGGGCATCCAGACCTCCTCGGACCTCGGTTCGCAGGTGGCCGAGCAGCACATCGTCGCCATCAATCAAGCGGCGTTGCAGGCGCAGCAGGAATGCTCCTGGGTGAACGCCCAGGGGCGCATGACCGTCGACCTCCAGGCCGAGCAGAACACCCTCAACTACCCCGAGAACAGCGGCCCCGGCAGCATCCGCGCGGCGGCGGTGTTCGACCCCGACACCGAGCGGTACTACCCGCTCTCGCCGCGCATCATCCCGGTCCACGCCGACCAGGATCAGCAGCAAGCCGCCGGCGGCGCGGAGTTCAAAGCGGTGCAGGGCCGCCCGCGCGTCTACGAGCAGCGCAACCAGATCATGCTGTGGCCCTACAGCGACAAGCCCTACAAGGTGCGCTTCGACTACCTGCGGCCGGTGACGATGCCGGAGCCGAACAGCGTGAGCATCGTCGACGCCATGCTCATCATCTACATGGCGACCAGCATGATCGCCACGCAGATGAACGACGAGCGCATGGCGGCGTACTACCTGGGCCTCTACGTCGGGCGCAAGAATGCGCTCATGGCGTGGCAGTCGCAGGGCAGCACCTTCGCCATGTCCACGGAAGCCGATCTGGCCGAAGGCGAAGGCTTCGACGAGTCGCTGCTGCCGAGCTGGGACCGCCGCCCGACGATGCCCGGGTTCAACAGCGGCCCGCAAGGGCTGATCTGACATGCGTGACGGCGCTCGCATCACCATCGACGACTTCGGCAACGGCATTGACCGCCGCCTCGGGCTGGTGTCGCGGGTCGCCAACAAGTTCTTCGACCTGGAGAACGTCGTCATCACCGAAGGGCGCAAGCTGCGCCGCCGGCCGCCGCTGCGGAATGTCACCGGGCAGCTCTCGCCCAACGCCTCCGGCGGGTTCTACATCAACGGCCGGCTGGTGACGGTTGCCCCGGCTGGCGCGTCGGTGACGCACACCACGGCGGTGCCGGCGACGACGGTGTTCTTCGACAGCCCGCCCAACGCCACCGCGGAGTGGCGGCTCATCGACCTCCAGGCGTTTAACGAGCAGCTCGTCGCCATCATCGCGCACCGCTTCGACAGCACCGCGGCTCCATGGCGGACCTTCCTGCATGTGTGGGACGACGCCCGTCCGACCTACGTCTCCGACCCGGCGTTCCCGACCACCTGGACCTCCGAGCTGCCCCAGCACCTGTTCGGCGTCGGCAAGGTCGGGGCCTACTTCGACTACACCCCGCGGATGGCGATCAGCGCCGACCGCATCTACGTCTCCCGCCCCGATGGCAACGTGGCCTACTGCGGCACGGGGAAGCCGCGCATCTGGAACACGCGCACCGCCGAGGAGATCCTGGTGGACGGACGCTGGTGGTATTGGATCAGCACCAACCAGCCCGGCGACTTCACCATCGACCTCGACGTTCCCTTCCTCGACCTCGTATCGGACCAGCGGTTCGCCGCCTACGTCTGCGAAGCCTGTCTTGCCGATGGAACGTGGTCGCAGATGCGCGAGCAGACCACCATCACGGCATATGGCGACTACACCGTCCAGCCGATCCCCAACCCGTTCGCCCCAACCGATCCGCCTCACACCCGCCTGACCATTCGGTTCCCGGGTGACGGGCGCGTGTTCCGCTTCCGCGCGCTGGCGAAAGCCCCCGTCATCCTCACGACCGGCCTCTACGTCACCACCGACCGCACGGTGGTCGGTGGGTCGCTGACGCACGAAGGCCGCGGCCATCTGGTGAACACCTACCAGACGCCCGTGCTGCCCACCGCCGGCGACGAATACTACATCGCCGCCGCGGTCCCCGATGCGCCAATCCCGGTCCCCACCACCATCCTCGGTGTACCGTCGAGCATGCCGTTCAACGGCCAGGAGCGGTACTGGTCGCGCATCCTGGCGAACGTCGAGAGCGGCCCCGGTGGCGCGACCTTCCTCTACGCCCTGACGGGCAACGTCACGATCACGGTGAACGGCACGCGCGTGAGCGGTGTCGGCACCCTCTTCCGCTCGGAGCTGAACATCGGGCGGCAGGTGGAGATCAATGGGGAGCGCCGCAATGTGCGCTTCATCGGCAGCGACGTGGACATGGAAGTCGACGCCCCGTTCACCACTGCCTACACCGGCATCGGGCTGCGGGACCCGCGCTACCGCTACGCCTACGAGATCGCGGACGCGGGCAACGAGTGGTACGCCGAGCAGGAGGCGGACGCGACCTTCAACAACGCCGGCCGCGACGATGCCGGGGCGCTCGGCACCGCCACCTACGACAGCTCCGGCGAGCTGCCGCTCTCCATCAGCGTGGCGCAGAACCGCCTGCTGGTGCAGTTCTCGGCCAGCCTGCAACTGTGGGGCGTCGGCCCCAACGCCGTGACCGACATGCGCCTGCTCTCCAAGGACGGCCAGAGCAGCGGCATCCAGACTGCCCCGCGCGGGGTTCTCATTGACGGCGACACGGCGCTGCCCACCGCCAACGGGGTGCGCCTGTTCTCCCCCAATGGGCTGGGCAAGGACTACATCCGCTTCATCGGCATCGGGGACCTCCTGCGCGGCATCCCGACCCCCGACCTGACGCGGGCGATCTGGTGGCCGAACCTGCGCGCCTACATCACCTGCGCCGCGTCCGACCCGAACGGGTTGACGTTCTTCGTGCTGTTCAAGCACGTCGATACCCGGGTCCTGGGGTGGAACCTGTGGCGCTTCGCCGGCATCACCGCCGTCGACGACCTCTTCATCCACCAGGGCGATCTGTGCATGCGCATCGGTCGCGACATCAAGCGTGTGGCGACGGCGGACACAACCTTCCGTGACGACACGGACCCCGCCGATCTGCCCTACCGCAGTCGCGGCCGGCTCACTTACTGCGACCTCGGAACCCCGCAGCGGAACAAGAAACTGACGCAGTGCGAAGTGGTGCAGGAGGGAACCTGCACGCTGCGCGTCTACATGAACCCTTCTGCGGTGACGGAGAACGCCCCCGGGCCGCCGAGCGTGCAGGGGACGACCATGGGCTTCCAGCGCGTGCCGCTGGCGGTCATGGGACCGGGCATCGCGGTGGAGTTCGAAAGCCGCGACCCGGCGGGCCACAACCTGGACAGCATCGCTTTCGACTACGTCTTGCGCAACCGATAGGCCACGGGAACCTCCTCCATGCCGTCCACGCCCCCCTACGTTCCGACGTTCAGCTTCCCGAACGACCCGTCGCCGCAGCGCAAGATCAACGACGTTGCGCTCCAAGAGCAGCTCCAGCTCATCAGCGCCAACATCGCGGCGCTGATCCAGGCGCTCGGCGTTTCGATCCGCGACGACAACACGCTCACCGACGAGCTGGTGCGCCTGCGCAACCTGCACCCCGAGCTGGCGACCTACCTCCAGAGCGCAGTCGAAGGCACCATCGCCACCGCCGCGATGGACTACTACAAGCCGGTGCGCGCGGTGATGACGGAGAACCTGGGGAGCTTCTATGGCCTCCAGAACATCGACGGGGTGATCCTCGCCAATGGCGACCGCGTCCTCCTGACGGCGCAGGATGCGCCGCACCAGAACGGGCTGTGGATCGCCTACACCTTCGGCAGCGCCGAAAGCCCGACCGGCCTGTGGGCGCGGGCCGACGATCTGCCGGCGGGCGAGCCGAGCGGCAAGGGCTGGGGCGTCATCGTCACCGATGGCGACATCTACAAGCATACGGTGTGGGCCATCGAAGCGGGCGGCGACGTTGCCGACCAGCCCGTCGTCGGCACCGATCCGCTGGTGTTCTTCCAGGTCGTCGGCCCCTTCCCGATCCCCGTCCACCTGGGCGGCACCGGAGCCAGCACGGCGGCCGAGGCGCGCGAGAACCTCGCCTGCACGGGCAAGGCGGTGCGCACGATCACCGGCGACGGGGTCGCCACCAGCTTCCCGGTCAATCACGGACTCGGCACCCGCGACGTGATCGTGCGTCTGCGCGACAGCACCGGCATCAGCGAGGACGCCGACGACGATGTTCTCGACGAGGACATTGTGACCGTCACCTTCCAGACCCCGCCCGCCGCCGGCGAGGTCATCACCGTCATCGTCATCGGGTAGACCATGCGCATCCGCTCCCTGTTCGACGCCACGCTGGGCCGCCTGCGCCTCCCGCTCCGCGCACTCGGCGTCGGTGTCCAGCCCGGCGAGGTCGTCCTCGACACCCGCTTCCCGCGCGTGCGCACCAACGAGACGACCCCGCGCACCGCGCGGCTCATCACCGACCTCGACCTCGGCACCCCCGGCAACCCGCCGGTGCTGGGGGACGATGGGCTGCTGCCCGCCAACGTCATCCCGCCGACCGACACCGGCGGCGGGGGCGGCGCATCCGACAGCCTGCTGGGCGAAATCCGCATGTGGTGCGGCTTCCCGTTCCGCGTCCCCTCGGGCTGGCTGGTGTGCGACGGATCGGAGCTGCTCATCTCGGCCAACCCCGACCTGTTCGGCGTCATCGGCCACCTGTACGGTCGCCCCAGCGCCCCGACCAAGTTCAAGCTCCCCAACTTCGTCGGCCGCGCGCCCATGGGCTGCGCAGGCCCGAACGCCGCGGCGGCCGGCACGGTGCAGAAGATCAACGTGCGCAGCCCAGGCAGCGGCTACGCCAACGGCACCTACCCGGTCGTCCTCGTCGCCAGCGGCTCGACGATCATCTCGTCCCCCATCACCGCCAACATCCTTGTCACCGGCGGGCAGGTGGTGAAAGTCGACATCGTCACCGGCGGGCAGGTATCGGGCGTCACTGCGTCTGCGAACCCGACGACCGATCCCAGCAACGTGAGCCTCACGATCCCGGCGTTCGGTGCGCCGGGTATCGGGTTCACCTACGACATCCTGCTCGCGCCGACCTCCTCGGCGGTGCAGGGTTGGGGCATCCGCGTCACCAACGACGGTGACGGGTACACCAGCGACCCCGAAGTGGTCATCGCCGGCGGCGGCGTCGTGGGGGCGACCGCCCGCGCTGTGCGCGACGGGGATCGGATCCGCGAGATCATCGTCACCAACCCTGGTAACGGCGACCCCACGGGGGCTACGGTGACGCTGAACGGCGGCGGGTGGACGGTGCAGGCGACCGCCACCATCGTGTTCAACACCAGCCCTACGGTCCCTGGCGACACGGGCGGCGAGCAGCAGCACCAGCAGATGGTGTCGCAGCTCGCCCGGCACACGCACGTCGATCTGCGCGGCAACTCCTTCCGCGAGCGCGACGGCGGCCAGGGGATCCACTCGGGCGCGCTGCCCAACCCCGGTGACGCCACCGCGGTGGGCGACGATGTTCCCATGAACGTCCGCCCCCCATACATCGGCATCCTCTTCCTCATCCGCGCGAGCTAACCATGCCGTTCAGCGTCCAACCCGTTCGCATCACCTACAGCTTCGCCGGCGCGCGGGCGACCGCGACGGACCTCGTCGATCTGCCGCAGCTCGACCTCGCATTCGCCGCGCTCGCGGACAAGATCAATGAAACCATCGCCGCGCTGGACGTGATCGCCCGCGACGACGACGAGCTGGACGACGGGGTGCTGGAGGCCCGGCATCTGAGCGACGACGCTCGCGCCGAGATCATCAGCATCGTCAACGCCAACGTGGACGCGCAGGCGTGACCCCCCTTCCGCCCATCGTCATCCCGCCGGGGGACGGCAGGGTCAACGCCACGGCGCTGGACGCCCAGGTGCAGCAGATGGCGGCGGCCATCAACGCAGTCATCGCCCGGCTGAACGTGGCGTTTGCAGAGCGCACGCAGCTCGCAGACCGCAGCATCGACGCCCGGCATTTCAGCGCCGAGCTTCGCGGCGCGCTGGCCGACATGGCGGCTCGCGTGGCAGAGATCCGCAGGGGTCTCAAGCCGACCTCGGCGGTGCCGCTGGTCGTCAACCCCACGGCGACCCCCGCAGAGACGCCGGGGCAATACCGCTTCTCGTCCACCGTCGCCACGACGCACACGACCTTCCAGCTTGAAGGCTCGTCAGAGCGCCGGTATCGGCTGCGTTTCCGCGCCCGGCTGGCCGCGGCGCGGACTCTGTTCTCCCCGTCCCCTGTCGCCATTCGGGGGCTGGTGCGGACCAACGTCGGGTCGAACGTCATCACCGCCAACAGCGGCACCAACTTCACCGAGGACGTGGCCCCGATGCTGCTCGACACCGAGCGCGTCCCGCTGGCCTTCGCCAGTGGCGAGGTCCACCGCATCGTTGCGGTCCTCACTGCGCCCGACCGCATCGTCACGGATCGCCCGTTCTCGACCTCCTACGCCAATCAGCCCATGTCGGTGAACTTCGCCGCCGGGGCCTACATGCGGTCCACTTACGCCTTCCAGACGCTGGCGGCCATCATCGCCGCCGGGGGCATGCCACTGGCCCCGGGAATCGTGTCGTTCCCGCCCAATGGGGCGGCTCCGCTGGCGGGGACGGACTTCGCGTGGATCTCCACCGCCGAGCAGGACATCCTGTTGACGGCCGGGCTGTACGCGCCCGCCGCCGGCCTCATCGACCAGCAGCTCCCCGAGGCTCGCGACCAGACCTTCGACATCTTCCTCCCGGGAAACGGCAGTCTCACGCTGCACAACGAGAGTGGCGGGGGCGTGGCGGCGTTCCTCGCCTCTGGCGACTACCCCGACGACGACGACCCGCGCTTCCCCGCCGTCTACCGCTTCCCCCGCGGCCAGTTCGTGCAACTGGACCTCGTTGCCATCGAACCTATCGTGCTGCCACTCGACGCTATCCTCACCGAGAGCGGCATCCCGATCCAGGGCGAGAACCCCCAGGCCAGCCTCACCCCCGAGTGACCCATGCCCAAGATCAGCCAACTTCCTGCCGGGTCCGCGACCACCACCGAAACGGAGCTGATTCCCGCCGTCCGGGGCGGCGTCACCGTCAAGCTGACGCTGGCGCAGGCCCTCGCGCTGCGCATGCCGTGGAGTCAGCAGCTTGAGGACCTGTCGCTGCTGGCCGGCGACGGCTTTCCATATCGTGACGCGCTCGGCAACTGGACGCTGGAGCCGATTGCCGGCATCGCTGGCCCCCCGGGGCCTCCCGGCCCAACTGGTCCGACCGGCCCGGCGGGGGCGACCGGCCCGGCCGGCCCCCCTGGCCCCCCTGGCCCTGCGGCGACGTGGGTTCCCGAGCGCATCGCCAACGTCGATTCCCCCTACGTTCCGACCGATTACTTTCTGTTCTTGCTCGCGGACTGCTCGGGTGGCAACATCGTCGTCAATCTGCCAGCCATCGACGCGGCGTGGGACGGAAAGCCCATCATCATCAAGGCCACGGCAGTCGGCGCGAACACCATCACTGTCAACGCCGACGCTGCCGACAACATCGACGGTGCGGCGAACATCGTGCTGAACGTGCAGTACCAGTCATGGACCCTCATCGCCAGCTTCGACGCCGGCGGCAATAGCTTCTGGAGCATCGTCTAATGAGCTACAACCCGACGTGGGGGTCTGCCGGCGTTCCCTCGCAGATTCTGCGCGGCTCCAACACCACATTCCCAAGCTCCGTCATGACGGATGTCACCCCTGTCGCAACGCTCGACCTCGGCACGCCGGGGATGGGGTCGAACACCATTGATTGGTCCACCGTCGACAACGGCGATTGGATCGACGTTGACTTTCTGTGTCGCATGTGGTGTCTGCTTGGCCCGGCCATGGTGGCGAACGAGTTCATCGCGGTCCGCCTCTACTCGGATGCCGGTGGGACGCCGCTGGACATCGTCAACATCTCAGGTGCAGCGGCAATCAACCTCTCGCCTATTGCGGAAATCGTCGGCGGTGCGGGAGTCGTTCGATACCGCAAGCGGTTCTACTTCGGAGCCGGCGGAATCCGCAATGCGCTCTGGACCCCCGAGGTTCAGACGCGCACCAAGTCGCTCACCGCCGGAACCCCCCGCGGAGCGGACAACAACGGCGGGGTGTTCGGTCAGTCTGACGCCGCAGCCGGTGTGAAGCCGGCCGGCGCGGCTGCGCTGTTCGGTCAGGTGACGTACAACAATGTCGTCGCTGGTCGCGAGTGCAGCGTGCAGATGCTCAACCTCGACATTACCCTGCACAAAGGCGCGTGACCGTGGCAGACACGCCCCAATCCCTGCTCTCCCAGGTGATCGAAGCCGTCGACAGGGTGGGCGTCACCTTCGTCGTCGCCATCGGCCTCGCGTGGGTCGTCAAGTGGCTGTTCCTGGCGCATATCAAGGCGCTGAACAGCCGCATTGACACCTTGGAGAAGGTGATCGCGAAACGCGACGAGCAGATCGAAGCCATGAACGCCGAGCGCCTGGAGACGACGCAGGACTTCGGCCGCAAGGCCGAGGTCCTGGCGCGAACCGTGGCCGACGAGATGCGCGAGAGCCGCCGCGAGCGGCAGGCTCATCGCGTCGTCATCGCGCGCCTCATTGACACAATCACCGTCAGGCCGTGCATGGTTGAGAGCAACCAGCAGAACCCCCGCCCGCCGCGTGCGCTGGAGGTTCGCCGCCCGCCGTCGAGCGACGAGCTGCCTCCTGCACCCGCTGATGCCCAAACCGACCGGATCATGCAGCATGGGTAAGATCGCCGCATCTGACACCCTCGCCACCCTGCTGTGGCTGGCGCTGGCCTTCGCCCTGCTGATGGCGGCCGGCTGCGGCACGACCCGCGAGGAGACACAGCAGCGCAAGACCGTGGAGCGCGTCGAGACGCTGACCGGCCCGCTGGTGGCCGACATCCCACTCGTCGGGCAGGTGGTCGTTCAACCTGTGCGCCACGTCATGCAGCGCACGCAGGACACGGTGACGAACACCACCGAGGAGCGGCGCATCACCATGCCCGAGGCCAGTGCGTTCATGGCTGCGGCCCCCGCTCTCGCTGGCCCGCTTGGCATTGCCGGCACCCTGCTCGGAGCGATCACCACCGCTGCCGCCGGCTGGGCGGCAATGCGGCGCGGCAAGACGGCGCGTGAGGAGGCGGAAGCCCGCGCCAAGGCGGAAGCGGACGCCGAGCGCCTGGAGCGCCAGCGCAACGAGATCATCGACGGCATCGAACGCGCCAAGCCCGAGCTGGAGCGGCATGGCAATGCGTGGCCGGTACTGACCGAGACGCTGGAGAAAGAGCAGTCCAAGGATACCGTCAAGGTCGTCAAAGAGAGGGTGGGCTAACATGCGAGGACTCGGACTTTTCACCGGCTACTGGCGTCCCGCGAACCTGGGGCCGCCGACTGCCCCCATCTACGAGTCGATCAAGGAAGCCGCCGAGGCCAACTACGGTGTGGCGTTCGGCTGCGCTGGCGACCCCAAGAACGTCCAGACGCCGCTGGAGCTGGCCGTGTTCGCGCTGGAGGGTAACGAATACATTCCCGAGAACACGGGCAAGATGAACCGCTGGTCGCAGGGCGGCACGTTCGCCGGCGACACGTTCTCGGGAGTCTACAACTTCAACGATTACAACCAGTCCACGGACTACGCTGCCTCCATCGGCTCGCGCTTCCGCCAGCATGTGCTGTTCTACTTCCAGAACCTCCCCAACTGGCTCGACACCACCACCGCACCCCCCAATCGTAACGGAGGCCCGACTGGAACCGGGGTTACTGCGGCACAGATGCGCAATGTGATGATCTCGCAGATGGACGCGATTCGCATGAACGCGCCGGCGCAGATCACCGACATCGAAGTCATCAACGAGATCATTCCATATGGTCCCGGCAGCTCGGGTATCCGTGAAAGCGTCTGGTGGCGAAGCCCTGGCTTCGGGTTCGCTCTCGATCCCGACCCATATCGGTGGATGGTGGAAGCGTACAAGCTGGCTCGCGAGTACCTGCCAGGGTATCGACTTGGCATCAATGACTTCGAGACGGAAAGGGCCGGGGACCCCAAGGCCGACTTCTTCTACACGCTGATTCAGAACGTCACCGATCCGGCTCGCGTCGGCGGCCCTGCGCCGATTGATTGGATCGGATTCCAAGCTCACTTCATTCGCGGCAGTCTCGACCCCGCTGACGCCGGGTATGTCGCCGGGTTCCGCACGCAGATGGCGCGGATCAACGACCTCCCCGCCGACTTCGAAATCCATCTGACCGAGATGGACTACCGCATGCCGGTCCCGAACACCGGCAACTTCGACAACTTCGATGGCAGCCTTGCGGATCAGCTCCGCGCTGGCGATGCGCTGTTCAACGCCTTCGCCGTCGCGCTGTCGTACCCCAAGGTGAGCGTGCTGTCCTGCTGGGGCGGCAGCGATGCACGTTCCTGGCTGTACGGCAACTTCCCCGGCACGGGCTGCGGCCTGCCCTACGGCTGGGACTACCGGCGCAAGCCCATGTGGTGGGGCCTCTGGAATGCGGTCGCCAACCAGTGTGACAAGCTGCTGTGGCGCAGCGCCGTCGCCGCCACCGTCATCGCAGACCGCGATCTGGCATCGGCTGGCTACCGTCTCGACTGGCCGGCGGCCAACGTCGGGGAGTCGATCCAGTTCGACGTGGGCATGCCGGAGGCCAACACCTACGGCATCCGCGTTGGCATCTACACCCGTGTCGGCGGCGGCACTGTGCAAGCGGCGATCAGCACCGACCAGGGGCAGACCTGGACCGACATCGGAGCGCCGATCAACACGAACGCAGCGGCGGCCTACACCTTCGTCAATCTCGTCGGCGCGTTCGTCGTCCCCGACATCCAGGTCGTCCAGGTACGGTTCACCGTCACTGTGGCAGGCACGGTCGGATTCGACTACCTTCGCATCACCCCGACCACGTTCACCGCGCCGCCGCTCATCATCACCGAGACGCCGCAGCACTTCGCGCTGGCGGCCGGTGCGAGCGTCGACCGCACGGTGCGCCTGAGCGAGGCCACCGCCGAGCTGACGGCGCGCTGGGCGAACCCGCTGACCTCCGGCGGCGCGACCGTCTCGGTGAGCGGCACGGGGCTGACGCGCACCGTGCGCGTCACCTGCCCGGCAGGCATGTCTCCGCGCCCCGGCATCATCCTCTACCAGACCAAGCACAATGGGCGCAGGACGCAGTCCGCGACCCTGGTGTGGCTGGGCGGTGCGCAGGCTCCGGCGCGCTTCGCGAGCATGCTGCACAACTGGGAAGCCGACTACCGCCCCGTCGCCGGGGCGTCCGCGAACGCGAGCCAGTGGATCGTCAAGGGTGCCGGCACGCGCACCGCGACGTTCGAAAGCGGCGACACCGTCTCCTATGTTCGCTCGACCGGGCGCACTGCTGCAACCGATGGCCTGTCGTTTGACTCATTCTACGAGTTCAACCGTGAAAACTTCATGCGGCAGAAGGTGCAGGTGAATCACACCTACCGCTTCCGCGCTCGCGTGCGTGCCAGCGCCAACAGCGACATCACGCTCGGTGTCATGACCGTGATGACGGACGGCGGCCCGGCGGTCGACACCGTCATCTCGACCACGCCGGTCCTGGCGAACGTGTGGACCGAGGTCGAGACGACCTGGACGCCCGCGCCGGGGTCGATCCCCGATGGGAGCCAGATGCGCACCTACGTCCGTCCGTTCGTCGCCGGCCCCGCCGCCGGCGTGACCCTGGACGTTGACCGCTTCCTCATCACCCCCGACAATATGAACGCCTCCTACCCCGTCTGAGGACCCCATGCCCGACTCCACCGAACACGTCCAGGCCCGCCACGTTCGCCGCTGCACCATCGCAGCGGCCGGCAACATGCAGGACCTCGTCACCGCCGCGCTTGAGGCCCAGGCGTTCGGGCGCGGCAACACCATCCTTCCGTGGGTCATCGGCTGCCGCGTCATCAGCGCGAGCGGTAGCTACACCGTGAGCAATGCCGACGGCACGGGGGCGATCACCCTGCCCTCCACCGCCGTCCCCTACGACATCGCGGCCACGAACGGCATGGCCGACACCCTCCTCGCCGGCGGCGCGAACCTGGGCGTCGAGGTCTACTTCACCGGCAACCCCACCGTCCCGTAAGCCATGGCGAGCGAAGTCCTCGTAGGAGCTGGAACCGGCGCAGCGTCGGGCGCAGCCATGGGAGCCGCGGTCGGCGGCCCGTGGGGCGCGCTTGCTGGCGGCGTCATTGGCGGCGCTGCGGGGGCCATCGGCGGCATGGGGCAGCGCAAGCAGCGCAAGTCCCAGCAGGCCGCGCTCGACGCTCATATCCGCGCGCAGCGCCTGGAGCAAGAGGCGCGGGCACGCGACGTGGGTCGCGTGCGCGAGACGTTCGGTGACGTGTGGAGCCTCAAGGATCTCGGGGCCGGGCCGGCGAGCGTTACGCGATCTGGCAGCAGCGGCAACGCTGAAATGCGCAAGGGGGCGCTGATTGGTTCCGCCATCCTCCCCGGGATGGGGACAATCGCTGGCGGGGCCATCGGGAAAGCGTTCGGGCGCAAGAAAGGTGGCACGTCCACGCCCTACGATACCCGGCGACAGAACGCCGCGTTCTACCAGAAGCGCGACAAGACCCTGCTGGCGCACAGCGGCATCGCCGGCGGCATCGAACGCCGAGCTGACGCCGTGCGCGATGCCGGCATGGCCGACCTGACCGGCGGTGCGCAGCAGGCTGCCGTCGCCCAGCGCGCCGCGTCCGCCTCGCGCGGCCTGCTCGGCAGCTCGCTCGACGAGAGCGCCCGCAAGATGCTCCTGGCGCAATACAGCGGTGGTCGGGCGTCGGTGGCGAGCGCCGCCGAAGGCACGCGCGAGGCCGGCTGGCAGGGCGTCCGTAGCCGCCAGCGGCAGCTTGAGGGGGCCGCGATGGGCGGGCAGCGCATGAACAGCGTCCTCGGGCGGACCTCGGTGGCGAGCGAGATCGCCGGCGCGCGGGCGCAACTGCCCGTGACGTTCTTCGGCAACCTGCTGAACAGCGGCCTCGGCATCGCGGACATGGGCCTCCGCGCTGGCGCACAGGGCGGGCAGGGCTTCGATGCCTTCCGCCTCGGCCTGCCCGGTTCCGGCAAGGGCGACCAAGCGGCTGGTGCGACTACCAGCAAGGGGAAGTAGCGTGGCTAACCCAACGGGCGGATACACCACATACGGCGCAACGTCCGGTGCTGCGGGGCGCATGCCGACCGGCATGCCGCTGTACGATGTCGACGGCATCCCGATGCAGCACGGAGGCGTTGGCGCGTCTCCTGGTGCGGGCGGCAACAACTGGAGTGCATGGGGCGGCGCGGGGCTGCTACTCGGCGGATCCATTCTGGACTACATCGGCCAGCGCCAGGGTGCGACGGCCATCCAGAGCGAGGCCGAGCGGCAGGCAGCCGAAGCCGCACTGTTCAACGCCCGCCGGCGCGAGCTGCTCAACGCGGAGATCGCCCGATTCGACCCGCAGGCCGAAGGGGCGCTTGCCACGGGCGCGCTGCTGCGGGCGCAGCGCGCCACCACCCCGGCGGTGCGCGCCGGCGGCCGGGCGCTCGGCCTGTCCCCCACCGCCACCGCCCATGTCGGGCGCAGCATGCTGCCCGTGCAGCGCGTCAACGCGCACGGCATCGCCGCCGGGCAGGAGGCCCGCGCCTACGGGGATCGCATGCAGCGCCTCGCCATGGACACCGGAGCCATCGACGACGAGCAGGCGTTCGCGGAGAGCCTGTACGACCAGCGCCTCGGCCTCGCCGGGCGCAAGGGCGGCGCATGGCGACTCGGCGGCCAGTTGCTCCAGAGCGGCGGCATGCCCCTCATCTCCCACGCGATGAACCAGCCCAAGGCCGCCTGACATGCCCCGCATCGCTCTCATCCCCAGCACCATCGCATTCGGTGATCGTGGTGTCGAGGCCGCCAGCCCGATCATCCAGAACGCCATGCAGCTTGCGGAAACCTTCACCACGGAGGTTCCCAAGCTGCGCATGCAGCAGGAGGCCATCGCGGAGGAGAAGAACCGCTACGCCACCGGCCTGCGCATGCAGGAGGATGAGCGCGCCTACCGGCGCGGGCGCGATGCCGTGGGGGATCAGCGGTACGACGCCGAGCGGTCGTACCGTGAAGGGCGCGACAAGATCGGGGATGAGCGGCACGATGCGGATGTGAAGCGTCGGCTCGACGAGCAGCGCCGCGGCCGCCTCGCGGCGCTGGACGCTGGCAGCGCCCCCGATGGCTTCGACGTGGACGGCGACGGCGTGGCCGACTTCGCCGGCGGCATGACCGGCCGCGGGCGGTCTGTGCCGGGCCTCCCCAGCACACCCGGCGCGATGAGCGAGTACCAGGGTGGCAGGCTGGACCTCGACATGCAGAAGCGCATTGACAACCTGCGCGATTCGCGCGCTCGGCACGCACTGGAGCTGTCGAAGCGGTACGTCAATGAGATGGGGCATCCGCGTCCGCTGACCGCCCAGGAGCAGGAAGCTGTTCAGCGCGACGTGGACCGGGCGTTCCCGATGAACGAAGCGCCCGTCCCCACGGTCGGCAACGAGCTGTTCGGAGAGATGCAGCCCATCGAAGCCGGCGGCGATCATGTCGCAGGCCCCGCCGAAGCGCGCACTCCAGAACCGTTGCGCATGTCGCCGGTCTATACCGACATGCGCAAGCAGACGCTGCTGGAGGAGATCGACCGCCTCCGCGACGAGGGTGTGCTGACGCCGATGCAGGCCGAGCAGCGCAAGATGCTCATCATGGGCAGCAGCTACCCTGGCGCGGCGCAGGCCCCCGCGCCCACCGAAGCGGTCGACCCGATGAGCATGGCGGCTGCCGAGGCTCCCGTTGCAGAGGTTCCCGTTGCCGAGGAGGCGCCTGTAGCTGCGATGGTCGAGGACGCCCCTGTGGCGACCACCGTGGCTGCGCCGGTTCCGGCCGCCATTCAGCGCGGCTACCCGCAAGGTCCCGTCGAGGCCGACGTTGCCCCTGGCGAGGCGCTGCGCCGGCTGTCGGGGTTCGTCCACAGCCGCGGGCGAGCCGATGCGGCGCTCAGTGAAAGCGCCGCCAACCGTCAGGCTCTCGGCCCCGGTGAGCGCATGCTGGCCCGGCGACAGCAGCCCGACGCGTTGGTCAACCTGCGTGGCGTCGACCGCGACATCGACGCACTCGCCGCGACCAACCCGCGCGCTGCGAAGATCGTTCGCGATGCGGTCGATGCGTACCGGCAAGCCATCACGGCGGCCGACACCGACACGGCGGCCGAGCTGGACCCGATGAGCGGTGTACCCGGCCTGTTCATGTCGGGTGTGGAAAACGCGGCGAATCAGCGCGCGTTGCCCGATGCGCGGGCGCGATTGGCACAGGCGTTGGCGGTGTTAGGCTTGTAGGGCCATGCCCTCCGACCTTGAACTCGCCCTGCGTCTTGCGGAAGCCACGGGGCATCCAGATGCGCCTCAACTGCGCCGCGAATGGGAGCTGACGAACCGCCAGCTCGCCATGGAGCGCACGCAGTACCGCATGGCTGCGGATCTCGTCGGCGGGGTCAAGCCGACTGCGGCGCGAGCGGGTGCGATCACCGACCTGGAGCGCGCCCGCGTCGGCTTGCCGAGCATGGTCGAGGCCACGCAGCAGGCTGCCCGGCAGGAGCAGAGCGACATCGGCGGTGTGTTCGCTGGCGTCGGTCAAGTCGGCTTGCCGGTCGTGCGTGGCATCGGGCAGATCGTCGAGGACTCCCCGCTGCCGTTCGCCGTGTCGCCGGAGAACCAGGATGCGATGGCGACCACCATCGCCCAGGTCGGTAACGAGGCTGCGGCCAAGCCGGTGCAGAGCTTCGTCGGCAACACCGCCGCCATTCTGCCGGCGCTTGCCGCAGGCGCGGCTGCCGGCCCTGCTGCCGGTGCGCTGGCAATGGGGTCGCAGATCGGGGTCGGCAGCTACGGCGATGCGCGCACCGAGCTGGACATGGACCCGACGCAGGCGGCGATCCGCGCCACCGGGCAGGGCGCGCTCGGCGCTGCCGGCATGGTCACGGTGCCAGTCGCCGGCACGCTGGGGCATTCGCTGCGCGGCGGATTGCTCAAGGTCGCAGCGCGCACCGCAGCCATCGACGCTGCTGACGCCATCCCGCAGGCGGCGGTCATGGACTACGGCGGCGGCATCGTCGACGTGATCCAGGGCAACCTGACGGGCAACGAGGAGCAAGCGCAAGTCGGTCGCGACACTCTCGACACCGTTCCCGGTTCGCTCCCGAGCCAGATGGCCGGCGAAGTCGCTCTCGGCGTCCCCATGGCGTTGGCCGGCAAGCTGGGCGCGCGAGCCAACGCGACAGCCCGCCGGGCGTCCCCGTTCCGCCAGCAGATGATCGACCGGGCCACCGTCGACCGTGCCGCCGGGCGCCTGCCTGCGCCGGCCGAGCCTGCGGACGCGCAGGTGGCGGGCATCGCTGACACCCTGGAGCGCCAGGATCTGGCCGCGCAGGAGTACGGCGAGTTGCCGCCCGAGCTGGTGATGGGTGAGCGGTCGCGGATCGCCAGCCTGGAGGGCCAGCGGCGCGCGGAGGCGCGCATCTTGGCCGACCTCGACGCCCAGCGGGCGGCAGGCGAAGCCGAGCTGCGCGCCCGCCAGAACCTCATCGACCAGCAGCGCGCCAACGACCTCCAGCGCGCCGGCGAGCTGCGCATGCGGGAGCGGCGCTACGACGAGGCCGAGGCGTTCCCCGGCGAGCCGACATCTGAGCGCGAGACGCCCGCCGATGTTGCCGAGCGCAATCGGCTGTTGGAGGAAGCCGCACGGACCCCCGAGGCCCGCGAGGCAGAGGGCATCGCGGCCGAGCGCGAGCGCATGGCGCGCGAACAGCGCGCCCGCGACATTGACCGCTCCGTGCAGCGCGATCTGGCCGCCCGCGGCGAAGCCGACGACGCTGCCCGTGCAGAGGGCGATGCGACCACGGAGGACTCGGCGCGGGAGCTGGAGGCACAGCTTGAGGCTGAGGCCCAGGCGCGCGTCGAGCGTGGCGGGCGCAACGACATCGCCAAGGTCGAGCTGGAGGAGATGCGCGGCGTCCTGAGTGACATGGAGCAGTCGCTGGCGGCCCGCGGGACCGTCGAGGACTTCGCCCGGTCGGCTCGCGAGCGCGTGGAGAATGATGTTCTCCAGATCAGCTCGCGCGGTGACGGCCAGATGGGCATCGACGCCGCCGGAGTGTCGCGGCCCATCGACCGCAGCGTGCTGCGCACCAATCGGCGCGAGATCGTCGAACGTGTGCGCCAGGAGGTCGAGGCGTTCAAGAACCAGAGCGCCCGTGAGCGCGACCAGATCGCCCAGCTCAAGCGCGCCATCCGCGAGAAGCACGCGGCCATCAAGGCCGAGGACAACGCCATGGCGGCCGAGGCGCGGGAGCGCAAGCGCGCCGAGGCGGCGCTGCGCCGTGCAGTCCCTCGCGAGCCGGCCGCGGTGCGCAACCGCGGCGAGGACGCGGCGGTCCCCGCCGAAGCCGCCACCCCGACCAGCCGGGCCGACCGGCTCAAAGCCATCTACGAGGCCCAGCGGAGCGGCCGGATGTCGCGCGAGGAGGCCCGCGCCGCCGTCGCCCGACTGTCCACTGACGCAGCAGTCGCCCCTGCGCCGAGCGCCCCCGTGGTGGATGCCACCCCGTCGCCGTCCCGTTTCGCGGCCAAGGATGCCGAGGCTCCCACCTACACCCCGCCCGCAGAAACCCCGAAAGCGGCACCCCCCGCCCAGGCCCCTCCGGCGGCCGAAACCCCCCGTAGCGAGGCGAAGCGGCCCGCTGCCGAGGCCGCCAAGCCCGCCGCCCCCGAGATGGAGCGGTACGAGACGCGGGATGAGGACGGGAACCTCGTTCCGCCGCCCGAGGACGCCCCGGTCTACGTCAAGATCGCCTACGAGAAGGCGGTGCAGGAGCAGGAGCGCGAGCGCGCCGAGCGCGCCAAGGGCGGCACGGCCACGGCGAAGGCCGGCGAGGCGGCTGCCAAGGCGGCGTATGATACGCTCAAGGCGCAGACCGAGGCGGCCAAGGCCAAGGCGGCGGCCAAGACCGCCACCGCTGACGAGATGCGCGAGGGTGTCGGCACCGCCAAGGCGCGCGTGGCCGAGGCCAAGCAGCGCGAGAAGCTGGCTGTCACCCGCTACGAGGCCATGAGTGGCGACGAGGCCGCCAGCGAGGCGCTGCCCGAGGCGGCGCTGGCGAAGGAACAGGCCACCAGCGAGCGTCGGCGTGCCGAGGCGGATCTGGCCGAGCTGGAGGCCGCCAGCGCGGCTGCCAAGCAGGCGGCGACCACCGCCGACATCGCCGCCAAGCGCGAAGCGCACGCGGTCGAGGCGGGGCGGCTCAAGGCGGCGGTCGAAGCCGCCATCAAGCGCGACTTCACCCCCGATGTCGCCAAGGACACCGTCGTCGACATCACTGACACGGGTGTCGTGATCCGCAACGAGCGCCTGGGTGTGGAAACTCGCGTCGATCTGATGGAACAGAAGGACATCGACGCCTTGGCGGCGCGGATGCCCGAGCGGGTCGCGGAGTCCATCGCCGCCAACATCCCGACGTGGCAGAGCGAATGGCGGAAGCGCATGAAGTCGGAGCCACCGGCGAGCGTCGACGCGCTGGCGAAGCATCCCGATCTGCTCAAGTTCAACCGATTCTTCACCAACCTCGCTTTCCGCCGCAGCGACGGCATCAAGGTGAGCCGTCAGGGTGCCGCGAAGCGGACCATCGACGATGTCACCGACGCCATTCGCGAGGAGCTGAACCATCAGTCGATCCGGTCGATGGAGCGGAACGCGCCGGAGAAGTTCGACGTGCTGCTCAAGGCCGCCGAAGCGACCGGCAAGCGCGCGGATGTCGAGGGCGTCTGGACCATGTTCGACGAGTGGGTCCGCAACGGCGGCATCGACGCCATCAACGCCAAGGCGATGAAGGCCAAGCTCGACGCTGTCGAGCAGGCCCAGGTCAACGGGGTGTTCAAGTGGCTCTCGCGCATTGGCAACGCCATCGTCAAGATGCTGCGCCGCCGCGTCCCCGGTGAGCCGATCTACGTCCCGATCTTCACCGATGTCGCCAAGGGGCAGTATCTCGGCAAGGCTGGCGCACGCGACGATGGCGACTTCGCCACGCGCGTCGAGGATGGCGGAAGCCCGCCGCCGACGCTGCGCGAGCGGCTTGACGAGACGAAGATCGGCCGCGCCATCACGCGCACCACCGATGCGGCGATCAGCACCGGCAAGGATGTCGTCGAGGCCGGTGTGCGCGTCGGGCAGAGCGTGGCGAAGCGCGTCGAGAAGGCGATCCCCGCCGACGAGCGCGCCGAGAAGGCCCGCGTCATCGCTATCCGCCGCAAGCTGCGCGAGACGGACCCCGAGGCGTACCGGCGGGCCATGAGTGATGAGAGGTCGACCGACTTCGCCACGCGCCGTCGCGATGACGAGGATAGCGACAACGAGGAGGACATGGACGGCGAGGAGATCGACCCTGCCGACAGCCGCGGCGTCAAGCTCGCCAATCCCGGCTTCACGGAGCCGATGCGGTCGTGGTTCCGCGGCGTCATCAACGCCATGCACCCGACTGCCGAGCGCAAGGCCGCCGAGGAGCTGGCCGAGGAGGCGCAGCGCATCTTGGAGAGCGAAAGCGGCGTCGACCGCCTGCGGTCGAAGTTTCGCAACGGGAAGGCCATGGCGTCGGATGCTGAGACGCTGGCGTTCCGCGCGATCATGAACGCCGACGCCGGGCGCGTGTTCAGCAAGGTTCCGACCATCGCGGAGATGCAGGAGATCACCGAGCAGATTTCGCAGTGGCAGCACATGGGAACCATGCAGGGCCGTGCCTTGGCGGTTCGCCGCGACCCGCTGAACACCCCCGAGGACCGCATCGCAGAGATCGGGCGCTGGTTCGTCCTGCCAACCAAGGCGCTGTCGGATCGCATGGAGGCGGCGCGCACCAGCGGCAACACCCGCGAGTTGCGCCGTCTCAGCGGCATCCAGGCGAAGATCGCGCAAAAGACCCTGACGCAGTTCCAGCGCACGTTCGGCGGCGACCTGACGGACTTCTCCGTCACCAAGGATCGCATGCAGTACGCGCGCCTGCAAGCGGTCATCGAACGCATGCGGATCGAGTCGGCGCGCGAAGTCGCCAAGACCGACAAGATCGACCAGCGGTTCATGGACAAGCTCTACAACTTCGGGTCGTGGGCCAACTCCGTGAACGCGGAGATCGTGCGCTCGGCGCTGCTGTCGGGGCCGACCACGTTCCTCAAGAACGCCTTCTCCAACGCGGGAAACTTTTTCTACAAGACGCATCTCCAGCAGCCGCTGATGGAGGCCGCCGCGCTGCGCAACCCGCTGCGTCCGGTAGGGGAGTTCTACAAGGCGGCGCTGCCGGGCATCATGGAGGGCCTCTCCAATGCGCTGAACGCGATGAAGTACGAGCGCGATCTGCTGGAGATGGCGATCTTCAACGAGCCTGGAACCTACGCTGCCGGGCGCGAGGATGAGCGCGGCCCGCAGGGCGGCACCGGCCGCAAGGTGCTGCGCGCTCCGCTGATCGCCATGGCGGCGGCCGATGCGTTCTTCAAGGCGTTCTACGCCCGCACCAACGTCGCCATGCAGGCGTACCGGCTGGCGCATGAAAACGGTGCGAAGCCGACGCCGGAGCGCGTCAAGCAGATCATCGAATCCGAGATGCGCGACCTGGGCAGCGAGTCGTGGCAGCGCGCCTATGCCGATGCGACGACCGTGACATTCCAAGAGCTGACGGCGCGCTACGCCAACGCCAACGACCAGGGCAGCATGAAGGTGCTGGCCGAGGCGATCATCAAGGTGCGCGACACCACCGGCCCGGTCGGTCTGCTGGTGGTCCCGTTCGTGATGACACCGATGGCGATCATCCGACAGGCGATGTTGCGCTCGCCGGTCGGCGGTGTGCGCATGGCGGCACGCATGATCCAAAACCGCCGGTTCAAGTCGTCGGGGGGCAAAGAAGGGCGCGCGTACTCGCCCGACCAGATGCGCCGCGATGCCGTCGACGCCTTCCTGGGATCGGCCATCATGGCGCTGGTCGCCGGGTTGGCCTACGACGAGGACGGCGACAAGGTCATCACCGGCAGTCAGGCCAACTGGCTGGGTGAGCGTGGCAAGCGCGATGCCGAGCTGTCGGCCAGCGCGCCGCAGCCCATGTCCATCCGCGTCAACGGCAACTACGTCAGCTATGCCGCCATGGAGCCGTTCAGCTCACTGCTCCAGATGGGGTCGGACGCCGCGGAGATGTCGCGCAAGGGGCAGTCGCCCACGCGACTCGTCGCCAAGGGCGTCGATATGTTCGCCAACAAGTCGTCGCTGACCTCGTTCGGGGACATCTATCGGGCGGTCACGGGCGAGAATGACACCGGCCTCGCCAGCTACGTCGCCGGCCGCATGACCTCATACCTGCCGCGCATCATCACGCAGCCGATCATGCTGGCGCGCGACGAAGTCATGCCCGCGCGCCCCAAGAACCCCGACGAACCGCTGGCCCCCGGCGAAGAGGAAGGCACCGGCAGCAAGATCCTGCGGGTGGCCCGTGACCGCACGCCCGGCATCACCAAGGCGTTCCCGCGCCTCGACCTGGGCGGCGACGAAGTCCCGGCCTACACCACCGCCGACACCAGCATGGGTGTGGCGCTGGCGACGGCAGGCTTCCGCACCAGCGTCCCCGACGATCAGAAGTGGAAGAAACTGATCTACACCCGCAACGAGCGGCTCGACAACGAGAAGGACGAGTGGTGGCCGACCGGGTGGAACGACTCGACGCGGACCAAGGACGGCGAGATGGTGATGACCGCCAAGGAACGCTACGACTTCCACCGGAAGTACGGCGCGATGCTCAAGCAGGCGGCGACCAAGATCGTCACCGACGACATGCTGGCCGACCCGACCGGCGAGCGAGCCAAGCGTGGTGTCGAGCGCATCAAGGCGATCAAGGACAAACTCAGCAGCGCGATGATGGCTGAGTTTCGGGCTTCGCGGCGCGCAGCAGCCGGCGAGCCTTAGCCACGCAGTTGAGCGTCCCCCGGTAGCAGCTTGGGCTGAACGGACTCAATAATCGGCGCGGGCAGTCGCGGTGTCGCCACCAGACATGCCCGCCGCCCGACTTCCCATCCTGCTTCCATCCCATCCGCTCCAGGGCTTCGAACAGCTCGTCACGCAGCGACACGGGAGAACTCCCCGGTGATAGGATCCGCGAGCTGCATGGGATGGATCGCCGGTGGGATGGCCGCGCCGCGCATCTTGTCGAGATAGCGCCGCTGCGCCTCCGGCTCCATAACCTTGAACAGATCGAACGGTTCGGCGTCCTCACTGGGGATGATGCGCGCCCATCCGACCCCGCCGTCCCGCCACTCCAGGTCGTGGTAGGCGTCATTACCGAGGCCATCCCAATCGCGCTCGACGAACACCCACCAGAGTGCGTTGTTGACGTTGAGCGCGTAGATTAGCGCCGCATCGCGGAGCCGCTGCGCTTCGGCGCGGTCGCGCGCCTCGCGCTCCTCCGGCGGCAGGGTGTCGCGGGTGGCGCGCTTCATCAGCGAGGCCATGCCGGCGGCAATGGAGGTCTTGGGGTCATCGGTCACGGTTTCGCCTCACGCTTGTTGAGTAGGTAGACGAGCGCCCCGACAAGGCCGGAAGCCGCAGCGTCGTGCGGGGTGATGTCGAACACTTTGGATCCGTCCCGATAGAGCGCGCACGGATCATCGTCGCGGCGATGGTAGAGTCCGCGCGGCATCGACCCGAGGTAGACGGCGAGCAGGCGGTCATCGGTCATCGAGTACCTTCGCTATGAGGACAATGAGGCCGACGAACGCGATGACGGCGATCCACGCCACCAACGCTTCGCCAGTGTTGAGGTCGTCCATGCTAGATTCCATGCTTCTCTCCGAGTCGCGCGAGCTTCCAGAGCAGCGCATCCATGGGCAGCAGGTTGCGCTTGCACATGCGGCGCAGCTTGGTGCGCGTGCCGTGGCCGACACCCTTGAAGGTGCCAACGATGGCGTTGCGCTCACCGACCTCGCGGGCGCGCTTGAGCCGCTGGTCGAACCGCTCTTGCGGGGTGCCGATCACGGTGTCCACCCCATCCCCCAGGGGCGCAACGGCAGTGGGTTGTTCGCCTTCGACACCTGGACGACGCGCTTGCGGTTCCCGGCGTGGCAATTGTGGACCTTCTCGTACAGCTCGACCGGCCATACGGCTTCGTAGGTCGTGCAGCCGTCCTCCACGATGGCGTAAACCTTCACGACGCCGATCTGCGTGCGCTTGCGCTTCACGGCTTGCGATCCCACCAGAAGCCGCCGAACAGCCGCACGGCGAGGTACATGGTCCAGCGGGAGCGCCAGCCCACGCCGTCGCGCTTCATCTGCCGCAGGAACGCTAGATCGGCGTCCTCGCGGGCCATATCCCATGCACGGTAGGAGATGCGCCGAAAATCATCGGGCGTCATCGCCTTCTGCAAGGCGTGGTGCGTGTCGTATAGCCAGTCGTGCAGCAGGGCCGCCCGCTGGTGGCGGCCGAGCGGGTGGAACCCAAACGACCACAGCACCTTCGGGATGCTGGCGAAGTCGCAGCGGTAGCCGGCCGGGACGCTGACGCCCTCCTCGTCGAAGCGGTGATCTTCGATGAGGGTGAAGCGGGTTCCAGACCCGTTGATGATGACGGCGAGATCGGTCATTGTGCCTTCTCCATGCGAGCAATCTCGCGGTCGATGTACCAGCGGGCCTTGCGCAGATCCTCTAGCGTTGGCCCCTTGAGGCCCGCGCGCCAAAGGTATTTCACCGCGTTACCGACGCAAAACGACATATGCTCGGTGATGACGATGCATTCCACCCCGCTTGGGTGGCTGGTGTAGTGCTTCGGGTGGTTGACAGGATCGTCGGTCACTTGCCACCCCGCACGCAGTAGATGATGCGCACGCGCGCCGGGCGCGGGCGTGCGCCCGGCGGCATGTCGCGCGCCACCGCACGGGCGGCGGCGCGCGAGTCGTAGGTCACGCCGGAGGTCTTGCCGTTGCGGTAGACGAGGATCCAGGTGTCCACGAAGCCGATGCCGTTGGCGTCGAGCCGAATCATGGCCTAGCCCTTCGCCACGCTGCCCAAGCCGAGCAGATCGCACAGCTCGGCGTGGAGTATGTCGCGCTCGCTCGCCTGCCGACGCAGGGTGTCGGGCAGAACCGACAGCGGCACGATGGCGCTCGGCGCGTGCTTGGCGGTGTTGTCCACCGGCTGCGGCTTGTCGCCGTGGAGGAGAGAGTCGACGCGGCGCACCAGCTCGCGCAGGTTGCCGACCTCGCGCTCACCGCGATCCGCGATGCACGTCAGCTCCGAGATCATCTCGGCGGCAGTTGGCTGGGGGCGGGTCGGCGCGGCCGGCTCGGTGAGGGTGGAGGGGGCGGCGGCACCAACGAGAGGGCCGAACGTGGGGTTGACGGTAGCGCGCATAATGGGTTCCTTGGGGGTGGTGGACGGGTGGTGACGGTAGAAGGCGGCACACTTGACGCAGACGAGTCGACCGTCGACACGGTCACTCTGGCGCGTAACGACGCCGGTGTCGCAGTCGGGGCAAGCGGCGGTCCTTATCGGACCCTTGCCATCGTGCGGCTCTATGCTGTAGGGGTGCTTGCGGATGACGCGAAGGAAGGACTCGCGGCACGGGACATGCCAGTGCGCACCGGCCGTGACGATCATGCGGTCGTCATCGTGCAGCGGCAGACCACAGAATGCGCAGCGCGTGTCCATGTCAGTTGCTCGCCGCCGCGGCCTTCGCCTCGGCTTGGTCGCGCATGACCGCCATGGCTCGGCCCTCCGAGCAGACCATGACGCCCTGGAAGATGAGGTAGCCGAGCGAGATCATATTCTGTGCGTGCTGCTCAGGGGCGGCAGGCTCCGGCGTCTTGATTTCACCATCGGTAGTCACAGCCATGGTGAACGCGCCGTGCGCCGTCGACAGGAAGTAGACCAGCGCCGCGAACTCATGGTCGCAGAGGATCAGCGTCGGCGCTTTGACGCCGCACGCTTGCGCTGCTTGCGCCCGCGGGACGAGTTGCCCGACGATGAGGCGGCCGAAGCCTTTGAGCTGGTCGGCACCGATGCTGTTGATGAGGTCGGAGATGAGCGTGGGGGAACCCCGCGGGCTTGGTGGTGGGCGAGAGCGGCGTGGAAGAGGAGTTGGAGCTGGGCCGGATGCCACGCGCACGGCTGATCGTGCGCCACGTCGATGGCGGTGACCAGCGCGTCGATGACCTCCTGCGCGGCGGCACGCGGCACCTTGCCGTCAGGGTTGGCGGCGAGGGAGATCATGGCAGCATGCTCCACAGCACCCACATGAGGGCGAGCATCACAGGTAGGTCCTTCGGGCGTATTCCGCGATGCACAGCGCGTCGGCCATGCCGTCGTGGTCGGTGGTGCAGCGGTCGGAGCGCCGCAGGGTGACATCGGGGTAGGATCGGCGGCACCATGCCACTGCGGCATCCTTGTCCTTCCGCGTTCCGGCAAGAACGACACCCTTCCACTTCTGCGGCGTCACCAGCTCGGTGCGCACACCCAGCGCGCCCAGCACGCCGAGAATCGTCCCGTAGCCCTTGCCGAACTTGAAGGTGGACGCCAGCCCCTGCTTGGGCATCGCCCCCACCAGCTCGACGCAGGCCAGGACGGCGCTGTCGTGCTTGAGGACCAGATCCCATACCAGGATGCCGACCGCGCGGGCGTCGATCTGATCGCCCGACACCGGCATCACGAAGGTCTTGGCGACCGTGCCGGTGCCGGCGAGCGAAGGGTCGATGGCGGCGATGCCGCCCGACAGGCCAGGGTCGAAGCCGAGATAGATCATGCGAAGAGCGATGCCTCCGTGCAGACGGTGAGCCATGCTTCCGCAGTGCCGCGGTGGACGCCGTCTGCGAGCGCCTCTTGAAGCTGGTGTGCGTGGAACGGGAGATGGTGGAAGCTGGGATGACCCTGGAGAACCCCGCCCCGGCGAGGGCCGTACAGGCGGCCAGCAACGCACGGATATGCGATGAGCGACTCGGCATCACCGGGGAACCGGATCGGCGGCCCCCACAGGTTGGGGGTGTGGGTGAACCAGCGCACGCGGCTCTGGTGCGGCGCAGCGTAGTGCATCGCATCGCAGCGGGTCGCCACCATGCCGGGGATGTCGAGCGCGGCGACGTTCTCCAGCAGCGCCCAGGTGTGCGGCACGGCGGCCAGCACGTCCATGAGCGCCGGCAACAGATCGTGGAGCTTGTGCGCCCGCGCGCAGCCGTTGAGCCGCGAACGGCTCTGGCACGGGATGCCGGCAATGATGCCGTCGAATCGCTCGCCGCGTAATCGCTCCGCGACGTGTGCGATGTCGTAGGCGACCCACGCGGTCGCCGGCGACTGGCAGTAGATTTCATACATGCGGCGCTTGACGGGGTCGATCTCGCAGCCGGGGACGACCGTGTGGCCCTCGTCTAACCAGACGCGGTCCCACAGGCCCGCCGAGCAGCACAGCGACAGGATCTTCACGCCAGCAGATCCTGCGCGGCGGTGACGGGCTTCGCCTGCTTGCCCAGGATGTGCGCCTTCTCGTCGGGCGACAGCGGGAGGTCGTCGAGCGAGATGCGGAACGTCTTGCGCGAGAGCTTGGTCGCCGTGATCTTGCCGTCCGCGATCCACTCCAGCAGCGTTCGCTTGTGGATCTTGAGGATTGCGGCGGCTTCGGCGGTATTGAGCAGCATGAATAACCTCGGGGTACGGGTGCTAATCTACGCAATCGCTCTCAATGTCAATCCAAAAGTCCCAACGTGTCGTCAAGCGCGTGACCGAACGCCAGCGCAGCCCCCGACCGGGTGAACTTGATGCCCCGCCAGCCGAGCGGGCGTTCGCCGGAGTGGCCGAGCGGGCGAGCGTCAGCGATGACGCCGCTGAACATCTGCTCAAGCTCTTGCACGAACTTCGGCCGCGGCATCGGGTGGTCGTAGCCCTCGCGGCGCAGCCACGCCCGGTATGCCTCGTAGACATCCTCGCGGATGATCGTGTCGTCGTACTTGCCGACCTCCAACGCCTCGGCGGCGAACGCCTGCACGGGCGCGGTGGCGTTCACGAACGCGGTGCGCAGGCGCTTCGACGCCGCAGTCTCCATGAAGCGGTTGTCCTCGGTCAGCAGGATGCGCAGCCCCGCCAGCGCGAAGTTGAGGATGCCCGGCATCTCGGCGGCGAGCTTCTCGCTGAGTGTCGGGTCCTCGCGACCCGCGAAGCTGATGGGCATGTCGAACAGCACGGCGCGCGTCTGGATCGCGCCGCTGGGGTCGGTGAACTGCGGGAGCCGGTTGCACGCGATGACGAACTTCACCGGCATCTTGCGGTAGACCTCGTCGCGGTTCTTGCGGTTGATAGCGATCTCGTCGCCGCCGACGATGGCCTTGATGCGATCCACGGCGAGCGTGTCGATGCGGACGGCGTGCTGCTCGTTCATCTCACCGATGAGCGCCACGCTCTTGCCCTCCAGCGCCGCGAGGCCGAACGGTTGCGCCAGCGAGGACAGCGTCGGTGCGCCGATGTTGATGTTGCCCACCAGCATGCGGATGATGCTCTGGATGGTTCCCTTGCCGGAGCGCGTGGCACCGCGGATGAGGAACAGCTTCTGGAAGCGGTTGTCACCGATCAGCATGTAGCCGAGCATCTTCTGAAACTCGCGGCGCTGGTCGGCGTTGGCATCGCCGGGCCACACGCTGGCGAGGAAGGCATGCAGCGTCGGGCAGCGGGCGGCAGGATCGTACTTGAACGGCACCACGTTGAAGGTGAACAGGTCGGGCGTCGGCGGCTCAAGCGCCACGCGCGGGTCGGCCAGCCAGCGGTACACGTCGAGGATGCCGTTCTCCAGCACCACTTTCTCGGGCATCGGGGTGCCGGTGGAGATCATGCACGGCGGGGACAGCTTCTCCTCATGGACGAGGCTGCGGAGGCTGTCGCGGACGCTGCCCGACTTCCGGCTCGGCAGCTTGGTGATCTTCTGGATGCGCGACTTCAACCCCTCGGCCTCCAGCCGATACCAGTGCCGCCCGTTGTACTCGTAGTCGTTCTCCTGCCAGCGCACCAGCCCGCCATTGGGATACACCTGCTGCCGGTAGAGGACGGCGGCTTGGTAGTCGTCCACCATCATGAAGATGGCGCTTGGCGCTTGATTGACGATCTGCTGCCCGTCAACCGCCGCCTCGGGGGGCGCTGCTGCCGCAGCGGCGTCGGCGTTGTCGAGGATGGAGCTGATCGGCAAGTTGGTGGTGTAGGCGCGGCCGGCGATGATCTGCTTGTCCGCGGTGCGGATCATGTTGGCAATCTCGCCATTGGTCGGCTGGCGCGGCGGGTCGGTTCCCTTGGGGCGGCTGATGATCTCCTCGGCCACCAGCGCACAGGTCATGCGATCCGCCCGCTTGATGCGCAGCTCATGGATTGCCGCCAGCGCGTGGTTGTGGCGGCTGAACTTGGTGCGCTGGGCCAGGATGCGCGCCACCGTTTCGGCAATCTCCTGCTGGTTGGGGACCACCGACGAGTACATGGCGGCAAGCTGGCGTTCCGTCTCGTCGTCATCGTCGCGCGCCACCGGCTCGTCGGGCCAGTTGGCGTTGTCGACCTCTGCTGCAACGTGGCCCGGCACGATGAAGAACCGCTCGCGGATCGGGTCGTCCATGTTGACGAACTTCGGCGCGCAGACGTAGACGGGCTGGGCCGAGTTGTAGATCGACAGGTCGCAGACGAACGGGCAGTCGGCAAGCGCAGCGCGCACCGCCTCGCGCATCACGGGTTTCTTGCACCAGTACCACAGGCGAACGCGCATCGTGCTGCCATCGGTCGACTCGACACCCTCGGAGCTGGTGAGCTGCGCGATGACCGAGATGCCCTTGAAGCACGCCGGCATCTGATCGGTGATGTAGCTGACCTTGCTGCTGTAGTCGAGGTCGCGGATGACCTCGGGGATCGGGATGCTGTCGATGTCGATGAACAACCAGTGCCGCGGCGCAGCGGCGAGCGTGCCAGCATCGTGGTGAACCGCGCAGCTCTTACGTTCGACCTCCTGGCCGAGCAGCGCGTCGTCGCGCAGGGCTTCCTTGACCACAATGCAGTCGTCGCGCTTGCTGATGGTCTGCAAGATGGTCAACAGCCCGTTCAACCCATCGGTGATGCGGACAGCGCGCGGTCGCCACAGGAAGCCGTTCCCGTAGCTGGTTTTGCTGATCGTTCCGTCGTCGTTCTTGGTGAAGGTCTTGCTGCATCGGCCGGGGTGTCCGCGCAGGATAACCATTGCGGAGGGGTCGGCGGTCTGCACGATTGCGGTCGTCATGTGGTTGGCTCCAGGCCCGCGAAGTTGCAGCTTCGCGGGCCATTTGTTTTAGAGGGTGTGGTTGAGAAGGCCAGTGGGCTTTCGGGTCTACCCCTTGTGGGTGAACCGTGTGGACTCCACCAGGGCTTCGGCCTGCTCGGCATACCACCCGGTGTCGATCTCGACGGGGTCGATGTCGCGGAGGTCGAGGCACAGGCGGGCCGAATCGGCGTTCGGGAGGTTGGCCCAGGTGTGGTTGGGGTTCAACCGCCGCAGCGGCGTGCCGAGCATGTCGTGGACCACCACCCAGCGCACCAGCTTGCCGATCTCGTACTCGCCAGAGAAGATCGTTCCGCCATTCTTGCACTTCTGGTAGAACACGAAATCGCCGGGCTTCGCCGCGGCGACCACGTCCATGATACTGCCCTTGCCCGTCAACACGGCGATGGCCGCCTGTTTAATGACCCGACCGTCGCCCTTGCCGGTGTCGGGGCAGAATGCGCCCTTGGTCTTGACCTTGCCCGTGCTGGTGATGGCGACGTAGTTGTTCACGTCGCGGCGGGCGTAGTGGGCGTAATCGTTACGCTCCAGCTCAAAGCCCGTCTCGGACTCCCACTGCTCGACGATGCTGGACAGCAGCATGTCGGCAGTCGCCCGCTCCCACATGACGGTGACGCCATCGGTGTTCGCGGACAGGATGCGAGCGCCAGCCATGTGCAGCAGCTCAATGAGGCGCAGCAGGTAGAGCTGGCCGCCGACGCACACGCGCAGAGCGTCGGGAACGGAGCGGAACGGGCTGTAGAAGTCGTTCAGCTTGCCGAACGTCGAGTTGATGACGATCTTGAGAGCTTCGGCAGTGACCTTGTCGCCGGCGCGCTTCGCCGCCACGCGCTCGTCGCGGATGACGCGCAGATCGTCGCTGAAATGCCCGTCCCAATGCCGCGGCTCCAGTTTGCGGTTGATGATGATCGACGGGTAGTAGCTGGTGACATCCAAGTCGATGATGACGTGGTCTGCCGAGCTGCGCCAGCGCCCCGGCGGGTCGATGCTGTGCAGGCCGCCGACGCCGATCTGGAACGACCGATCTGCGAGCGTGGCTTGGCACGCCTCGTCCTTGATGCCGCGCGGGTTTTTGAGCGCCCACGCGGTCCCCGTCTCGTTCAACCGCACGGCCGACCAGAGGGTTCCCATCTCGACGTAGAGCCGCTGGAACGGTTCGGTGTCGAAGGTCACGGCTGGGATGATCTCGCGCAGCGGCCACTCGCGGACGTGGTTGTCCCGGTTGTCGTGGGCCATCTGACGAAGCTGCATGCTGTTCACCGGCTCAACGCTGCGCCGCCGGTAGTTGCCCACCATCACCGCCTGGGCGATGCCCTGTTCGGGCAGACAGTAGATGCGCCGGCCAATCTGGTACTTCTCGTCCAAGTGGGCGCGCAGGGTCACTTTCTCCCAATGCTTGTGCAGCAGCATGGTGGTATTGCCGACGTCCTGTTTGCAGTAGCCGACGACCGCGTTGATGCCCTCGGCGGGGAGCGGCTGGTTGAAGTTGTACGGGGCCTCCCGCACGTCCATCGCACCCTCGCGGCAGGCGAACTCTTTGAGGCCCGCCTTGCCGTTGAGGATCTGGAACACGTCGATGCTGCAATGCCACACCCGGTCAGCGTAGCGCAGGCGGAACACCCGATCGCGGTCCATCTCGTTGATGAGCAGCGCCGACAGCGCCAGCACGCGATCGGGCGTCATGTCGGGGTTCGCCAGGATCGCCGACAGGATCGGGTCATCGTAGCTGTGATTGTTGAAGCCGGCGAGGATCACCCGGTCGTTCACCATCTGCTTGAGCGTGCCGAACTGACCGGGCTGAAACACCATGAACCGCTCGCCGTCGCTGATGACGCAGCAGTACCAGTTGGGGTAGACCTCCATGTCATAGGTCCAGACCTTGCGGCCGAGAAATGTCGGGTTGAGCATGTTATTTCCCCTGTGGGGTGTGGTTAGATGCGATTGGTACGAAGCTCAGTCACGAAATCGTTGACGGTGCGCCGCACGTTCAAGGGGCGGTCGTCGATGGCACCGCGCACGCGCACCGTGCCGCCGGGCGCACCAGCCTGCGCGGGGTCGAGTAGCACGGTATTGATCGGCGGCGTCGGGTTGGGGATCGGCTCGCCGGCTGCCGTGCGCGGCATCGGCGCACGGGTGAAGCCATGCGGGCGTCGACCATGCCACCGACGCGCCGTGTCCTCGTAGGCGACCGGGCTGTGCGGAGCGCCATCGGGTGTCGGGGCCAGCACGATCTCCTGCCGATTGACCGCCTGCGTCGTCGCAGGCAGCGTGGCCTGGAGCGCCGCGATGCGCTTCTCCAGGGCCTTGCGCTTGCGGCCAGGGCCGCGCAGCGCCAGCAGACGCTTGAGCTGTTCGATGCGCTCCAGCGTCTCGCCCTGCTCGGGCGTCGGGACGAACGGCTCGTCGACGATCTGACTTAGTCGTTCAACCGACGCGGCGCGCATGGCGTCGACATAGTCGTCGGCGCGGTTGCGGGCCTCGCCGGTGGCCTCGTCGAACATGGCGAGTTGCGTGGCGATGCGGTCTGCGAGGGTTGAGCGTGGCATTAGTGGCCCTTCATGCGGCGGCGGATGGCGACGGCGAGGATGAACACGGCAGCCATGGCGAGAAAGACATGCATCGGGTTGATGGTGCCGGGTTCGACGGGCGGGACGCGGTGGTACGGGTCCCAGCCAGCGTATTCCAGAATGGTCGGGTCATCCACAGCGGCTCTCCCATATGGCGCGCAGCTTGGCCTCCTGCTTGTGGGACAGCGTGGCGTCCCACAGGTCGGGGTTCGCAGCGCGCTTGCGCAGCATGTCGTCAACGAAGTCCAGCTCCCAATCGGACAGGTTGCCGGCATCGTCGAGGTCGTCGAGAATGTCGTTCAGCGTCATGGTCAGACTGTCGGGTGGATCCTGGTCGTGATCGTGTGCATCGCCCATGATAGGTTCCTCTACCGCTGAACCCCACCTGAGATGTCTCAGGTGGGGTGACAGGGAGTTTCCGCAGAAACCTACTCACGGGTTGTCCCCGGTTCGTCCGAAGCTGGACTAGACGGTGGGGCGGGGCCGTCGTCGTTCGCGCCGCAGGTTAGTCGTCGATGATGTAGACCTCCTCCAGCTCGTCGCTACTCCAGAAAGCTGGAGGTCGACGCGGCACCGCCCGCCGGGGCGGCATAGTTGGCCGGGTTGTCGCCCTCGTCGTCGATCTCGTCGAGCGCATCGGTGTTCGCGCTGCCCCCGCCGCCGAGCTTCTCGCCATCGCCCGCGAACTGGACCACGTCCAGCAGGAAGGTGACGCCGGGCTTGCCCGCCAGCATGTAGGTCATCGCGGAGACGATGAAGCGGGCCTTGCAGCCACCGTAGAAGTGGTCGCCGTCCAGCTCTTCCTTCATCTTGCCGACGAGCTTCGGACGCCGCTTGCTCTTGCAGGCGATGTAGATGCAGCCCTTGTACCCCTCGGCGTCCTTGAGGTCGCCGTCGCGGAACGGGTGGACGAACTCGTCCAGCTTGGTGATCTTGGGCCACTTCTTCTGCGCGCACTTGAGCGCCGCCGTCTTGAGCGGCCCCAGGTCGACCCCCTTCTTCGGCAGCAGGAGCGTGGCCTTGTACTTGCCGTCGCTGTACTGCCGGCCCTCGTCGGGCTTGGCGAGATGGGGGAAGGACAGGCGGCCGATGGGCGTCACCACATCGTTGATGAACTCGGGCTTGTCGGTCTTGGTGTCAGCCATGGTGTACCTCCGGTGGGTCATGGACCCGTGGTGGTGAACCCCGGCGGCTCGGCTGTACAAGCCGCCGGGTGGGGAGTGGAGCCTGGGAGTCAGGCATCCACGGAGATGACATCGCGCATCGCGCGCCCGTAGCGCCGGTTGCGCTTGCGGGCGTCGAGCGCCGCGTTGCAGACGCGGACGATGAGGTTGCGGTCGAGGCCGACACCGAAGGCATCGGTGGTGCCGTTGGCGGTCACGTGCTCGCGCAGGGCCTTGATATCCGCGTTGGTGAGCGGGGTGCGGGTGGTGGGGGGCGGGTTCAGTGCGGCGCGGAGCTTGTCGAAGGCGGCGCCGAGCGATTCCAGAGCGTTGGAGAGGACGGACATGGGATGTTCCTTATGCGATGACGCTGAGAGCGTCGGTACGGTTGACGGCAGGGCGGGGATCGTTCGCGGGCGCGAGCGTGGGCTTCCCCTTGGGCTTGATAAAGAGCGAGTCTTGCAGCTCGGGGCGGCCGATGATCTTGAGGATCTTGACCGTCTCAGTGATGCCCGCCCGCTTGGTGACATCGAACGTCTTGAGCGGGATCTTGGCATCCTCCAGAACCTTGGCGACTTCGGCGTCAGGACGCCACTCGCGGTCGGCGCTGCCCTCGACCAGCTTCCAGCCGGGCGGGGGGTTCTCAGTGGCGTAGGCGGCAACCGCCTTGAGCCACTTCACGATGACCGGCGTCTTTTCGATGATCTCCCCCAGGAGCTTGGGGTCGATCAGCTCGGGGGCGACGGGCTGGCCGACGACCTCGGCGGCCATGGTGTTCTCGTCGATCACCGACAGCAGCTTGGTGGCCTCGGCGTGCTGGGCAGGGCAGCGTTCGTGCGCCTTGCACCAGTGGCAGTGCGAACCGGGGATCGGCGGCTGGGTCGGGTTCTCGCGCGCCGCCTTCACGGTCTGCGCGACGACGCGGCCCCACTCAACCGCCTTGGCCATGTCGTCCTCCCAGGTGTCCACGGCACCCTTGCCGTCCGTGCGGCGCGGCTGGACGATGGTGAGCTTGAGCATGCCGCCGGTGCGCTTGTATTTCTTCGCCAGCATGGCGGCGTAGGTCAGAAGCTGCTCGTTGTTGAACGCATCGACCGCGTGGCCCGCGCCACCCTTGAGGTCGATGATTTCGATGCCGTCTGGCCACAGCAGCGCGCAGTCGGGCGTGCCAAAGCACTCGTTCTTGATGAGCTGGAACGTCTTTTCGACGAACACGGTGACTTCGCTCTCACCGTAGATCAGCTCCAGCTCGGCGCGTCGGGTTTCGACGTAGCCGACGTAGGCGGTGACGACATCGAACGCCTCGTCGACAGTGAAGCCTGCCGGCCATTCCAGGTTGGCGAGCATGTCGCGGATAGCCGCCGCACTCATAGCGTGGGTGAGCGCGGTTTCACTGGCCTCATGGCACATTTCGCCAAACTTGATGTCGGGCGAGGACGACCGGACATCGGGCATGCTCTCGGTCATCAGCACGCTCTGCGCGCACTTGGTCCAGCGCCCCGCCCCGCTGGGGGAGAACGGGGCGTGGTCGCGTGCGCCGTGGTTGACGGCGCGAGGCATTACTTGGCCCCTTCGACGGCAGCAGCCAGGGCGGCGATGACGCTCGCACGCTTGTCGGCGGGGACGGTGCTGGCGCTCTTGGCGCCGACATCGCCCAGGATCTTGCCGGCCACCGGGGGTCCCAGCTTCGGATGCTTGATGACCGCCAGCAGGGCGGCGCGCAGCTCGTCCGCGGTCTGCTGCGTCGGCTCGGGCTGGGTGCCTGCGGGGGTGGCATCCTGCTTCGGCGCGTCGGCAGGCTTGGTCTCGACGCCGGGGATCGTCTCCTGCTTCGGCGCGTCGGGGGCAGCCTCCTGCTTCGGCGCGTCGGCGGGCTTGTCGTCACCCTTGGGGGCCTTCTGGCGCTTGGGCTTGTCCTCGGTGGCGGGGGCGCCGAACGACAAGCCCTGCGCGGGCAGCTTCTCGGCGCTGGCGGCGAGGGCCAGGAGGATGGCGGCGAGCTGCGCGACGGCGGTGCGGTCGGCAAGGTCGATGGTGATGGTGGCGGGAATGGGCATGGTAGCTCCAGGTGTCCGTGGTGGACGGTTATGCCGGATATTCGGCGGGGAAGTTGGCGCGGAGGATGCGCAGCACCTTGTGGAGCTGCGCCATGTCGCGGAAGATGAAGCGGCGCATCACGACTGCGCCTCCTGGCGTGCGCGGATCTGCGCATCGCGCAGCGCGAGGTAGCGCGCGTGGGTGATGAACTCGTTGCCCTTACGCTCGCCCAGCAGCACGCGCACCAGCGTCTCCGCGACGATGGCTTCGCGGGTGCTGCCAGGGTGGTCGATGATGATCTTGCGGCACTCGCGCAGCACGCGCGGGACGCCGCCGGGCGGAAGGATGCGCTTGTTCTTCACGACTGAGCCTCCTGCGGGCGGTTGACGGTGGCGAGGACGGCGCGGATCGCATCGGCGGCCTCGGGGACCTGGGTGCGGGCGTACTTCGCCAGCATGCGCGCGGTGGCGATCACCTGCCGATCGGTGGGGTCGATGACTGCCGCCATCTTCGCGCCGAACGGGGTGTCGAACTGGTTGAAGCCGATCTCGTTTTCGACCGTCGCACCGTCGCGGTTCATCGCCTGCATCTTGCGCACCGCCGCCATGATGACGCCGACCAGCGCGGGGTCGATGGTGCGCCCACTCGGCGCGTCGGGTCCGGTGGGCTTGATGACGATCCGCTGCGCCTCCGCGACGGCGTCGGCTTCGCGGGTGATGGTCTGGATGTTCGCCATCTTCGACAGAACGAGGTCGAGGACGTAGTTGTCGATCCCGCCGTCGCTGACGAGATAGACCACGCGGATGAACTGATCGGCCACGGCACCGATGCGGCAGACGCGGTCCTCGGCCTGCTCGTTGTCGCCGGGCGTCCAGCTCGACTCGGCCATGATGACCTTGGTTGCGCGCTTCTGTAAGCCGTTGATGCCGGTGCCGCACGCACCGATGGTGCCGATGAACAGCCGGCCGGTGCCGGCGGCGAAGCTGTCCACCAGCGCCTGCCGATGCTCGGGGCTGGTGTCGCCATCGACGTAGACGGGCAGATGCCCGGCGTCCTGGCAGCCCTTGGCGATGGCGTGGCCGACATCCTTGTGATGGACGAACACGCAGAGCGGCTGGTCGTCCTGCTCCAGCTCGTTGACCAGCCACTCCACGGTGGACTTCACGCGCGCCAGTGCCTCGTCGTGGCGGACCTTGCTGATCTCATCGAAGGCCGGCACGCTGCCGTTGCTGATCTGCTCGCGCACGGCGGCGATGTCGAGGCCGCTCATGTCGAGGCTGCGGGCCGTGTTGCCGCCGTCGAGGACGACGATCTCGCGGCGCTTGGCGGGCAGCTCGGTCAGCACCTGCGTCTTGGTGCGGCGGATGAGGATCGACCCGCGCAGCTTCTGCGCCAGCTCGTCGAGGTTGGTCGCGCCGTCGTAGGTGGTGACGTACTTGCGGCCGGTCCACACCTGCTGCGGGCCGCAGTACCGCTGCAAGAACTTCCATTCGCTGCCGAACACGTCGGGGGCCAGGGCGCTGGCAATATGGGCGATCTCGCGCGGGCGGTTGGGGATCGGCGTGCCGCTCAGGCACCAGACGTGCCGCGCGCGGGCGCGCAGAGTGTCCCACACCGCCTTGGTGCGCGCGGCGGTCGGCGTCTTGATGTAGTGGAACTCGTCGCAGATGAGCGCGGCGAACGTGCGGAGCTGGAGGGCCGCCAGCACCTTCTCAGAACCGACAACGCTGTAGGGCGCGACGATCACGCCGCTCTTGGGCAGCCACGGCTCGCGCGTCCCCTTGACCATGGTCGGCTGGATGCTGCACCAGCGGTCGAACTCGCGGCACCAGTTGGGGGCCACGCTCGCCGGGCAGACGACCAGCACCAGCGCGCAGGGGGTGTGGTCCAGCAGGTTGGCGGCGTACATGATCGCCTCGGGCGTCTTGCCCAGGCCCATGTCGTCACCCAGGATGCCGCTGCCGCGCTCGCTGGCGCTCATCAGTGCCGCGCCGGCGATCTGGAACGGGTAGGGCGTCGGCGCGTCGGGGGCAAGCTGTGCGACCACGTTGCGAGCGGCGTAGCGCACCATCGGGTTGGCGGCGGCGGCGGCCGTCTCCACGTCCGCGGCGGCGCTGGCCTTGCTGGTGCGGCTGATCTCGGTCAGCTTGGCGGTGGCCTGCTCGTCGGCGTAGTCGATCAACCGGGCGGCCTTGGCGGCGTCAGTGGTCCACCAGTGCTTGGCGCTCTGATCCCACTTGAAGCCTGCTTCCTTCGCGGCGTGGCGCTCGTCGTAGGTGCAGGCGGCGATGAACCGATCATTGCGATAAGTGAGCTGCATAGCGATGTCCCGGTGCGGCAGGGCCGCGTGGTGGGGTGGTTGTCTGAGGGCGCACCCTAACGGCCTCCACATCGGGAGTCAACAGGAAGTTTTGGGACGCATGGAGTGACACGGATTGTCATTCTATTTTCTAGGAATTCGAATGACGATCTTTGTCAGTTGACATCGTGCAAGATAGTGTAGTATTGGGAAGTATGAGCAACCCACAACGCTACAACGTCACCGCCGAAATGATGTACGACGCCCCCGAACCCTTCGCCACGTTGGAAACCAACGAGGCTCCTGACGGCGACTGGGTGCGCGCCGAGGATTCCGCGCGTGTGATCGACGCGCTCCAGAAGCGCCTCGCACTGGCCAACCGCACCATGCGCGACATGGCCTTCGCGCTGGCCGATCTCGACGACCCCAAGGCCCGCGCTGCCCGTATTGCCGCGCTGCGCGTCCTCGACTCCACCGACACCATCAACCCCAACCTCTAAGGTTCCCATGCCCGCTACTCGCTCCACGCTGCCCATCGGTCCCAAGTACCATACCAGCTTGCGCACCGAGGGCGACAACGTCATCGTGCGGCTCTACGACACCGACATCGTGCGGATCACCATGTACAAGGGCAAGCCGGCCGTCTGCACACTGAACACTGGCGGCTTCAACACCCCGACCACGTTCCGCCGCATGAATGAAGCCCTGGCCCACTTCGACCTCATCGGCCCCGGCCGCATGTTTGAGCATCGCGTCGGCAAGTCCGACTTCCGTGGCGTCTACCATCTCACTCGCACCAGCGAGGAATGAACGGCCTCCGTACCATGAACGGCCTCCGTAGACCATCGGGACTCGCCCCCCGCAGAAGAGCCACCGCCCCGCGCGCCACCCACGGCACGCGGGGCGCGCTATTTCACGGTGGACGCAGTTGGCGCAACCCTGCGCGATTTATCGAGCGCGTAATCACTCCCAATCATTCACAATCACTCATAAACCCCACGGAAACCAGGCGCACAACGGCTCACAATTCGTGTCAATCTGACGCAATTGCGGGTGAAATCGTGTCACGGGCTTGGTGTTTCGCGATCCACGCTAGGGCGGTTTACGGTCGATTCCTGACAGGATCGTTGCGGGGTGTGGTCAGGGTAGGGGGTGGGGTCTAATCGTGGCTGGAATCGGTTTTCAGGGTTTGTTCGAACCCATGCCAGTTTCGTCTGCTTCTAGTAGTCCGGGGAAGGGTTGAGTGTAGTCGTGAGTGATCGTGTAGAATAGTGATTGACTGCGCGTGTCGATCTGCTAGGACTGGCGCAGCGCAGCGGACCCCCACCCTTCCCCGCGCGCACCGAGGCACCCATGCAGCTTCCCACCCTCACCCCGACCCTGGCGAGACTACCGGCCGCACCGGGGCTTCCGTCCCTGTCGAGGTTGATCGCAACGATTGACGCGGCGCGCGGTCGCTTGGACTACGCCGGGGCGTGCAATGTGCGCTCCATGCTGGAACCCTGGGCAAGCATCGTTGCGCGGCACTCTCAGGGGCGCGGCACCATCCAGGGCCTGACGGTGGCAGATGAGCGTGCGCTGGTGGCGTCGCTCGCACACGCATGGCAGGCGCAGCGGCGGCAGGCGCGTGCGGCGCGCGAGACTGCGGCGCGCGAGGCGCGCGCGGCTGCGGCGCGCGGTCCCGGCATGGTCTGGCGGTCGGCCCAGTCCCAAGTGCAGGTTGCGCGGACCGAGGCGCAGCGGATCGCAGGCGATGCGCGTGCAAGCGGGATCCTGCGTGCAGCGGGGGTTGACTGCACGACGCTTGGCATTGCGCGTTGGATGCGGGCGCATCCCGGCGGCGGTCTGGCAGCGTGGCGCGCTGTCGCTGCGGAGGCGCTCCAGACTGCCGATCGTGTGCGCGCGGAGCGTCAAGCGCGTCGGGATCGGGATGTGCATCGGGCGGTTGGATCTGGTCGGGCGGCGGGCGCGCTGGCCGAGGCTGCGCGGGCGCGGCGCGAGCGTGCGGCGGAGCGTTGGCGGTCGCTGCTGACGGGGGCGGGGGTCCATGGACCGCATGCGGAACTGATCGCGGACTGGCTGGTCCGTCTGCCGCATGCGGACCTTGCGCACATGCTGTCGTCAGTGGACGCGGACCGCGCGGACCCCTCCAATCCCGACCACGGTGGGACCGCTGGCACTCTGAGTGCGTGCGGGTCTAGTCGGGTGCATGCGATGCGCGGCGGGCTGCGCTGGGTTCCATGGTGGATGTCGGAGTACGACCTGGGGCGGCTTTACACGCAGCCGAACACCTGTCGGTATCCAGGTGACGTTGCGTTGGCGGTGCTGCTGTTCTGCCGGGCGCACGTCGGGGGGTCTGCGGCGCATGCTGCGGCGCATGCTGCGGCGGCTGCGCTGCGGTCTGATGACCGCTTGCGCTGGCGGTCGGATCTGCGCGGATTCCACTGGAATGGATGCCGGATCTCACGCATGCGTCGGATGTTCGGCGCGCCAGCAGGGGCGCGCGGTCTGGACACTGCGGCGGCGGTGGTCGATGCGTCGGGCGCGGTGGTCCCGGCTGCTCCGGTGCTGGTGTCGCGCGACGGATACCACGCGGCGGGACGTCGCGTGTCCGCTGCGCTGTCCCTGGATCGTGTCGGGGTCGAGGTTGAGGTGTGCGTGTTGGATCAGACGCGCCGCAACGCGGGCGGTCGCTATCTGGTGCCAGCGGGCTGGCGCTGCGAGGGTGATGCGTCGATCACGCCGCGCGAAGGCGAGGCGGCCATGGAGGCGATCTCCCCGCCGCAACCGTGGGCGGTCACCGAGGCTCAGGTTGCGGCGTGGCACGCTGCGCTGGTCGCAGGCGGCTGGCGTCCGCGCGCAGGCGGGTCGCGCGGGTGCGGCTTGCATGTGACGCTGTCGGTCGTGCGTGGTGGTGCTGCGCGTCTCCAGCGGTGGCTTGACCGGGTGTTCCGTGCGTCTGAGTCTGCATGGATGCGCGTTACGGGTCGCGCGAGTCAGACGCTGCATTGGGCAGACCCCAGGAACCGCGAGGGGAAATATCGTGCCGTGAACCCGCGCGACGTCATGAATCGGAGCGGAACGCTTGAGCTTGTAGAGTTACGTCTTTGGCAGGGCGCGATTCAGCGGTTGGGGGACTTCCAGGGTCGTTTGCGTGCGTCCCGGTTGCTGCAAGCTCTGGCTGGCTGGGAGGGTCTGGACACCGCGACCGTGGCGGGCGATGGGCTTCCCGCCGAGCTTCCGGCGGACATTGCGACCGAGCATGCGGAGGCGGTGGCGTGGTGGCGCGCTCGCTACACCGGGCAGGTCGCTACCGAGGTCGCCGCGTCTGCGGACGCTGGTTGATTCCATCACGCATCACTCATCACTCATCACTCATCTAGGGACATCACACTATGTGTATCATTCTTCACGCTATCAACTCCCCCGAAGCCGTCGCGGCAGCGTTGCACGCGCCGCATCTGCGGACCGCATGGACGGGAAACCCGCATGGTGCGGGCATCGCATACCGTGCGGCTCCTGGGTCGCGCGTCCGCATCATCAAGGGCCTAATGACCGCCGATTCCTTGTGCGCCGCTGCGGCTGCGCTGCTGCGCACCGTGCGACCGTATGAGGTCGCCGTGCATCTGCGGTACGCGACCCATGGCGACCGGGGGCCGGATATGACCCATCCCTTCCGCACCGAATGGGGGGCCATGGTCCACAACGGCATCCTGCGCGGGCCGGGGCTGGTCGCGCACCCTGGCGAGTCGGACACCGCTGCGGCGGCGCGCATCGTGTCGCGTGTCGAGCCACGGGCCGCCGCTGCGCTGATCCGTGAAGCCTGGCTTTCGGGGTCGCGCGTGCTGCTGATGCGTCACGGCGCCGACGCGCTCCGGCTCGGGGACTGGGAGCGGTCGACGGTGCGGGGGCTCGTGCTGTCACAAGCGTACTCCCTGCCGGAGTTGGTCGCGCATCGCCCTGAGCGTGGCGCGGGGTCGCGGCGCGCGGGCGGATCTGGTGGCACTGGTCGGCAGTCGCTGATCTGGTCGCGGTCTGACGCTGATCTGGTGGACCGCCTCGCCGGGGGTGGTTCGGTGTCATCCTGCGATGCTGAGGGTTGCGGGGACGCCGACATTGACGATGTCGCGGCTGCGCAGGCGGCGCAGCGGGCCGCCGACGCCTGGGAGGAGGCACGGGAGCGGGCGAAGGTCCGTGATCTGCGGCGCGCGAAGCGCGAGGCTGCGCAGGCGGGTGCTGCTGCGGGCCGGCGTGCGCTGGGCATGGGACCGGCCGCCCCTGCCGCCGTGCGCGCGGCTTCCGATCGCGGCGACCCTGAGACGCGGGCGGCTGTCGATGCCCTGCCGCCCTTGCCGGGGCTTGCTGCCGAGGTTACGGGGTCGCCTGCCCCTGCTGTCGATGGGGAGGAATAGCGCCATGGCCTGGGAGTGGTGGTGTCTCGCAGGTGCGTGCATGCTGCCGCTTTTCGGTGCGCTGGCGGTCTGTGGCGTGCTGCCACCCTGGGACGCATTGTGGCTCGCTGCCGCATCCTCTGCGCTCTGCGGCATCGTGGCCGTGGTCGTCCGAAGGGGCGACGATCAATAGTGTGCTAGTGGTCGAGACGCGAAGCACGGCGCGCGGGGCGATTGCCCCGCGCGCTTTCATGTGATCTGGTGATTGTTGGGAGTGATTGGGTGGAATGGATGTATGCATGCATATGTTCTCTATGTACTATATGACATTATATTATATATGTGTGTATAGGTAGGGTGCTATACGGCCCAGGGAGGGTATGCGGGGGTGGGGCGACCGGCGGCGAGGGGCGACCGGCGGCGCGCGACGCTACCAAGCAATATACCCCCCTACATTTAGTACATACGGGACAGCATCATGCATGGCATCATCCTTCCCCATTATAGTGCAGAATGGTGCGCTCGATGCATCATTGCGTCCAATCCTTCGCCATGGCCTTCACCATCCCTCGCCACCATGTATCATTCCGATGAATCGACCATGTATCATTCATGCATGACGCACGATGGTGAATGATGGTGCGCCAGGTGCGCGGGGGCGCGCGCGGGGCGGGCCGGGCCGGTGCGTC
>JACCDR011263299.1_pt1 | contig 51761 bp, 31 predicted proteins | sample 7446431 | NCBI WGS metagenome assembly JACCDR01 (sample SAMN15323443, study PRJNA562643) | freshwater metagenome | isolation source: river surface water | place: USA:Blue River Watershed | collected 2017-08-17 | reverse complement strand
GTTTGTTTAGAGACTACAAATATGCAAGAACTTTTTTTATCTCTTTTGGACAACCTACCACAAGGGTTGCCCCTACAAGGAATCTATTGTTCTAACTCTTTATTCTCGCCTTTAGTTGTTTCTGTTGTTGAGTTGCAGATACCCCTTCCGAATACCCCCACAAACAAAAAACCGAAGCAAGATGCTTCGGTTTTCCCTAGTTCATAGACCCATTTTTACTAACGAACAATGATCAACCGTTTGGTTTCTTTGAAGTCTCCGACTTGTAAGGTATAGAAGTATACACCTGCGGCTAGTTTTTGTGCATTAAAATCTATCTCATGCCTACCAGCATTCGTATAGCTGCCATCTGCGAGGATTTGTACCTGTTTTCCGAGTACATCAGATACGGACACATGCACATTTGCAGCTTTGGGAAGTGAGTAGGTAATGGTTGTACTTCCTGTAAACGGATTCGGATAGGCATCTAGACTGATACCTGATATGCTTTTTGGTAATTGTTGTGCAGCAATACGAGAACCATCTGCATTTTTCCCATCTGCTAGATTAGTATAAGCAGTGCTGTTACAAACGGCTTTGATCTGCTGTGCAGTAGCCTGACCGAGGGCTGAGGTTGATCCACAATTTGAGGGTAGCTTGTATCTCATTTTTGCACTTAGTCTAGGTGTAAGAGATGCTCCTGCCTTCAGTGTTATACTTTGCCCTGCAACTAACTGAAAAGGATTTATACTATTTGACATAGAGACATTTGCTCCTATTGTAATATTATCAATTGCATTAACTATAATATTATCAGTTGCATAAATTAACTGAGACGCATATGATAGATCAACATCTTCAAAGACTCTGTTTTGGGGATAGTCCCTGATCTCTGATGTATATTTGTCTATGAGGGCCATATCGTCTTCATTTTGTACCACTGCCTCATACCGATATACAAAAAGTAATTCTTGTGATACAGCTCCTGGGGTCTTAGCAAAAAGTTTGATATTTATATAAGGTCTTGCAGTTGTATAGAATGGAGAAAGACTGATTCTAAAGCTATTGGTTACCACTATTAGATCCTTCAAACATGCAATAGGAACATCAACTGTTTTGTATGTATTCTCATCTTGTTGAATCAAGATACCATTAAAATCAGTAAATCTCACACCTGTACCTGGTCTAAAAGGATGATTATCAGTAAATTCAAATACAAGTGAAGCGTAAACGTCAATATTCGAAAAATCACTAGCTGGATTAATCACATATTGAATATCTTCTCCTAGATGTATAGCTGTTTTAAAATAATAGGAATTAGAGAACCCTTTATATTGTTTTATCACAGGCGTTTTCACCAGATTAAACACTCCCATAGGTTTATTATACTGTACAGATGTAGATGCTATTAATGGAGTATAATTTGATCCCGGGTTATAGATTTCCTGATTAAAAGGAGTACTTACAAAATTGATTTCTCCTTCACCCTTTAGTTTTACATCAAACATCATTGGTTGAGGTTCTGTGTCTGTTGCTCCAAAAACTCCTATCATAAAATCAACTACACCAGCAGTTGCACCCAGTGCCGGTAGTTTGTCTAGTGCCTTCAGTATATTTTTATATGTTTTCTCGCGTGGATGAACTAATGACAAATTTTCATATATAAATGACCCATTTTTATATAAAGAGGATGATCCGTTTGCTTTTTCAGTTAGCTTAAAAATTTTATCTAACGTAGCTACTCCTTTCTCGACCTTATCATACATTCCCGTACCTGCTTCTATTGCACCTCCTACATTTTTCACAATACTTTGCTTACCATCAGTTCCGATACCATTGCCATCTAATCCAAGATTTTGTACCACCTGCCCGTTCACATTAAACGTAAGTGTGGATTTAGAAATCAGGCTGACATCAAAACGTAGCCGACTGAACGAATTACAGGTGCATGGATCATACATCATGACAAAATCTGCATACATCCAAAAAGGAAGAGCATATCTATAAACATTTGCTACAGCAATAGGTGGCACCTGGTTGTCAAAATTATCCAACGCACTTTTTGCACCACGAGTAGAATAGTTGGATAGTATCGCGGTCTTTTTACTTCCATCTCCATACGATAAAGCAATGGCTGCCTCATTGTACTGGCCATCTACATCTCCAATTGCTACAAAGATTCGTAAAATTCCTCGGTAGCGATTATAAAGAATAAGATACGCATTAGGTATATTTCGATCAGGTGCACCAAAATCCCGTTGTACGAATTCCCACCCCTGTGCAGAATCCCAATCTTTAGCAAGTTCTGGTTCTAAAGAGAACCGATTGGTATTACTATTATTAAGATTTACATACCAAGGCGACTCAATTGTTTTCAATCCATCAAATTTATTCAAATATAAATCATATTTAGGTCTGCGCCAATCAAATGGATCTGTGGTACTATTGGGACGTATGGGACAAGGTGTATTGTCAGGAAGCCCTTGTGCCAAGGACAGTTGTGTACACCATAGCATACACCCTAGAAGTAGAAAGGTTATTTTTTTCATAGGTTGCGTATCGTTTATTATTTGCCTTGTAGTTCGTTTACCTGAGACTCTAGTTTCTTGACAGTCTTATTTAGTTCAATGGTATACAAAGTGAGTTCTTCAATTTTTTTCAGCAGAACTGCATTCATTTCGACTACGCTTAATCCTTCTTTATCTATTTGCTCAGCAGAAGGAACTTCTGGCAAATGACTGTTTTCTGAAATGTACTTTTCTGTATCTTCCAATGATCGTAGTTTATAGTCTTTACTAAAGACATAATCTGGAAAATTAAAAGTATTATTGGTAAACACTCGTATTTCATCCCATGCTGCAATTTTTCCTCCAACTCCAAGTAAAAAGCTTCCATTTGATCCTATATTTCCTATTGTAACACCATTAAAGTTGATTTTCATCCTTGTATTATCTGAAAGATTAGTAGGAGCTAATGTATTCAATCTTTCTGCCGAGACCATAGTAATAGCACCGCCGTCGTCCATACTAATCGCAGACCAATAACGTGTATTAGGTGTTCGTTGCCATAAACCATTATTTAAACTTATTCCACGAGTCCAAAAAGCCATTGGCTGATCTTCGCCTATCCCCCATTCAGTTTCCCCTATTTGCCCTTCTTGTCCTAAATTATAAATACGACCATTTATTGGCGTAGAGCTGCCCCCGCCTGTGTTCAACGGCACACCATTGATTGTAAATCCTTGGGCATCAACAACACCAGCTACTTGTAATTTAGCAGATGGTGTAGTGGTTCCAATACCCACATTGCCATTAGAAGCAACCCGCATATGTTCGGCAGCAGCAGATCCTGAAAAAACCAGCCCATTGCCTGCACGTAAAATAAAAGTTCTATTGGTATACAATGAGGTGGTATTACTGGAGTTAAGTCCTGTCCAATACTCTCCTTGTCCACTCGAACCAAAGCTACTCAGATAAATAGTAGTACTCGAAGAGGTATTGTCCATTTTGATATGCATACCTTCTGTGGTATTGCCTACTAGATGAAGTTGTTCACTTGGGGCTACGGTTCCAATACCGACTTTTCCAAAGGCTGGAAAGGTATTTTGCGCCAATGTATTACCAGCACAGAAAAAACTAACAGCTCCTGCAAAGGCTGTCATACGAAGAATGTTAAACATAGATGTAGATAGGTTGTTTTAGTTAGATCAATAAATCACAATACACAAATATATTCAAAAAATATATTTTCCAAAACAGGTAGCTAAAATTATTTTAAGACTATTTTCAATTGCAATTATCCCTATTTTTCTTTATTAAATACTATTATCCAGCTCCAACAGAAATCAACATAATATTACAATAATTCAATATTATTTATCAACAAAAAACCGAAGCAAGGTGCTTCGGTTTTTGTGATGGAGAAATATCAAAAGAGAGAAAAATATTTACTTTTTTATTTATACTCAGTGTTCTGTGGATCCCAGTTTGTCCATTTATCTAACCAGTTGGCTGCATTAGAATCAAAAGCTCCACGATAGGTTACTTTATCAAAGAACGCATTGTTGCCTTTTCCATCCCACTTAGCTCCTGTCAATAAAGGAGAAGTAGTTTGCAATGCGAAAGAAGGAGTCCCGTATTTGAAGGTGTTGGCATTAAGACCCAATGTTCCCAAATTTGCTAGGGTAATAATCTGATTTCCACGCTCTGTAGCATTGAAGAATGTTTGAGCATCAGTATCTGGTACATCATTAAATCCTTTGAAAGATGTGGTCATGTTAGCAATTACAACGCCCCTCAGATCCAATTTATTAGAAGTAGCATTTGCTAATGTAGCGGTGCCATCTAGACGTAATCCTTCTGGATAACCTACTATTACTGAATTCAGAATGCTGATAGCTGTATTCCGGCGAAGATGCATACCAGACTGGTATGGGCCACTACCAGGGGCTGAGGTGGGTTTAGCAGAAGGAGTTCCTTTGAAAGCGAACACACTCATATTCGCAAATACACCCTCAGTCAGCGGTAAGCCATTATTAGCGGTTAAAGGACCTGACGAGTTGACACCAGGATTGAAGTTATCTGACTCAAATCCATTAGAACCAGATTGATCTGCTATTAATGAATCTCGTAAAGACAGACCGTATTGTACTTTTCCTACAAAACCATGATCGGTATCAAAATCGTCATCAAGAGTCCGATAAGCAACTAAGTGTTTTGCATTTACATCTCCACCAAACCATTCAAATGCATCATCACCACAATGAGATACCTGTACATAATCAATAGTTGTACCTGCACCTACATTATACAATGTTAATCCATTGATCTCTGTATTTGTAGTAGAAGTCAATGCAATGCCTGCAAACTCAATCCGTACATATTTCAATGTACCAGAATTATCATTGACCGCATTATCTGTTCCATACGTACCACGAATTCCACCTTCAAAGGTTTGGGAGCCAGGACGGTTATGAGGAGCTTTCCCAATCAATACTAACCCACCCCAGTCACCATCGGCTCTTTTTCCTGCTGGCTGTGCAGAAGTAAATACAATAGGTTTATCTGGTGTACCAATTGCCTGAATCTTAGCACCTTTTTCGATAATCAAGGTAGCTTTTGTGGCTTCATCACCTTTAATAATAGTTCCTGGTTCAATGGTAAGTGTAGCTCCATTGGTTACATATACAAAATTTTTCAGAGTGTATATTTTATTAGCCGTCCAGGTAGTATTTGATGTAATTTCACCAGTTACAGTCGTACTATCTTTTGTTCCACCAACAGAAGGATTATCATCATCTTTATCACAAGAAAAGATGGCTAATGACAGGCTAAAAACAACAAATAAATTTCTTACATACTTCATGCGCATACATTTAAAAAATTAAGTTAACAAAATAGGTTTGATTAATAACTTTAGAAAGAATAGGAAAGCCCTACTGTTACATAAGACCCTTTTTTAAAACTCCTAATGGTTTGATTGTCTGAGGAATTGATATCTGAATCACGAGTAAAATCCTGCTCCAAACGTACTGCTTGATTTAAAATATCCTGAACAGCTAGTCTTGCTTCCCATTTTTTAGCAAATGTTTTTGTAACTGTTATATCAATTACATTACGTGGCATTTCATAAACAGTAGGATTGAGAATATTTCCCACAGCAAATATTCTTTTACCATATACATTATAAAGGATACTTGCCTGCCAGCCTGTTTCCTCGTTGCTGTAATAAGCTCCTGCATTTATCAGATAAGGTGACTGATTCATCATGGGTCTCTTTACATCTGTAATACTTTTGGCATCATAAGGATCGTTGGAAATACCAGATGGTAAGGTTACAAAATCTCCCAAATTGATTCGACTAATAATATAGGAAGCATTGGCTTGTAACGTTATATTTTTAAGAAAGGCATCGCCTGATAATTCAGAAAAAGATTTTCTAATTTCAGCCTCAATGCCATAACTATAGGCACTTTTGGCATTAATAAATGTATAATCCAGTATTGAAGGCCCCCCCCGTTGTGGTAGGAAATTTTCGATTGGATTCGTAAAGTTTTTGTAGAAACCACCCACAGACACTAACTCATTAGGCGAAGGATAATATTCCCAACGAAAATCAATATTTTGAATCTGAGCAATTTTCAGTTTTTCATTTCCTTGAACGTTGGCATTCAGGTTAAAATCATAGTATAGGAAGGGAGCCAACTCTCTGAATTCGGGACGATTGACTGTGTAGGCATACGCTAATCGGATTAGTTGTTTATCACTCAGATCGTATGTTAGGTTCAATGAAGGAAGAGGACTCACAATCGTATTGTTCACTTTAATAGCCTTCTCGTTACTGTCACTGTCGGGAAGGGGTAAGCTTTTCATTTGCTGCTGATTATACTCCAGACGGAAGCCAGCCGTTGCACTTAAGCGGTCAGTGATTGAAAAAAATCCACTTACATATCCAGCAAGTAATGTGTTATGTGCCGTATACTTGTCAAACCATTGTGTACCTTCTTCAATAGTAAAATATTGAATAGAAGTACCTGTAACGTTAGAAGGGGAAAATATAGCATCAATTGGATCGGTTCTACGCACATTGTTTCCACCGTCGTAACCAAACCAACGAGCTGAAAATTTTCTATTTTTTTGCTCAGTATAAATACCCGATTTAATTTTTATGGGTTCTTCTCCTTCGCCTATTTTGTACTCTCCGTTTACCGCAGCCGTGTAAACAGATTCATTTAATTTAGAAAAGAAACGGGCAGCTGTTTGAAGACGATTTTCTACTTCTGCAGAGAATGGCTCATCAGAGGTTCTACGTGAATATACCAATCTACGCCAGTCGGGTTCTGAACGATTTGTATTACTATAGCCTAGCACCCAATCCAAGGCTAACTTTCCATTTTTTAGGGAATGAGTGCCAAGTAGTTGCCCAGAGTAAATACTCCGACTTTCAAAACGTTGAGAATAGCTACGTATTTGCTTGTCGTCTTCAAAGTTTTGGCCATTGCGAACAACTGTTTCTTCGAATCCTAATTGATTGAATAAGTTTTTAAATTCAAGAGTAAAATTAGGATTGAAGCGGAATGACCAGTTATGCATAATACCTAAGCGGCTATTGTAACCAAAAATCTGATCTTTGTATTGAGTAGCATAATTTCCTGCTTCACTACCATTCACAAACGTATTAAGTGATACATCTGCATTTGCATTTGTACTAGAATAGTTGATCCCTGTCAGATTTCCTATCTGTACACTTCCAACATTAAATCTTCTTCCCAATGAAAAATTTGCTCGGATATCTAAAGGAGCATTTACCGCACGTAGTCCCCACTTATTGCCGAGTTGATTTTCGAATGCGGCTTTTTCCTGATCACTAAATGGCTTAAATACAGAAGCTTGGGCAGGAAAACTACCTGGAATTTGCCGATCCTTGCCAGCAGATCCTAGAAAGGTTAGACCGCTTGTTTGCTGACGCTGAATAGATTGAAAAGTGGTATTTATCCGATAGCCTGTGGATATACCTACATTTAAAAAATTTTCTTCAGGAGCACGTTTGGTATAAATCTTAATTACTCCACCAGCAAATTCACCTGGTAGATCTGCAGCACCAGACTTATAAATCAGCATACGATCAATAATCTGGCTAGGAACCATATCGAATGAAAATGCACGACTATCTACTTCTGTACTAGGTGCAATGACATTATTAATCAGTACTGAATTATATCGTTGCCCTAAACCACGTACCAATACAAAACGATTATCTATGATAGAAACACCAGGAACGCGGCGAGCAACTTGAGCTGCATCACGATCTGGAGATTTGGCAATTTGTTGAGACCCCACACCTACTGCGACCTGCTGAATACTTTTGATCTCCGAAATAACGGCTATCTCAGTACCCTTGGCTCTTTCTCCGACAATCACTACTGCATCTAATGCAATGCCCCCTTCTTCATCCAGCGTCGTATTTAATACAATTTGCTTTCCAGACTCGACCTGAATTTCAATAGTCTTAGTTTTATATCCCACATAGGTGATTAGCAGATTATGCTTGCCTGCCGCAACTTTAGATATAAAGAAATTTCCTTCTACATCTACAGCAGATCCCGTAGTAGTTCCTTGAATCGAAACAGCAGCTCCAATCAATGGTTCGTTGGTTTTGGCATCTTTCACATTTCCTTTGATACTACCCGTTTGGGCAAAGGCACATGTAAAAGCAAAAAAGAGTAGGAATAAGAGTGGTAAAGATTTACGATGTAACATAGATAAATGATTTAGTAGATATTTCTCTGATGATTATTTCTCTAGGTATTTTTCTTAAATTACCTGCTGCAAAGGTAGGTCAACAGAATTAGGCTATGTTTACTCAGAAGTTAAATAAAGATTACCAAACATAGCTTCTATGTTATCTTTGTGTTAACTTGGTATAAATAGAAGTTTTTACAGGACTATAGCAGGACAAAAAATAACTGCGTAAGATTTTCAACGAATCTGTTCTTTCCTTTTCAGCAAAGCCTAAAATTTCTCTAGAAAACAAGTAACTACCTACTAATCAACAACTTACACACAAAAAATAAACCTATTTTTTCATAATCCATTGATATTGAGGAACACCTCTACAAAAAGAAGATCAGAAACTGTCGTAAATTTCTGTGGCACCTATCAGAGAAGTAGTACATTTGTCATTCGTTTTACTTCTATTGTCTATTCTATTTATTATGTGCGGCATTAGCGGCTTTTTATCGTATACACATACCTTTACCGAACCTCAACTCCGTTCCATGACACAAGCTGTGCATCGGCGGGGGCCAGATGCGGAGGGTGTGTTTTTTGATGGCATCTGTGGTCTTGGACATCGGAGGCTTAGCATTCTAGACTTGTCTGCCAGTGCCAACCAACCCATGTACAGCCATGATAACCGGTATGTAATGGTCTACAATGGCGAAGTGTATAACTTTCAGGAAGTAGCTCAGAAATATGGCATTACGCCTCGTACTACGTCCGATTCAGAAGTGATTCTGGAAGCTTTTGCCAAAGTAGGTATCCGTTGTATAGAAGACCTGAATGGGATGTTTGCTGTGGCTATCTATGATACCCAGCAAAAAGAACTCTGGATCTGCCGTGACCGGATCGGGATTAAACCTGTCTTTTACTACTGGAATAACGGCAACTTTGCCTTTGGCTCTGAACTAAAAGCCCTGATGGCTCTGCCTGTTCCCAAGACCATTCACACCCCTGCCATTGCCGAGTTTCTACACAGAGGTTTTATCCCAGCTCCACATACCATCTACCAGCATATCTATAAACTACGTCCAGGACGTTGGATGAGGTTGTCAGCAGGACAGCTGGAGGAAAAAACCTATTGGTCGGCGGAAGCATGTGTGAAAAGCAACCCGGTCTCAGATGAAGCCACAGCCCTGACACAACTAGATGAGTTGCTGAATCAGTCGGTTAAATATCAGCTCATTAGTGATGTGCCTGTGGGTGTGTTTCTCAGTGGAGGGATTGACTCCAGTATTGTAGCGGCACTGGCAGCCCGGCAAGTGTCGTTGCCACTGAATACGTTTTCTATTGGTTTTCAAGAATCCCGCCACAACGAGGCTCCATATGCCCAACAAGTAGCCAAACACCTAAAAAGCCACCATTATGAGTTTATGCTGTCGGTGCAGGAAGCCAAAGGGTTGGTGGAAACGATGCTGGACATCTACGACGAACCCTATGCCGACTCTTCCGGGCTACCAACCATGCTGGTGTCGCAACTGGCCCGCAAACAGGTGGGTGTGGTACTCACAGGTGATGGGGGTGATGAATTGTTTCATGGCTATGGCATGTATCAATGGGCTGATCGGCTGTCGAGAAGCTGGCTCAAAACCCTCCGAAAACCCCTGGCTCAACTGCTGGCACTAGGCAGTGAACCCCGCTACCAAAAAGCTGCCAGCTTGCTCCAATATACATCTGAACAAGATATTCACAGCCATATTTTCTCGCAGGAACAAGGATTTTTCTCGTATTCGGAACTCAAGCAACTCGTTCAAGGCATCAATGGCAACGCCTATCTGTCTGAAACCAGTCTGGCACCCGATAGCAAAGGCCGCCTGCTGACAGCTTCAGAGAAACAAAGCATCTTTGACCTAGGACTATACCTGCCTGACGACCTGCTCACAAAGGTAGACCGAGCCTCGATGTACTATGGACTAGAAGCCCGTGTGCCCCTGCTCGACCACCATGTGATTGAGTTTGCCCTCAATCTGGTACCCAATCTGAAAAACTACAATGGCATATCCAAATACTTACTCAAAGAGGTATTATATAAGTATTTACCCAAATCTTTGTTTGATAGACCCAAACAGGGATTTTCCATCCCGTTATACGACTGGCTACGGACAGATTTGCGGTATCTGCTTGATACCTACCTCAGCGACACGATCGTGGCACGGTATGGCTATGTAGATACCGAGACGGTTCGAGAACTGAAAACGGCGTTTCTGAATGGAAATACCTACGTGTACAACCGGGTATGGTCGCTGATGATTCTGCACCGATGGCTGGTAAACCATGCCTAAAATGTCTGAACCTTGATTGATAGGCTTGTCTGAACCATGATTCTCTTGATTTACGGATTACCTTGATTTCTTTGCATTTACAGTGCAATAGTCCCTCATAAGAAATAAGTAATCAAGATAATCAAGGTTCAGATAATCAAGGCAATCTTTGAATCCTAAAAATCAAGGTTCAGACAGTAATCCTTTAATCCTACAAATCAAGGTTCAGACACTATTTTTCCCATGCATATTCTTTACCTGAGTTACGATGGACTAACCGACCCGCTGGGACAGTCACAGGTGCTACCCTATATTATGGGGCTGGCACAACGGGGGTATCGGTTTACGATTATCAGCACCGAAAAAAAAGAGGCGTACCAGAAACGTCGCCAAACCATTGAGGCACTGATTGAGCCACTGGCGGCTGTTGTTGACTGGCAACCAATTTTCTACACCAAAAAACCTCCCGTTCTCTCTACCCTACGAGACATCCGGCAGATGCGTCAAAAGGCTATTGCTTTACACCAGAAACATGCTTTTGATGTAGTGCATTGCCGCAGCTATGTCACGGCTCTGACAGGAAGTTATCTAAAACAGACACAGGGCATTCCGTTTGTATTTGACATGCGTGGCTTCTGGGCAGATGAACGGGTGGAAGGCGGGCTTTGGAACCTAAAAAATCCGGTCTTTAAAGCTATTTATCAGTATTTTAAACGAAAAGAAAAAGCATTTCTCCGCCTGGCCGACTATACTGTTTCGCTGACGTTCAATGCCAGGGATGAGATTCATTCGTGGGCAGGATTGCAGCACATCCCAATTCAGGTCATACCTTGTTGTGTGGATAGCCGTCTGTTTGATCCGGCCTCTCTGGATCTGCACCGGATGCAGGAATGGAAGCAGAAACTAGGCATTCAGTCGTCTGATTTTGTTCTCTCTTATTTGGGTTCGCTGGGCACGTGGTACCTGGCAGAAGACATGCTGCGTTTTTTCAAACAACTGAAACAAGCTAAGCCCAATGCTCGGTTTCTGATGATTACACCAGATGATCCGCAACTAGTATTAGAAAAAGCAGCCCAGGTGGGTCTACAGGCCGAAGATTTTGTTTTTCAGCAAGCTGAACGTCGAGATGTACCCTATGTGCTGCAACTCAGCCAGGTATCGCTGATGTTTATCAAACCTAGTTTTTCCAAGAAAGCCTCCTCCCCTACCAAAACAGGTGAGATTCTGGCCATGGGCATTCCTGTAATTAGCAACACCCCCATTGGAGACACTGAATACCTGCAACACGCCTATCCAGATGTGCCATTGCTGACCATACGGGAGTTGTCAGAAACGGCCTATCAGGGGCTTATCCAACAGTTGCAGCACCTACTGGCCAAAGGCACACCCGAAGAACGGTTGACCCATGCCCGCAGCGTAGCTCTGGACTATTTTGACTTGCAAAAAGGCATACAATTATACACAGAAGTATACCAGCAGGTTGAAGCAAAGAAAACCATTCCTGTGTAAAACCCCAAACTTATTTATTTTTCCGAATGAAGATACTTTTTCTCTTTCCGTATCCCCATGGCACAGCAGCTTCGCAGCGGTTTCGGTTTGAACAATATTTGTCTTTTCTTGAAAAAAATGGTCATTCGTATCGGTTACAGTCGTTTATAGACGAAAAAACCTGGCGTATTCTGTACAAGCCCGGACATACGTTTCAGAAAGTGAGCGGCATTGTGCGGGGTTTTCTGCGACGGTTGGCCATGTTAGCATCGGTAATCCAGTACGATTTTGTATTTATTCACCGTGAAGCAGCTCCACTCGGGCCGCCTGTGTTTGAATGGATGCTGGCGAAAGTTTTTCGGAAAAAGATTATTTTTGACTTTGATGATGCCATCTGGTTGCCTAACACTTCTGAAAATAACCGCCTAGCTGCCCGTCTGAAATGGCACCACAAAACAGCCTCTATTTGTCGGTGGGCATGGAAAGTAAGTACTGGCAACAGCTATTTGGCCACCTATGCCCGTCAGCAACGCCTTACGGGTGAGGCTCAGACACGTGTATACATCAACCCAACGACCATTGACACTACCCACCTGCACAACCGTCTCAAAATGCAGGAAACCCCTCAGATGGTTATTGGTTGGACAGGTACTCACTCTACGATCAGCTACCTGAATGCCTTGGTTCCAGTGTTGGAAAAGTTGGAAAAAACCTATGATTTTACGTTTCTGGTAATTTCTGATAAACAACCTGACTTTACCTTTCGGTCATTACAATACTTGCCGTGGAACAAAGCGACCGAAGCCGAGGACTTGCTCCGCATGAATATAGGCGTGATGCCGCTTACAGACGATCAGTGGAGTCGGGGAAAATGTGGATTCAAAGCCCTACAGTACATGGCGTTGGGCATTCCGCCACTGGTGTCACCGGTGGGTGTGAATACAGACATTGTGCAGTCGGGGCAAAATGGGTTTATCTGCCAAACGCCAGAAGAGTGGGAAGCCTCGTTACAAAAGCTGATTCAGTCTATAGAACTACGTACCCAACTCGGACTAGCAGCCCGCCATACCATCGAAATGAAGTATTCGGTTCAGGCAAATGAACGTGTCTTTTTGACCTTCTTCACAGCCTGACTTTGGACAATATATAGGAATGCCAGGAAAAACGGCATCATAGGAATCTTGTAGCGTACCAGTGTCCCAAAATTATAGCTACTCACCCCCACGGCAAATGAGAAGGTGATGGCAAATATAAGGCAAAACATCAGTATAGGTTGTGTAAACAAAATCATAAACAGCCGACCTAACTTAATCTGTATCAAAATCTTAATGGTCAGAAACAGAAAGACAGCAGCCTCAATAGCCGACAACAACATAATTGGGTTTCGGGCTTCCCAAGGATAAGGCCGATAGAGACTAATGTTAATAGCTGCAGGAGCTTTAGAGAGCATATTCGTCCAAGTTCCATCAAACTCACCTAATGAATACACCGAACCACCTTGCTGGGTTCCAACGGTTTTCAACCAGTCAGCCGTACTTTTGGTGGTATGAGTCAGGTTGTCTAGTTGATATTGTTTGTTGTCTTCGGTTACTTTGATAATAGCCTGATAGCTAATAGGCACAGATACAGCAATAACCAGAGGCAACGAGATAAACCGCAGTAAAGGAGATGTCATACGAGCCCGATAAGCCAGAAAAACCCACAGAAAAGCTGCTGGAAGAAAACAAAGGAGAATGTATACCTTAATAGCCTGAATAATGACAATAGTGAGGGCAATGACAAACAGATTGACAAATATTTTCTGCCGTCGGATGATGCCAAAATAAAATGCATGAAACAGCCAACCCAAGGCTCCCAGCGTAAGGGTATCTTTCAAGAGTCCAGACCCCCAGAAAAAAACAGATGGAATAAAGAAAATAGCAATAGCCAGCTTGCGGTGCTGATGTGGATAGAGTTCAAAAAAAACCTTGTATAAAGCCCACATACCCGAAAAACACAGCAACGAAAAGAAAATAGCAATCAGTGAATAGGTATGAAAGGTGAAGATTCCCAGAAATCCGGATACCCGGATGACATGAAACGTTTGGGGGTCAATGTAAAAATAAATGCGGCTGGTATACGCATAGGTTTCCGGATCGTGGCTTCTATCCGAAAAGATGATTCCTAGGGCTTTGAATGGGGAATCCAGAAATGCCTCCCAGATCACCTGACTGTCATGGAAAAAGTTAAAAGTATCTCCTCCAGAATAGTAAAACTGATAAATGAGTCCCAAAGCAATAGCTCCAACAATTTTCACAGTCAGAGCGGGCATGAAATAGGATCGGATGGTTTTGTTTGGGATGCGATTTTTTATCATCGAAGCCGCCAGATAAATAAAAAGCAGGTAAATAGGGGTTAGCAGAAGATCTTTTAATTCCATAGTCCGTTTTTCTGAATACAAAGAGCAAAAGTTAAAACAACACACACACAATCAGTAATTAGCCACAGGGCTTCATCCTGTGCTAACAGAGGTCGCCCCTTCAGGGCTTTTCATAGACTATTTTGTGTAAGTCCTAATCTATTGGCGCACATTTTCTATTTAAAAGGTATATTTCATATACAAATGTACACTTTTCAGGAGAGTTACACATTATTTTCGTTTGTCAGAACCCATCAACCACCAGATACGTTTACAAAAATATCTGACGGCGTGCAATTTCTGTGCGTAAGTTCATTCCTAATGTGTAGTTATGGTAAACAATAAATGATCTAAATAGAGCAAAAGTTAACAATCATTTAAAAGTCCGTTTCGTATCCATAACCTTTTAACCTCTACTTTTGAGGCCAGAAGGTCTGCGGTGGCCATATACCAAACAATTATGATTTGGAAATGGTAACACGTATCATTTTATTACATCCACGTAGTTTATTTTCAGATGAGCCATAAAAAACCGGAATTGCAGTAACAATTCCAGTGTAATTAAAGCTCCTCTGTCGTTTCCGGTGTGCACCATCACTTTGGCGAGTGGAGGGAGGCTTCCTTATTTCTAATAAACCTAAATCCATCAAAAACGATCAAATGTATGAAAAAATCTGTACCCATTTCAAGTAGAGATTCTCTATTTTTCCATGTATGGAAAACAGGCATCCTATGTAGCTTTTGTTTTCTATTTCTGGGGCTTTCGGCACAAGCCCAGTCACAGCAGGTTCGGGGTTCGGTAAAGGCTGCTGAAGATGGTTCTTCACTGCCAGGCGTGTCGGTTCTGATCAAAGGCAGCACCAAAGGTACCACCACTGATAATGAAGGAAACTACCAGTTGGAAATACCCACAGGCAAAGAAACCCTGGTGTTTTCGTTTATTGGCTATACCACACAGGAAGTAGACATTAATGGCCGTACTACTATTCTGATCCAGTTGGCTGCTGATACCAAAGCCTTGCAGGAAGTAGTGGTAACGGCTCTGGGGATTGAAAAAGATAAAAAAACCATTGGTTATGCCGTGCAGGAAGTAAAAGGAGCTGACTTGATAAAAGCCCGTGAACCCAACCCCATCAACTCTCTGGTGGGTAAAGTAGCTGGTCTGACTGTTGGTAGCAGTGCAGAACTGCTGCGTCGGCCAAACATCAGTCTGCGGGGAAACCAAGATCTATTGTTTGTGGTAGATGGTGTACCTATTAACTCCGACACCTGGAACGTGAGCCCAGACGATATTGAATCTTATACCGTACTGAAAGGACCCAATGCAACAGCTTTGTATGGGTTTCGTGGCCGCAATGGAGCTATTCTGATTACCACCAAAAAAGGCACTAAAGACAAACGCGGATTTGCCGTTGAGTTTAACTCCAGCACTATGTTTGACAAAGGCTTTAATGCCATTCCAGACGTACAAGACACCTACGGCCCCGGCGACCATGGTGCATATGGATTTGTAGATGGTAGAAATGGCGGTCTGAATGATGGAGACTATGATGTATGGGGTCCTCCGCTGGATGGACGTTTACTGCCTCAGTACGACAGCCCGATTGACCCACAAACGGGCAAACGCATTCCAACACCCTGGATAGCCCGTGGCAAAGACAACTTGAGCCGTTTTCTGCAAACAGGCATCCTCTCTACCAACAATGTATCGGTATCGGCTAGTAATGAAAAGACGGATGTACGGTTTTCGTTGTCCCACTCGTTTCAGCGAGGCATTGTGCCCAATACCAAACTCAATATCACTAACTTTAATGGAACCATCGGAGTCAATTTTTCCAAAAAGCTTCGTTTCGAATCTAATATTAACTATAACCGCCAATATACACCCAACTATCCGGATGTCAACTACGGCCCAAACAGTATCATTTACAACATCATTATCTGGGGTGGGGCCGACTGGAATATAGACGATATGCGAAACTATTGGCAGTACAAAAAAGAAGGTATACAGCAGATTTATGCGGAATATCAACGGTACAACAATCCCTATTTTTCAGCCTACGAATGGCTACGGGGACATTACAAAACGGATGTATATGGCTATACTTCCCTGCGATACAAGTTTAACGATCACCTAGAAGCTACCCTGCGTACACAGGTTACCACTTGGGATCTTCTCCGCAACGAGAAGTTTCCGACTTCAGCTGGCTCATACAGCCGTGACGAACGTCTAGGCGACTACCGCGAAGACCGCCGCAACCTGTTTGAAAACAACACCGATCTACTGGTTAAATTTGACCACAACATCAGTCCGTCTATTGGGATAAAAGCTTGGGCAGGAGCTGCATTACGTACCTTCCGCTACAATTCCAGCTATGCTACGACCAACTACCTGAACGTTCCTGCCTCTTCGCTGAACCCTTCAGGCTTTGCGTTTACCAACTCCCGTGACCCGATCAAAGGCTATAGTTACAATGCTCAGATGCAGGTTGGAAGTGCGTATTACTCTGTAGATTTGTCGTTCCGCAACTTCCTGACTCTATCTACTACAGGCCGGATGGACAAACTTTCTACCTTGCCTACTGGACACAATACCTTCTTCTATCCATCGGTGGCCATCAGTACAGCTATCTCTGACTATGTGAATCTGCCAGACTTTATTTCTTTTCTGAAAGTAAGAGGTTCGTATGCCAATGTAAAAGATGGTCTTACGCAGTCTACCATAGGAGCGGCCTATAGTAACTCTGGCAATCCCTTGAGCTATGGCGACAGTTACGAATCGTCGTATGATGGCCCTACGTACCAGAATGCGGCAGTGTATACGACTCCGCTTGTGTACCACAATCAGCCTGCGGCCACTTATACCAATACCCTGAACAATCCTTCGCTGAAACCAAATTCCAGTTCTCAGTTTGAAGTAGGTGGAGAAATACGTTTCCTGCAAAACCGTCTGGGACTGGATGTTACCCATTTTTCCAGTAATGACGGCCCCCGTATTTTCAGCTTGCCTACTTCTGAAGCAAGTGGCTATACCTCTCAACTAGTAAATGGCATTGAAACCCGTAAAACAGGTTGGGAAGTAACGATAAATGGCTCGCCTATCCAAAATACTGACGGTCTCAATTGGGAAATCTTAGCCAACTGGTCTACATTTAAAGAAGTATTAACCGATATTTATCCAGGTGTCAACAGTCTGAATACGTACTTCCAGGTAGGAGATCGGGTAGACAAATATTATGACCGCGCCTACGTAAAAACTCCTGATGGACAGTTGATTAATGATGGCGGCGGAAGACCTGTACGTAATCCTGTACCACAGTTTCTAGGTCACCTAAATCCAGACTGGGTATGGGGCATTCAGAACAAATTCCGCTATAAAAATGTCCTGTTCAGCTTCCAATTCGATGGCCGGGTAGGTGGGGTCATTACCAACTACATCCAACGCCAAACCTTCCGCGGTGGCCGTAATATTGCTACCACTGAAGGCATCATGGGCATTACTCGCCTAAATGATACCCAGGGGCTCAAAACAGTGGTAGGGCCAGGCGTGGTGATTGCAAACGGAGCTACGATCCGCTTTGACCAGGATGGTAACATTACCAACTACACTGAACTGGAGTTTGCACCCAATACCAATGCCACCTATTTGCAAGACTACATCAGCCGTTACTACCAGGATTCAGAATTTAACCTGATGAGCCGTACGTTTGCCAAACTGAGAGAAGTTACCATAGGTTATAGTCTGCCGTCTGGACTATTGAAACGAACCTTTATCAAACAGGCATCTTTGTCGCTGGTAGCCCGCAACCTGCTGTACTGGGCAGAACGCAAGGACATTGACCTAGATCAATACGTAAACTTCGGACGCACAACGGGAACTAATGATGGCTATTCCAGCCTGCAAACACCTACTACCCGTCGGTACGGATTTAACCTGAACCTTGTATTCTAGAACTTTATGTCTGAACCTTGATTTGCGTGATTTCAGAATTGCCTTGATTAGAGGACTTTTACTAAAAGGGCATAGTATAATCAAGGTAATCCTAGAATCCTAAAAATCAAGGTTCAGACCTACTCAACTTTAACCTGACACATACAAATGAAAAAATATATCTATCTATTTGCATCCATTCTGGTCACTCTGGCAGGATGCCAGAACTTTGAAGAACTAGAAAAAGACCCTAATCGTCCAGCAACGGTTCCACCTTCACTAATACTGAGAGGTATTCTGAACGATATGAACCCCAAAGCCTGGGACGATGTGCAACGCTGGAACCAGTACATTGCCGTCAATTACAATTACTACGGCAACAATGAATATGCCTGGACCACAACCACGTGGAATTATACAACCCTGAAAAATGGCCTCCAGATGGAAGCCGAAACTGTGCGTTCTGACAGTGCAAGTTCAAAACCATACATAGCTCTGGGCAAGTTTTTCCGGGCCTATTTCCTTGAAAACATGACCCAACGGGTAGGCGACATCCCTCTGACAGAAGCTTTGCAGGGCCTCAGCAATGGCACACCCAAATACGATTCTCAAAAAGATGTATACATTGCCATTCTGAAATACCTAGAAGATTCTAATACAGAACTAGCCAAACTGATTGCTGAACGCAATACCAATCTTTCTGGAGACATTTACCTAAACAATGACCTAAAGAAATGGCAGAAAGTTGTCAACACCTTCCGGTTGCGGGTGCTGATCAGTCTGAGTAAAAAAGAAAACGAAAGTAGCCTGAACATCAAACAGCAGTTTTCAGACATACTCAGCAATCCAACTAAATACCCATTAATGGAAAGCATGAACGACAACCTGCAATATGAGTATACCAGTGCCTTTAATAAATACCCTGTCAATCCAGACAACTTTGGCTTTGATGCCCTTAGGTACAATATGGCCAAAACCTATGTAGACCTGCTGAAAAACCTGAAAGATGCCCGTCTGTTCTACACTGCTGAGCCTGCCGAAGCCCGTGTGAAAGCAGGTAATAGTCCTACTAGTTATGAGGCCTACGAAGGAGCTAGTTCGGGCGAAGACCTAGCCAACATGACGGCCAAAGCCCAGGCTGGAGAATATTCGTTTTACAACCGCTACCGTTACTACCGTACCTATATAGCTGAGCCAACATTTATTATTGCCTATCCAGAACTATGCTTCAATATTGCTGAAGCCATTAATCGTGGCTGGGTAGCAGGCAAGACCGATGCCGATGCTGAGAGTTGGTACAAAAAAGGCATGCAGGCTTCTATCAACTTTTATGGCATAAAAGAAGGTGAAAATACAGCCTATTTCCTGAAAAAAGATGGCAATGTAGTAGCAGCCAACGACTATAATCCCTACACTATTACCTTCAACTTTGATACCTATTATGCCCAGAATACTGTTAAATATGCTGGAAACAATGCCACTGGTCTGACACAAATCTTGCAGCAAAAATACCTAGCTTTCTTCCAGAATTCTGGTGCACAAGCCTTTTACAACCAACGGCGTACAGGTGTGCCTACGTTTCTGACTGGCCCAGGAACTGGAAATAGCCAGAAAATACCCAGACGCTGGCAATATCCGTCTACCGAACGAACCACCAACACCAGTAACTACCAAGCAGCCTTGCAACAACAGTTCAACAACAAGACCGACAACATCAATGACGAAATCTGGATTTTGAAATAATCCTTTACTGACCTAATCTCTTTGTATTCAACCTGATATTTATTTCCATGAAAAATAGATCTTTTATCCAAACATTCATAGTGGGTAATTTGCTGATTGCAGGATTACTGACAGGCTGTGAAAAATCAAACGAAGACGTTTCGGCTCCCATTCGCCTAGCAACCATGTCTGAAGTGATGCAGTCTCAAAGTGCCCATAGCAAAGCCGCAGTGACCCGTTCCGGGCTAGCCCAGACACTGAATAGCTCCGAGTCTATGACCTTGTTTTTTCCCTCAGATGATGCTTTTCGTCAGGTAGGATTTATCAACGAAGAGTCACTGGCCGAAGGAGATGCCACCGCTATTGCGAATATTCTCAAATACCATGTCCTGAAAGGGGAACAGAAAGCTGCCGTATTAGCGGCCGGACAGGTAGCTACAATCAATGGCAAAAATGTCACCATTGACAAATCCAGTGGCATCAAGCTGACAGGTGCTGGCAATCCAAACACCACCGCCACCGTAACAGCTACAGATATTCAGGTAGGCAATGGCATCATACATACCATCAACCAATTGTTGTTACCCGATGCCCGTAATCTGTCTGTTATTGTACAAACCAATGGTGCCTTTGACGTGCTGAAAGCAGCCCTGATTCGTGCCAGCCTGACAGGTGTACTCAATGGAACTACCGCCTATACGCTGTTTGCCCCTACAGATGATGCCTTTATCAGCTACCTGGGCATTCCAACCAAAATTGGCGAAAAAGATCGTCCAAGAACAGATATACAAAATGATGCCCTCGCCAAAATCAATTCTATGTCTGTAGAATCACTGACAGCCTTACTCAACTATCATCTGGTAGATGGAAACAACCTATCGAACAGTATGGTATCTGGTGGTACTCTTACTGCCCTCAACGGCAGTAAGTTAACAATCACCATCAATGATAAATCCAAAGCCATCAGCCTGACAGGCACAAGCAATACGTCTGCTTCCAACGTGGTGCAGGCTGACGTAACAGCAACAAATGGAGCTATTCATATTATTGATCAAGTACTGATTCCATAAAAATAGTCAAGAGAAGGCTTCGCTTAGCGCAAAGCCTTCTCTATATTTTTATTGATATTCTGTTGAACATAAGTACTTACAGATATTTAGTGTAGCGTATCTTGGAATCAAAACAGCAATAACTATTAAACAATCAACCCTATTAAAAGCTATAGGACTTACGCAAACGACTCTACTTCAAGCCCTGAAGGGGCGTAATCTGTTAGCACAGGGTATAGCCCTGTGAACCTGTGTATGTTGCGTAAGTCCTAAGCTATTTATTAAAAAAAACCACTTTTACTCAAACCTGTAATACCCCACCCCATGAAACCTTCTCTTGTCGTTTTTGATCTGGCAGGTACCACCATAGATGGTTCAGACCGTGTGCCTATGTTTCTCCAGAAAGCCCTGGCCGCATCTGGTGTAGATATCCCTTTTGAAGATGCGAATGTACGGATGGGAATTCCAAAACCAGATGCGATCGAGCAACTGCTGGAAATGTATGAACCTGACAAATTCAGCATTACTGAAGAACGAATCGAAAAAATTCACCGCCACTTTGTAGAAGGCATGATAAACTACTACCAGACCAGTCCGGAAGTAAGAGAAAAAGAAGGTGTCAGCGAAATATTTGCCGAACTCCACAAACAAGGCATACAAATAGCCATTGACACAGGCTTTGACCGTTCCATTACGGATGCCATTCTGAAACGTATGGGCTGGAAAGAAAACCATCTGATTGACACCAGCGTCACGAGTGATGAAGTACTGCACGGCCGGCCACATCCAGACATGATTTACAGAGCAATGGTTCTGACAGGCATTACAGATGTAAAACAGGTAGCAAAAGTAGGCGATACTGCCTCAGACATGCAGCAAGGCAAAGCTGCCGGATGCCGCTGGGTCATTGGCGTGACTACAGGTGCTTACACGCATGAGGCTCTGCTCAAAGAACCCCACACGCACCTGATCGAACAAGTGTCTGAACTACAGGAAATTTTTGAACTAAACCGACTGTCGGAAGTAGTATAAAAGCAGCTCATTGTCTTAGCAAGTTCTTGCGAAATGGAAGACGCAAGCCTTATCTCTACGATCACATGTCTACAATACATTGACAAAACAATCAACCATTTTGCCATTCAACTATTTGTATGTTTTATATGCATCCCAATAACCACTCATATGATGTAGCTGTGATTGGAGCTGGTATTGTTGGGTTGGCGGTGGCTACCACTGCTGCCCGGCAAGGACTGAAAGTAGCCGTATTTGAGCGAAACAGCAGAGCCATAGGAGCTTCTGTACGTAATTTTGGCATGATCTGGCCTGTTGGGCAACCCGCAGGTACCCTACAAGACCGAGCCCTGCGAAGCCGAGAAATATACCTTGACCTAGCCTCTGAAGTCGGATTCTGGCACAATCCCAATGGCTCCCTACACCTGGCCTACCACCCCGACGAATGGGCGGTACTAGAAGAATTTGCCGCTCAATCTGCCCAGTACGGCATTCATCGGCCGCTGATGCAACATCCACAGCAGATTCTGGATAAAAGTCCTGCCGTACAACCCAACGGACTCATAGGTGCCTTGTGGAGTGAAACCGAACTGATTGTTGATCCCAGAGAAGTCGTACAAATCCTACCAGACTACCTGGCCGAAACGTATGGCGTGGATTTCTTTTTTGACACGGCCATCACCTATATTGAATCCCCTCTGCTTCAGTCGTTTGGCTATGAATGGGAAGCCGAACGCATTTACGTCTGTAGCGGATCCGATTTTGAAACCCTCTATCCAGAAGTATTTGCCGACAGTGAGGCAACCAAATGTAAACTCCAGATGATGCGTACCATAGCCCAGCCAGATCAGTGGCGGATGGGAGCCTCTTTGTGTGCTGGACTTACCCTCACACACTATGCATCCTTTAAAAACTGTTCGTCTCTGTCTGCTCTGAAGCAACGCATCCAGGAAACCATGCCTGCGTATGTCAACTATGGTATCCACGTACTGGTCTCCCAAAATGCCATAGGTGAGCTAACCCTCGGCGACTCGCATGAGTACAGCCTGACACCCGATCCGTTTGACAAAGCCGAAATTGACCAACTGATTCTAAATTACCTAGCTACCTTTGCCCGTTTTCCAGAATTACGCATCCAGGAACGATGGCAGGGCATTTATCCCAAACTACCCAACGGACAAACCGAACTGATTCTAGAAGTAGAACCACACGTCTGGATTATCAATGGCCTTGGTGGAGCAGGCATGACTCTCTCATTTGGCCTAGCCGAACAATTGCTCAAAACCGGATCTGAGAAATTGATATATTAGCCTGAATGCTGGATTACCTTGGTGCAAGATGCGAGATAAGAAATATCCATTCGACGAAGTCGGTCTTGCACCAGAAGTTCGGCCAGAAATGACTTTTTCAGTAAAAGACACAAAACAGAATAATCCTTTACAGCAGCTCGAATAGCTACACCTAAATTCATTTCACCACCTACGCCTTTGGCATTGCATCTATCCATGAAAATACACTACATAGTCCTCCTTCTGCTGGCGTTTCTGCCCATCTTCAGTCTGGCTCAATCTACTGAATGGACAATTTCGGCCCCTGCCAAAGACCGTTTCTGTACTATTCAGCCTGGTGGCGAAACCGTCATTCCCAATGGAAGAATCGTACAACCCCGTGGCCGAACCATCCGCATAGCTCCACACCCGTATGGACTTACCCTTAGTCCAGATGGGAATACCGTTATCACTGCCAATTCGGGCACCAATCCCTTTTCTATTAGTATTCTGGAAAACATCTTTTCTGCCCAACCTACTGCGCATCAGATCCCAGAAGGTGTTCAAACAGACGAAGACCTGCTATCGGCTGTATTTATGGGACTAGCCGTGTCACCAGATAACCAGACGGTCTACGTGGCAGGTGGACAGACCAATAAAATCTTTCTCTTCAATTTAAAAACCCGTAAGAAGATAGGAGAAATTTCTTGCCATACGGAAGGCTACAAAGATGGTTACATTGGAGATATGGTGCTCAGTAAAGATGGCAAAACCCTCTATGCCGTTGACCAGATTGGCTTTCGGATGCTCATTGCGGATACACAAACCCGCCGCCTACGTACCAGTGTACCAGTAGGCCGATACCCGTTTGGCATCACATTGTCACCCGACGAAAAAACAGTATTTGTAGCCAATGTAGGTATGTTTCAATACAAATACATCAAAGGTATAGACCGCAAACGCATCAAGGAAACGGCTATGCACAAACCTGCTTTTGGCTATAATACACCTGCCGCACGAGACGGTATTCATTCGGATACACTGGAAGTCCCAGGCTTGGGCGATCCTAATGTACCTGAATCGTTTTCGGTATGGGCCATTGAAACCAGCAGTCAGAAAGTAGTAGCTAAAGTCAAAACAGGTGTGCGGGTAGGTGAAAAACTAGACGGAATCCCAGCCGTAGGTGGCAGCAGTCCCAACTCCATGGTAGCGACCAACCGCTATGTGTTTGTCAGCAACGGCAACAATGACCTGATCTCGGTGCTCGATATTCGTTCACAGAAAATCATCCAACAAATTGACCTTCAGCCTGATAAACGACTTAACAAGCTAAAAGGTGTGATTCCGTTTGGGTTAGCCGTGTCTCCAGATCAAAAACGGCTCTACGTAGCCGAGTCAGGCATCAATGCCATTGGTGTAGTGGATATTCCTTCTATGCGGGTAGTGGGTCATATTCCGGCGGGTTGGTTTCCGTCTAAACTCAAGGTAAGTCCAGATGGCAAAAAATTAGTGGTTGCCAATGCCAAAGGCTATGGCAGTGGCCCTAACGGCGGGTCTGCCTTTACGCTGGGCCCTGAAGGAAGTTATATTGGTAGCCTGATGAAAGGCTCGGTGACAGTTATGGACATTCCGACGGATGCAGAGTTAACAGCTGAAACCCAGAAAGTTATTGCCTATAACTTTCGGTTTGAACCTAAAGCAACGACACCCCTCTCTCCCGCCTATACCCAAATCAAGTATATCGTATTCATTTCCAAAGAAAACCGTACCTACGATGAAGTATTCGGGCAGATCAAAAACGGAAAAGGCGACCCTGCTCTGGCCCGATTTGGACGGGATGCCCATGTAAGCAATAAAAACAATTCCCAGAAAATAGACAACGTTACTGTCATGCCCAATCATCTGGCCTTAGCCAATCGGTTTGGCCTAGGCGACAATTTTTATGTAGACAGTGACCACTCTGCCGACGGCCACCGATGGCTGGCAAACGTGTATCCTAATGAATGGATGGAAACCCACGTATCTGCCGCCTATGGAGGCAAACGGGAGTTCAAAGCTGAGTCTACTGCCCCCGGTATCTTTGCCATGACAGGAGCCTCTGGCAGTTTTTATCCGGAAGACTACAACCAGCATGGCTCAATGTGGGAACACATGGAACGCAACGGCATTTCTTTCTTCAACTTTGGCTTTACGACTGAACAGGAAGCAGGTAGCTACAACGATTCAACGCTGAAATACGGAGGCGAACGTTATACCGTCAATTACCCCACACCAGCCCCGATGTATGCCCGCACGTCTTGGCGTTTTCCAACCTACAATACCGCCATTCCAGATCAATTCCGAACAGATATTTTCATCGAAGAATTTAACCAGCAGTTCATGGGAACAGGTAAAACCATGCCACAGGTGCTGACCCTGATGCTCCCAAACGACCACGGTGACCGTGAACGACCCCATGCAGGCTATCCATTTCGTGAAAGCTATATGGCCGATAATGACCTAGCACTGGGGCGTGTCGTTGAGTTTCTGTCGCAGACACCCTACTGGAAAAACATGCTCATTGTTGTCACCGAAGACGACTCGCAAGGGGGTGTAGACCATGTGGATGCCCACCGAAGTGTATTGGGTGTCTATTCGCCATACTGCAAAAAAGACTATGTCAGCCACATACATTACAGCTTTGGAAGTATTTTCAAAACCATTTGGACTATTCTGGGCGTTCCGTACCTGAACCAATACGATGGCGGAGCGACCGACTTTGCCGACTTCCTGACCAACCAGCCCGACTTTACACCCTATCATGCACTGCCTGTAGATGTCCGTATCTTTGACCCACAAAAGGCATTGGATCCGTTTGATGAAAAATTTGACTGGAAAGCCCTAAAAGAATCCACCGATCTGGACGACGAGGATTACCTGATCAAAACCCGGAAAGAAGAAGATAAAAAAGTACTGGAAGAACGTGACTACCAGGCCAATCCGAGACTAAAGCGAAAAAAGAAAAACTAAAATTATATCTTTTCAATCAAGCCATACAACCTGTTTTAAAATGTACAAGCCTTTCCTTACTTTCCTGCTAGGTGCCAGTAGCCTGCTGACAGTAGCCCAGACCAAAGATTCCCTGAAAAATGTGCAGTTGCAGGAAGTACAGATTCGCGGCTACAAGGCCATCCATGGCATCGGACACCTGGACGACACGCAATCACCGTATATCTTTGCTGGAAAAAAAACAGAAGTCATCCTGACCGACAGCCTCGACGCCAACAAAGCCATCAACAATACCCGACAGATGCTAGGTCGCATTCCAGGACTGACCATTGTGGAAACGGAAACAGGCGGATTTGTGTCCAATGGTGTCGGTATCCGTGGGCTCAACCCATCCCAATACCTGGAAATGAATGTCCGCCAAAACGGCTACACCATTGCTACCGATGTGTACGGCTACAACGAGGTCTACTACCTCCCGCCTATGCATGCCGTAGAACGCATAGAAATTGTGAAGGGAGCAGCATCGCTGCAATTTGGATCACAGTTTGGCGGGCAGATCAATTATGTACTCAAATCAGGGCCGAAAGATACACCGCTGGAATATTCCACCATGCAGACCGGAGGTAGCTTCGGACTATTCAATACATATCACTCTCTGGGAGGCACCCATCGTAAAATATCCTATTTTGGATATGTTCAGTATCGTACCCTAGATGGCTGGCGAGATCACACAGGACAGCAACAGCTTTCAGGTTATGGAAAACTCACCTATCAGGCAAACAGCCGCTTAAAACTAGGATTGGAATATTCGCTGCTTCGCAATAAAATCCGCATGCCTGGTGGCCTTACCGATGCCCAATATGAGGCAGATCCACGTGCCTCTTACCGCAGCCGGAACTGGATAAAAAGCCCCTGGAACGTACTGACTGCATCCCTAGATTACACCTTTTCCGAACAAGCGTCGGTGCATATCAAAACAACAGGACTCTTGGGCGAACGCAGCTTAGTCTGGTTTGACAAAGCTGCTGATGTACTGGATTTGCCTCAACCAGATGGAAGCTACACCAACCGAACCATCGAAAAACGGTTTGCCAAAAGTACCAGTACCGAGATCCGTTACCAGGTTCACTACAAACTGGGTAGCCAGTCACACACACTTGCGACAGGCATGCGTATGGCCTATGCATCCTTCAAACGGCTGCAAGGAGGTGCTGGCACAGCCGGCTCTGATTTTGACATGCACACAGACAACTACAAGAAAACCATTGATTTTACTACTTTCAACCTGGCACCTTTCGTCGAAAACGTATTTCAGCTAAGCCCTCATCTTTCTGTCACACCGGGTGTGCGTCTGGAGTATCTGCGTTCTTCGATAAAAAGTATTTTGCCCGAAAGTCGTACCCGCACGTTTTTACTGGGAGGCATCGGTCTACAATACAACTGGAAAAATACCACACAGCTATACGCCAACATCTCCCAGGCATATCGCCCTATTACCTACTCCGAACTCATTCCATTGGGCGTCAGTTCACAGATAGACCCAAATCTGAAAGATGCCAAAGGCTACACGCTAGACATCGGATATCGGGGGCTACTGGCCCATGTGCTGACGTTTGACGTAGGTGGATTTTATATGGCCTACAACAACCGCATTGGCCTGATTGAGAAAGAGGGACAACGATACCGTACCAATGTAGCCAATAGCGTACATCAGGGTATTGAAAGTTATCTGGAAGCTGATATACTCAAAATTTTACGCCCAGGCAGCTCCTCTCACCTACGATTGTTTCATTCAATGGCATATATTCATGCCCGCTATACTTCTGGTGAGTTTAAGGGAAAGTCTGTTGCTTATGCACCTGAAGTAGTACAACGGACAGGACTTACCTTTGCCCGAAAAGGCCTATCGGCTACCGCTCAGTGGTCACGCCAGTCACGTGCGTTTAGCAACGCTGCCAACACAGATATCCCCAGCAAAGACGGCATCACAGGCATTCTTCCTGCGTATACACTGCTTGATTTGTCGGCTACCTATCACTGGAAAAACCTTCAGTTCACGGGCGGCATCAATAATCTGGCAGACACCCGCTACTTCACCCAGCGTACCGACGAATACCCTGGCCCGGGCATCCTGCCTTCCATCGGACGGAATTTTTATATAGGTATCGGCGGCACCTTCCGCTAAACCCACTTGGGTAGAGACGAAAAGCCTTGCGTCTCTACCCAAATGACATTTTCTCCAACCAATCTATCACTGTTCACTCCGTTTACGCTGCGCCCACATCCAGACCCAATACATGCTCATTACTGCCGCACAAATAGCCATACCTGCACTTTCCCGGGCTAGTTCCTGATTCATGGTTTTCATGGCGATGCCTTCTCCTTCCGTAAAAAATCCTTCCCATCCTTGCATTTGCAGCCAGCTATTGACAGCCCCTACCATATACAATACCGTTAACACACCTAAAAGCTCGCCGTTACCTCTACCTCGAAACACCTGAAATAAAGCATATACTACCACCAGGTAAACCCCTATCCACCAAACAGGATCGGGGTCGTTCCATTGCCAGTAGGCAAACAATACAAAAACCGCACAGAAAAATAAAGCTAGGTATCGCATGAGCACATAATAAAAAAAGAGAATCCTTCAATCCAGCAACAGCATTTCTACGTAATTTGTATAGAAACAGGCAATTCAGGTATCAAAATCTGTAAAACAGTATCAGCATCATTGATCCTAATACCTATTAAACGGACAAATGTATAAAAAGGAACCAAGGTAGTCCAACGTTTTTTAGGAAACCGCCTATACCTGTAGCAGGTTGACTGATTCTGAACCCTTTACTTTCTAGTCGTGTTATTGGTACGCATATAAATTCGCCTATATGACAAAATCTCTTATCTTTCTAGTATTCGCTGGATGCTGGTTTACTTCCTGTGCACAAAGCCAGTCGAAGAAGGCACCATCCATGCAAACCAAATCTGTTCAAATGACACAAAATACTCCTCACACAGAAACGATTACGTTTGGGACAGGATGCTTCTGGTGTACTGAAGCTATCTTTCAACAATTAGACGGCGTTATTTCTGCCACCTCAGGCTATTCTGGAGGTGCCATAGACAATCCTACCTACAAACAGGTGTGTACCGGAACCACTGGTCATGCAGAGGTAATTCAAGTGGTATATGATCCTACAAAAATCTCGTACCCAGAGCTACTGGAAGTATTCTGGAGCACCCACGACCCAACCACCCTTAACAGGCAGGGTGCCGATGTAGGAACGCAGTATCGGTCGGCTATATTTTATCATACCGAAAAACAAAAGCAAATGGCAGAAAAATACAAGGAGGAACTGGAAACAGCCAAAGCTTTTGACCGCCCAATTGTGACAGAAATCACCCCATTTGTCAAATTTTACAAAGCAGAAGACTACCACCAGAACTACTACAAAGAAAATGGTTCACAACCCTACTGCCAGATGGTTATTCGTCCCAAGGTAGAAAAGTTTAAAAAAGTATTCGGTGCAAAAACCAAGCAGATGTAAATAGAGAAAAGGGTTGATTGACAAATGGTTGAATGACTGAATATGCAAGCACGTAAATTATATTTCAAATAGATTAGAATTGTATTTTATGTGTAATCTATCATCGAACTTGCATGAATTGACACTATTTTGAATCAAAAAATAGAGATAATCATTTATCAATCAACCATTTAACCACTCTTCTTTTATTTTTGCATGGCTCCAGCCAGAATTTCACACCGTTCGTCGAGCAGTTTGTCTAGCCCGACTTCAATTTCGAGTTGAGTTTTTGCATTGTCTAGCTCAATGCGATAGGTTTGTTTGAGTTCTTTTCGTTTGATAGACTCCAGAAAGCGGCGTACATCTTCACGGGTTTCTAGCTGTAGTCCAGGCACTACGGTATTGACACCTGACTCATCTTTGGCAACCATTGTAAAGTAAGAAGTATTGGTATGCTTCATGGCTCCAGTACTGATATTCTCTGCCGAAACCCGAATACCTACCACCAGAGAAGTCCGACCCACATGGTTAACAGATGCCTGTAAATGTACCAAATTGCCTACTTCGACGGGTTCTAGAAAGTCTACACCGTCTACAGACACTGTTACGCAGTACCTTCCAGCATGTTTAGCCGCACAAGCATAGGCCACTTTGTCCATAAGCGACAACAAAATACCTCCATGAATCTTGCCTCCAAAATTCGCATAAGCCGGAATCATGAGTTCGGTAAGGGTCGTGCGGGAGGCACTGACAGGTTTGTATATATTTTCCATGCTAAGAAATTTCTTAGCAAAATAGAAAAATTTCTTTGTATGAAAAGCCTGAGAAACTATTTCATACCACCTACCTAATACAAATTACACCTTTAAATCAATGAATATCAAATAGTTAAACATCAAAAAGACAACTGTTTTTACAAAAAATAATCCAGTTATTTAATACGAGTTCGACAATTAACCATCGGCCTTGGCTTACAAAGAACTTGAGCCCAAGTTCATCTTATTTGTCTTTCTTCTTTTTTCCTTTCAGCGGGATGCGGATACGCATGGTTTGAGAAACAGGTTTTCCGTTTTCTTTGGCAGGTTTCCATTGAGATGATTCTTTCAAGGCCTGAACTGCTATCTGGTCACACTCCGTACAGATCCCTTTAAGAACTTTCACATCTGTCAGGCTACCATCGGGCTGAACGGTAAAGGATAGCTTAATCGTACCCGGACTGGTATTGGAAAAGATTGTAGGAGAAGCTTCGAGCTTTTGCTCAATCGTTTTCATAAAATCTGGGTTGATAGGCTGTGCAGACTGATAGGCAGTAGCTGTTTCCCCTGACTTGGCTTGACTCCCTGTTACAACCACTTCACCCAGGGTTTTAATATCTGGCACGAGTCTGGCATTTAATGTTTTTTGCTGATTTACAGGCGAATAATACGTCAAATAGCCAACAAAGTTAAACGAAATTTCATTCTGACTGGCGGGGACTTGGATGGAATACATTCCATTCAGATCGGTTACCGTTGAAACCGACGTACCAGGCACAGCTACGATGACTCCGGGTATGCCTAGTCCGTCTTCTACATCTGTGACTTTCCCTTTCACTACCTGTACACCTGCCTCAACTACACTTTCCATGCTGGTGTTCAGCTTACTTTTTTCTCCGGAAGGAGCAAAAGGTATTGGCTGCGTAGCTATAGAACCTTTGGTAGATTGATTCGCATCATGTGCAACCTTGTCTTGCTCAACTGCGACACCCGGCGTACGGCCAGCAAGTACGAGTGCCAACTTATTCTGATCTAATGCAATACTATCCGTCTGAATCGTAGTTGCCACAGAGGTATTTCTGGTACTAGATAGCTGCGTATGTTGGTCGTCGGTCTGCGTCATCTTTCTATGTTTCAGATTTGCTGAGGCCGTTTCTTGTGTGGCATCTGCCAGAGTCAGATCTTGGGTTTGTGCAACTGTTACGTCTTTTTTGCTAGCAACATCTGTTTCAGATTGAGCTTCCTTAGTAAGTTCAGGTATAGGGGTAGCCTCCGCTACAGGAGCGTTATTTGTTTGTTTATAGGAGATGGTATCCTGTGCGTGTGTTTTCTGAAAATACTGCACACTGAACAGCACCACTATGGCTGATACCAGTAATACAGCAATGGAAGCGGCAATTGCGTAGGGTTGCATCCCAAAAGGCATAGGTATCTGGCGTTTTTCGTCTTGGCGGGCAATCCGTTTATTGAGCCGATCGCGAAGGTCTGCCATATTATCGGCCATCTGGGTAGCATTTTTTTGAGTCCCCAGTCCTTCTACTGCTTCAGCCGTAAAAGAATCATCCAGCAACTGACGTTCGATCTGATGACGTTGTGCCTCTGTCAGGGTACCATACAGGTATTGCTCCAAAATTTCTTTTGGAACTTTTCTCTGGGCAGAAAGACTTATTTTTTTGTGGCTACTCATAATTATTTTCTCCTAATTGCCTTTGTTTCTTGCATTTCTCTCTAAAAGATACTGATTCCAGCTATGAGGCTGTGGGTAGTTAGGTACATCAGCCCGTTTTATCTAGGTATATTTTCAGGTTTCGTTTGCCATTCTGGATATAACTTTTTACCTGTTTAAAATCAAATCCTGTACTATCACATATTTCTTTATAGGATTTTTGTTCTAGGTAGAAAAGTTCCAGACAAACTTTCTGTTCGTCGGGCAGGTCGTTCATGCCTAGCTCCATTTGCATCAGTTGGGTTTCTAGCCCATCTTCTTCTGGATGCACCAAAGCCACAATTTCCATATCTTCTTCTACAAATAATTGTATAGATTCTTGGTTGGTGGTTCGTTTGCGTTGGCGGATGCTCATCAGGCAATGGTTACGGGCCAGGGTGTGCAGCCAGCTACTCAGATTTTTTACTTCGTACAACCGCAAGTCTGTCACCAGCTTTTCAAAAATCTGCATCGTTGCATCTTTGCTGTCATCTTCGTCACGGAGGTATTTGAGGCACACCCCGAATATCAGGTGCATATGCCGTTCATAGAGTTCGCCGAGCACTTTTAGGTCGCCAGTTTCCCGATACTGTTGTAGCAGTTCGGCATCGTCAGCAGGGGCTTTTTTAGATGAACGGCGAAAGAATAGCATATGAACCTGTCCTATAGTTTAGTAGCCTGTTTTCCTCTTCTGTAACACAAATCAAAATCTTGTAGACCAGTTGTCTTGACTTTTTCAATGTGTGATACTTCTTTATTCAATACAGGCAATAAAAGTAATACTTTTTTTACCATTCCCCTCTATCATCCCATAAAATCTTCCAATTGTGATATGCGTTAGGTGAACAGTTTTTGGCAAAAAATAGTTTACAGGGGACATAAAAAAAGCCTTGAAATGCGATTGGCATTCCAAGGCTTTTATCAGGTAGTCAGACACTGCGAAGACCTGATTATCAGCGGCGTTATTTCTTTTCTTTGAAGGTAGTTACGTTATACAAAAACCCAATAGCAAGGGTTTGTTGCAGTTGAATATCTCCACTAATATCGGAGTCGTACACACTCGTGAGGCCGAAGGTTGTGCTGAAAAATTTATTAATTTTGGCTGAGAAGATAATATCTAGGCGGTGATCTGGGTCAAGGGTTTCATAATTTAGAAACATCTGGTACCGAGTTTTCAGATTAATATTTTCAGTCAGATTTTTATTCAGGTCGGCTTGTAACTGAAACGCCAACCATTCGGTACGTACTGTTTTGCCAGGAGCGACACCGTAGGCTTCAAACTTTGCATCAGGCTTTTTGGTAACGGGATCATATCGCACCCCATCGTCGGTGACGAAGGTAAACCGTGGGGCAAACGGAGACATACGTAAAGAAAACCAGTCATTAGGCTTATAAGCGGCCCCCCAGGCAAAGGATAGGAATGCAGGCGAGAAAAACTTAGAAACCAGTAGGTCACCTTTGTCATCTCTTTCGCCATACTTGTATCCGTTGGCAAAAAACGAGTTAAAGGTAGACGACATAAACACATCCCAGTGGGAAGCTACTTTATATCCAGCAACGGTGTTTAGAAAAATCTGATCAGCTGATTTTCTGGAAGCCCCTCCTTGTCTGACAAATCCTAGTTGTAGATCACCGAGATTGTCCCAAGACCATTTATCTTTCTGGTATAAAGCCCGAGCATTGATTACCCCACCTAACGCAATAGAGTTAGTTCCTCCCCCAGCCCAATTACTACTAAACGAAGCCTGATTAAAATTGACTCCACCTGTAAACGATTTTTGCCAGTAGGTAGTATCGGTTTGTGCATACATAGCCAAGTAAGACAGCAAGGCTATTCCAAGAAATAGTATTTTTTTCTTGTTCATAGAATTAAAATTTGATGATTGGATAAATTATGGGATGCAAGGATACGTCTTTTTTTAGGAATTTCAGAAAAGCATGCCCTATAAAACGCAACATCAGGGAAAATGTTTAGATGCTCTATTCAGTATGTCAAAAAAAACAACTCTTCAAGTCCACAAAATGAGAAATGCCTTATTGCTGTTTTGGGTTGTATGCAAACACTTCTATGCGTAAGCATGCATAAAAAAAGGCTGCCCTTTTGGAGGCAGCCTTTGGTAGAGGTACTGTAAGCAGTTATTAGTTCAAGTTAATCCTGAATCCGATGCGTCGGTAATTTTCACTGGGTTTCAGGTTATCGCTGCCATCTAGTTTAATGACAAAAATTGCAGCTCCCTTACTTTTAGGAACGTCTTTAATCTGTAGTTCATATCGGGCAAAGCTGGTATCAGCTTTCATAACGACGGTACCACCTTTGAGGTCAAAGTGGGTGCCTTCTATAGCTCTGGATGTAGTATCATTTAACAATCTAGATGCTACCGTATCCAAACTTATTTTCAGGGTTTCTGAGCTTTTGAGATGTGTGCCTACCAGATTAATCTGAAACCGTTGCGCACCTGAGGTACGACTAAGAGCAATCACAGGATAAATAACACCTCCAGCAGGAGCTGTTCGTACAGCAGTTTCAAACTCTACTACCTTTACGTCATTGAATGTGTAATCATATTCTTTAAAACAGGAAGTAGTGATCACTGCTACTACCAAAAGTATTCCTATAATAAATTTTTTCATAAATTCCTTTTTTTTTAGATTTCCAGATTAATAGCCTGCATTTTGAACCAGATTCTTGTTAGCCAGAATCTCAGAATTTGGAATCGGAGCCAATCTACGAATATCATTATTAGCCATAGTTACGGTACCCTTTACCAGAGGCATTTCTAAACGCTTGAGATCAAACCATCTCTGTCCTTCAAAAGCCAGTTCCAGTCGGCGTTGCAACATAATTTCATCTATCAATTGCTGTTGAGTAAGCCCTGTGCGAGCAGTTAAACCTGCCCGTGTACGAATAAGATTTACGTCTGCTAACGCATCATCTAGGCTTTGGCCTATACGAGCTCGCGCCTCAGCCCGAATGAGATACATCTCAGAAATACGAAAAACAGGAATATTATCCATATACAGTACTCCTGATTTGCCTAGAAATTTTGTACATTCTGTAGTAATACTACTCGATCGACTAAGTCCCAGTTGATATAACTTACCCCTTACATCGTCTGTTGTATATAAAGCTAGAAATGCCGTAGTAGGCACTACTGCTCCCCAACCATTTGCAGGAGGCAAGTTTTTTGTGTCTGTAGGCCGGTCTGCCAGCAAATCTTGTGCTTGTTTAACGGAAGATAATGTAGTATAGGCAGACTGCAGTGAATTATTGACACCCAATGACTCTTGCCGTGACTGAAAAAGAACCTCAAATAATGATTCTGGGTTACTATTGTTTCTCCAGGCAGCTACATACTCGTCTTTTGTCACAAGCCGTCCTACTTTAGAATTAATCGCATCTTCTGCGTATTTAGCAGCATTTTCCCAGTCTTTATTGTATAAAGCGACACAGGCAAAAAGAGCCTGTGCGGCACCTTTTGTGGCTCGATTGGGACCGCCTCCTGTAGGAGCCTTTGCCACAGCATCCGTCAGATCTTGATACATTTGTGTATAAATCTCTTCGGTTGTACTACGTTTAGGATAGGTTATCTCCGATGGAAAACGAACTCCTTTTAACTGTAGCACTACGCCTTCTTTGCTTACTACGATGGTGCGTTTAGGCTCATGTGCGTATATGCGTGATAGGTTGAAATAGAATAATGCCCTAAGAAATTTCAGTTCACCCTCTCGTGTATCTTTATCTTTTTGAGGGAAGCTACTTTTAGGTAAGGCCTCTAACAGTAAATTTACCTGATTAATACCATTATAATATGTATTCCATCCTCCTATATGAGCATTAATCACATTACCGGCTTCATTAACAAATCTTCCACCAGCACGATTGACAACCCGGACATTATCAGCCAGACATTCTGAAATAGCCAGCAAATCTCTCCCATATAAAGCCTGTGCCTTGAGCATCACATAACAACTGGCAATAGCAGCATCTATGCCTTCTGGAGAATCAAGTGCTATATTAGAATTAACAGATTGTCTAGGCTCTATAGTTAATGTATCTACACATCCTGTCAGGTAAGATGTCAAAAAAAGTACTATATATATATATCTATTTTTCATAATTTGTTTCGAAATTAAAGATGTACATGCATTAAATTTCTATTTGGATACCTAAGGTATAATTACGTGAGGTAGGCACAATTCCTTGGTTGCCATTGCCATTCAGGTTTGCAAACTCAGGGTCAAATCCAGTCCACTTTGTCCATGTCAGTAGGTTGACAGCTTGTACATACAATCTGACATTCTGAATTTTAGCTTTATTGAGTATTGCCTTCGGCACAGAATAGGCTAGGGTTACTTGTTTCAGACGAATGTAAGATGCATCCTGATAAAAACGTGCGAATGTCTGATATGAAGAAATACGATTATTTATTTCTGTTCTGTTATTCGCAGGCTTGGGTATTGAGGTGATCTGCCCAGCTGTAGTCCACCGGTTATCCCAGTAATATGGGAGACTATTCCGTAAAACTGCGCCATTATCTGCTAACCGAAATTCCTGAAAATTAAGAACAGTGCTACCATAGTCATATTGAAGAAATGCAGATAGCTCAAAATTCATATACTTAACCGTGTTTGTAAATCCACCAAAGAATTTAGAAAATCCACTATGGCCTAGCGGTCTTTGATCAGCGACTCGGTCTAGATATGTAATATTACCGCTTGGATCATACCACATCGGACGTCCATTCGACGGGTTTACACCTGCATAAGGTACCGCTACATTCGTAAACAGTGGATGTCCAACCCGTACAGACAGGTTACCTGGCAATACATCTGCTCCATCATATAACTTAGTTACCTCGTTTCTTTGTAGGGTGATATTAAAATTAGTTTCCCAGTATACTTTTCCTTCATTCAGATTAATGGTATTGATTTCAAACTCCACACCTTGGTTTACTACCTCTCCAATGTTTTCTGTAAAGTTAGTAAAGCCATTGGTGCCTGGAACTGAACGTGTGAGAAGCAGATCCTTGCTTACACGATGAAAGGCATCTACTGCACCTTTGATTCTACCACTAAATAATCCATAATCTAATCCAAGGTTGAGTGTCACATTTTGTTCCCAACGCAGATTTGGATTACCCAATTGTGATGGAGAAATACCCGAAAACCCACCATATACTCCATTTAGACCATACAAAGGAATATGAGGAAAGTTCCCTATTTGGTCATTTCCTGTAGTACCATAACTTACCCGTAACCCCAGTTCACTGATTGCTGTTATGTTTTGCATAAATGCTTCGTCTGTAATATTCCATTTGGTAGAAATAGAAGGAAATATTCCATAGCGACTATCGGGTGCAAATCGAGAAGAGCCATCATACCTCACAATAAAACTCACTAGATATTTTTTATTAAAATCATACTTAAGATTTGTAAAAAATCCTAGACGGCTGAAACTAGTCCAGAATCCACCGATAGATACAGGCTCTGCGGCAGCATTCCCTGTAATAAAGTCAGCACTAGGAAAACCCTGTGCAGTATAACTTGTGGTTTCATTGATTTCTTTCCGATACTCTGCCCCTAGCAACGCAGAAACAGTATGCTTTTCAAGAAATGTTTTTGTATAATTGGCTGTGATGTTACTACTTAAGTTGGTATTTGTATTCACAAAGTCGCTAATGGTTCCCCGAATACCATAATAGTCTGAAAGCCGTTGATCTCCATAAAAAGTACCACGCAAAGTCCGATAATCCAATCCAATCAATCCCCGCAGAGACAACCCTTTTGCAATTTGGTATGTCAGTATGGTATTCCCTACAGCTTGGTTGGTAACTACGTTATTCCGAATTAGTTCTGAGTTAGCAACCACATTTGATCCAAGATCTCCGATGATATTCACACCAGAGGCAGGCATTCCAAAATACGATCCATCTGCATTATAAATAGGATTAAAAGGCAATATCAATGGAGCTGAATACTGAGGTGCCCCAAAAGCTACGGATCCTTCTGCATCTCCATACGTGCCTGATAAACTAAATGTGCTTATATTTAATCCAGATTCAATAGTCCACTTATCTGTTATCTTGTTTGTAAGGCTTAATTTACCTGAGAAGCGTTCAAAATCAATATTAATTAATGCTGCATCCTGATAATTATACGAACCAGACACATAAAAAGTGGTTTTATCGTTTCCTCCTTGTAGGGCCACTTCATAATTACTTACGGTACCGTTTTTGTATACTTCATCTTGCCAATTATACGTAGGCAATTTACTTAATGCACTATCTGATAGTGTCTTGGAAAGACCAAGCTGAGCCATCACCGTATCACGTATCATTTTTGGAGTGAAAGTAGGGTGGTTTGTTTTCCACGCTTCGCTTCTGGCATCAATAAATTGTTGTGTATTGAGTACATCTAATGTTTTAATAGGCTCTGTAATACCTCTGTAGGCATTGAATGTCACCTTCGTTTTCCCTGCCTTACCTCGTTTGGTTGTGATAAGAACAACTCCATTTCCAGCCTGTGCCCCATAAATAGCGGCGGTAGCTGGATCCTTCAATACATCAATAGACTCTATATCATTGGGATTCAGAAACGCCAACGGGTTTGAGTTTGCGGTAGCTCCGCCATCACCACGGCTGTTAAGTTGTACACCATCTACAATATACAACGGATCTCGTCCTGCCGAAATAGAGCCTGTTCCCCGAATACGTACTTGCACAGCCCCACCCGGCGTACCATTAGCAGAAGTTATTTGTACGCCAGCCATACGTCCTTGCATAGCACGATCAAAACTTTGCATAGGAAGGTTTTCAATGACATCTCCTTTGATACTACTCGTAGCACCAGTGGCTTCTTTTTTAGTAACACTCGCACCATACCCTACCACCACTACTTCACTTAACGAAGTGGCATCGGCTACTAGGGATACACTCACTGTACTACGGCCATTAATAGCTACTTCTTCCTTTAGCATCCCAATAAAGCTAAATACCAGAACACCATTGGAGGGAGCCTGAATGGTATAATTACCATTTCCATCAGTAATTACACCTGTTTTACTCCCTTTCAGAACCACACTCACACCTGGCAGCGGAGAGGAGTCTTCCTGGCTCACAACCTTGCCCGTTACCGATATTTCATTCTGGCCTACAACGACTCTGCTCGTCCCTGCAATACAGACCAAAATGAAAAAAAACTGTAGAATTTTTCTCATACTTTTTTGGTAGTTAGTTGATTGATTAAAATGTAAGAATGGGTTAAAAACTGAACAAAAATAAAGCATAGATAGGCATAAATCCAACTTTCCTTCTTTATTTTTTATTTCAGCAATCTTATTTTTAACAAAACAAGCCTGAAAACAAAATATTATTCGAAATACACCTTTAGTAAAAGTATGCAATAAATATCTACATTATACCTAAACTTCAATCTTTCTAAACTACTAATTGACTACTCAGAGATACAGACTATGCATTTGTGAATCAAAATTATTTAAACAAATTCCACCAAAAACACCCATTAAAATATACTTTAGTACAGCTTATAGCCTCAGTTTGGGTATAAATAAAAATCTCGCCTATGTTAAAAAAAAAACGAAGCTGCCCCTCTAGGCAGCTTCGTTTTCTGGCATTACTGGTATTTTTAGTCACTAATTAGTTCAAATGAGGTTAATTTTCACCCTGCAATCCGAAAAAAAGATATAAAATCTTCTATATGACCTATGAAGCAGAATTTTACCATAGCAAGTTGACAATTTAACCCTTTTCTAAACTTAGCAAAGAGTTTATCATAGCCTTTGCTAAGTTTAGAAACACATGAATATATTTGCTTGTTTTTACGCAGAGGCTATTTTACTTAACTAAGACAATCCTTCTTGTCAAAACAACCTCTCCAGCCTTCATGCGATAAAAATAAACCCCACTTCTTAAGTTTGATCCATTTAACGTGGCAGAATAGTTACCTGGACTTTTTTCTTCATCAACCAGACTACCCACTTCCCGACCTGCTACGTCATAGACTTTCAATTGCACAGAGGTACGCTTCGGCAAATGGTAATCAATAGTAAGCTGTGAGGTAAACGGATTAGGGCGGTGAGTTACCTCCAGCACGGATGGTATAACCTCAGACTCATTCGCAGCTATTCGCCCAGGCTCATAACATTCTCCTACGGTAATGGTTTGGCTTGTTATGGTATTAGGTACTCGAAACGCCTTGGTTATTAGTAATTCACCTCGCATAGGAGAGTCTGGAGGTACAGATGGATCAATCGGATCTATGGATACACAGCGAAACGTAAATACCACTGTAGTAAATACTTGTCCAGAACCTATCCAATTAAAGTATTGTATCCCTCCGTCCATGTTATTATTAATCACATCGCCACTTACGGTTTTATCATTAGAAATCACAAAATTAAACCCAACTGAAATAACACGTAGCCGAGCCTCCGGATTAAATGTATAGGATATGGGAGTCGTTTTCCACGAATACAGAGCGTTAGAAATGGTGCCACCTCCATTGCAAGGTGAAAACTCCTGCAAGAAATTACTTGTCATGGTAAAATTTTTAATATTGTATACACCAAGAGGTTTGGTATATACTGGATATCGTATGATAGCATTGCCATACAAAGGAGGGGGTGTAATCACATAGCCCGGCAGATAAATTCGTAAGCCCTGTACCAGAAATGGCGGATCTTGTCTAACTTCTCCAGATGCTTCCAGGTTGATACGTCCTTGCATCCGCAGCGAAATGGACATATTAACAGGCTTGGGAGGATCACTTGTAGGGATAAAACCCATAATAGATTTTACCACTCCTGCTACCGCTCCAATTTTGGGTATGATAGATGCCACTTTAGTAGCACCATCAAAAAATTTTGATAGGGCACTAGCATCTTTTAAAAACCCTAATCCATTGCTAATCAACTTCGGTGGGCCTTCTTTTTTTCCACCGACAGTTCCAACAGCCGTTCCAAATGCAGTACCTGTTAGGCTTCCCATACCTGTCATTGTCAGATTTGACACTTGAAACTCTGAATAGTTAAACTCCAGATAGGGTGCTGGAGAAAGGCCGTTTACGGACGCATCATACCCAGCGAGATCAATCTCTGTCATACACCAACCCGCTCCCAAACGTGCAGTAGAGGTTTGTACTAAAAGAGGATCATACTTATCAATAAATGAGTTATCCTCATCTGCATAGTTATTAAACAAAGCAGCTTTGTTATTAACAATTCTCACATCCCAACGTCCCATATTCGCAGTATTAACGGGTGGTCTGCGCCAAACGTAAATCCGCAGAATTCCTCTATATTTATTATAGAGCATTAGAACAGGTACATTAATTTTGCGATCAGGTGCACCGAAATCCCGATAAAAAAGTTCCCAACCTTCTTGTGGTAAATAATCACTTTGGCCCAAGTAATTACTTACTACAGGAGAATTGTCTAAGTCAAAGTGTGGTCTACGCACTAAATAACCATTAGGTTCATTAAACCCAACCATATACACAGGATCAAAGCCGTCCGTCCACCAATCCCAAGTAGAAAGAAATCGAACATAGTCAGGGTCTTTTGGCGAAATAATCATTCGTTCATTGGCACCCTGTACAAAACTAGTAACAGAATGTCTCTCCAAGCTTGAAGCTAATGTTTGTTGTAAAGTGGAGAATATCACATAAAAAAGCAGTAAAAATCCGTATGTGTATTTTTTCATCGTTGTATATTGGTTTATAATGACTAAAATAAAATCTTATACAAAGGCTGTTAAGGTCTTGTAGTAGCAATACCTGACAGAATTGTATAGAATCTGTATGACAAACATACTACGAATGAGTGCAATAAGATTGCACTACGAAAATATTTTGCAAGATTCAGAATAGAGTAATACTTTACAGAGAACAGGTCGAATAAATTAGTTCTTCTATAGCCTATTTTCGGCATAAAAAACGGTTGTAACTCCAATTGTATTTTTATCATACATTTTGAGTTACAACCGTTTTTTATGCCTGTCTCTTTCCCAGCATAAATGTTCAAATACCACCCTAAGAAACTTGTGAAATATCTCTATACACAATCTCTTCCTCTTGTTTTCCTTTCACAAAGCCGAAGCTAAAAGAACCTAGCTCAGTATAATAGTAGGACTGGCGAATTGGATCATAAGCAATGGGAAAGCTAAAATCCTCTCGCAATTGCTCAATCCATAAAAATAAAGATCTGCGTGAAAGTCCTAGCTTGGAAGCAAACTGCTCGGGTGTACCAGTAGAACTGGTTCGAATCAGATAATCCATCCGCTCAATACGTTGAATAAAAGAAATAATGGGCATATATAAGGCAAGAAATTGTAAACCATTCAGTGATATAATCGCTCGATTTAGGATTCAGGTATCCCTATAGGATAAATATATTTTCTACTAGAAATATACACAAGAAAATATACGGGCATAATTACATACTTCTCAGACCCATGTGCTTCTTATTGGGAAAGTAGTACCATGAGTTGTCCTCTTATGTAGAACAGGAAATCAAACTTATTGGCTAGACGAGAAAGGAAAAAGAAAACGTTTCATAGGTTGTAGTAAAGTTAAAATGGAATAGATAGTATACAAAGTGACCCCATGAAGGTACTACCTGATGCCATTCCAAGCAAGCTTTTTGACAAAAAAATCACTTATTTGTGTGAGATGAGTCAATTTCATGGCTTGGAAAATAGTATCCCACACAAGCACAAAACCCCTGTCTGTCATGGCAAGGGTTTGTAACTTTAATCTTAGTTTTTTGCCCATCAGCCTCTGTTTTAATATTGCTTAGGGCAGTCAATGAAAGACTGTCCCACTTGCTTTTAAAATCAGGGATGCTTGTAAAGGAGGCGGTTTTGTTACTTGTCAAGTTCACAAACACAACCACCAGCAGGCCAGCAACAATTAACAACCTGAAAACCAATTTTAATCCCAAGTTCACATTAACACAGAATTAGTTTGGGTATTATTTAGCCGAACCTGCGAAAAATTGCATCATTTCAACTTCACAGTTTCCAGATAAAACCACAAATACATCATGTTTGCCATTCGCCTCTCGTAAAGTAGTTTCTGAGATGCCTGATTTATCTATCTTGATTGTTCCTATTAATTTTCCATCGGGTTTATCGAGCCTTATCTCTGCGTTAATGGGAGCTTCTACTTTTGATGCATGTATTCCAAAATAATAGTAACCAGTTCCTAAATCAATTTTTTTAAAGTTTAAAATCCGGTTCTTGCTGCTTATTTTTTTGTTTTTACTAAGCAGTACTATATGGAATGGTTGCTCTATTTTAATAGCTTCAACTCCTTCAATAGTTTGCTGTACTGGTATGATAGAACCATCGGTATTGTAGGTTAGTTTATCAATACAAACCGAACGTTGAGTCCATGTACCAGGTCCCTTAAATTCATCTTGTCGCCAAGATGAAAGGGCTGAAGTGTGGTAAAATAGGTATTCCTGGCCATGAAATTCGACAATACCTCCATGATTCGACTGCATGTAACGCCATGGAACGTATTTTTTTGTTTCATCAAGCCGAGGACCATTATTTACATTTACGCCCAGTTCGTAGTTGAAAGTACCCACATATTTAAACGGACCCATTGGATGATCACCCACTGAATAAGCAAGCTCAGAGCGTTTACGGTCTGAATTTTCTGCATTTTCATTGGTTATTTTTATTTTCCAATCGTAATCGGTGTGATAGGATATATAATACTTATTATCATGTTTATTCATCCAAACAGCTTCCATAAAACGATCTGTATTGACATCGAGTTTTACAGGCTCGGTATCAAGTTCAAACATATTGTCTTTTAATTTTGCGGCCATGTGGGAACCCCAGTATAAATAAGCCTGTCCGTCGTCGTCAACAAAAACGGCAGGGTCTATGCCTGTTGTCTTAGCAATGTTTGGATTTACTACTTTAAATTTCTTAGACGGATGATCACTTACCGCAACGGCAATGTACGAAGATCCCTTTTTTCCTGTAGCTTTCGCCAGACTATCAGAGAAGGCTATGCGAATCGGGTAATACAAATAATATTTACCATTCCGATAGGTCATATCAGGAGCCCAAAGAGCCCAATCTTCACCTTTAGGTTCGGACTTTCCTTCGAGGGCATCGTTGAGATTAAATATTTCACCATGGTCAGTCCATGTTTTCATATCGGTTGATGAAAAGGTATGATAACTATGCATGGTAGCATACCCTCCTCCTGCATCACTATCAACAGATGTAACCATCCAGACTTTGCCGTCGGGCATCACATGCGGAGCTGCATCGGCAGTATACATATGTTTAATTATAGGATTGCCAAATGGATATGGTTGGGTATTTCTATTTTTTTTGCCAGAAGATCCACTTTGGGCATTTACCATATTTCCAACTAAAAGCAGTACTATTGCAAGTGTTCGGAATTTTAAATTAGATTTTTTCATTATTTAATATGTGTAGACATACTGCTGTTTAAATTTTTGTATTTCTTCAATACCTGAAACCAAAACCCTGCTTGTTCACTCTCCAAAATATTCAAACCAGTCGAAGCTGGCTGTATTTTTCGATTTTTTTCCGTTCGATGTCCCATATACTCCAACAAAAGGCCCTGTAAATCCTAGTGTTTTTTCGTCTGATATAACATCGAGAGGTTGATTACTACTCATTTGTTTCATCGAATTTTCGTTTTCACCGTAGGTGAAAACAAGTTTATGCCCCTTCGCCTCAACAGCAAATATTACATCTTTATGTTTATATGTAATAGAAGCTACTTCTTCGGTTTTGTTTGCAACTCTTTTGCGGAGAACTATCCGGTCAGCATATTTTAAGAATTGATAGTGGTTTGTACTGGCTCGATAAATGATTAAACCGGCAGCCTCGTTTGCATTTTTAGTTGTAAAACTAAGTTTGGTTGAGGCTGAAAACTTGTGGTGTTCAATTCGTCGGATAATCATGGAAGGATTCACCATACTATCAACTACTTCGGGGCGAAGTTGAATAGTTAGCTTTCCATCTTTAAGCGTATACCACTGTGTGTATGGAGTTCTTAAAAAGTTCCAGTTCAAATCAAGGATATTAGAAGTAAATGGGTCACGTTTGGGAGTTTTTTCAATAGGTGTCCAAGGTAAATTGGGTCTTGTTTCTATGTCTCGTAATTTGCCAATACCGGGATTGAACACGGGCGTTTGATCTTCAAATTTGACAGGAGTAAGAAAGGTTTCGCGTCCCAAATACGTTTTACCATCTATTTGTCGTTTGCCCAACATAACCGCCCACCAATCGCCGGCTTGTGTTTGTACCAAATCGGCATGACCGACAGAATGAATTGGGTAATCTTTGCCCAGATTTCGGTGGGTCATCACAGGATTGGTATGTTCAGGTATATAGGGGCCGAAAATACTATCGCTATGAAAAACAGTGACTGCATGATGAAACCCTGTACCACCTTCGGCAACCAAAAGCATGTATTTACCTTTTATTTTATACAAATGAGGTCCTTCAGTCCAACGGGCATTGGTAGCGTGTCCATGAGTTAACTGCACACGTTTACCAACTAATTTTTGTTGTTTCAAATCGAGTTCTTGTATCCATGCACCATTTTTTTCAGGCCAATCTGCTTTGCCTGATATGTTTGCATGCCCGGTGTAATAGCATTTACCATCGTCGTCGAAAAATAAGGAGGGGTCTATTCCTGGAGAATTTAACCAGACAGGGTCACTCCATGGACCGGCAGGGTTCGACGCAGTTACATAAAAGTTGTTTTTACAATTTACACAGGTGGTTATCAGGTAAAACAACCCTTCGTGATGTCGTATTGTAACGGCATAAATGCCCCGAGAGTCTTGAAGACCTACGGGCAATTCAACTTGTGTGGGACGATGGAGTCCATAGCCTATCAATTTCCAGTTTACCAAATCTTTACTATGAAAAATGGGCATGCCTGGGTAAAATTCGAAACTCGAATTTACCATATAATAGTCGTCGCCCACACGACAAACCGAAGGATCGGGATGATAACCCGATAGTATGGGGTTTGTGTAATTTTGTGGTGTTGGTTGGGCAATTGCTAAAACACTTAATTGAAGAAAAAGAAAGAAAGTTATTTTAATTTTTTTCATTGACAGGTCTTTCATTGGATTATTTTTTTTCAACAGAAAATGGCTTTTCCAGATTCGTTTTAATGTGATTTTATCATTTTAATATCTGTGGCGAAAGTAGTATATACTCATTTCAAAAGCTTGCAATATTTGGAAATTCCAAGTATTTACACTGTAAAATGGATGAATGAGGAATTCGCCTGATTCATGACATCAACAGCTAATGACTACTGATCCAAGCAGCTTTCAGATTAGGCAGCTGACCACCTTACTAAGGCATAAAAAATCATTTTTCCCATTCGGTTAGCAACGGCCTATTTTCAGCTTAAGGGTAAGACACCTTATCCAAACAAACATCAATTTGGTTAGTCCGAAGTCAAATGCCTTTTGAGTTAGGAAACTCACTATATACTTACTCTGTTTTCATCAATCGAACTTCTTTAATCTTGTTCATCATTGATTCTATGACAGACTTATATTCTATATTGCCAATGAGATTGGCCTTTTCGCTTATATCCTTGTTTAAATCATAAAACGCAATCGGTTCATAGTTGTTTGTTTTATGATTAAAATAGCATATTAACTTTTGATTTTTACTGGTTAACACCCCCAAATTAAGTGTAGCATCCAAATAATCATCGTAGGGAGCAACGACGTGTTTTGACGAAAACGACCACTTCCGGTCATAAACTCCATCTTTCTGCTTAAATATAGGTAGCATGCTTTTACTATCCTGTGCCGTAAACTTTGGAAATGGTTTGGCACCAATAACATCGGCAAAGGTTTTAAAGATATCTACCTGGCTGACTAAGGTATTATTTTTGAGACCTGGTTTAATTGTACCGGGCCACTTCACAATAAATGGAACACGGTTGCCGCCCTCGAATGCTGTTCCCTTATGCCCATTGTAAATTCCGGCAGCACCATCTTGAACCGCCCCCGGTTTGCCAGGACCATTATCACTTGTGAAAAGTATAATTGTATTATCGTCTATACCAAGCCGTATTAATTGCTCCATTAGCTGACCTATAATGACATCATTTTCATAAACCATTTTCTGCCGCTCCCTTTCGGCTTCTGTACCATCAAAATGCATGGCTCCGCTACCCATAGTGACTCCGTTAATGTCTTTACAGGGCAAGTGTGGTAGATGAGGTGCTGTATGGGCAAAATAGAGATAAAATGGTTTGTCTTCGGCGACTGCTTTCTCCATGAATTCAAGTGCCTTATCGGTTAGTACATCACCTATTTTCTTTCGGTCATCATCCGACATTTTTTGCAGCTCTTCGCCCTCTTTATACGATTCAAATGTCCATCTCTTGTGCCCAGACCATTCGGGTTTATCGGGATGTAATTCATTATAGGCAATCTGACCACCAAGCTTAACAACTTTACGATTTTCGACAAAAAAGTCGGCACCACTAACTCCTACTGGCAACCATGTTACGTAATCAAATCCAAAATCGTTCGGTGTTAGTAAAGCGGGCTTTGTGTGATCTAATTTTTTTATGCCTACCTTTTTGTTCCCATTATCCTTGCCGCTGAATGCGTAATCTAAATGCCATTTTCCTACCATGGCTGTTTGATAGCCATTTGTTTTGAACATATCAGCAATGGTAAATCGCCAATCTTCAATAAATGGTTTTTCGCCATCTTCCACAGGATTCCCGGTAATGGGTTTTCGAAATGAATACATCCCAGTCATAATTGAATACCTGCTGGGTTGACATACGCCGCCTGATGTGTGTGCGTTTGTGAATGACATTCCCTGTTTCGACAACTTTTCTATGTTCGGAGTTTTTATCCTCACATTATCTGGAATTTTAGATAGTTGATTATATGGCTGATAATCTGAATATCCGGCATCATCTGCCAGAAATAAAATAATGTTTGGACGTTTGCGAGGTGTTGGTGCCAAGTTTTTCTTAGTGTCTATACCTTGGGCATTCAAAACTAGACTTAAAAACAGTAGTCCAAGTGTTGTAAAGCTCTTCATAATCATTATTGTCAATGGTTTGATAGTTTTTGAATATTTGTCAATGGTAAATAATATCAGTAAAAAATGTAAACAATTGACAATGAGCCGCTTAAATACATTTAAAGAGCTTTCAACATACATAATGCATTTTTAGTAACTCACAGAAAACAGGTAAGTTACTAAAAAACACCCTATATGTTTTTGTAAAAGCCCCTTGGATGCTTTCTACAATACAATAAAAAACTATTGGACTATTTAGAGAGTAGAAAAGTTTAATGTAAGGGGGTGGCCTTCCATATCGAATCAACAGCTAAAGTGGCCATATTTGATATGAGACTCTTCGCTACACTTCGTTACGCTCAGAATGACAGGGTTTTAGTGTTTTCAGTAGGGGAGTAAGCGGCAGCGAAGCTGCCACTTATCCCCCCTACTTGACCTGTTCCAACCTGTAAAGACTGGCATTCTGAGCAAAGCGAAGAATCGTATTATTTTAGTCGGTTAGTAGTGTTATTCTATAACCAATTTATTAACAATCAGTTTATTTGATGATTTTATTTGGACACAATACAAACCCGATTTCCAATTTTTTACTGGAATTTCAAGAATGCTTGGTTCTGAAGTAATACTATAAACCAATTTACCATTCATGTTAAAAACCTTAATTACTGATTTTTCACTAAAGCCGCTCAGATTGAGTGAGATTTTTTCACTTGCCGGGTTCGGAAATAGTTTAAAAGAAGGTTCTTGATTGACCGATTCAGCTACTTCAAGCTTAGCCGATTTTACTGAGCCAACACCGGTACATTCCCACCAATTGAGGTTCATTAAAGAACCTGTTGTATTGGTATTTACAAATTTCAGTCTGATGGTTTGCGTGCCCGTTGATGACAGAGTAATGCTCGGTCCGTTTATGGTTGACCAGGTTTGCCATCCTCCGGTTGTTGGAATAGTTACAGAGCCTAATAGGGTTGTACCTTTTATAATTTGAATGGTTCCGCCGTTTTGTGCACTTGCAACTCTGAATTGGGTTGAATAGGTACCAGCTGTTGCTACATTCAATGAATAATCGCAATAATCGTTATTGTTTATATATCCTACAGCAGAACCACCACCGGCATCGGTAGTTGTTTGTGCTTGTATACCACTCATAGCCGAATAAGATTCAGCTTCAAAACGAGTGGCAACACCTTTGTTGACAGTGATTAGTAGAAATTCGTATGGTTTCAATGCTATGCCTGAAATGATTTTGGTGCTTTGATTAAATTGATATGTTCCGACATTACTTAGAGAAGTTCCTGATCCTTTGCGAATGGACTGAATTTGCCAATTAGCTGGTAGATTTTTCAACTCCATTTGAAAACTGGAAAGGTTTGCAGTACCCGATTTGTTCCAAACAATTGCGTTTAAGACAGAAGTGTTAGCCGATGAAAATCCATCTAAATTACTATTTTCAAAAGACATCTGTTTGCGATCTTGCGGCATTTTATTCAAAAACATACCAATTTGCCCAAGCATTTCATCTTTAGATTTTGAAAATTCATTGGCTTCTATGGCATAGCCATACATAATATCGGCGTTGTCAACGATTATTTTTTCTGCGTTTAAAAACACGACCATTTCGCGGCTTGTATTACGAAGATTATTTTGATCAATTTCACTATCCACATCTTTCCAGTAACCATATCGGTTAAAAAACACTTTTGTCTTTGCCCAATAAGGATCTTTCAGGGCAGAGCGGCTGCGGTCTATAATTAATTTATTCTCTTTTCCTCCTAGATAGTGTTGAATGGTAAAATAATCTATATACGCATTGCGTTTTTTTAGTTCGCTTGTTGCAACTTCGTACAGGCCTTTTCCTGCATTTGAAGAGTTGAGTTGAATACCGCCAATGGTTTTTCCTGCTGCTTTTAATTTAATGGCCAAAGGGGCAAAAAATTCTACATACCTGCGTACATTTTCTTCTCTTGCATCATCGGTTACAACGTTTTCTCTGAAACCCATGGTATGAGCTGGCTCGTCGAATCCGGTCCAGATACTGTTAATTCCGGCTGCCTTATCGCATTCAACAATGTATTTTGATACTACATCTGCAAAAATATCGTATTGTTCTTTTATAGGTAACAGCCCATCGGGACGACCCTTGGCGACCTCTCCATCGCGATACCATCCTTGTTGAAAGGTAAAAATATCGAATTCCCCTTCAAACGTTTCATCTTTAAAACTTCCTGACAATGGCACACGATTAAATTGTTGCCATACCTGAATATCTTGGGTTTTCGCAAACGCTCTTAAAGCTGTCATATTTTCATTAAGACGAAACTTAATCGTTCCGTTCTCTTTATAAAATTCGGCAGGTTTTCCGCACGAACCAGCTGCGCTGCTGGGCTCGTTGTAATTTCGATGCCCCAGATACAACGGATAACCTTGTTCTACATATCCTGCGATGTCATTCCTGGTACCTGTGTTATTTACCTCTGCCCTAAACATATTGCCACGTTTTATGGTGAGTTTAGGAAGCAACTCTTTGCCATAATCAATTGTAACCTTCTGTTGGCCTTGGGTAAGTTGGAAGCTCAAAACAATTGCGCTTGCCATCGCTAATTTGATCAGTTTCATTTATACTAAGTGTTTACGTTTAAAAAAAAACTAATTACCTACTCTGTTTTCAAAAAATGGTTGTCTGACAATTTTTGTGGCAAGTGAGAATTTTGGCATATTTAAACTACTTAATCCATTCATTATCAAATAAATACATGTTGAAATTCTTTGATAATATGTATTCTCCACAAAAATTGTCAGACAACCCAAAAAATTAATTTTATTCATCATGGATTCAACTACAGATTTTGTTAAATTCTCTTCGAGAAATGAACACTTCCACTTCTTTGGTATTTCCAGAATCCATTACTGATGTTTTTAATTTTATTGGCAGTAGCACAGCTTATTGTTGATTTACTGTACACCACCAACGAACCACAGCTTCTGTACAAAATGTAACACCTGCAGGGTACCATCATCGTTTATCTTAAAATGCGACATGGCTTCCCAACAGGCGATTCCGTGCAGAAGCAGATAATCGCCATTTACCAGATACGCATCATCATCAGATCAGATAAAGTAAAACTACTGTTGGATGTAGAAGATTTTTTTGCACAGTGGTCTCCGATCTGAAGACCACTAATCCTGGCAAACACAGGAATTTGAAAACTCAGTAAAAGTATAAGTACCTAATAATGAATATATTAACTTTTTAAATTAGAATAAAATTTGGCAAAAATCAACCTTTTCAGAATGATGAAAGACTTTGATACT
>JACCDR010734136.1_pt1 | contig 51762 bp, 59 predicted proteins | sample 7446431 | NCBI WGS metagenome assembly JACCDR01 (sample SAMN15323443, study PRJNA562643) | freshwater metagenome | isolation source: river surface water | place: USA:Blue River Watershed | collected 2017-08-17 | reverse complement strand
TTGAAACTCGCTTCCTGCGCAAGTGCAATACTTCGCAAACGAACGCTAACGCTAACGTGATTAACGGCTTTGCTCACCGAATTGCTTCGGCTGAAGTGAACAACGTCATTGCTCTGAACCATTTCATCAGCATGAAGCTGGCCTTTGATAAGGCTAACGTGCCGATGGCTGGTCGCATTGCTATCGTTGATCCGGTGGTTGGCGCTACGCTGGACAAGACTGTTTCACTGGGTCGTGATGTCACCCCGTTCGCTGAGAACATTCTGGCTAATGGCTGGACGCGTGAACACCAGTTCCTGATGAACCTGTATGGCTGGAACATCATCACATCGAACCGTCTGCAAACTGGCTCGTTCAGTGACGGTACGACAACTGTGACTACAGGTGTTGCCAACGTGTTCATGTGCGTTGCTGATGACAATACTAAGCCGATTATGGCTGCGTGGCGTCGTATGCCTAAGGTTGAGGGCGAGCGTAACAAGGACCTGCGTAGAGACGAATTCGTCACTTCGGGTCGTTTCGGATTCGGTACACAGCGTGTTGACACTCTGGGCATCGTGATTACTTCTGCTGTCAACAGCTAAAGGATAGAATAATGGCATTTGAAAATTCGGCCGGACTTGGTGTTCATAACCAATACGGTCCTCGCAATACAGGTGGCGCCATTGGCGTGGAGCATTCGCAAAGCTCGCTGCAAGTCCTGACAATTGACCTGACGGGTGAAATGCTGAATAGCACTTTCATGCCTCCGGTGTTTATGCCGAACGGTGCTAAGGTGGTTCGAGCTACGCTTCGTGTAGATGAAGTGTTCGTGGTTTCGGCTGCAGGCACTGTGGCTATCGGTGGCACGGCTCCCGGTACTAACGGTGTGGTTCTGACAGAAGCTCAACTGGAAGCAGTTGGCACAAAGGACGTGAGTTCTGTGGCTGTCGGTACATGGGCAACTTCTTCGGCGACTGGTACAACTGCTAGTCAAAAGGTTGCTAAGGCAATTACCGGAACGGTTGGTGCCACTTCCGGCCGAGGTACTTTGGTGGTTGAATACTTCCACCGCGCTGTCTAAACGACAAAAACTAAAGGGGCAATTCTTACGAGTTGTCCCTTTTTTCATTTGCAGGAACAAACATGGCTATCGAACATAAAGATATTCAAGACCCCAACCTTCACGAGCCTAAGGGCGCAAGCACAGCCACTTCTAAGACTTTGTATGTTGCAAATGGAACAGGTTCCGGGTCTTGGGAAAAACTTCCAATCCAATCCTTAAGTGGGGTTGTTGGTGACGGACTTGCTGGTCAATCCGTTACAGCAGACGGTGCTGGCAATTTCGTAATTGCTTGGGCGTCTGCTTTTGGCAATGTGTATTACACTAACATTGCCGCTCCTACAGTAATCACCTATCCGTCTGCGTATACTAAGGTTAACGTGGCAACATCGGCTGGTGGTGGTACTGTTGAATTCGCAGAAGGTGTGAACGCACGCCTTACGTACATTGGTGCTGACACTAGAGAAGTGATGGTTGAGGCGGCTGTGTGCCTTGCTCAATCAGATGCTGCTGCAAAAGACATTAGACTTAGCATCTATAAGAACGGTGCTTTGCATGCAAACAGTGAGAGCATCATGACTGTTGGTGTTGGCGTTAAGCAGCAACTGCACACCTCTGTAAACACTACAGCCGTCACTAACGACTACTTTGAAGTGTTTGTTAAGAATGATGGTGCTGCTGGTAACGTGAGTATCTACACACTGAAGCTCACAGCTAAAGGCTTGCTGAGCTAATGTCTAAACTCACTCTTCTCGAAATCGTTAACGACATTCTTAATGATCTAGAGTCAGATAAGGTGAACAGTATCGATGATACTGTTGAAGCCGATCAAGTAGCTCAGATTGTAAAGACAAGCTACTTTGAGATGATGGGTAACCGTAACTGGCCCCACCTCAAGAAGATTGTCCAGCTTGATGCTTCAGGGACGTTATCCCGTCCAAACTATTTAAAGCTCCCAGAGAATCTGAAAGAGCTTTCTTTCGTCAAGTATGAAACACAGAAGGCGACTGAGACACGCATTCTGCTATCAGACATTCATTACAAAGAGCCTGAAGACTTCCTTCGCTACATCAGCCAACGTAATTCAGACAACGCAAACATCTTAGAGATTATCGACTTTAGTGGCACACGCTTGCTGATTCAGAACGATATTGCTCCGAGATACTGGACATCCTTTGATGATGTCTGGATTGTCACGGATGCGTATGATGCTGCTGTAGATGATACGCTAAAGAAGGACAAGTCGCAGTGTATCGCTTACATCACACCAAGCTGGTCTATGACAGACAGCTTTATTCCCGACCTCCCTGTTAATGCTTTCCCAGCATTGATTGAAGAGAGCAAGAGTACAGCATTCTTCGTTATGAAACAGATGGCAAATCAGAAAGCAGAGCAGAAAGCTGGTCGTCAGAATCGATGGCTCTCTCGTAAAGCTTGGCGAGCCCACGGTGGCGTCCAGTATCCGAATTACGGAAGAAAAAGCAGAAAATGATTTATGAATATCGTGGCTACCAGATTAAGCCACATAGAGAGCTTCCTAACAGCTTAATTGTTGTTACCTCAGGCCGAGGAGGAAAGATTCCCAACGCTTTAGCTGGGATGTTTACATCCCTAGGTATTGCAAAAAGAGAAATCGATTCCTATTTAGAGAAGAGAGAAGATGCCAAAACAAACACAGAAAGCGGAGTTTAATTCCTTTGTAAAAGGACTTATCACCGAGGCAAGCCCTCTAAACTTTCCCGCTAATGCCTCTTTTGAGGAAGAGAATTTTGATCTAAGCCGTTCAGGCACACGTAGCCGTAGGAATGGTTTAGACTTTGAGCCTGAAACTGTATTGCGGCCTGTCACCTATCTTTCAGGAATTCCTCCTGTATCTTTCAAATGGGTAGGCGTGGGTGGCAATCCTTCTCTCACAATCATTGTTGTTCAAGGTGGAACAAACCTTTATTTCTTCAATGCAGACGCTACTTCCTTAAGTGGCACTGGATATCTGGGTTCCCTCGATTTACGTACAATCATCGGTGGCCTTTATCCTAGATACTCTGCATGGTCTTTTACTAGCGTTGATGGCTTCTTAGTTGTTGCTGCTGGTACAGATGTCATTACGGTTATCAGCTATGACGGAAGTGTTTTCACCCCTTCCTATGGACGCTTGCAAGTGCGAGATGTCTGGGGAATTGATGTTAACAACGATCAGATTGAGAACGACCCTTCGTTTAGGCCCTCCACTGCAAACATCTTTCACTTTTACAATCTGCAAAATCAGTCTTGGGGAATTCCTCGTAAAGCTGATGTACGCACTGTAGAAAGAATCCCTGTTACTGATCCTGAGACAGGTGTTGTGACAATCACTGAGATTGTTAACATCGTTCCTGTTATTGGTGATCCTGTCAGCAAGTATTTCATGGACTTGGGTAAATACCCTAGCAACAGTGAAACTGTCTGGGCAGGTCTTCAATTTCAGCCAGTGGAAGCGGGTGCCAATCCGTATGAGAAGATTTTCACAAATCTGTATGAAGATGCTCTTGGGGCCGACACTAAGGCGGCTAAAGGCTACTACGTAATTGACCTGCTCCGTAGAGGAGGTTCTAGAGAAGATGCGTATAGCAACAATAAGAATAAATACCCAGAACTTAATAGCCCTAGCATTGCGTTCCCTGCTGACTTCTCAGAAGGTGGAGCCGCTCTAGTCTGCGAATTCGCTGGTAGAGTTTTCTATGCTGGCTTTTCGGGTAAGGTTGTTGGAGGTGACTCTCGTAGTCCCAACCTTACCAACTTTATTCTGTTCTCTCAGCTTGTACGAAATCAAAAGGATTTCTTCAAGTGCTACCAAGACGGTGACCCGACTTCTAGAGAGAATAACGAAGTTGTGGATACGGATGGTGGCTTCATCAAAATCTCAGGAGCACAAGGCATCCTTGGGATTGTCCCGATGGGCACTTCTCTAATTGTCATCGCTGAGAATGGTGTGTGGGCGATTAAGGGTGGTTCAGACTATGGCTTCACTGCTACGAATTACAAGGTGGATAACATCTCTTCTTTCGGAGGAATCTCTAGATTCTCGATTGTAGAGGATGGTGATCGTGTATTCTTCTGGGGTGAAGATGGTATCTACGTAATCGCTAGGGATCAGTTCGGTGAATTGAGTGTTAAGAGTATTACAGAAGAGACAATCCAAACTCTATATACTGAAATTCCTAACACAGCCAAGGCCGAATCTGTTGGTGTGTACGACAGCGTAAACAAGACAGTTCGTTGGCTCTACAAGCTAGGGACACCATTCTCTTCAGATTCTGCAACCTATGAGTTGATTTTCAACTTAACTCTAGGGGCCTTCAGTCAAAACCGAATTGTTAATACGCCACTGAACGATACAGAAGCTTTTAGCCTATTCTCTTCGACACGCTTCAATAGCCAAACACAGGTTCAGCTTGTTGTTGTTGGTTCGGAGATAGTGCAGGTTACTGGTGTTGATGTAGGAATCCCTGACACTGGGAGGGTTAATCCTTTACAGTCTACACGCTATTTGACAATCAAAAGCACTAGTACGGGATGGTATGTTGGGTTTGCATATTACAACAACACTCAGTTTAAAGATTGGGGATTGTCTGATGCTGCAGCTTACATGATTACTGGTGAACAGATTGCTGGGGACAGTTCAGTACACAAGCAAACGCCTTATCTCACAATGCACTTCCAAAGAACAGAGAATGGTGTTGATGTGGACGGTGTGCCAATCAATCAATCTAGTTGCCTTGTACGCTCTAGATGGGATTGGGCTAAGGACGAAAGCTCTAACAAGTTTAGCCCTGAGTTTGAAGCCTACCGCTACAAGCGTGTACGCTTCTCTGAGAACAACTCTGTTGACGATTTCAACACTGGCTTCAAAACTGTTGTTACCAAGAATAAGCTGAGAGGCCGTGGCAAAGCTTTTGCAATGTCCTTACGTTCCTCACCAGGAAAAGATTGTGTCATTCACGGTTGGAACTTGGCAATCAATGGCAATGCTATCACATAAAGAAACGTTCTACAAAGATGCAAACATCCACGTAGAGATTGAGCCATACGAAGGAGAGACACTGGTACACTGCAATGTGTATCGGTTCTCTCCCTCAATCATGAGAAAGCTCTATACCGTTTTTGTTCAGTTACAAGACACCCTCTCTGCCCAGAGGATTTATTCAATGAAGACAGTTTCTCCTAATCTCCGTTTCTGTGAGATGTTCAATGGTGAGATACTGAGTACTTTTGAATATGAGGGTAAAACATATGGAGTTGTGAAATGGGAATGGACCCCGTAACAATTGGATTGATTATTAGCGCAGTTGGTGCGGTGTCCTCTATTGATGCCCAAAGCCAAGCTAGACAAGGCGCTAGAGATTCCAAGGCTGCTAAAGAGAAGGTAGCTGCTGAACAGCGTGCCTCAAATGCTTCTGAAGCAGCTAGAGAACGTAGACAGCAGATTAGAGAAGAGCGTGTTAAGCGAGCTAGAGTTTTACAGAGCGCAGAGAACACAGGGACTGCTGGAAGTAGTGGAGAGATTGGTGCTGTAGGAAGTCTTGCTACACAACTCTCTACCAATATTGGAGCCAACCTAGGAAGACTTCAGACTGCTGAGAACCTAAGCATCTTCGGACAAGACCAAGCAAATGCTAATTTCAGTATTAGCAAAGCTCAGAATCAAGGGCAAGAAGCCAATTGGCTAATCAATAATGCAGGCACCTTTGGAAAGATTGGAGGGGCTATTGCAGGCTCTTCTATTTTCAAAACCCCTGATTACATTGGTAGCAATAATCAGACTGGCCCAGGAAACTAAATGGATATTTTTGACGCAGTTCAGTATCAAGATTCAAATGTGGATTTGACGAGCGTTTATCAAGACGCTCCTTCCCCTATTACCTTCCCCGAGAGCAGTGTTCGTAATCGTGCTGCCCTCACTGCCTTAATCAATCCGAATAAGGAAACATCCCCCGTAGACATCTATGGGACGATGATGGCAGAAGCTAGAGCAGGAGATGACTTCAAGCGCTCAATGATTGCTGCGTCTATTGACGAAACTGTTCGTAAGAAGGATATGAAGAGCATCATGGATGTTCTTGCTGATCCTGAAATTGATTTTGAACAGAAGAAGCGTGTTGTTGGAATTCTTAAAGATAAGCCTTCCTTGAGTGATGCAGGCAGCACCCTCTTTACCGATACATTGGCTAAGGGTGTTGCAGGTGAGAATAGGGATCAGGAAGATGCTCGTATTAGCATTGCTGAAACATTCCAAGAGATGTATCAGGTGCGTTCTGACATTCAAGGGCTTGTTAACGCCCACGGAGCTAGCCTGAGGGCTGCTAGTGCTGGCACTGTTGCAGAGATTGCAGAGAATTGGGTTCTTCCTTTTGGAATGAACAAGAACACCTACCAACTGTATAAGGCTTCTAAGGAACGTGATGGGAAGCCTCTGAATTGGTGGGACAGAGCTAAGGCAATGGCTTTTGTTGGATCGAACAAGAAGGAACTGGCTGACAAGCTTGAAAATCTTCCTTTCGATCAGAAGGTGGCTTTTGCGAGAACGCTCGTTGAAGACATTAAGAGCAACAGTCATATCATCATGAATGACAATCAGTTTGCTCAGTTTCAGAATGCTGTTGAACTTCTCCAAGAAGACAACTATTCTGGCTTTGATAAATTCCTTGACAACTTCGGTCCTCTTCTGGACTTGGTAGGTATTGGTCAAGGTGTTAGGATGCTTAAGGGCGGCAAGAAGGTAGCTAAAGCAATTGAAGCTACCCCTGTAGCTGTGCCCCCTAAACAAACGATTGTAGGGGCTCCTAGCCCCCTTCCTGAGTCTGTTCCTGCTCCGGTGATCGTAGATGTAGACCTCACTAAGCTGAAAGCCACTCTCAAGTATCGTAACGGTGTTCCCGATATTGATCTTGCGAAGCTTGGGGTTAAGCCTGCTACTAATGATCCGTCTGCCTATCTGTTAGGGGGTTCTGGACGTAAGGTTGTGGAAGAAGCTCCCCAGAAGAAGGTGGCTGCTCTCTTGCAACGTGTGGAAGTGAATAACACTGTTCGTACTGAAAATCCTGCAGCGCCTGCTAAGATTATCCAGCAAACCAATCCAGAAATGGCTAGAGGGCTGCATGAGGCAACGCTTACAGCAGCTACAGATGAAGTGGCTGAAGCCCTTTACGGTACAAACAAAGTGGAAGCCATTGCTAGCGACATTCTTCCGCAAATGACTAACAACGGTAATGTTGTTACTAAGCCTTTCGATATTGGTGCCAATCTTCGTAAAATCCTAGATGTGCCTGAAAGACTCCTCCATCTGTTGTATAGCAGTGGAGCAACTGAGTTTACACAAGCTGAAAAGAATCGTGTCCTTTCTAATGTCCGAAATGATTTTCGTTCTGCAGAAGGGTTGACAGTTAACGATTCGATGAGTTCGTTTGCTTTAGATGGTGGACGGATTAAGGTGAGTGCTGTCTATGGTGCTGGTGATGGAGCATTTACTCTTCCTGAGGCGGCCTTAGCTCAGGCCAAGCTTGCTCTGCGTAACTATGCTGTACGTGATCAAGATATTGTTCTTTTGCGCAAGGAAGGGATTGAACACGTCCCTGTAAGCTATGAGCAGGTTGCAGGTGTTCCTGGCAACTATCTGATCCGTATCGAAACCTCTCACGAGATTGATGTCTCTGATGTGGGTAAGATGGAATCACAGGCAATGAGCTGGAATTTCTTAGACAGAATTCCTCAGCTTATGAATAAGGATGGTGGTAGTGCTACACGCCATTTGTTTGACGCAGCTAGCGTTCTTCCTCCCATCTACACTCGTCCTGCTGTAGCTGCTACGTATAGAACCTCAGCCCTAGAGAAGGTTCTTTTAGAAATGGCTGGGGAATATGGAGACAAATGGAAAGCTCTTACAAAGGGTCAGCAGAGTCGCGTAGAAGACTACATCCGTGAAGCCAACCATAATGGCATTAGCTTAGATGCTCCCGCATTGAGAGCTAGAGGATGGTCTGGTGACGAGATTGAAGCTATCAAGGTTTGGAGACGCTTCTGGGATGCTCACTACTTCTTAGAGAATTATGATCTTGTGCGTACACTGAATGCACAGGGGTATCAGATTTTCGACAGTGCTGGCACAACCCTTTATGCAAAACGTCTAGAGAAAAACACAACGATTGCTGGGACATTCAATCCTCAAGGTACGCAAGTTGTTGGGGGTCAAGGTGTTTACAATCCGGCTACAGCCAGTGTTACAACGTTAACCAAGCAAGAGATTGATGACCTGTATAACACAGGCGGGTTTATTGCAAAGCTTCGTAGACCTACAGATTTCAACGGTGTTACTGCTGAAATCATGATGGTGAGAAACACACCTACTGAATTCTTACGTAAAGTAAGAGATACAGATACGGTGCTCAACTATCGTCCTGGTTATTTCCAAATTCAATACAACGCCCCTAAGTTTGTGGACGAAGTGTTGGAAAGAGGGAATAACGGAGAAGTTACAAAGTTTAAGACTGTTGCTGTTAGTCCTGACACACTCACTGCTGAAGTTTTCAAAAGCAGAATGTCTGCTACTTCTGGCAAGGAATATCGTGTTAGAAGTGATGACAGAGCCTTCACGAAAGATAGTGATGGATGGTGGGATGTCAATTCTGCCAACGGCCGTATTGCTCAAAGACAGCGTGGAAAGCTCTTAGAGGCTGCTGACGGCGTTAATCAACTAGGGGATGGCAGCCATGTCTTAAACCCTGTTGACAGCGCTATGCGAGCCGCTAGAAGCATCTCTGGACGTGTTGTTACACGCCCTGTGCTGGAAGCTGCAAAGGCTAGAGCAATGCAACAGTATGCAGAGCATTTCCCTTCAAATGGAATGGGAAGTATCCGCTGGCCTCGTAACTATTCTGAAATTGGCTCTACAGGTGATGTGGTTGGTCCGGGAGTAAGAGACGCCAGAACAGCTTGGGAGTATGTCAACTATCTGGAAAACGGTTACATTAACGGAATGGACAATCTGTTCAAAAGCTTGTTAACTGTAACTGCTGAAAGACTTGGAGAACTTTCTAAGAAGTTTGACAGCAAGCTTTTAGCTGCTACTGAACGAGGGGTTAACAATCTCAATGAAGCGTCCGGTGGTCCTGTTAGTCTTACTAAGAATTTCGTATTCACCGCGTACATTGGCACAAACGTCTTGAGACAATTGATTGTGCAGCCTCACCAAGTTGTTCGGACATTCGCTTACAATCCTGTAGGTTGGATGAAGGGCACTGTTGAGAAGTATGCAGCTTCTTATATTGGGAAGATTGCAGGTGCTAAGCTCTCTCCTGAATATGAGCAATTCGCTAAATTCGTTGATGATACAGGCTTGCTCTCTAACGTGGACAAGCAAAACTTGGTGAGAGGTGTTCTTACAGACGCTGCCCATAGTTCTAACAGAGCAGTTCGTGTTGCTGGCAAGGCTGTAAACCTTCCCCGTAGAATTGGTTTTGATATGGGAGAAATGGGGAACATGCTTGGACATTCTGCTGCTGTGTATGATAAATTCAAACGAGCAGGAAAGAACATGTCTGACAAGGCAGTTATTGATGAGGCTGTTGGTGAGATTAGCGCCATTAGCTACGGAATGAACTTCGCTGAAGACATGCCGTACAATCAAACCACTGCTGCCCTTGTTCTTCAATTCATGCAGATTCCTCACAAAGCTTTCTTGCAAGTGACTAATCGCCGTATCGATAAGGGGACAAGAGCTAGGCTCCTCGCAGGAGATGTGCTTCTTTGGGGGCCACCCACTCTGCTGATTTCTGATTTGATGGGGGGAGATATTCTTCCTGACGATCCAGAAAATCCGTTAAGAATATGGGCTCTTGAAGGTCTTGAGAGCATGCTCTACAATGAGATGTTTAACAAGTTTTGGGATGATACACCTGAAGATAAGACAAGAGTTGATTTCTCTTCGTTAGCACCTTTTGACATCTCTGGATGGATGAAGGTTGGAGCTGCAGTGATGGAAGGTGGACTGGAACAAGTTGTTCTTTCTTCTCCTGCTGCCAACCTCCTATTTAAGGACGGAAGCAAAGCTGAACGAGCAATCCTTTCCTTGGGAAGGTATTTCAACGTTGTTGATGATTCGGATATGTATCCTGAACAAGCAATCGATGTGTTAGATAATTTCATGCACATCATGTCAGGATATAGCAATGCAGCTAAGGCTGTAGCCCTCATCAACGCAGAGAAGCGTCTGAATGATTACGGGAATGTTGTTGAGAACAAGACAGAAGTGGTTGAACGCTGGATGCAAATTCTAGGGTTTGGCTCCGCAGATGTTAAGGACATGTACGCGCTTAACAATGAATTCTACAAGGATTCTAAGAAGAGCAAGGAAGAAGCCATGAAGATGTATAAGGACGTTAAACGTCTTTACTACGAGAAGCTTGGACTTCCTGATACAGACCCTAAGATGGTGACTGCGCTGTCTAGCCACTTTATGAAGATTATCAAAGAGAAGCCTGAATGGGCACAACTGATTAAAGATGAACTTCGTAAAGACTTTGGTGGAAAAGATCAACAACTCCTTTATCAGATTGTAAAGGCAGCAGGAATCTCTGAAAGCCTCACCCCTGATAAGGTGAAGCGTTCGGGGCTTCCACAGAAGGATCAAGAAGCTTTGATTAAGCATATCGAAGAGATTAAGAGAGCTAGGGAAGACTTAGCAAAACAAGAGGAATAATTTTGGCTGAATTTGGAATCAATGCTACACAGCTCTCTGAACCTCGTGGGATGGGTGCTAATGTTGTAGCTCCTGTGCAAGAGCAAGCAATCAGTAATGCCCCCGTCCTGGGGGCTATTACTAGCATTGCAGATGTCTTTGCAAAAGGATTGGATTTACAAAAGAAAGAAGAAGCTGAAGCGAGAAAGCAGTCTGTGTTACGAGAGTATTCTCGAAAGATTGCAGATGTCACTTCAGCTTTTGAAAGCGGACAGTTTGATGCGTCTATGACGACAGCAAGAACTCACGCTATCACTAAGCAATTCTTAAGCGGATTTTCTGAATACGCTGGGGACATCACTGCAATCTCTAAGAGTATGAAGGGCGAGACAGCCCTGAGTGATGCTGAGGAAGCTGTTAAATCGCAGAGAGAAGCTCGTAGACGTAACATTGCTGACGCTGAGAAAGATGGTTTTATGTTCTTGGAGGGTGCTCCTAAGGAAACTGTGGATGCTACCCTTAAGGCTCATAAAACAGGTGTTCGTGCTAGACAAGAGTTTAGCGACATGGTTCAGCGTAATACAGAGACAAGGGCTCAAGATGCTGTGGAGCAAGCAAGACGCGATAGAGAAGCTAAAGACCTTTCGTTTAGATTGGTCAATGAAATTGCGGGTGCCAACCTTGAGGATTTCCAACAGTTTGCTAGTGAGCTTTCTAGGCGTGTTTCTAGTGGGGCTACTGACTTCAAATCTGCTGGTTTACTCTTAGGTGCCAGAATGTCTAACATTGACGCAGCCCTTTCTGCTGCGGCAAGGACCAATCCAGAACTAGCTGCTCCCTATAGCAGAATCTTCAAAGACCTTGCTACACTTGGTCAGCAAATGCTCGATCCTAAGCAAGACACTGAGAACATCAAAGCAGAATACAACACACTTCTCACCAAGACTAAGCTGTTAGCTTTACGCGGTAGTAAGGAGGTGTTGGCTGCTGTAGCTAACAGTGAGTTGTTTAAAGACAATCCGGCTATGCAGATTGGCGCTATGGATTTGTCTAGAGAAGCTTTCTCGCTTATGTCTAGCATGTCTGTAGATCAAACTTCTAAAGCTGTTCCTCAAGTTGTCGCAGGACAGCCTGAAGTGGAGAAGGAAGTGTTGGGGATGCTTAAGGGCAGCCTTAAGATGTTGGCTAAGGGCAATCATCCTCGTCAAGCTGTCGCAGAGATTCAAGGAGCTAACACTGTCAATCAGGTAATGAAGCAGCTTGGAAACATGATGAACGCTGGAACGGTTCCTCCTGAGGAGCTGCTCCCTGTTGTAGATTTCCTTGCAAGCTCTGAGTTTGGAATGTTCTCTAGCAATAAGAATGTGGATCGTCCTACAGCATTGCAGGCTAAACGAGTGTTACAAGCTCTGTTAGAGCCTAAAATTGTTAAGGATGTTACAGCTAGGTTGGAAGCCCCTGTGGCTAATTCACCTTCGTCAGGTAAAAAGCCTGTCCAACTGAAAGAGCTTATCTCCGTAGATTTCTCTAACGGTGGTGTATCGTTCTCTCTCAAGCCTTCAGCTAAAGATGCTGTAGACTTTGGTGGAGCTACACAAACAGGGCGTGTTCTTTCTCAGCTTAAGGGCGCTGAGGTGTTAATCAATAAGTTGGTTAAGGCTTCTGCTCACTTGGAACAGAGAACAGACTATGCTAAGGTATGGGAAGACAACAAGCATGTGTTCTTTCCTGGATACTTCCAAGCACCTGATGCCCCTAAGACAACAGGGCCGATTAACACTGAAGAACAGCTTAAGAAGGCTGCTCAACTATCTCCGGCTGAACAAGCTGCTTCAGATATATTTGAACAGAGCCCTGGTAACATTGCGGAGCTAGAGGCTGAAATTGCAAGAGCTACTTCTCCACAAATCAAAGCAATTCTACAAGAAGAGCTTAGGCGTCTGAAAGGGAGATAATGCCTAAACGCGGACAATTCAAGAAGGGCGCTACAGCAGATTCTGTACGCCAGCGTAAATTCAATTCTCAGCCTGAGCAAAAGAAGCGTAGGGCTGAAAGGAATGCCGCTAGAGCTAAGATGGCTCAAGCAGGTAAGGTAAGAAAAGGTGATGGTAAAGATGTAGACCATCGCAATCACAACACATCTGACATGTCTTCTAAAAATCTCTCTGTCATGCCTAAGGGAAAGAACAGAGCGATGAACCAACACGATAAACGTAAAAGGAAATAACAATGGCTGCCTATAACAAATTCAATGCTTTCGTCGAAGACCAGTTTGAAGGTGTTCATGATTGGGACCTCCATACATTCAAAATCATGCTGACGAATACGGCCCCTGTGGCTACTAATAGCGTCAAGGCTGATTTGACAGAAATCGCTGCAGGTAACGGCTATACCGCAGGTGGAGCTGCCACCACAATCACTACAAGCCGTACTACGGGTACATTCAAGGCTGTAGGTTCGGATGTGGTGTTTACAGCTACAGGAGCTGTCGGTCCTTTCCGATATGCTGTGTTGTATAACGATACGCCGACATCCCCTGCTGATCCCTTGGTGGCTTGGTGGGACTACGGTAGCTCGATTACTTTAGCAGCCAGTGAGACATTCACTGTTGACTTTGACGCCACGAACGGAATCTTCCAAGTTACATAATGACTAATTATCGTCTTAGGATTTGGCCGACATTTGCACCAGCACCCCCGGCCCCTTCTCCGCCCCCAGCCCCTGGAACGACTTTAGCTACCGTTACTCTTTTAACAAGCGGGGCGGGGACATACCCAGTAACTATTGGGCATGCTTTTAGACCTGGACATATGCCAGCAGAGATTGTTGCAAATGGTTGGCAAATGGATGTCAAAAACTATTGGCCTGATAAGTCCATTAAAATTGCGTTACTTTCTAAGATCGTAACGGCAACAGGAACTAGCACGACATTAAACATTGGTCCAGGTGTCCCAACTTTGGCTGATGATATTCCAATTTCTGAAGTAAAAGCTTCAGGAATTTCTGCAACTATTGATTGTGGTGTTTTGGGGTCTGCTGTATGGACATCGGGTAGCACTGATTGGGATGCCCCATTTTTAATCCATGCTCAAGGTCATACCTGTCTTAATGTGATCTATCGCAAGCAAGTTGGTTCTGATGCCCATTTGACAGCGTGGTTAGATGTACGCTTGTATAGCACTGGCGACATTGAGGTGGTTCCTTATGTAGAAAACGGATATTTACTAGAAGCTAGCCCTGGGCCAAAAGCGGGTACGTTTACATTTACTTTAAACGGCACAACTCGTTACGGCCCCACGGCTCTAACAGCAGGTCACCACACTCGGCAACCACTTATCTCTGGCACAACTCTAAGTTACTGGGTTGGTACAGATAAGACCAGCGTGCCTAAACAAGATTCTGCTTATTTAGCTTCTACAGGATTAGTGTCAGCATATTTGTCTGACATGGCTCGTGTCACAGAGCTTCCAGCACTACCAAATGCTGACGCAGGTGTTTCTATGGCCTTTGAGCCCTGGGAACAGATTACAACGAGCATCAGTAGTTTCCCAACTGTTATGGGAACGGGGGGTGGACACAAATCCATTGCTATTCAACCTTGCTGGGAAGCCTTAGCATTAACAACTAGCACTGCTCTTGCGCATGAGCAAATGATTCGGGAAAGCTATCGTTTTGGACGCTATCCGATTCATTTCCGTGAGGAGTCTGGTAGTAGTGCTGTACAATATCGTCCGTTCTTATTCAGTGAACACCTAACCCTTAGTGTCAATAATGATTTGGTTAATGGCATCACGGATGCACGCGGAGGTGGTGCAGTTTCTGTACCCACTCCTACTGGAAGCGCTCCACATGAGTCCGCTCGGTGGACACCTTCACATCAACCTGCAAGCCCACTACTCGCATACCTTACTACAGGGCGTTGGTGGTTCATGGAAGAATGTCAGTTTATCGTAGGAGCAAATTGGCTTGCTAATCAACCTGGACGACAAGGTGTTAGTGATATTTGTGAACCTTTTGAGATTGGTGGTTCATCTGTACCAGAAATGCGTAAAAGTGCTTGGAGCTTACGAAATCTTGCAATTGCAGCACTTGTAACGCCAGATGATGATGTACTAAAAAGTCAATATCAAACAGCCATTGATGCTAACATCACTAATTACCATACTAAGTATGTCGCTAATCCTTCAAATCCATTTGGTTTGATTGAGACTGGTAATCGTAGTTTTGTGAGTGGAACTGCTTCTGGTATGGTTGCAGGAGGCGCGCAAGCTTGGCAATATGACTTTTTTACCACTGTGTGTGGTAGAATTGTAGCATGGAGACTTGGTTCATCACGAGCTATTCGTAAAAAGGCTAGTGATTTCTTTACGTGGGTTGCCAACAGCATTGTAGGCCGTTTAGGGACCACGGCCGCCACCGAATGGCTGTACCGCGACCTGTCCGCAGGCTTTGACCAGTACGACCATCCCAGCAACTATCGGCTACCTTGGCTGTGGCCGGGTAAGAACGTAAGCACCGTACATGTGCTAGGTGTTGGTGACACCACTACTGGCACATATCCAGATTACGCTACTGGCACAGGACCTTGGTGGGATAATTGGGGTCAGATGTATGACCACATGATTGTTACACAAGCGGGAATGACTAAAGTAGATGGCGACCTACGAGGAAGCTATCTTAGCGAAGTTGATGGGCAGTTTTGGAATGCTTTCCCTGCTATGGTTGCAGCAGCCAGCCTTGGAATTAGTGGTGCTGCTACAGGTATTGCACGGGTTCGTGGAAATGCGCTATGGTCATATTTACGAAGTTTAGTCGCTGGTAAATACCCAACTTATAGTGTGGAAACAGTTGAACTCCCGTTAGAAAACTTTACCAATGAAATACCTGCTACAGGTACTAGAGCTAATGTAAACCTTAACGACTCCTACGCCGTTGACTTTGAAAGAGCTAGTGGACTCTACCCGGGTAACCTAGAACAGCGTTGGTGGTTGGGTTTTGGTGCTATTACTTTAGGTAATGTTTTCCAAGACACAGTGCAAGCATACAGCGGGGCCACAGCAGCACCAGAATATGGTATTGCTGGTGCCAGCATCTTAAACGGCGGTAGTGATGGAGCTAGTATTGCCCATATGGCATATGGTTTTGATGCTGACTCTCTTTCTTGGTGGTCTGTTGGTGGCCCTAGGAACCTTCCCCCAAACATGAACTGGGCGGCTTATTCCTGGAATGGCACTAGCTGGGCAGTTGATTCTGGGGTTACTGATGAACGAGATACTGTTTATTTTGACTATGATTGGCGTGGTTCAAAGATTAAATTTGCTAACCACTCTGGTCTACACAATGCGTATATTCCAGAAAGCTTAGGTGGTGGTAAAAACGGCTCGCTTTGGTTGCCTTGCAGTAGCTATGGACAAGATCGTGGTTTTGACGATCCCAGAACAAGAGTGGGTGGTGTTCCAGGAACTGGTACAGTAGATACTTGGACTCCACACATCATGAATTTGCATAACGGTTATACCCGTCGTGCAACGTCTGCGCCTGTTAATGGTGCATCAACTGGTGATGGTTTTGCTAGTATTGGTAAAACCAACGCTGTACGGGATACAACACGCAATCGTTTGTGGTACTTTACTCAGGGAGGTGCTACTGCCTATTACCATGATTTAGCTGGTGGTCCTCCGTATTCAAGTGCTTCTCATGTAATACAGAAAGTTAGTGGGGGAAGTGCAGATTACACTGTGGCTTATTGTGCTACATGGACCTATGTTCCTGAAGCCGATGCTATGGTTGGAATTTATCCAACAAACTCTAACAGTATTACTGGTGTAACTCCTCCATCATACGATGTTGGTGTGCAAATCTATAGCATCAATGGTTCTGGGCTTCTTGTAGATCAAGAACGTGCTGATTTCCAAGCAAGACTTCCTATTCCAACTTATGTATTCCCTAAAGGGGGTGTCTTTGTTGGAGTGGCGTGGGTGCCTGCAAGTAAAGTTGGTGGTGTTGGTAAGTTCTATCTATACGAGGGATATGGAGATACTTTCTGTTATACCTTAACACCTTCGTCGTTAGACTTCACAAGCTGCACATTTACATGGGGGCGTGAAGATTTTAGTGGAGCAAGTCCTGTCTTTAAAACTGCCTACGGTTCCGGTGACTGGCCTCGTCTTAGTGCTCAAGGGAAGTTCCAATACATCCCTTCAAAGGGAGTTCTTATGTGGCACGATGGCCCCAATACTTCTGGGGTATGCGTAGATGGGGTTACACGAAATGGTATTGTGCAGTTTTGGAACCCACCTGGGACTCCTATTTAAAGGATAGATATGGCTATTACACGAACAGCGTTTGGTTCAATCATTTTTACATCTGGAGTGGAAGACCCTGTATCTTCCTCTCTATCCTTAGGGACAAATGCTGGTAGAGCAGTTGTCTCTTTTATGTCTATAGGTAACACCTATAACATTTCTGGAGTATCTGTTACATCAGGAGATTCATTAGGAACTTCAGATGTAGTGGATGTTGATGGTTTTAAACGCTACGGCCATGCTGGTGTTGTAACACAAACTGGCGGGCAGACAGTTACTTTTGATACAACTTCCCCTGTAGGTCAAGGTAAATGGGGTACTCTTGCTTCGTACGATGATGTAGCTTCTATCCGCAGTGTCACAGTGTTTAGTGGAGCCTCAGGGACCAACCCGTCTGCTACAGTTTCCACAGCAAATGGGGACAAAGTGGTAATGCTCGGTATCAGTAATGGTACAGGGGCAACTCTTTCCGCTGCTGGTGGTGCTACTGATTTTGATGGTGGAGCGGCTGATGCTGTTGCATTAGAAAAAGACGCTACAGGAGCTAGCACAACAATTAACGGAACTTGGTCTTCTAATGCTGCATGGTATGTAGCAGTGTTCGTATTAGTTCCAATAAGTGCCCCTACAGGCTACACCTTAACATCTGACCAAGGAAGCTACACAATCACTGGTCAAGCAGCAACTCTCACATACTCAGCTTCAGGAACTGCCTACACGCTAACTGCGGAGAGTGCAACCTATCTGATTACGGGAGGAGAAGCTTACAGAGCGATTGAGCTATCAGCAGCCAGTGGCACATATTCCTTAACAGGACAGGCCGCTACGCTTGCGTATAGCCCTGTTTCTGGGACTTTCGTGCTCACTGCTGATGGGGGTAGCTACTCGTATTCTGGGCAGCTTGCAGACCTGATTAAGACCACTGTGAACGCATATGTAATTCCAGCAGATTCTGGCAATTACACATACTTCGGAAGAATTGCCCATCTCTTAGGACCTGGTGACCTGCCAACACTTGGACCTGGTGATAAATTTGTAAAGCTTGCATTGCTTGGCTACACAGGCTCAATCAATGACATGCTTCTCAAGTATTACAAAGATAATGGGGCAACTTCTAATGTGCTCAATCACGCTGAGATGCAATTCTTAGCAATTCAAGGAGCTACCGCGCTCACCTTGAATAATCGAAGACGACAATTCTACACTTCGTTAGGGTATACAGGTTCCCTACCGGATATGGAATATCAATATTGGTGGGAACTGTAAAAAGTTCAGACCAAAAAAAAGGCCCTAAGGAGCAATCCCTAGGGCCTTTTCTATTTTCAGCTTTTAAACACCACAAGTGCCTGAACCAGTCAGGTCACAGATGTCAACAATCTCGTCATACACAGTATCCTTATGCTTAATGGCTTCAGAATACGGAACAGAAGTTAAGGGTTGACCTCCTCGACTTCCATCAGGGTAACAGGTGAATCCTCGTAACCGAGGAGCGTAGGAAGCAAGAATGCTTGCAAACTCTGCGACTTTGTCCTCGTTGTTCCCTTCGCTTCCCCAAGAAGGGAGGTTAATGGTAGAGGAGATTGACATATCAACGTAATCTTGAATGTCCGCTTGGAATCTAATACGCTTTTCTGGGTTTTCACTTAAGTCCAATGCTGTTTCAATCGTGTCAGGATTGACACCATATTCATCAATAAGCGTCTTGGCAGAGCCATCTACGACATACTGATATTTCCACTTTGTACCTTCCGTAAGGAATCGACGCTTGTACGCAACAGCGAAAAGAGGCTCGATACCAGTTGTAGTACCAGCCAAAATACCGATAGAGCCAGTAGGAGCGATAGCACGATAAGCGACAGGGCGAGAAATAAAGAGACGATCACAGTGCTCATTAGCGGAGCTTTCAGACTCTTCTCGATAAACTCTAAGCCAAGAATGAAATTCTTCATCTACTTGATATTCTTTCTTTCGTTGGAGGAGCCATTCGTGGATACCCATGAGCCCTAAACCCAGTCTTCGATTCTTCTCTCTGACTTGATAAACCTTAGCATATGGTAAATCCGCACGAAGAGTGCCACATACCAAAAACTTACTAGCGAGATTAACAACGGATTTGAACTCTTCCAGGCTCCGAATGTTACCGAGATTAAGAGAGCCAAGATTACAAACATCAGAATCATCCTCACTGGTGACTTCAGTACAAGCATTACGCAGTGTCTCATTAATCTTATCTCCAAAATTGAAAGAGAAACCAGGCTCACCAGTCTCTAAGGCTTGACGGACATTCTTTAGGAAGATAGGGCTCTTTGTCAAATCCCCAGCAGCATCGTCGTAGTTGACACTGATGTTGGTCATGTCCAGAGGAGCAGAAGCATTGAAATCTGCTTCCTTCATCTGACGAATCAGAGGGCTCCAATTCTTAGCTGTAAGGAATGTCTGGACATCTTCGTGAGCATGGTTGAGAGAAGCATAAATCGCAGAGCGTCTCGATCCACCTTGCATAACGTTTCTTCCAATCTCGTTGATGGCGTGCATGAGGGGGATTGGTCCAGATGCAGTGCCTCCTGTACGAGAGAGGGCTCTTCCTGAAGGACGCAGCCTGCTGTAGTCAATTCCAATTCCTCCACCAGTCATCAGACATGACATTGCTCTCCAAGTGACGTTGCTCCACTCTTCTCTGGTGTCTTCTTCGGCACGCAAGAGATAGCAATTATTGTACGCCTTGTACGGTCGTCCTGCATAGTAGAGATAACGACCTCCGGGGATAAACTTAAAGTCTCGAATATACTCTTCAAGCTGTTTGCGATCTGAGTCAGACATAAGCTTATGGACTGTTCCGGATCGGGTTCCACAGACGTCATCAACAACTCGTGCGGCAAGCTTAGCCCAAGTGTCGGCGGGACCTTGGCTGTACTTGAAACGAAAAATATTTTCCCCGAAAGAAGTTCTAAACTCTTTTTTATTCAACCTTATGCTCCAATCTGTGACAATTTGCACACAATAAAATACATTTACTGATTTCTTTTTGAAATCGCTCTAACCCCACTAACATATTTTCACTAATTGTAAACTCTTTTTCAGAAGGATTTACATGATGAAAGTCGTAACAAATTGGGTCAAAAACACCTTTACATTTATTACAGCAGCCACCAAGAAGTTCAATCGCATCTTTAATACGTTGCCTCTTTTTATTGGTGGCTTTTTCTGTAACCATCTTTCTATTTAGTTTTCGATACTGTCGCTGATACTCAGCAAGCTCTTGCTTAGTTCTTGGCACTATGCGTACTTACGCTTCAGATAGTCAAGGCTAACAGGCATCAAATCAAATTGCCCATTATTCACTTCGTGAAGCATCAGCACACCACGCCAGCACTTATTCCCTTGAGGACCTAAATAGTCTTCATCATGCTCGTAACAGCTTCCAGCGATAACGCTAGTGAGGCGAGCACCATCAGCTCTATCGCCAGAATGAATATGAAGCCCTTGTTGGTGCCCTGCAATGCAAGACATATTCGTCTTGCGAAACTGAGCAGCAGCAGTAGAAGCAGCACGACCAGCAACACCTGTAACGAAATAGTGAGAATATGCAACACCGTCAATCACCACCACTTCAAGGAAAGGATGTTCTTCCCAACCAAAACCCTTATAGCAAAGGTCATCTGTTGAGAGAAGGCCATCCAACTTTGGATCGCTATTAACAGCACGATTGATTCGATTTTCATGATTACCTAAAAGCATTACAAAACGAGGGCGATATTGCTTCTTACCATTACGGCGTCTCATGTCGTTGTATTCAGTAATTGGCGACATGAGCACATCCATAGCATCGTGAGCAGCTTGAATATCTAACAGATAGCGTCGCCCCTCATAAGCTTTCTTACCTACGTCATAGGACGAGAGAGAGGGCATATCTGCAAAGTCACCAAGACAGATGACAATCTCAGGCTGCTTCTCTACAATGTATTGCCCAATACGGTAGAGGAATGCTAAATCGTCACCTGGACGAATTTGGACATCGGGGATTACAAAATGCTTATTCATCTAAATGTTTCCAAATCTCAGGGAGAACGTCCCTAAACGTATTGTTAATCTCTTGTGCAATTTCAGCATGCTCTTTCTGTGTACCGTTTCCAGTACGAAGCTTGCAATAGTGCATCCAAGAACGAATTGTGCCATTCATATACATACGACTGGCTGTAAGACCTTCAGGAAGCACAGCTCTTGCTACTTCCTTTGCAATACCTTTTCCAACAGCGTCTCTATAAACCTTGTTAGCATGGCTTTCTAAGTCTGCTTGAACAGACCACCACCATTGCTTTAAATAGTCATTAGAAGTTTCTAAGCTGTTCTGCCGATTCTTTTCGTCTTGAAGACGAGCCTCCCTCAAAGGGGCTTCAGGCAGAGCATTGACATTGGCATAACGCTGGCTGAATTCTTGGAATGAAAAGCTACGATGACGAAGGATTTGTCTAGCAATGTCTCTCGTTGTAGTGATTTCAAAACAAGCATTAGCCATTTCAAACGGACTCCAATGCTGATTGCGAACACAATAGGCCAATAGCTTTTCCGCAGGAAGCCCTTGATTGGCGGGATTACTCACTCTTGCACAATCAGAAATCATCTGAGAGGCTTGAGGGGTAATCCAAAGAAGTTTAGTTTTTAACGGTGCAGTTGACAATCGTATTCCCTTCAGGAGCACTGGTTTCAATCAGCTTTTCAATGTAGTGGATTGCTTTATGCAAGTCAGCCACACCGCCTTTGGCACGCCATCGAGTGATGTACTTAATGGCATTCCCTTCTAGATATCCAAGATTATTCTGAACGATGTAGTCCCAAGGTTCAATAGGTTGATCCTTGTAATGATTGCCACCAATCTGCTTATCGTTAGCTGACAAAATTACGCTCCCGCATGAATTCCTTACAGCGTTCATTCACAGCAGTTTTATCCTTATCAGGAATCTGTTGGAAATAGCCAAGCATCAGCGATGTGCCCTTAGGGCTGATAAAACCATTCTTAGAATTATCTTCTGCAATGTTAGCCATAACGACAGCTTGATTACGAACACGAAGAACATCGTTCGTAATGTCATCAAATAGTTCAAAACCTTTGTATTGGGTCATTCAACTCTTTCATCTAGGATTTGTTGGATACGAATAAGTCTAGACTTGAGGATATTGTTATACCCGCGATATTCTAGTGGTTTCTGTACTTGATCTAAGAATTCATTAAGAGATTCATAGTTTGCTTTAGCTAGGAAAAGCTTAAGTCTAGAAATCTGCTCTAGAGGAATTCCATAAACGGAGTCAATCATTACCTCTTTCCTCGTTTTCCTGTTTAGTAATATTCTTATGACAAGGCTTGCATAACACTTCAAGCCCTGATTGTTCACAGAACATACGTTCAATTGTTTCATCCCACGTAGTAAACCCTGTTACAGGAACTACGGAGAGGATGTGATTTACTTCAACTTCCTTAGCTGGAAAAATGTCTAAGCATTTGGCACATTTGTAGTGCTCTGCGAGTCGTCCTGAAGACTTGTTGATTCGCTTTCCAACTTTAGCTTCGTTGAGGCATTTGTATCTAGGAGGCCATCTGACGCTAACGCTTCTAAGCCCTCCTTTAATGAAGGATCGATATCTGGCTTCAGTCCACTCTCCTCCATTTCTAGTTTTGGTAGTTGCCAAAGAACTGGCTTCCCTTCTTCGTCTAATTCACGAGTCATCCACAACAGTCTTCCTTGTTCAAGGAGCTGCTCCTCTGCTGATGCCCCGTAAAGGCTCCTATAAGCCTCTAGAACAGCTTTAAATGCGTCCTGGCTAGTTAGGCACCCAGAGAGCTTATCAAAGGCGTATACAACCCCACACCCCGGTAATCCAGGGATTGTATCCACTTTGTCACCAGTGAGGCATTGGCTGTAGAAAAACAATAAACCCTCACCTTTGATTGATTTTCTGTCCAATGACAGTTCAATATTTCCGAATTCAGATACAAATTTCGGACCAAATTGAGGCTGATTTCCCAGCTCCCAACCATAGTGCCATCCAGGAACAGCTCGAAGGTCTTTGTCTCTTGTACAGATGATTGTTGGAGTTCCTCTATAGAGGGGGTTTCCATCGTGCTTACATTGCTCAATTGCCATAAGGTCATCTGCTTCTAATCCTTCAACTTGTCTGTATTCATATTTACCACGAATATACGCCTTTAGATTGTAATAGTGGAAAGGTTTAAAGCTGTTACGCGCCTTGTAGGGAGATAGCTTTGCAATCTCTGTACGGAAATTTGTTTTTCCAGTGAAGAAAAATATTGGAGGCTGCGTAGCCTCTGTGATAGCGAGGAGATTGGCAAGCCGCATTTCAAACATGTCAGCGACATAATCGAAATGAGGGAAGCCAGGGCTTTTCCACCCGGCTTCCGCTGCAAATCCAATCTCATACAGAAGCACGTCCCCGTCAATTAAGGGCTGCATTTATCTCCTTATCCCACTCTTTGTTGGCATCATGAAGAATAGCCGCAATTAAGATAAGAGAGTATTCATCAAGATACCCGGGGTATTTATTCTCTGGCCAATAAACCAGATGGCCCGACTCTGAATGAATACAATCTTTTCTTATACGTTCTACAAGATTTTGATCTTTTGTATCTTGCAAAACTTTTACAAGATCAAATTGCATCAATAAGGGCTGTTATCCTGGGAATTGGATTGGTCCGACAATCCACCAATCTTAGGACTATCGTTGACAACCTTCTTAGGGGCTTCAGCCTTACCACCCAGAGCCTTCTGAAGAGGGCTTCCTTGGAAATTCAGATTGCCCTTAATCTTGGCCTTGAGCCAATCAGGCATGCTGTTGAACACTTCCATGTCAGGCTTGTCCAAGTCAAACACCTTGGAAGGGTTGACCAAGTCAGGACAAGTGAGAGCCTTCTTAGCGGGCATCATCGTAACGTTACCGACGTTGTTATAGATAACATCGCCCTTTACGTTGTTGACCACAGTAAGATTGACAGGTACGCCAATACACTGAGAAAAGTCACCACCGAAAACCTGCTCAGGATCAAAAGCCAGATAACGCTGGGTACTCTTGGCTTTGTCTGCGAACAGGCCGTAGAATGGCAACGTCTCGCTAAGCCAACGAGGCTTATTCTTAAGCTCATTACCTTCATCATCCTTCATGAATTCGTCACAGATTTCATACGTCAGCATGATTTCTTGACAGGGAGGCTTATCCTTACCAGCAAAAGGTTGCTGAGGTTGAAGCCCTAAGTCAAACAATTGAACCAGACGAGCACGATAGACATCGGGGTCGAGAGCTTCAACAGGTTTCTTGTTACCGCGAACGGCGCTTGCATTCAATCCCATTCTTATTCCTTAAACAGAGTAATGACGAACAAAAGTAACCATCTTGGCAGGGTAAACCAAGGTTTCTCCATCCTTAGTCATAACGGCAACCCAATCACCGTTTAGCTGATATCCAGCAATGTCTTCATGCTTCAGATGATCACGAACACCATCTCTAGAGAAGAGGGAGATTTCAATGTTGTTCTTCTTACCTTCGACAACTTCAGTAATAGCTTCTTCAACAGTCTTAATGCGCTTATTCATATATTCCTTAGTGAATTGAATACCAATTTTTTCCAATGGCGCCTTGCCCTAAATGAGGACAGGAGATTTTGTAGAATTCCCCAGCCCAGGCAATAGCATCCTCGCAGATTTTCTTAACATCTTCTGCAATTTCTTTCCTACACTCAACAGTGTACTCGTCATGATACCAGCATACGACGCCATAGTCTACACCGTAGACATACTTGTTATTCAAGTCTGCACACATTTTATTGTATGCTTTGGTCATCATAATTGCTTCGTCAGACTGTAAGAGATAAACTAACAGTTGATGCTCAAATGGCACTTTAATAGGACGGCCATCAAGTCCTGTGATAAATCCATCGAAGTATTCCATTCGATTGAATTCAGAATTGTAACGCTGTCTAGCGGTTTTCCTCCACTCCTTCGTCAACATCTCAACAAGCTCACCAAGGCCCTCTAGACCACGATAGAGCCTATCTCTGAGGTTGGCACCGCTCCCTGCAGGTTTCTTGGCAGTTTTAGCAAGCTTGCCATCTCCACCACCAAACAGTAGACAGTACATTACATTCTTTGCAATGTCTCTAGACTCTAGCTCACCAATCTTAGCTGTAAGGCTGTGATTGTCTGTCCCTTTCTTCTTATCGCCAGTAACCAATGCTGCTGTATATGTCGGATTGTTCATCCGACCAGCAAGCATTCTTAGTTGGCATCCGTCTGAATCTGTTCCAACCAATACGAAGCCATCTTTACTTGTGAAGATTCTCCGCATCTGTTTTCCGTAGAAGCTTGTGGCTTTAGGTATATTGACAATGTTTCGATGGGTTGCTCTTGCAGTAACAGCCAGTGTGTTAACTGCCGATCCAATTCGGCCATCTTTACGTATAAGTCCGATGAGGCCCTCAATAATGCTTCTGCGCTGACGGCATTGGACTCGTTTGGCAACAAGCTTGCCAATCTTTCCATTGATTCCTTCAAAAGGATCGTCTTTGGAAAGCTTAGGGCTGGTACGTTCACCTGCATCGTTTGTATTCCATTCTAGAGGTTCCCATCCTTCTCTAAGGAGGAAATCTTTGGTTTCTTGATTACTGTTTAAGTCAGTCGGCCTAAAAGTGATACGGCTAAAGCAACCACCAACGGGGCGATGGTCAACATTAATACCACTCCGAGCACACCAGCTATTAACAGCTTCGGAATATTCCCCGCTCTTGAGGAAAGGTTTCTTGACATAATTGTATTCACCAGCTTTCTTAGTTTCCTCCACTTCAATAATCATTGGTAGGGAAGGTGTGATTACTCGGTCGATCATTGCAATCCACCGGGTGAGTTGTTTGATGCAAGCATCCATATGCTCACGGTCAACTAGCCATCCGTATTCTTCTTGCTTCTGGATGTTAGTGAACAACTCGAAGGAGAGGAGAAAGGCATCTCTCCACTTGCCACCCTTAGACTCCTCTAAGAGAGCATCATATATGAGACTTTGAATCTCAACGTCTTCAGTACACCGATGGAGCATGTCTTCGGAAAAGACAGACCAATCATCATGACTTGGTTTTCCTCGTCCTACACGGTAGCCCCACGCTTCTACGGAATGTGGCCCAATACCCTTGTCAGGGCAATTGTAAGGAACAATACGCTTAGGGTCGAGAAGGCGAGACATGATTAGTGTATCAACCTTCTTTCCTTTGAATTCGTATTTGTATAACTTACGAAGAAGGGGCCAGTCATATCCAATACCGTTGTGCATTATGAGTACATCAACAGTATCTAGCCACTGCAACATCTCTTGAATCTGAGAAGGTCGAAACTTGACAACTTCTCCTGTGGCCCGATTCTTGAATACGCCACAGTGTACTTTTGTTGCAGTGTCTAATAGTCCATCGGCTTCTAGGTCACCGATGAATACGTTCATTTTGAATTCAAGAGGTAATAGGTAAGCCTGTTCGCAGCCTCTTCCAATAAGTCAGAAATACGGTCAGGCTCCCCATTGATAACAGACTTCCTAGTCGGAATTTGTCTTCGTATTTCTGCTCGTTTTCGTAGACGCACAATAAGGCCCTCGGTGCTCGAATCGAACGAGCTACTGTCCGTATTATCTACTACCCTATCCGTTTGGGTTACCGAGGTCATTTGTAAAGTCCTTTCAATTCCTCTCTAAATCGTCTAATCACCTGATGGCAATTGGCATATGAATGCTCAGTGCATCGGCTAATGTCGATGGGAGTGTATTCCTGTTGGAAGTGCAGCATCAAGATTTCTTGCTGAACTAAGGATTTGGTTCCGATTAGTTCATACACCTCTCTCATGACATGATCGCTGTAATGAGGGCACTGAACACCTTCTGCCTCTTCTTCGTCGAATAAGTCAGCAGCATGACCTGCTTGCTCGTTCTTTAGGTCGAAGAAACAATTGTTCAGGATGGTGTTAAACCACTTATCAAACTCTTTCCCATGAAAGGAAGAATGATATTTCAGGAGACGACAATACGCCTCTTGAACAATATCTTCAGCATCTTCTGGTGTGCCAGCCTTAAAGGTGTATTTCTTGACATACCTTTGACGATTGGCTAGGAAGTGCTGTTCTATCTGTTGGAGGTTCATATACCCTTATTTTTGTTGTTTCTAGACAAGCTCATTGAAAAGTCCTGTCTGATCGTCCCAATAGAGACGGAACCTCCCAGTTTCACCGAATTCTCGGTCTTCCAGAAGCACCAACGTTCTTAGATTTTTCTCTTCCCTAGGGAGGTTGGGGTCACGATTGCCCTCTAGTCCAAGCATGAGATTGCATGAGCGTGCCATAGCACGGCTACCGGCAAACTGACTGCTAAGCACTTCACCACCTCGTTCATGGGGAGGACCACCATCAGGGTTGCGAAGGTGGCAAAAGATGAAGATAACCACATTGAGGTCAAGAGCCATTGCGGAGAGTTCTTGAGCAATCTCCTGAAGCTTAGTGTTAGCATCTGCTGCATTAACTCCGTTGGTTAAGTTGGTGATTGGATCGATGATGATAGCTTTGCAGCCCTCAGCAGCAGCCTGGCGAATGTCAGCCTTAAGCGTTTCCCAGCCAAGATGTTGATAGAGGTTGAGCATATATAAATGCCCATGCAGAATTTCCCCTGCCTTATCATAAGCCGCTTCATCAAAGGGCCTATTAGGGTCATGGAAAATCTTCCCAACAACTTTACCAGCTACAAGCTTGTATGTCTTATTGTTGCTCTCTTCAGGCTTTACGAGGAAGACTTTCCATCCGTGGGTTTGAATAAACCATGCGCAAAGAGTGTTAACGATTTCAGACTTACCCTGTTTCTGTCCTGCACCGATGTAGATGGTTTCACCGAGACGAATCCCTCTGGTGGCATTGGTGATGTGTTTCCAGGGCCAACTAAAGCCAAATTCCGGGGGCTTCTTGGCAATTTCATGGAGGCTGTCTCCTGAAACAAATCTGGTGTTCTTGGGCTTTGCTGCGTTGAACTGAGTAGCTGCGTAAGCCGCTTTGCCACGTCCTGCGATAAGACACTCATTCACATCCTTCATCGGTAGCGTTGCCACAAGGGCATCAGGGATAACCTTCAGAGTTTTCTCAACAGCATCTTTACCAGCTTCATCCGTATCAAAGACGAGGATGATTTCCTTGAAGTGCTGTCTAATCTCAGGAAGGGCCTTTAGAAGGTCTTTAGGGGCCGATCCTGCCCCGTTTACGAGAGACACCACTGCTGGGTTCATCTCAGCATAAGCAGTGCCCTTATTCTGGTCTTTACAGATTTGATAGAGGGAAACAGCATCTAGTTCCCCCTCTGTAATGAACAGCTTCTTAGCACCTGTAGTCTTAGCTTGCTCCCAGCCAAATAGGTCTACATCTTTCGTACTCCCCACTGCCCAGAACTTCTTGGGATCAATGAGACGCACTTTGTATCCTCTAAGGACGCCTCCTTTGGAATACGGATAGTAGTGACTACTAGGTGTCTCTCCGTCCGTCTCGGAGAGCCCGATTTTGATGCCGAAATAAGCCAAACTGTCTGTCCTAATCTTACGTGCAGGTAGGGCCACAGTTTGAAGATTTCCAATTTCTTCCAGCTCTGCATCAATTTGCTCCTGAGATTTGACAATTACGTTTGGCTTGTAATCCTTAGGCTTGTCTTCGTAAGGATCGGGAACATGTGTCCCACATGCAAAACAGAAGCCGGTGTACGATCCATCATTCTCCAAGAAAACTTGGAGACCGTCACCGCTTCCACATTTATGAGGGAGTTTTTCTACGCATTTACTCATTCTTCCTCTTTACAAAACAATGCAGGAATATGCTTCCTAGCAGCACGAATTTGAGCATCCCTAATCTTCTCCACCTGCTCTACAAATTCGAGCACTTTGTGGAAAGGGATTAGGAGATTACGACCATCATTGTTGGGCTGGAATTGTTGAAAATCCACCTTGTCCCAATCACGAATGTCTACTTCTGAAATCATGTCAACTCCTTTGGAATGTCAACTTCGTCGCCCAGCTTCGAGGCTACATAGCAGCGCATGGCTGCGACAAGGGGGGTGGGGCCGTAAGCGGCATGCGCAGTGTTGCTGGCCTGCGCGGACCAGCCCTTGGTGCCTCCCATCTGCAGGCTCGCAGGGCTGCCCGGCATGCAGTTGCACGGGCCGACGTACAGGCCCTCCCGCTCGATGATCGGCCCCGCCGACTCCCACATACGGGAGAACAGTAGGTCAGGGCCGGTCATGTATCGGCCGTTGAGCCGCCCGTCCTCGTCTCGGAGGCGGCGGTACAGGGAAATGGAGTAGCCCTTGCTGATGTAGATGTCTTCGTGCTTCAGGCCGTTGGACATGCACACCGCCCAATCCAGCGCGGCGCCAATAAGTTCGCTTGTCTTGACAATCATCGAGGTGCTCCTTCAACAGCAATCGGATTGTTAAGCCTTACACGGGCCTGCCTCACCATCTCAGCAAAGCCGGGAGGAGGCTCTATATGAGCATCAATGAAATGGGGTGCCTCAACAAAATAATCTTTCACTGAAACTGTCAGCTTTTCTTTCTCTTTTGGCCGTGAGAAATACGCATGAGGAACATCTAGGGAGAGGGAGAGGCTTCTCTCCATATCTTGACGCATCTTCGGATATTCGTAGATGGGAGCATAGTCTCCAAACACTTCTCTAGCAAATTCGACAGCCCCCATGTCACAGAATTTGTTGTAGATGCTCATTACATCCGGCTGTTCTGTAGACCAGGAACGGATACGGCATAGCGTCTCAATCCAATTGTTCAACACCCCTTGGTCGAGAGTGCCACGCATGCCTCGAAATTCCAAGCTGCAATACTTACGAATTGCCGCCATGTTGATCGAAGCGTAGCGAATAGCATCTTCTGGCACCAGACGTAATGCCTCAACACCCTTTTGCATCACCATGCGTAGCGTATCAATGATAGCTTCCGCATCCTGCAGCCGCAGGCAGAATCGATTGGCTTTGCGAGTCTTACCACAATAGTTGAGCAAAGGCTCTTCCAGCAGCAGATAGGTGTAGATGAAATTCCGAAGCTGATCCTCGGTTAGCCCACCAATATTTACATGGACGTGAACGCTGGTACGGAAGGTAAAGTTGGGCTTCGACTTAGCCAAAGCATCCGTCAATTCCTTAAGGGCAGCAGGAACTTCTCTCAGAGGTTTGGGACCATTAAAAACGTATTCACAACGGCTTTTGGGGAAAACTCCTCGCAGCGATCCGTCATCAACACTCTTCCAATAGTCAGACTCAACTTCTACAAGGTCTTTACCTTCAACCTCAATCTCGACACCAACGTCGCCCTTAACCAAAGGCTTTCTTAAAAGCTTCGAGACTAGTTCCATGTTTACCTCCAATGAGAAGAGAAAGGAATTCAAATCCCTTGTCAAACTTGATACCCTTGCCAGTGTTCCTGCCAACTCGTTTGGTCTTGTAGAAAACCTGCTGTTCAAAGTCCACTGCAAATTGCTTATCGAAAGCATATCCCCCAGCTTCTTTGATGGCTTGCTCTTGAGCTTCTTCCAAAGATGGATATTTGTTCAGCATTGCAAGACCAATGGCCTTACAATTAAAGCGTTCGATAAGCTGTTCAGCAACGGCTCGTCCCTCGGAAAAATGGGTGATGTATTTTCTACCCACATTGCTGCGAGAGAGCCCCATTTGCCATTTACGGACAGGGGTACGCTCCATATAGACAACACCACCAGCAACGTTCACCATTCCGATTCTCAGAGCTGGCATTACAAACTCTTCAAAGGGATTTTCCAAGACACTGGACTTCTGAGAAAGCAAGTCCGTCACCTTACAAACGCGGTCACCAGTGATTAGGTTGACATACACTGGCTTCTTTTTGTAAAGAATGATGGTGTCTAGAAAGAAAGTTTGTAAATCACCAACAGAAGTTTCTTCATACATTCGGAACCTCCAAGTTTTCTTCCTTGATGATACGCATGGCAGCATCGACGTCAGAGTTGTTGATGATTCCTTGGATGTCCCCATGACGGGATTCCAGGAAATTGCCTTGCATTGCAAGCTGCGTACCCTTGACGGCATTGCGATAAACCCAACCCATCAAACCATCGTTCGACAGCCACATGTTCGACAAGGTGCGATATTCAGCACCATAGGGCTTGGGACGATAGCAACCAGCCTTGCCGTACATGCTGCGACGCTTGGTATCCTTGTCATACACCAGGGAAGGGAGGCCCAGAAAGAAGTCCATCTGACGGGTAATGAGCAAGCAACGATTCTTGTGCTGAGGATCGTTGATCTCTTCTCCATTCGTCCAGCCAATGTGGATGTGCCCAGAGGCAGTACGGAAAGGCCGGTCACCATCAGGCTTTTCGTTGATAGCCCCGTTCTCCCAAGCATTGAAGTCAGGATCACAACCCAACTCAAGAGCCTCGAAAGGCTGATCCTTCATGTATGCAGGATCGAAATCTGCAACAGGGGAGACAACAACTTCATATTCAGGAACCATTGCCTTCATCTGAGCAAAGACATCCTTGACATTGATACAGAATTCAGCTTCGCTGGCTGCAGGATCAATGTTGAATTCCAAGGCCATGCCGTCCACTTGGACAGCACCACGACGAACCTTCTGAGGATTCTTCTTGTCACCACGAATCAGGCCAAATGCGGAAAGGAATTGCTGGCCCTTACGAACAAACACTTCAGGGTCACAACCAATGAGAACTTGTTGCATAGAAATCTCCTTACTTGCAGTATTGCTGAACTTCTTCATTGTCCATACAAGTTTCGCACAAAGGGTCGTTTCCGCCACTCTGAACAAACTTATGCGGGTCTACAGGGAACACAGGGCCAGAGCACCAGCAGCACGTACCATGCTTAGCAATCCAGGCACCTTCCTCTAACAACTCACCTTCGATATCGGTAAACAGCTTACCCTGTTCCACCAAAGGCTTTGCAAGTTTGAAGCTATTATACTCCGCCTTGAAAAACCCATAGTTTTTACCAGCAGGTAGGTGATACTTACCAATATCTGCATAGATGTCGCAATCGATATACTTCTCAGGCTTATCGTGCTTCTTCATGAAGAGCCGAATCTCAGCGTAAGGGTACATCTGATCGCAACACTCTAAGTAAGTGGCACCATTCTGATCTTTACAAACCTTTGTAACATTGAGCAATACGCTCTTTGAGTTCGCATAGGTGTTGATAAAGGCTTTGACTGACGGGGGCGTCACCCCTAAGTTTTTTGGTTCGACCGGCTTCTCCGGGAATTCAATCACACGTCCAGTGGGGGTGATCGAAGTGTTGGGACGGGGTGCAGCGAGCTGTTGAACACGATTGTGCCTAGTCCCACTCACCCCATTCTGAAAAACATGGTTGTGCACCACAGCACGAGACTCAGCCTTCTTGATGACGAATTCACCAACAACACCAGTGTTGTCAACAGGGAGAGAATAATGATGGTCCACTAGCGTTTCTTCAGGATCGGTGATTTTCACACCATCCCGGCCAGCGGTAATCTTCAACATCCACGGCTCTGAAGCCCACCAGATTGCCCCAGTCTCATCGAACGAATAGAACATCGGTCGTTCTTTGTTGCGAAGGAAGTTTAAGGTGCTTTCTTGTGTGTCCCACCACACAAGGGACCAGGCCCCACGCAGTGAGCCCAGAGCACTGTCTAATCCTCTCTTATTGATGTGGTGGAAAAGATTTTCACTGTCCACCTTGAAATCGGCAGCATCCTCAAGTGCATACTTACTCTCAAGCGTGCCATTGTGGGCGCCAATGATGTTCCCAACAAGGAAGGGGTGAGCAGCAGCCTTGCTGACACCACCAACAGTTGCCCAACGATTGTGACCAATCATCACACGGTTGAAACCGTGTAGCGACTTCTCAAAAGACTTATACTCAAACAGCTCATAGGGGTTGCCAAGCTGTTTTGCAATCTTGACATCACCATTGAAGCCAATGACGCCAATACCCGTAGAGTCAACACCTCGTAAAGAATCGAGGATGAGAAGGTTGCGCATAGCCTTCTCATGTTTCTGGTTGATTTTTCCAGCAATACCTACCAATCCGCACATAGGAGTCCTTTACAGGTTGAGGAAGAATTCGACGATGGCAGTAGAAACTTCCTCCGTCAAGATAGTGCCAGAATTGGCTTCGAGAATTGCAAACTCATCACGGCTCTGTGCCACAACATCAAAGGAACAATAGTCGATCCCCAGCTCCTTCGCAGCACGCTTGCAATGGTCAATCATCTTCGGGTATTTGCTCGACCGTTGAAGGACGAACGTATGCATACCGTCAGCAGGGTTGAATTGCTTCCAATACACCCAGATTTGGTCCTTGAACACAGTCACGCGGTATTCCCACTTGTGCTCGAAGTATTCGGTGAACAAATCACCAACCAGAGGCTTACCCTCAACGCGATACCAATACGTCAGGTCTTCTGCCTTGCGTCCCTTGCGGTCCTTGCGAACAACCAGGGTTTCAACATCCTTCGGTAGTTCATGGATGTTCTCAGCCGCCCACCAGCGCACCGTAGAAACACCTGCCTTGTTGAAGGCGGCAAAGGCTTTCGTCTTGTCAATGCAAGCAATCGTAGCCTTGCGTGTGTTGATGCGATTGGGATGGAAAGTCTTTGCAGAGCATCCATAAGCAAACACCCAATCAAAATCAGCGAAAGTACGATTGAGCTGATCGGGGTCATCACGAAGGGGATGAAAGATCGTTGACTTGATCTTATTGGCCTTGAAGTGTTCCTGAAGTTCTTCGCATGACTCGGTAGAGACGGAAGTGATGATAGCTACGCGCATTGCAACTCCTGGTGAAAGGTGGCCCGCCCTAGTAGACTCGAACTACTGACCTACGGATTAGAAATCCGTTGCTCTATCCAACTGAGCTAAGGGCAGAGAAGATTAGATTTGGAAGAACTTCTTGATGCAGGCCCGGAAGTATTGCCGCATACCATCGTAGTCGTGATGGTCGAGGTACATCTCGGGATGAGGTTGGAAACAGAGACAACCAGTCTTGCGATAGAACACCACCTCATTGTCGTGCTCTGCAACATCAATACGCTTGACATCACCGTCATACCATTCACGATGCCCACGAAGATGAGCAAGAGCAACGATGGTTGCATCCTCGCTAGGCATGAACATCTGATGATGGGTGGAGGTGACGAAGATGGTTTCCCCCGTCTCCAAATCAATCATGTCATGAGAAACCCCATGTTCAGTGACATGCTGGTACATACGACCACCAGACATGACATTGAGGAATTGACCACCACGACAAATCCCAACCATCGGAATGGCATGCTCATGCGCCCATTGGAACAGCCGCTTCTCTTTCTCATCACGCCAGGGATCGGAGTGAGTGGTGGGGTGAGCCTTGTCCCCATAGAGCGCGGGAGAGACGTCAGAACCACCAGTGAAGCAAATCAAATCTGCTGCTTCAGGAGCATGGACAACCAGAAATCCAAGGGCAGTGAACAGTCGCGCATAGGCAACGCCGCCGTATTCAATGTAAACTTTCTTCATACAATTTCTCCTTCAATTGTTGGGGGTGGTGCCCGGAATGGGAGTCGAACCCATACGATCAACGAGTGTCGGCAGATTTTAAGTCTGCTGTGTCTACCAATTCCACCATCCGGGCGATGTTTCAAGTGAGAGCGGAGACAATCTCCAACATCTTTTTCAGAGAGTAGGGGGCAACATTCAACGACCAGCCATCCCTCTTTTCTTTTTGTGGATGTTCAGCCTTAATCCACGTCCTGAAAGATTGTCCACCATTTTTTAGGGCGAATGTGTCGAAAATCTGATAGTGTGATTTTGATTGGCTACACGATTCTACAGGAGGAACAGGCTTAAACCCCTCCTTAAGGGAAACCTTCAGAGAGTCTACACCACATTGTGTATCACTAAACACACAATGCCCTCCGTAAGGAGCAGTGTAATCCCCATTGAGCGTGAAAATCAAGGAGCCAAACCATGACTGTGTGAACGTACATCCAGCTTTTCGTAGTTTCTTGTAGACACTCTGCCTTGCAGGAAACTCGTAAAAGCCACGAACAGCAACAGCAGCACAAACAACCTGACTCTTGCTGTATTCATCACACTTGGCATTGAGCCCTTCTGCCATCGCTTGCTCAAAGGAAGTTTCTTTAAAAACCCCTGCAAACGGAGGGCATGTCAGGAAAGAGGTGAGCCATTCCTGGTAGAGCTTCTTGGTGTCTTCACCCATATTGCCGTAGTGGTAGGACACATCGATGCAAAGCTCAGTGGTTTTTTCTGCACTGTAATTGAGCCTTGCATAGCAAGCTGCACCAATAGCGTCCTTCACAACACCGTTGGATTTGTAGAAGAAATTGTTGATGTCACTCTTACCTGCCTCCAAAGCCATTGCCTTCATGAGAAGGGTGTACAAGGAGGGTTTCGGGGCTTCCACTGCTTTCTTCACAGCAGCCTTCCCCTCATTCTCCTTCACCTTCACAGCAAGAACTGCCTTAGGCATACGAGAATAATTCACAATCTTGAGGGCAGAGGCTTTCTTGCGAAGGTCTTTCAGCAACACCTTCTCGACAGCGTTACCGAAGTCATGCAGTTGTTTGGCCTTATCAGGGACAGCCGCAACAAGCTTCAATTGGGAGGGATGAAAGACAAACATGCAGCCATTCAGCCGCCACCATCCGCAAGGCTGATCTTCCGGCAGTTCTGGATAGTGACCAGTCCTTCTAAGATGTTCTTTATCTTGGTATTCATCAAGGGTGAACTGCTTACCAATCATGGGAGTCTGGATTGGACCACCAGGCATTCCGATGTTCTGTCCAACAATCTCCACCAAGTCACCAGGTTTGAACATTCTTTCTCCTTGACTGTCTAGAATGAGAGGGTTTTCAGGTATAAGCTAACGCTTCTTTTCTGGCTTTTTTTATTTCTTAGGACGAGCAACAAGGCATTGCATCATTGCGTCCTGAGTGAGATACACCGAATGTTCTTCACATCTCTTCAGAATTGCGTATTCTGTGTAGGTGCTTGCACCATAGCAGAGAATAACAGCAACTAGGATGCAAGTGCAAAAGAAAGTGAATGCTCTGAAACCATCGTCATTCATGGCTGCCCCCTTGCTTGTGCTTGCGTCCAGGGCCACGCTTCGTATGCTGTTCGCTTCGGTCAGCATGATAGCGCCAGCTTGCAATGTAGGCGCTGACGTTCACCTTGATGGACGCCAGAAGTTGCTGAGTGGTAGGCTTTTCTTTCTTCATTTCGTTCCTTCAAAGTGTGTTGTTTGGAGCGGGATATGGGAGTCAAACCCATTACGCTTGCTTGGAAGGCAAGCATGTAATCACCAACACTTATCCCGCATGGGCGAGGGTTTACAGGTCAATCCACCCACAGATTTGCTTAACGCAGGCCGTGAGGCCAATGTTACGCCTGAGCATTTCTCTACCCCTGTCGCAATTCAAGGGCAGGCCAAGTGTTGCGTATCAATATGATACGAGAGAATTAAATTCTCCTGAACTTGCAAAAGGTATTCTTAACTAGATTCGCAAATCGTTTAAGAGGTTTTGCAAGAGCCTACACGGGCAGGAAAGGGCATTCAATAAGAGTGCCTTGTCCCCACCATAAGGCCCCCATAAGAGGCCCAAGCTAGGGACGTAGCTTGTAGCCCTAGAAAAGCCCAGGAAAGGGCCTTTAAAGGGCTTGTAGGGGTATTAGCCCTTCACCATGTCATCATATGCCATGCGGGCATGAGGGTGGAGGCATTCAGGCATGCCCAGGCGCTCAGCAGTCTTGAAAGACAGGCGAGCGTTCCAGCCCTTGCCGATGTTGACAATGCCAGCCTTGCCATTGAGAGCCTTAGCGCAGGTGTTGATGATAGCTGCGCTGGTTGCTTCTTGGCCCTTCTTGGGGAAGAGGGTGACAGAAGCGTTAATGAAAGCTTGACGCATGACGGTGTTCATGTTGTTCCTTTACAGATAGTCACAGAAAGCTTCATTGACGAGGGATTGGAAATCATCCCGAGTGGCATCCCGAGCGGCATCCCAAGCGGCAGCCCAAGCGGCATCCCGAGCGGCAGCCCAAGCGGCAGCCCAAGCGGCAGCCCGAGCGGCATCCCGAGCGGCAGCCCAAGCGGCATCCCGAGCGGCAGCCCGAGCGGCAGCCCCAGCGTCATCCCAAGCGGCAGCCCAATCGGCATCCCGAGCGGCATCCCGAGCGGCATCATCTCCCGTCATCAAATATTCCAGCACAACGTCAGGAGACTTCCAGAGATGCGCCACAGAAAGAGCTTGCATTCTTGCAAATTCTTTCAGGAGAGGGGTTGCATCCATTCGGGCGAGGATGGTGCGGTCTTGACAAACCAGCTTGTCATTTCCATGGTGCCGGATTTCCCCTTCACACTCCACCAAGCAGAGGGTTGCTCCTGGCGCGTATTGCAACGCATCAAAAGGATGCAAACTGGCATGAAGGCCCAATGCACAGGGGATGATTTCACCTTCATGATGGAGCTTGACACCATCCGCAGGAATAGAGCGACCATCCCGCAAAGTTGCTCCAACAAAATGCCATGCACGCATGATGTTCTCCTTCAGTTGTGGCCGCAGCCAGGGGCACGTTCTTCAACAGCTTGTTCGAGACGCTTCTCACAAACACTCCGGTCCAACGGGGCACAGAGTTCCAGGAAGCACTCCAAAGCAATCTCTTTCAATGCTTTGGCACGAGCCACAAGCATTTCATGACCGTCTCGTTCGTTCATGACTCACTCCTGGAATTGCTGAACATCACGGGCCTTCTTCTTCAGAAGAGCACGCGGCTTGTGTTCCATCTTGGACAGGCGCTCACGTGCAGCCTTCTTCAGATTGGAATTGCGCTGAATGATTTCGGCGCGGGTGAGCTTGGCAATGATGTGATCCATGTCAGACCTTCTGGGGGTTGCGAACGAGAAGCTTCCATTCCTTCTTCGGAATGTAGACGGCCGCTTTGGTGACAGTCACCATGTGGTGGGCCAGAGAATCGGTGACGCGATGAATCTGACCATCGCTCTTGAGCTTGATGCACTTCATGTAGTTCTCCATGCTGGACGTGATAGCGCAGCTAGTGCGCAATGATGCCGGTTACGCTGTCCGGCGGTATTACACCCGCGATATGGATAGATGGCTGGTTGTCCACCTATACAGGTTTATGCCTACCTGCAAACACAGAGAGCGAACAGTGCATGAGCAGGTTCGCTAGATACAAGATTGATTTACTTGTGCTTGTCACAAGGGATTGTTAGGTATGCCCACCCTTGCATGCGTTGCCGCATGCTGGCCCCACAGATATACTGACTGTAGACTCAGGACACAACTAAGCAACTATTAAGATGCTTAGGATTTGGACAGTTAAACCATCCATGACAGGCACAGTTTCCTATGCCTGCGAGCATGGCTTGCTCTAGTTAGAAGGGGGCAGCCGCATCCTCACGCGCCTTCGCATCGGCTGCCATCTGGTCCACCACCTGCATGATGGTGGCAGGCGTGATGCCGCCAGCAAACACAGCGCGCAGAATGTCCGCTTGTGTCAGGTTGACACCCGGCGCCTTCTTCAATGCCCCTTCGATGAACGTCGTCACCTTCGTCAGCGTGAAGGGCTTGGCTTCCACATGCACCTCACGGTCGGCCCACGTCCAGATGTTCTGATTGGGGTCAGCCAACAGCGCGGCGGCGGCTTCCTTCGCTTCGGTGTAACGCTTCGCGCTCTTCTTCGTGAAGGTGCCCAAGGCAGGGTCCATGTGGAAACCGGCGAAGTGGGTGAAAAACAACACGGCCACTTTCTTGTTGACAGGCGTGAGCACACCAATCAATTGATTGATGAACTGAATGTCACCAGTCAGCAAAGGGTCCGCATCCAGGCCGTGCAGTGAGGACAACAACACACGGGACTGGTCGCGCAGTTCGCGCTTGGTGATTTGTTCGCTCCCCCGGATGGCATCCAGGGCAATGGCGAAAGCTTCCATGAATTGAGCACGGGTTTGCATAACATTCTCCGAAAAGGATTGATGAAAGGGAAGGGGGGTGGCCTAGCACATGACAAGCTAGAATCTAGGCCAATCTACGGTTGACGAGTCCGCAATACGTCGCGCTTATTGAAGCACCTGCTAGGTGCCGATACTTTAATAAACGGGCAGGGTTTGCTAGTCCCTGCCACCGTCACAGCATTGCGCTGTAACGCCGGGTTTCAGTGTTTGAATGCACAATACTTCGCAAGTGTGAAGACCTATGCCCGGTGATCTGTAAAGACCAAGCATAGCATTACACTTATCATCGCTAACGTGCATACCCGTTAGCAAGAGGGAGTATCTCCACACTTGCATACTAGAAAGCACACGCAAACACCTACACCCGGATTTTTAAAGAATAATGGAGGGACATTATCAAGACGCACCGATGGCGCGACAAGCTAGATAAACCGATTCTCCTGTCTAATGGCATCGTGCAAATTCTAGTTTTTCAGTACGCGCGCTTTCCTAGTAATCCGGGTTTAGGGTATGCCCTTAGTCCGTCGTTCGGTCTAGCTTTCTCGATACTCTAGTTTACTTGCACGTTAGACGATCAAACCTGTCTAACATCGTATCCAATCCATTATGTTTCAATCAATCCACTACCTAATGCACAGAATACCTGTCAGGGTGCGTTAATCATGCGTTCCCGCATGTGTCCTACAATGCGCATACCCGGGGGCTATAGTCTAGCTATAGCTTCGCGTTGACGCCTGATTGTAAACAGGTTTAGCCATGCCCTAATGCATCGCGCTATTTGGTTTGAAGCCTAGTCCACATGCAAGCCTAGGACGAACGGGGCAGGATTTCTCCTGTATCTGTCCAGGCATGCAGCGGCAGACCTTTGATGGCCGGTCACTGTAAATAGCAGCTAGCGAGGAAAGCCGTAGGCTATCCCATGCACTAGGTAGTGGATTGATTGAATTGTTAAAGAGCGTGCGGATGATGCCGCACAACATGCCTGAATACTAACAGGCTTTGTTGCCCTTGTCAACCGCCCTAACGCCTAGTCTTTAGTCCACACTTAAGGGAGAGTAGGCGCACCATGATTCCCCTAGTCCCTGAGCCAACAGGATACACTAGGCACAATGAACGGGCGGATTGTTAAAGAGCCTGACATCAGGGCAAGCCCCTTAGTCAGTGTCTGCACTCTAGCAGAGCTATCATCCTTTGTCAAGGGCTTTAGCTCTGTTTACAGTGTGTAGGTATCCTAGCCCCTAGAGCACGCTACAGGACAAGCCTGTATTGCCTCACTTAACATGCCGACCCCGTAGGGCTGAAAGCACGCGATTGCATCGGAATCGCTACACACTGCAGATTGTTAAAGAGCGTCAGGTGTCTGTCCTACTTCGTGAGCCCCTGTCCTATCTCTAGGCCGACCTACTCACTCAATCTAGGGCCGGGTTAGCAAGCCTTGCAAGCCTGCCCCTACTGCCTTTGACACCTGACGCCCTAACACATGCACCAAGCGTGCCAGGGCTAAAACACCTCAAAACCTATACTGAAGGCCAGGGAAAGTGACAAGAATTGTCACGTCGTCATGACAAGAATTGTCACTAGTGACGTAAAGTGTCACTACTAAGCATAATGTGTGCCTGGACTATATTATATTATGTATATATTGTCTAGAAACCCCTGATTTTCAGGTATAAGCTAACGTGCGCCGGGCCTAGTATATATACTAAGTATACTTAAGGGGGCCTGAGCGATAACTTATTGATTTAACAGGCTTGCTATATGAAAGAATGGGGAGGTGTGAAATCCACCCCTGTTCTAACATATGTTATAACCTGGCTTCCCATTATAGATACTCACTATACTTTAGAATGGCTTGGGGGTATCCCGGGGGGTCGGGGGTCTACTATATGTTGCATTCCATCTCCAATTTTTCTCCAAGAAATTCTGACAATCCACCCCCTCCATACAATTCTCCTCCTAATAATAAATGAAAATTTTAACACAATTCCATGAAGTTGCTAGTCAAGTCCCAGATGGGGTGAAGGTTACAACAGCAATTGCTGCTCCTGCTTTATCGTTCCTAGGGCTATCCCCGGAAGAATGGACGTATATTCTATCAGCAATCGTTTCTATCCTATTTATCATCGAGAAGCTTCCGATGTTATTCCAACGAATCAGAACAGTGAAGGAGTGGATTGATGCTAAGCGAAAGAAGTAGACTTAGGCTTAAAGGTGTAGATGAGAGGCTTGTAAGCGTTGTAGAGCTTGCGGCTACGTTCCTCCCCTTTGAGATGATTGTCACAGAAGGCTTGCGTACTCTTGGTAGACAGCAAGAGCTGTATGCGCAAGGAAGAACAGCTCCTGGTAAGATTGTGACGTGGACGCTCAAGAGCAAGCATCTAGAAGGAAAGGCTGTTGATTTGGCTCCTTTGGTAGATGGTAAGGTGCCTTGGGATGATTTAATGCTTTTCATCGTAATTGGTGATGCTATGAAGAAAGCTGCTAAGGAATTGGATGTTTCCATTCGTTGGGGGCTTGATTGGGACGGTGACGGTGTTCTCCAAGAAAAAGGAGAAACTGATGGTCCCCATTTTGAGCTGAGGGATGTATGAGCTTTTGGGGAAAAGTCTTTGGCACTGACGAGGCTATTAAGTCTACGATTGGTGCTGTCAAGGACGGTATTGATGCTTTAGTGTACACTGAGGAAGAAAAGGCTGTAGATGCGGCTAAGGAGCGTTCTGAGGCTCGTTCTATGCTTGTTGGCTGGATGGAAGCTACACAAGGGCAGAACTTAGCTAGACGTCTTATTTCGTTGGCGATTACGGGGGTTTGGCTGTTGCAATACGTCATCTCTCAAATTGCTTCGTCTATTGCTATCTTCTGGGGCTCTAAGGCCGAAGAACTAAACAAACTGGCTAAGCTACAGCTTGAGAGCGCTAATGACATGTCGCCCGCTGTAATGCTTATTCTAGCCTTCTATTTTGCTGCCCCGCATATGGGAGATTTTGCTAAGGCTGTAGTTGGGAAGTTTACAGCGAAAGCGCAAGCACAGGAGGTTAAATGAGTAAGGTTGTATTAGACACTATTTCGAGCGGCTATCTGCTTACCAAGGTTAATGAGAATTTTGATAAGATTGAGACAGCGCTAAACGATAAGGTTTTGTTTAGAAATCCTAGTGGTGAGCCAAACACAATGGACAGCACTCTGGATATGAATGGGCAGAAGATTATCAATCTGGCTGCGCCTACCACTCCCAGCTCCCCTGCTCGTCTACAAGACTTGACAGCGGCTGTTGTGGGAACGCCTAATGCTTCCCTCGTTACGTTTACGCCTACTAGCGGTATTTCTGCTACGAATGTGCAGGGGGCGTTAGAAGAGGTTTATCTTGAGTCTGGATTTACTCAGATTGGTACAGGGGCTCAGTTTACAAGCGCTCAGCGAAAGCTTAGAGAATTTGCTGTATCCCCTGAAGACTTCGATGATGGTGTACTCACTGACCAACAGCTTGTTGTTGCTGCGTATGCGGCATTGGCTGCTGCTGGTGGAGGAATGCTGCAGCTCAATCGTATCTATGACATTTCTAGTACGATTGTTGCCCCAGGAAATACACATACATGGGGACCTCGTTGGACAGGGTTTAGACTGTTGGCTTCTGGGTTTACGAACACAAGCTTGACTACGCCGTATGTCACCTCTGCTGTTGCTATTGATGCCAGTGGATTGACAGTGGCTCCTTGGACAATCAAGGAAAATGTTTCGTTTGAAGGGTTTAAAATCTATGCAGAAGCTGGTGCAATGGATAGAAACCTTATCGGCATCCTCACACAGAATTCTAGAAACGTAAAGATTCATAGAGTTGAGATTTCTGATTTTCCTGTTGGTAAGGCGATTGTTGGAAACACGCTTTACGGAGATTGGGCGTTTACAGAGAATTACCTGCACGACTTCTATACGAATACGACAGCGTGGCCTGTAGGAATCGGCCTTCCTCGTCCTCAGTCTACAGGTATTGAGCTAGACCAATCGAGAATCAATAGCGTTCCTACCTTTGGTGGGAAGATGAATGGTAATACGATTGTTCGTTTTACATTTGGTGCTGCAGCAATTGCAGCCTACGGGTTTGAGACAGACGGTGTTAACATTGCCCATTACACTACAAGTGGTACAGATTGTTCTTACAACCTGATTACTGATTGTGGTGAAGGTATTGACACTTACGGGTATAGCGGAACTTTTACTGGCAACAAGATTTACAGAAGCTACCTGTTCGGCTACAAGCTGATTCACGGAGCTAAGCGAAACACAATCAAGGGTGGTATTGTTGAAGACTTTGGCCTTGCTGGCGTTGTCGTCTCTGGTTCTACAATCGTAGGGACAACTGACGCAGACCGCAATCATATTGATGGCTTGATTATCACTAGCCCTGATTATCTGGGAGCTTGGGCGGCTAATAGCACAACCTGCATCAAAATTCAGAATGCTAATGATTCCTTAGACCCGTCAAAGGTACGGGACACATTAATCACTAACGTTATCTGTTCCACAGGAGCAAATGGCAAATACGCGCTGATTGATGACAGTCATGGCTCTGGCAACTTGATTAGCAACTTTAAGGTTATTCCTGGCGCTTCAATGGTTAAGCGTGTGGTGATCTCTAACGGTGCTTCTATTGTTCGTTTTGATGTGCCTACAGGTGCCAAGATGTACCGCAGCACCAACCAAAGCATCACTACTGGAACCGTTACTAAAATTCTGTTTGATGCTACTGCCATTGATCGTTTAGGTGAGCTTGATGTTGTTACTAACAACAGATACAACGCTAAGTCGCCAGGGCTTAAGAAGGCTAAGCTTCATTTACGATTTGCAGCCATTGGTGCTGCTGGCGTAAAGGTTACGCTTGCTATTCGTAAGAATGGTACTGACGTTAGCCAAGCACAGCTTGCATCTTCAGCCTCTTCGGACCAAACCTTCTCTGTAGAAGACTTGGTGATGTGCGAAGAAGGCGATTACATCGATTTCACAGTGAGACAAGATTCTGGGGCGACCTACGCTATCACAGGCGTTTCGCAATACACATATGCAAACATCGAAGACGTTTGAACTAGATAAGAAGAAGTTGGTCGATTCGGGCGGGCGTTACTACACGCAAGCCCTTTTCCTTGAAACAGCGTATGACGAGAAAGCTGTCTTTACGCTTAAGGGATATGACCACACTTACGAAGGAAAACTCTATCCTTCGTTGCAATTGCGTTATATCGAATGCAATGATCCTACAGAATACACATTCGCAAATGAATGGTTGTGTGGTTGGCGGCATTGGCAGAAGATGCTTGAGAACAAGTTTCTTCGTAGATATATCGAAGAGTGGCGAGAAGAGCTGGAATACAAGATTAGAGCTTCTGCTGTAAAGCACATGCTGGACAGTGCCTCTGCAGGTAACTACCAAGCCTCTAAATGGCTCGCCGATAGGGGTTGGGCTACTAGGGGTGCTGGTCGTCCTAGCAAGGCCGAAATAGAGGGTTCTAAGGCCGTCCAGACACGCTTAGATAATGAATACGGGGCGGATGTTATTCGTCTCATGACGAAGTGAGGAAATATGCCGTCAACGATTGATACGATTCATCAGAGAAAGAAGAATCTGAAAGATGAAGAAGCCAAGGCTACTGAGCCAGCAGCTAGCTCTCCTGACTTGAAACCTAGCCCTTCTATGAGCTTTTTCAAGTCTCCGACAGCTCCTGCAGGTCAAGTGGTTGGTCGTCCTCAACCTCCTAAGCACATGAAGCGATAATGTCATTACATGCAATTGAAGAGCTTACAAACGAACTAAAACCTGTAATCGCATCTGGTGGAAAGCTTTTCACTGCAGGGTATGTTTGGGATACTGTAGGGCTAGATTGGATTAGAGCAACTCAATCATCAGCAGGTGGTGGAGATGCTTCTGCAGCCAATCAGGTTTCACAGATTGCGTTACAGACGACAATCAGAGATGATGTCGCTTCTGTAGCTGGTGCTCTTGTAAACCACGATGCTCCATTCGTAATCGGCTCTCCTGGATTTCTCTTATTCGGTAAGAGAATGGATACAGACACAACTACAGTGGCTGACGGTGATGTAAATGCATTTAATATGGACGAAGAAGGGCGATTAAAGGTTTCGTCTAAACCGTCTAGTTATGCTGACATCACGGGAGACATCACAGCAATTCAGTCTACAATTGGAACCCCTGTTGCTGGTGGAACAGTGGTAGGGGATGTTTCCAGAGCCTCTAACGTAATGATGTTTTGCGTTGGAACATTTGCGGGTGTCAACTGCACTTTTGAAGGGTCATTAGAAGCTACTGGTGATACAAACTGGTTTGGTATTCAAGCTGTTCGCACAAACGCTAATACGATTGAAACGACAACTGGCGCTTTGTCAGCAACTCCAGCTTATGCTTGGGAGCTTTCTGTAAACGGGCTAAAGCGTGTTAGAGTGAGAGCAACTGCTCGAACATCTGGAACACAGTCTTGGAGATTTGTTCTTGGGACGTATGCTACCGAGCCAATTCCCGCCGCCCAAGTTTCTGCCACGCAACCTGTCAGCGGCACCGTAACCGCCACTCCGGGAGCGGGCACGGCACGTATGGGATTTATTGCTGGTGCAGGAATTTGGTATGACGATAGTTCTACTGTGCTTGCAGCAAACGCTACATTCACAGGAACTAGCCGGGATGCAACAGTAACCGCTACAGCTGCAGCATTCGCTAACGCGGCTACATATGCAAAAGAAGTGCGAGTTGCTGCTGAATCAGATCAAACCGGAACTCTCTGGCTTGAAGTAAGTCGGGATAACACTAACTGGCGTCGAGCAAAATCGATAGCTACAGCGGCAGTTACTGGTGGAGGACAATACGCAGAAATCATCCATCGTCCTAGTGTTCGATATTGGCGTGTAGGCTTTACTAATGGAGCCACTCTTCAAACCCGATTCCTTATCAATTCTTTAGCTATTGCTGCTTAATGACTGAATTTCCTATTTGTCCTCTTTGCGGACACCCTGTAGATACAAATACAGAAGCACACATTACTGAGCCTGTTTGGCCCGGTGCAGATTTCACAATTGTTAAACATCACGAATGCCCTGAAGAGGAACCCGTTAATGAGTAAAGAGAAAGTGGTTGTTTCCCGTAAATGGAAAAACCCTGAGATTACAGTGTTTGTCAGCTCTGAAGAGATTGGCGCCAAGATGGATATTGAAGCCTATCTTGACACCCTTGTCCAGCAAGTTGCAAGCATCCCTCTCACAATGACTAAGGAGCAGCTTGCACGTAAGCTGAAAGATGCTCATGTCTTGGTTGTTGAAGAGATGAAATCGTCTACGCAGTATATTGTCTGATAAAGAGTAATGGCAAAAGAAGAAGATGTTTGGCTAGAAGACGCTAAGAAAAAGCTTGAGAGAATGCCTGAAGAGGCAAAGCAAATTAGAGAGACTGCTAAAGCCGACCTCTTCTTCTTCGCTCGTCTAGTCAACCCCGCTTATGTATACGGGGAAATTCACAAGGAAATCTTTAAATGGATGCAAGAGTACAATTTGTATGGGACGGGGATGAAGAATTCCTCGAACAAACTTATTATGCTCCCTCGCGCGCACTTAAAAAGCCACATGGTCGCCACATGGGCCGCGTGGATCATAACGAGGCACCCCGAGGTCACGATTCTCTACGTCTCCGCCACCGCAGAATTAGCAGAAACTCAGCTATTCGCAATTCAAAACATCCTAGCGAGTTCTAACTACCAGCGCTACTTCCCCGACTACATCAACCCCCAAGAGGGTAAGCGGGAGAAGTGGAGCATGCGTAAATTCTCTATTGATCACCCTAAACGTAGATTAGAAGGCATCCGAGATGCTACCGTCTCTACTGCTGGCCTCACTACAAATACAACAGGCTGGCACGCAGACATCATCATCCCGGACGACTTAGTTGTTCCTGAGAACGCCTATACCGAAGATGGGCGCGAGTCTGTAGTAAAGAAGAGTAGCCAGTTTACTTCCATTCGCAATGCTGGTGGATTTACAATGGCTTGCGGAACCCGCTATCACCCAGCGGATGTGTATTACACTTGGAAAGCACAAGAGTATGAAGTGTATGACGATGAGGGCATGGTCACGCACAAAGAGCCAGTTTGGGAAGTTAAAGAGTATGCCGTTGAGACAGACGGCCTATTCCTTTGGCCTAAGACAATGCGAGCTGATGGTAAGTTCTTTGGCTTTGACAATCAAGTTTTATCTCGAATTCGCGCAGAGTATTCTGATAAGGTACAGTTTTACGCGCAATACTACAATGATCCAAATGATCCTGGTTCTAACAGAATCAATCGTTCAAAGTTTCAATACTACGATAGGAAGTTCTTAAGACAAGAGGGTGGCAGTTGGTATTTTAAGCGCAATCGCTTAAATGTATATGCTGCCGTAGACTTCGCTTTCTCTCTGAATAAGAAGAGCGATAATACAGCAATCGTTGTGGTGGGTTTAGATGCGGAGGGTTTCTTCTATGTTCTGGACATTGATGTTTTTAAGACCGATAAGATTTCTGACTATTTTGACAGCATTTCCGCCTTACATTCCAAATGGGAATTCAAGAAGCTCAGAGCAGAAGTTACCGTTGCGCAAACCGTAATTGTTCGGGATTTGAAGGATAAAATGCGAGCTGAAGGTCTTGCTCTCTCTATTGATGAGCATCGTCCCACACGTAACGAGGGAACTAAAGCAGAGCGTATTGCTGCTGCTCTAGAACATAAATACGAGAATATGTCTGTGTGGCATTTTAAGGGAGGATACAATGACTTGCTTGAAGAAGAGCTTGTGCTTGCTAGACCCCCACATGATGACATTAAGGATGCCTTAGCATCTGCTGTTGAAATTGCAATTAAACCCAAGCGTTCTAAACACCTCGATGAAGAGTTTAGCAATGTGGTTAAATTTCACCCACGCTTTGGTGGCGTTGTATACAAATAAAGGTAGCTATGGCTAAAAAGGTTTTAGAGGTTGGCAAGGCATTTGGTCGAGACGGCCTTGCTCAGTACATTGCCCATACGTGGTTTACGTATAACTCACAACGCTTTGAGAAGATCAAGGCTTGGAAGGAATTGCGTAACTATGTATTCGCAACAGACACAACGACAACTACAAATAAAACTCTCCCTTGGAAGAATAGCACAACGTTGCCCAAGCTCTGTCAGATCAGAGACAATCTTCATTCTAACTATGTTTCTGCTCTTTTTCCAAACGATAATTGGCTGAAGTGGGAAGCGTATTCCCAGAAGGATGCTGACAAGCAGAAGACTCGTGCCATTGAAGCTTACATGGGAAATAAAACTCGTGAAAGCCATTTCCGAACTGAGATTAGTAAATCCTTGTATGACTACATCGATTACGGTAATACTTTCGGAACTATCGAGTATGAAGCTTCTTACATCATCAATACTCGTGGAGAAAAGGTTCCAGACTATATCGGACCGAGAGCTAAGCGCATTAGTCCTCTAGATATTGTCTTCAACCCGTTAGCTGATTCCTTCAAAGACTCTTGGAAGATCATCCGCTCTCTGAAGAGCAAGGGTACTCTTGCCACCATGGCAGAAGAAGAGCCCGACAATCTCTATCTGAAGAATGCTCTACAGCAACGTGCTCTGATGAAAGATCATTGTGCTCGTTATGGTGTTGAGGATGAGGCTAAAGCAGAAGGTATTCTAATTGATGGTTTCGGAAGCTATAGTGAGTATCTGAATCAAGAGTATGTCGAGTTTCTTGAATTCTACGGGGATATCTACGACAACGACACAGGCAAGCTTGATAAAGGCCAGCACGTTGTTGTGATTGATCGCATGTGGGTGATTAAGAAGAAGCCCTATGCCTCTTGGCTGGGACATGCTCCGATTTACCATGTGGGTTGGAGAACACGTCCTGACAACCTTTGGTCTATGGGTCCTTTGGAGAACTTGGTGGGCATGCAATACCGCATTGACCACTTGGAGAACTTGAAGGCTGACGCTATGGACTTAGGTGTTATGCCGCCTCTAGTCATCAAGGGGGAAGTGGAAGAATTCACATACGCCCCAGGTGAAGAGATTCACATTGATGAGAATGGTGACGTAACAGAACTAGCTCGTAACGTCCAATGGGTGATGGCAACTGACAATCAGATCGCCATGCTAGAGCAGAAGATGGAACAGTATGCTGGCGCTCCCCGAGAAGCTATGGGTATTCGTACTCCTGGTGAAAAGACTATGTACGAAGTACAGTCTTTACAGAACGCTGCAGGACGTATCTTCCAAGAGAAAATCAATGCTTTCGAGATTGAATATCTTGAGCGTATCCTGAACGCCATGCTAGAAGTTTCTAGACGTATGATGGATGCTGCAGACGTTGTGAGGGTTATCGATGATGACCTTGGCGTTAGCACCTTCATGAGTGTTACAAAGGAAGACATCACTGCTTCTGGTAAGCTTCGCCCTATTGGTGCTAGACATTTTGCTGCTCAAGCCCAGCTTGTCCAGAACTTGACAGGTCTTGCCAATACACCTATCTGGCAACAGATTGCTCCTCATATGAGTACAAAGAATCTGGCTACGCTTGTCGAAGATGTTATGGGGCTCAATCGCTTTAGCCTTATGAAGCCTAACATCGGTGTAATGGAACAACAAGAAACCACTCGTCTTGCTAACCAAGCAGGAGAAGACCTCTTGGCTGAGGAAGGTACGCCAGTTCAATGAAAACAGTTTGGACTAAAGGACTAGACGCTGAAAAAGAAAAAGAAATGCTTCGCGAGTTTAAAGAAGCAACTCTTCTTCGTAAGCGTCTAAGTTCCATTTTGAACGAAAAAGTAAAAGCAAAACACTCTGAGTCACGAAGTAAAGACGGCTACGCCAACCCTTCGTGGCCGTACTTTCAAGCTGACGCTATAGGGTACGAAAGAGCTTTAGAAGAAATTATTTCAATTCTAGAAGATTGATTGTCTAGAATTGCACGAATTTCAGGTAATAGTAAGTATACTAGAGATAATGAAGAGTGAGTGAGTAACGAACCTTCATAAATACTAGAACTATCTAGCCCCCTTAGCTCAGCAGGTAGAGCATCGCTTTTGTAATGCGAGGGTCGTGCGTTCGATTCGTACAGGTGGCACCAATCAAAGCCCTAAGACAGTACAACTTTATTCTGATAGAATATGGCCTGGATCAACAGGATAAGGGCACCAAATACGGGTCGTTAGTGTAATGGTAACACGGCAGTCTCCAAAACTGCTTATGGAGGTTCGATTCCTTCACGGCACGCCAATTTTCTTACGTAAGAGAGAAATCTAATATGGCCGACCAAGCCAGTATTTTCACTGATCCTAATGCCCAAAATACCAATGCGGGCACTCAAACAACTTCCGGTGGCAACGGAGGGACATCTGGAACTGATGACTTGACAACCCTGTTAAGCGCAATCAAGAATCCTGATGGACAGCCTAAGTATAAGACTGTTCAAGAAGCCCTTAAGGCTTTGCAACATTCGCAAGAATATATTCCTACTTTAAAGCAAACCAAAGAGGAACTTGAAGCTAGGCTTCTCGTTGCTGAAGCGGCTGCTGCAAAGGTTAATACTCTTGAACAAACTTTACTGCAGCTAACTCAAAGAAGTAATGAACCGACGCAGACTACCCCTGCTGGTTTAACTGAAGAGCAAATTGCCGAACTTGTAAACCGAACCCTTTCTAAGACACAGCAAGAAGCCGTGCAAAAGCAAAATCTCACTACAGTTGTGGACGTACTTAAGTCTAAATTTGGTGAGAAGGCTGAGCAAGTGTTTTATGACAAGGCTAAGGAGCTGGGTCTATCAGTTGCAGAATTTAATGCAATGGCAGCCAAAACTCCTAAGGCGGTTCTTTCTCTGGTTGGAGCTACTGGTACACCCAACACCAGCACGCCTTCTCCCGGATTTAATACAGATGGTTTTCAAAAGAAGCCTGAGTCTGCTATCACCAGTAACAAAGCAAAATCAATTATGCTGGGAGCCACTACTCAAGATTTGCATATGGAGCGTCAACACGCAAACGCGTTGGTTGAAGAGCTTCATGCTGCTGGACGTAGTGTGCATGATTTGTCAGACCCCAAGGTTTACTTTAAACACTTCAGTTAAGAGGTCTTAAATGTCGCAAAATCGCGCAAACTCTACTGCGTTTATTGAAGCTGAGCAATACTCGGCGTTCATTCTTCGCAATCTCCATGACGGTATGCTGCCCGGTCAGCTCTTCCGTAACGTGTCGGACTTTGGTTCTGGCACAACCCTCCACATCAAGACAGTTGGTACTGTTACCATTCAAGACGGCGCTGAAGAAGTTCCTTTTGATTACAGCCCGATTGAATCTGGTGAAGTGACTATGACGATTACCGAATACATCGGTGATGCGTGGTATGTTACTGACGAACTCCGTGAAGACGGCTCGCAAGTTGAAGCGCTGATGTCGGCTCGTTCGCAAGAATCGACTCGTGCTATTCAAGAAACGTTTGAAACTCGCTTCCTGCGCAAGTGCAATACTTCGCAAACGAACGCTAACGCTAACGTGATTAACGGCTTTGCTCACCGAATTGCTTCGGCTGAAGTGAACAACGTCATTGCTCTGAACCATTTCAT
>JACCDR011332366.1_pt1 | contig 51816 bp, 81 predicted proteins | sample 7446431 | NCBI WGS metagenome assembly JACCDR01 (sample SAMN15323443, study PRJNA562643) | freshwater metagenome | isolation source: river surface water | place: USA:Blue River Watershed | collected 2017-08-17 | reverse complement strand
GTTGATACTTCTCTTCAGTTTTAGAGAGCCATTCTACAAGCTTCTCAAAATCCTGAAGAGTGGCGCATTTGTTTACCCCTTTGTCAAAGATTGCCCATAGCTTTTCATCCCATCCTGTAGGCTCTTGCATTGGTTGAGATTGAGCTTGGTATACAGGCTTTGACTCGCTATCAGCTTGATCCATCTCTTCGCTAGCGTATAGCCCTGCGGTTTGTTCTGGAAACGCTTTGCGAAGCGCAAGAGCTTCTGATACCTTGCCAATCATGAGATCGGGCATCTTTGCCCATTGTCCTGATAGTTCCATCTTGCCTGTTTTCTTGTTTTTAAATTCCTGTTTATAGGATTCAAAACGAGCGACAGCAACAAAAGGCTGTGAACCCTTGCGGTAAACTACAGTTTTAGCGGCGGCTGGCAATGTATTTTTTAGCCATACTTCGCACCATTGCCCATCTTCGCCACACCAATAAGTAGTAGAGCCATTGTAAAGCCCTGTATTTGCGGCGCGTTTACGCAATCCGTCAATGCTGACTTGGATTGTCATCTTAGGCTCGGATTGTCCTGTCTCTGGGTTCCAATTGTTGCGAGAAATAGCGTAAATCTCGCGAGTGAATGGACTTAAGCCTGTGATTTTGCAGACTTCGATAAAGTATTGCAATTCTGAAGGGGAACACTTAGGAGCAAGCTGCTCTTGCAGTACCTTCATTTGTTCAGGGTTAAAATGGGTGATGCTTGCCGATCCGTTGGTAGTTGTGAGCGAGTTAGTCATTGCTTAAAAATCCTCTTGGTAATCAGGGTCAGTGATGGCGATCGCCATAGGACAGGCGATCAAAAAGTGTAGATACTGCGATGCTTTGCGCCATGTTTGGCGATCGCAAAAGTCCATAAAAGCGTTTTCTTCAATAGTCATAGTTTTGATGGGTAAGAATCTATTGATGCAATTACTAAGATTGCATCAATAGATAGCGATAGTCATTAAAAAATAAGCTCTAATGCTTGCGCCGCTTCGGTTTGGATCTCTTCATCGCTCTTGGCTGCTAATGATGCCCGATGCTTTTGCGAGTCAATTTGTTCGCAGTACAGCTGAACATCGCGATAGCAAATCAGCTTGTAAGGCAGTGTGTTGATCATGATGTTGCCATCCATCAAGACTAAGCGGGGCTTACTGCCAAGGAGTCTTAAACCATGATCGGCGGCGATTTTCTCAGCTTGTTTGCGCGAAATGTCTTTTGGTTCAGGGGCTTTGCGGCTTGCTTTGACCATTTCGTGAGCAGTGGCGGCGCTGTAGGTTGCTGTACTGCGGCGAAAGTCGTAAGCTCCAATCCATTGAAAATCAGTCATTACAAGCCCCTCCCGATCATTTTGTTGATTTGCTGCGGTGTGAGTTGCGCGATCGCCGCCTGACTCTTAGCAAGTGCGGCGCGATCTGCTGCCATTTCTGCAAGTTCTTTCTCGACCGCGATCCGCGTTTCTCCTGAGCCTTTCGCCTTGGGTTTGTTGGCGATCCAAAACTGTACCGATTTGCCTCGGTAGGTTTGCAAGAATGCTTCAACGTCATCGGGATTAAATCCCCAGTGAAAAGCATAAAAGAGAAATGATTCAAGCGATTTGCTTGCTACATAAACTTGTTTGTCGGTTCCAGAAAACTTAGGGCGTTGCATGGCTTCAAAGCGCTGGTGATTTGCCTTGTCTTTAGCTTCTTGCTCTGGTGTGCGTAGCGCTGTAGCCGTGCTTGAGCCGTTTCGTGTTAGAGTAAATCCCATATAGATAGTCTCCTTTTGTTGGGGTGGTTGTCTAGCCGATCGCTGGTGTGTGGTAATAGCAGCGATCGGCGTTAAAGTTTTAAAGTGTGGCAAGATTTAGCTAACCTGCTTTTAGGTTTGCTTCGACCCAAGTTCGCAGATCTTTCTCATCATTCCAATTGCAAAGCGAGTTGGCTTGCTCTCTTAGCGTCCATAGGTTTTTGATTTGATCTTGATCTTCCTTGCCTTGTAAAAACTGACTTGGCGCGTTGCTGACTCCTGCGAAGTCTCCCCATTCTGCCGATTCTCCTAGTTTTTCGCAAAGCACTTTATTAAGTGCGTCTGCTACTAGGTCGGCGAAGTCTAACAACTCGTTGATTACTGATAGATTTACTTCTTTTTCTTCGGGACTCATCGCTTTATAAATCTCCTAAATAATTGGTTAATTTCCCTTTCGGGAATACCTACGCGATCCGACTCTGAGGTGTCGCGTAAGTGATTGTTTGCTAGTTTTCGCCATAGCAGGGCGGTTGAGGATGAGACAGCTATGTTCACTTTGCGCGGTTTTAAAACTCTCGCCGTTTTATTTAGTTGTGGGGTTGTTTGTCCTCCTATGGGTTTTGGTTTTAGGTTTTGGGCTTAGCTATAGCTTCGCCCCTCACATTTATAAATATACCGTAGTACCACGGTAATATCAAGCATTTGACGTTTGTATAGTTGATCGATCGCGCCTATCTCTATAACCTTTGCTTATACCGTGGTACTGCGGTATATTTGGGCTTATAATCAGGATCTAATAGTAAAGGTGTGCATATGGCTAAAGTTCTGCGATCGTCCCTAGGGTCGTTTATTTCGGCAAATGGTGAGCGATTATCTAAGCAAATAAAAGTAAGGGTGAGTGAGAATCTGATAGATCGCTTGGCTTCTCTGCTGCCTGATTCTAGCGATCGTCATGATTTCATTCGGGCGGCGATCACCGAAAAACTAGAGCGAGAAAGTTCTAAACAAGAGATTTAACTTAGGGAACTTATGGACATACAAGATCTATGCGATCGCTATGATTTGCTTGAGGATTTTAGGAAGTCTGGGCTTTTGCCTTGGCGATCGCTGTTTGAGATGTGGCTGATCTTGGCTAGGCTGAGAAAAACTAACATTATTCGATATAGCTATAAATGGTATAGGCAGCTTAAGTCTGGCGATATGATTAGTTTTTATGAAGATGCTTGTATGCAGATGTATTCGGGATATTGCCCGCAAATCTTAAAAGCGTCTGATCTCGATCTTCCTTGGCGGTTTTCTCAGGTTGTTCTAGTAGCGATCGCTAAATTCTTCTAAGAAAAGGCTTGACAAACTCCCTAAGAGGACATACACCCACACTCTAGCCTAGAGGGGTTTGGGGAGAGCGGCAATAAGCGTCTCCCCAATTAAATAAATCGCGAAGCGTCAATATACACAAGAGATAGAGATTATTTTTGGCACACTATAGGGTATTTACATTTGCGTCAAGGACGTAACGAAGTGAAGAGTGAAACGCTCCTTGACGCAAATGTAAAAATACACTATGTGCCAAAAATAATCCGAGCTTTGCTCGTCAATAAAGATCGGGTTGCAGGGTGTCCCTGCATAAAGTTCGGATCGCGAAGCATCAATATGTGGAATCTCTCAAGTTTACCGAGGGCTGCTAACTAATCGCTAATCGCTACATAACACAATGCGATCGCAGCTACTCCGAACCAGTTAAGGTTGCTTTCCCAGAGTAATAAAGCGATCGCTAAGCACAGCAATATTTTAAGCATCTAATCGCGCCTCAATGTTGGCAACTTTTTGCTCTAGTTTTTCAACACGATCGCCTAATGGTATTGGCTGATCTATTCCTAAATCCTTGGCTAGCAGTGCAACTAAATATTCGGTTTTCTCTTGACCTACTTGTTTTAGCCTTTCCCTAAACGCGATCGCTATGTTTTTGGGACACCTAAAACCTATTTGTTCGCTATCTGCCATAAATACCACGTAAAACACTGCTAAACAAAATATAGCCTTAAGGTATTGACAAACAGCGTAAAACACTGTTTAACTTATGTCATGGCATATGCAATGGCATAAAACCAAAAACTGCAATGGCTTAAGCAATGGCAGAAACAACAATATCAATCAAAAAACAATCGCTTAAATGGTGGTCACTGCAAACTGAAATCTCTGAAAGAGTGCTAGCTGAATGGGCTAGATGCTATGGAGCAAAAGCTCCTTATAGTAGCGAGAAGATGATTAAAATCCTTTCGTATGGCTATGGGAGAGCAAAAAATGCAGTTGGCGGATCTCAAGATAAAGCAAAATTAAACGCTGAGAAAGCAGAGAGGGCTGTTAGATGGCTGTAATTGATCAAAATGTTGCTGAAAAAGCATCTCAAGATAAATCTAAAGACGTTAAAAACGGCTCAAATCCTAGCCAAACTAAGGCTAATGAACCATCTCAAGATCTTTCAATTCAGGATATTGCTGAGAGAGCTTTTAACACCTCCTACGACGCTGTAGGTAATGTTGTTCGCACTGCTAGCCAAGCTGGAGTAGAAAGAGCGATCGCTGACTTTCAAAGAGATATTGATAGATTTGAGAGGTCATTCAAAAAGGATTTTTTGCAAACAATAGAAGCCAAATCAGAGCCATACGCGATCGGCGCATCCGCGTTGCGTTTGCTCAGTGCTTCTGGTGTTGAGACCTCCGAAGAGTCTGACACTGAAATCAAAGCGTTAACCGATCGCTTTGATGAGTTGGTAGCCTTGGAGCAAAGCTCAGAGATTAGCGATGAACAGCTTATTGAATTGGATGAAGTTGAAGCGCAGCTTAAGGAATTGGGAGTATTAAACAATGATCAACCTAATCGTTAAAATCTTCTCAGCTTTTTTGGGCATATCCCCTGATTGGGATTCCGATGAATATCAAGCTGAGTATTGCCAAGAGGATGAAGACTAATGATGACATCACCTGATCTAACATCGCTCTCATCCGATGACCTTATCAAGCGAATCCACAAGAAAGACCAAATCATCACCTTGCTCGCATTGTTGGGGATTTGTGGTTTTATCACTGCTTTCTCTATTGGATTTGCCACTGGCTTTGTAACTAAAAGTGGTAGCTATGCTCTTACAAAGAATTAAACAGGGCATAGCGATCGCTTTAGTGGTAGCGAGTTCAAGTTTTGTAGGCATTGCCGCTTATATTTTGAACTCGCTACCCGATCAAATAGCTGAATCAAAATCTGCACTAGAAAAGAATCGATTACTGCAAGAAATCCGAGATGAGTACAACAAGACATCACAACCTTAGTTTGGTATACGCGATCGGGATTCCTACGGTAATCGCGATCGGTTCTTGCTTCATTTCAATATTTTGGATTGCTGGTAATTGGGCTTACTCCACTTATTTGAAGCCTAAAATTGAAGTAGTAGAAGTTCCAGAATCTCGCAAGGAATTAGAGGCTAGGTATCGTGAATTACTTGATAAATCTGGGTTTAAAAGCGATGTTAATCTTAAATCCTTATCAGACAAAGAATTAAAAGCTGCTAACTACAAATTAGAAATGGCATTGAGATCAGGAAAGCAATGAACTTAACAAAAGATTTTCATGTGTCACAAGTAGCGCTAGTCATGGAATCTAAGCGCTATTCAACATATGGAAGTATTGCTTGTAGTTTTACCGCCTTAGTACTTGCTTTATCGATTCCTTTTCAATCAAATGATTTTGCTAAAAGCGCTATTTTTTTAGGTCAGCTAACTTCAGCGATAAATTGTTTTTATTTATCAAAATTCAAATCAAGGTATGCTGATGAAAATCACGCAAGTGTAATTAATCGTGCTAATCAAGGTATATCAAATCATTTTGAAGCATCCTACGCGCCGCCTAAACGTGATGTAACAGTGATGGAAGTAGCAAAGCCTTTATCTCCACTAGTTAAGGACGATATTAAAAAAGCTCTTTCCAAGCCCCATATTATGCTTTTGGGTGAGACTGGATCTGGTAAATCCACTTTGGTTAAGTTCTTAGTTTCTCAGTCCTCCGCACCCGCAATCGTATTAGATGTTCATGCGGCTCCTGATGATTGGCAAGGCATGACAGTAATTGGCGCAGGGCGGAACTATAAAGCTGTTGGGAATGAGGTTAACCAATTAGTTGAATTAATGAATACTCGTTATGAATTGCGAGGCAATGGGAAGACAAATTTTGAACCGTTGTTAGTAATTCTTGATGAGTTTCCCGCTTGTGTGGCTAATCTTGGTAAAAAGTTTACTGAATCAATAATGTTATTGGTTCGTGAAGCCAGAAAAGTAGGAATTAAATTAATTATCCTTGCCCAAGGTTCTGAAGTAAAAACATTAGGAATTGAAGGGCAAGGAGCAATTAGAGAATGCTTTGCTATGGTTACTCTTGGCAAGTTTGCAGTTAACGCAGCTAAGTCTCTTAAAGATGAGCAAATTATTGAGTTTATTAATAATGCCAAGTATCCTGCGATGTTGGACGATCTGCCTTGTGACCTGCCAAACATTGACAACTTAAAGCTTAATTTGTTGCCAATGCCAAGCGATTATAACCCTATACAATTAAGTCAATCTGAGCCAATATTTGATAATGAAGAACTATCTCCTATCTATCAAAAAATTGTTGGCTTTTTAGATGGGCGCAACTGGGTAAGAGACAATTACATTAAGCAATCAATCTCTGAATTTAAGCAAAAAGATGCACCCATAGAAGACATTCAAAGTTATCTCAAAGACTTGCAGCGCCTTGAGTACGTAGAAACTCGCAACGCTGGCAGAAATGGATTAGAGGCAAGGAAGGTATAACTATGCCACATTCAAAACGCTTTATAAAAGCAGTAAAGAGAATTTACAATCTTATCAGAAAGATCAAAAATCCTGAATCAGTTGGCTTTGCTCCCAAAATTCCCAAATCTCAAAAGGGAAGATATATCACGCATACACTTATGCCCGACGGCACGATTGAGACTGAGAAATGGACTGGATCGCAATAAATGATCGCTCTATGCGATGCAAAAGATGTGGTAGAGCCTATCTACCTAGTCAGCCAGTCTGCGATCGCGTCCATTCTGTTGTCACCAAAATCTTTCTTGAAGATCACAAAGACTGTCAACAATTATTAATAGAAGTTGAGCAAAATGAATATACCGTTTGAAACTAAACAAGAACTTTTAGATCTGCTACTTCAGATTCCTAATCCCGAATCAGTAGCGATCGCCCCTGATCTATCTAATCCAAAATACCGTTATTTTTTTAGAGAAGATGGTACTGTCAAAGCAAAAGAAAGGGCTTTTTTAAGCAATGGAAAACTTAGCAATTAACTTTTTGTTTCTACCAATCGCTGCAATAGCGATCGCGATCATCTTCAAGTGGTTCCGAGACTTACAGCGATTGATGAGGGCAGAATATGATCAGGCTATCGAGTACACGCATGAGCAATATCTAATAGATTGTCGCGATATGCTCAACAGAATTTATTATCAATCTGAAATGGAGGACAGATATCGTGAGTAACAAGGTATCAAAGCTCTCTGACTACGTCCAGCCAACTATCGACGGTACACCAATAGGCGATCGCGATCTCCTCCAAAAGATATTACATCCAGCCTATGCAATGGTGTCTCAAGCTGCTTCAAATTGGAATAATTCTAGTGAGGCAATTAGTTATCTTGAGCAGTCAATCCCGATCATTAAAGAAGCGATTGTTTTTCTGGCAATGGCTTCTAGTCAATGCCCTAATGAATTCTCTCATCCTCGGATACTAACTCTTGGACAAGCGCTTAAGGCGATCGATGCTTCGCTGGGGGCATATTGGTCTGACGACAAAACTGTGGATGATGCGCTGATCGAGGTCGGCAAAGCTAATAGATTTTTAAGTAAATCTCTTTAGTTAATTGACGCGATCGCGCCTTTATTTAGCCTTTAGATCTTTAATTAAGGTTTCTAGAGTTTTAAAATCTCTCCTTAGCTGCGCGATTGTGCCTGAGTATTGATCGATAATTCGACATTCAGAAAGATTGATCGCTTTCTGAATGTCGGCATATCCTTCTGTTTTGATTTTGTTGCTCTCGTCTAGCCTTTGATCAATTTTCGTAAGAGCGTTTGTAATCTCAACAAAGAATATTTCATTGGCTGAAGCGATTTCCTTAGGGATTGTCTCAACTGCCTCTCTTAATGCTCCTAATGCTTCAGTGTTGTGACTTGTCGCATTGATTAGATCTTGAGTCGCCTTGTTCTGAGATTCCCCTGCTTTTGCTAATGATTGAGTGGACTGAATCGCACCGCTTACCAGTTGCAATAAATCTTTTGCGATTTCCGATGAGTTGTTAACTCCTTGTTTTGCAATATCGCTAACTGTATTAGATAAGTCGATAAAGCTTTCTGCTTCTTGTTTCTCAATATTGATATTAGTAAGCTTTTCAGCAACAGCAGCATTTGTCTCAGCTTGCTTTAAGTTAAGCCTTCCGTCAATTGTTTTGGATACGATCGCACTATTGCTAACTTTTAAAAGGAAAGCTCCTAACCCTGTTGCTGCACTGCCTAAGCCAGCCCAGAATAATATCCAAGGATCGAAAGGAGCATTGCTAGGCTGCATTTGTGTTTGTTGTGGGTGTGGCGTTGCAACCTGTGCGATATAAGCTTGCGGCATGATTACAGCATCAATAATTTATAATTACGATAATACTCGATCCTATGGCAATGAAGACTCTCAACAAGACACGCAAATTCACCCTTGAATGTAAATGGGAATCGCCTGATCGCACTGATGAAGAAATCATTGGGATTCAACATATTGAGATCCCTAAACTTAGGAATGTTGATGCTGAAATTCAACAGGCGATCGCATCGGCGAATCGTATTCTGATGCTGTCTGGTGGCTATGAACGCGGTAAAATAACTACTATCGTTATATACGATGCTCCAATGAGACAGGCTTACGCGATTCTGAGTATTAATCAGAACGAAGAAACTAACCAGTTTTATTATTGTGAGTTGTCTGAAGCGATGCAAACCTTGATGTATTTTCTGTTTCAGGCTCCAAAACTAAAACTAAGTGGGTGTAAATAATGAGTGATACTGTAGAAATTCTAGAAGCTGCCTTGGCTGGTTCTGAAAAGGCTGTGCGCGATCGCGATCAAGAAATCGCATTACTCAATACTACACTTAAGGGATTTGAGGCGGATTTGAGCTTGGCGAATGACAAGGTAAAGGATCGCGATCGCACTATTCAAGATATGAAAGTTCTCCTCCAAGATGCGCGAAATATGCACGCTTTAGCTCAGGAGCAGATTCTTGAATTGTCTAAAACTAGTGAGAAAGACAACCTTGATCGCGCTAGGGCTGAGCATCTCGAACAATTGAGAGCGATCGTTCAAATGCTAGAGCCATTGGCAACTCATGAAGACAAAGGCTCTCTTTACCTATCGCATTTTGGTAAAGCTGCGATGGTGTATTTAATTCAGAGAGTTATTTATGCAAACATTGAGAAGCTTGATCCTAATCTCAAGACTACCTATGATGATCTTTAAATATATAACTTGTATGGATGTATACAAGCATCGCCACTGACTTAGAAATCGCATAGGGGGGAGTCCCCAAATACTTCTCTACCTGTATATTCTTGAGGGAGAGAAATATTTGCAGAATTGGAAGGTGATATAATCGAAGTCACACCCATTTGCATTAGCTACGCTATGCGATCGCTTATCATCTCCCCATAGATAGGCGATCGCTTTTTATTTACCAACTTGGTAAAGAATTTTGTAATTGAACTTCCATTTGAAAAATGCGATAATAATAGAATGCCCTCGCGTTGCTGGAAACAACCGAGAGCGTGAGTCCACCTAGTATCAATAGGTTAACTATGAGTATTGTAGATGAAATTTGGAAAGATGTCGCTGGTTTTGAGGGTTACTATCAGGTTAGTAACTTGGGTCGGGTGCGATCGCTTGATAGGGTTCTCACCTTGACTAGTCGTGGTACTACTTACTCGCGCACTAAGAGAGGTCGTATTTTAGCTCCTTCTTTGCGCCGTGGTTACTGTGTCATTGCCCTTAATTGTCAGGCAAAGCCCTTGCAAGTTGCTGTTCATGCCTTGGTTGCTCAAGCATTTATAGGCGATCGCCCAAAAGGTTTTCAAGTCAACCACATTGACGGCGACAAAACTAATAAATGCTTGAGCAACCTAGAGTATTGTTCTCCTAAAGGAAATACTCGTCATGCCTATGCCATTGGTCTTTGCGATTCTAAGATTGGCGATAATCATCATGCCGCTGTACTGCGCTCGGTCGACATACCAGTTATTCTTGATAGACTTCGCAGTGGTGATACTTGCCAGAAAGTCGCTGATGATTATGGGGTTGCTCGTTCTTGTATCACCGCTATTTCTAAGGGCAAATTGTGGAGACATGCTGCAGATCCCTCTACGCTTCTTGAAATGTTTCGGCTAAGGCTTGGGGCTGCCCATTATAGGGCAAAGCTAACTGAGCATGATATTCCTGCTATTCGTGAGCGATTGTCTTCTGGCGAAAGTCAGTATTCTATAGCTAAGGATTATGGTGTTAATCGTGGGGCGATCGCTAAAATCAAGTATGGTAAAACTTGGAGTCACGTTAAATAATAAAGGCGGCGCTTCGCGCCGCCTTTATTATTCGCCTCTGTCATTCGGATTGTCTTTAGCTCCGCGTGGGGCTGGTTCTCCCTTCAGGATTGTGTCGGTTGTTGGCTTTGTTCTCACCGTTTCAGGGTTGTATTTTCGAGGCGAATCAAGATATTTCATTAATGCCGCCTTCAGCATTGGCGCATCTGGCGAACCGATTGCGGCTAATTTACTGTAAGCCGTCAATAATCTGTTCCCGTCAATTGGGATTGATCCCCCTATGCCTTGCGCCGCGTCTTCCGATGCAGGCTGGCTAAGGTAAGAACCTATAACCTCCAAGTTGATAGTATCGCCACTACGTTCTAATACCATATCGACGGTAACGCCCATAGGCAAACTTCCCGCTTGGTCTAGAATTTCCAAGGCTGTACGTTTGTCGAAAATATCTTTCAGCGCTAAGTCTCCAACTTGTTTCATGAGATCTGGGTTAGGGCTAAATGGTGCTTTGCCAGAATTAGCGATCGCTGTTTCCTCTGCTATAAACTCAGCTTCCTTGGCTGCTGAATACCACTCAGGCAGTAAACTGTAATCTTTTAACAAGTTACGGTAAGTGTGCTGCGATATGTCTCCCTCTGTCCGCAACTGACGGAAAAACTGCCAAGTATTCGGATCGCCTTGCCTTTGGTTAATTTGTGGGTCTAGCAAGATGTATCCAGAGAATGGCTCGCTTAAGAACCCTGCTGTTGCCTCTAAGACGTGCTTAATGCTATTGCAGAAATTTCGACAGGCTAACTTTAGCTTAGAGTCGTGGTTTCCAAGCTTTGTAGTTGTAGTAAAAGCAGTTTCGCGATCGCTTGGCTTCCGCAAATAATCCGCCTTCAGAAACCCGATCAACGCTTCAATGTCGATGATTTTCTGCCTTGAAAATGACAATGTTGCGGGTGATGGAGCTAGCCAATTAGCATCAACTCCTGCTGGTAAGTTGAGCGTCCTCCCTGGAGAAATAACAATTGGATCTAATGTCTGACCGTTTGGGTTAAGCACTTTTAATACATCCACATTGCATAGGTGATGCTTGTAGTTGTAATCGCTACTATCGTTATATAGCAACAAGTTAAGTTCGGCGATCGCCTTAAAGTTGGGTTTCGACACACCAAATTTAATAAAGTTCCCTACATGGATCATGTAGAGGGGGATTTCTGCGATCGATATTTCTCCTTCATCAATTACTTCAAAATCTTTGATATCGCGCATATCGCTTATGGTTGCCATTTGCTCTCGCACTTCCTTGGGCAAGTTTTCAAGACGCTTATCGCCTTTGATTTCAAATAATTGATAGCCTACAAATCGCTCCCCGTTATCGCCTTCAAACAATCTAAATACTCGATATTGTTCTACTTCGATTTCGCCAAAATCGCTGTTAGGATCTGCGGCGATCGCGCATTCCTTGACAGTCGCTTGCACCAAAGTCTCGCGTCCATTAATCTTAACCGTCCTCCAGTTGGGGACATTGATCGCCTCTACTGCGATCCAATATGGGCGGCGTTCGTCTGCCGACTCGCGGTATTCTGCTAAATTCGCTGCGGGTTGTGTATTTGCATAGTCCACAAAAATAAACGTATGACCATCGCGCAAAGCTTCCTTAAACCGCTCAAACAAAAAGAGATCTCCATGCGTATGGTGACCATCAATATTCTCCCAAAGAGGCTTAAATCCTGTTGCTTCTGTCTCTTCTTGGCTATGCCATAGGGCAAAAGGCATTTGCAATTTTTCAACACCTCCATTAAATGAAAGTGTCGTAAATTCTTCCAATGTCTGACCGAACTTGTCGTCAAACGGTGTCTGAGCTAGCCTGTCTTCATAGTCGTCATCTTCTTCGCCTTCAAACCTAATTAAGTATTTTTCAGCTTCCTTGGTTATCTTGACAGTGCCATCATCGCTATACTGAATCCATGAACCTGTCGCAACCGCTTTCAATCGCTTCCAGATTGGCGCTTGGCGGCGATAGTCGTAATTTTCGTAAGATGGAAGCTTTTTGATTTTTGGATCGCTTGCGGTGAGACTAGACGATGCTGAGATACTTGATGCCATGACTAAACCTATAAAACGGGGGGCAAACGCTTCTAAGAATAATCTTACACCGCAGAGAAAGGAGATCATTCAACGGGCGGCTAGGGCTGGTTGTACTTTGAAGCAGATCGCTTGTTTGCTAGGGATATCAGAACGCACTTTAGATGATTGGGTCAAGCGTCCTGATGTGGAGCAAGTCTACCAAGCCGCGAGAATGAACGCGATTTTAAGTGTTGCGGATATGTTGTATAACTTGGCAATGGCTGGAGATTTGAACGCGGTGATCTTCTATCTGCGATGTCAGGGCGGGTGGAAGGTAGCCACTGATCAGATTGCTCAGATTGATACTGATGATCAGGTCATGATCTATTTGCCTGATAATGGGCGCGATCGCGTAGAGTAGCGATCGCTAGTTAGCTTTCTTTGTTATCCGAATCGTCCAAATACAGCATAATCGTCGCTCCAAATTGCGCGATCGCACCAACTCTTAGCAAGCGCGATCGCCTCTTCAACCGTTTTCACTGGCTTAATGAAATTAACTATATTTGGGATATAGTCTGCTGGGCGATTCATGGTGAAGTTTGTGCAGTCAAATATCTGCGTTGTAATTCCTTCCTCGGTCTGGATAGGTACGATTATTAGATCGCGATAGACTGCGATGTGTTCAGTTAGTTTCATGGATTTTGTGAAGGTCGTACATATTTAGCCTTTGGACAAGATCGCCTGTTTTGTCTAGATAAGCGCTAACAATCCCATTGTTGTTGGGCTTATAAAGGGCTTTCCCTCTTTCTCCGTAAAATGGAGATTGTATAGAGACAACTATAAAGCGATCGCCTACTTGCGGATAGTTATTCATTTAACAACTTCCTCGCTCTACAAAGTTTTACCCGTAATCGCCCACTCATCGCCACTAAACCTTTAATTGGTCTGCCTCGGCGCTTAGATGAATCGCTGAATGTCGCTTTACAACATCGGCAAATATATCGCTGCACTCCCTTATACTTGCCGTTTTTAACAAACTTCCCTGTGCAGTTGGGGGCGTTATGCTCAATCATTAATTCCTGCTGTCCAAAACTCAAGGCTTGGATCTGGTGGGTTTAGAAACCAGTTGAAAAAATCTATTACATCTTGATCGCCTATAGATTTGACGCGATCGCCCCATGTTCTCCAATCAGTGCCTTCTAATGGTGGGTAAAATCCTAGTATTAATATTCCTTGGAGGTGGGTGATTACTTGGCAATTTGGATATCTGCGATCGCTCCCTTCGACTATAAAGTATTTGCATCCGCCCCTTGAATTTATAAATTCTTTTAGGATGCCTACACACCAAGGATCGTTAGGGCTGCGATCGCTCCATCGACTACAGAAAACGTAATCGCCTATTTTTGGTTCCCTCTCGACTTTTTTTAGATCCACAGATTTAATCCCATCGCTTAACTAAAACCATTGTAACATAAATTGCTGATAATGCCTAAAAAAGCTTCTACTAGAACTCCACTAGAAAAAAGATATAGCGAGATAACTCCTAAGTCGCAATTCCCCCTAGAGACGTACAAGATGCTTCTTGCGCTAGGGATTAAAGAGGGTGAATATCCGCCTTTATGGAGAGATAAAAAGCCTAATATCCAGCAATTCATGAGGACGTTACACCCAAACTGCGAGATGTGTGGTAAAGACTCGTCGGGTTTTTCCTTGGACGTACATCATTTAAAATGGGACAAAAAGCATGATTGTAGATATGAGAATCTATTTGTCATCTGTCGCTCATGCCATACCAAGATCCACCGTCGCGGTGATGGTTGGTTCCCGTCAAAGCCTTGGGATATTTCAGCTTGGGGATCTGTTCCGCAAGGTCTAATTGATCGCCTTCATTTAGACAAAGATGGTAATGCGATCGCCCCTGCGATTGTGGATAATAGTAAAATCGCTAAGACGAAAGACAATGAACGTAAGAGTACTAAGACTGCACGATCGCGCAAAGCTCCCAAAGTATCAGCACCAAAATGATGCAGGAATGGATGTGTCATCGGTTGAAGATTATGTAATTAATGCTGGCGATCGCGCTTTGATACCCACAGGTTTGTCATTCCAATTGCCTGATTATTGTCATATTGAAGTCCGAACGCGATCAGGACATGCTTTAAAACATGGCGTAGTTGTTGCTAATTCCCCTGGGACAATTGACTCAAACTATCGTGGAGAATTGGGCGTAATTTTAATCAATCACGGTACTGAGTCATTTAAGATTAAAGCTGGCGATCGCATTGCCCAAATAGTATTTACGCCTTTCTATACAGCTACACTGGTAGAAAGCGAAGAACTAGAAGACAGCGATCGGGGTTCAGGTGGTTTCGGCAGTACAGGAGTAAGTTAATGAATTGGATTGGTCGCATCGCCTATGATGCGGATTTTAAGCTTCTGGGTGAAGTCGTTTACTTCAATGAGTTCAGCATGAGAATGCGTGTTATCTGGGAAGATGGCAGAATTAGTAGAGGTCTGCATTTGAAGCAGTTTCACACTATGGATTCGGGCTATTCGTTTATTTAATTATTTGTACCTATGCCGAATTATTCAATACCTGAACCATCGCCTATTGCAACTGATGAGCCATCAATTCACGATTTATTGATTGAGCATTTGTCAAAGCGTAAATTAGTGAGTCCTTTGATTCCCCATATACGCGATCGCAAAGACTTTGGGCTTCAGAAATACGGGACAATTTTACAAGCCTCCAACGGGCGCGATCATCGCAATGATATTTTCCAAGAATTGCTAGATGCGTTAATCTATACTCAGCAAGGTATAGAGCGCGGCGATTCTCAATTGATAGTATTGCGATCGCAGTTAGAAAACCTTGCTTCTAATTTACTGAAGTTGCAAGAATCAGATCCAATTTTTTAACAGGTGAATCATGAGTCTGTACGATAATATCAACGCTAAGAAAAAACGCATTAAAGAAGGCTCTGGCGAAAAGATGCGTAAGAAGGGTGATGAAGGTGCGCCCACTGATCAGGATTTTAAAAACGCTGCTAAGACTGCGAAGAAGAAAAAATGAAGACTCTTGCTCAACTCAAAAAAACTAGCTTTGAAGTCCCTGCCTCGGTGCGTAAAGTTGCGGACAAAGGATTGAAACTGCGTGAAGAGTTTGGGCGTGGTGGCTTATCGATTCAGGAAGCTTCTAAGCAAGGCATTGGATCGGGTGTGGCTAGGGCTTCTAGCTTGATTAAAGGCAAAGTAAGTCTTGAGACCGTGAAGCGTATGAAGTCTTACTTTGCGCGTCATGCCGTTGATGCTAAGGCGAAAGGCGATGAGTCTAGAGGTTTTTGGGGGAAAGATAGCAATCCGTCTGCGGGTTATATCGCTTGGTTGCTTTGGGGTGGCGATGCTGGCGAAAAGTGGGTAAATTCTATTTTGAAAAATGTAGATGGCTAAGATAGCTATTAAACCTCAGCCTAAGCAAGAATTAGCATTGAGTTCTCCTGCCGATATCGTGTTGCTTGGAGGGTCAAAAGGGGGTGGAAAGTCCTTCTGTATAAGAATCGCGCCACTTCGCCATATTAATAAACTTGGATATCACGCGGTAATATTTAGGCGATCGCTACCAAAGATTAGGGCATCGGGCGGATTGTGGGATAAGTCAATGGAGCTATACCCAAAACTTGGTGGTCATCCGAATCGCTCTGAGCGTAAATGGGAATTTCCTGCTGGGTCTACAATCAAGTTTTGGCATTTGAGCGGCTCTGATTCTTGGACAGATTGGCAAGGATCAGAAGTTAGTTTGTTTGAGTTTGATCAGTTAGAAGAGTTTACTCAAACACAGTTTTTAAAAATTCTTGGTTGTGGGCGATCGACTTGTGGTGTAAAGCCTCAAATCATGGCAACTATGAACCCCGATCCTAAGAGTTGGCTTAGGAAGTTTGTTGATTGGTGGCTAGCTCCTGACGGATATATTGACCTTGAGAAAAATGGTGTAATTCGATATTTCACAGTGGTTCAGGATGAAGATGATCAACCTCAATTTCTTTGGGTAGATAAAGATTGGCGCGATGCAAATGGACAACCGCCTAAGTCAGTTACTTTTATTGTTAGCGATGTATGGGATAATCCCGCCTTACTAGAACAGAACCCAGAATATTTATCGTCGCTGATGGCGCAAAATGCGGTTGATCGCGAAAGATATCTTGGTCAGCGTGGTCGGGGTGGTAACTGGAATATTGTTGAAAGCGCTGGCTTGATGTTTCGATCGGAATGGTTTGAGGTGATCGACAAACTTCCTGACTTCCGCCCAGATATTAAGACTTGTGTTAGAGCATGGGATTTAGCCGCTACTGAAAAGGATTATAGCGATCCGACTGCTTCCGTAAAGATGATTACTGTTGATTCTGATGACGGTCAACAGATTTTTTACGTCCTTGGGTTAACTAATGAGGTTATGTCGCCCGATCGCATTGAGAAGCGAATTTTAGAATGTGCTAATGCTGACGGGAATAGATTCGCGATTAGGTTTGAGCAAGAACGGGGCGGATCGGCGGCGATCCGTGATGCGGCGGCTAGGGTGCGGATGCTGACTGGCTACAACGCTGCTGGCATATTAGCTTGGGGTGATAAGGTTGAACGAGCTAAGGGCTTATCTGCGGCGGCTGAACAAGGCAGAGTTAAGATTCTTCGCGGATCATGGAACGATACTTTTTTGAATCAACTTCAAGGGTTCCCTGACGGGGATTATGACGACATAGTAGACGCTGCAAGTTATGCCTATAACTATTTAGCGAACTATATTCCCATCTCAACGGGTCGCTTCAGGCATTAATCGCTGTGATAAAATATCGCCATAGTAATAACCACACCAAACTATGAGCGATCGCGTTCCTCCTGTTGTCCCTCCGCGTAACTATGAGGGCAAAAAAGATCGAGATTCTAGAGAACAGCAATTAAGAAAACAAGGATGCGATCGCGCATTTATAGAAAAGTGGAATAGATGATGACTGAAACTACCCCAACATATTCTGTTGAAACTGAAGCGATCGCCGATCCTCTGCTAGAACTTAAACTAAAAGTAGCGGCGATCGATGGATGGGAAAACATTCACGAATGGAATCCAAGTCATAAGCCAAGAAAAGTTTTCCAAGGCACTAATAAAAAGCATCCCGAATTAGGGATCTTTATCCCTGACTATACGAGCGATTTGAATGCGATTGTTTCCGTTTTTGTTCGTCGCATGGGGGCTTTAGGTTGCCACTTTCAGCTAGATTTTATGCCATCTGAATATTATTCTCCGCCTTCAAAGCCTTTTTTAGCTGCTGGATTTGGACATCATGTTTATGATGAATCCCCAGCGATCGCCTTATGCAAACTTCTACTTGAACTAACTCCCGATCCAAGCGATGTCAAAATCATTGACGATGACGGTGATGTTGATGAACCTACGGTTATTGAGGCGACATTTGGATAATGGCGAATATGGAAGATACTGCTTTAACACTTAATACTGCTTTAACGCCTAATGATGTTTGCGTTCTTGTGACTGCTGAGCTTGGGCTTGACTGGTCTGTAAGGTTTAATGAAAACCCTACCATTGGGACTTTTGAAGTTTTGGCTGAACGTGCTGGGCGAGGCATTGGGCTATCTTTCCCTACTCATGAGCTATCAACTCGTCCACGCGATTCCTTTAAGTGGGAAATTAAAACTAGGCTGAAAAATATCATGGGTCGGTCTACTAATGGCTAAACAATTACCCTACGAAGCTTGGGACTTCACTGATCTGCAATCGCGATATGAACGCGCACAGCTTCTAGCGAACGATTGCACCCAAGACTTTGCGGGTAATTATTTCTTTCCAAGCGATCGCAGTCCTAAAGGGTATTGGACAACTACACGCCGTCAAAGATTAGATTATGTCTGCGATTGTCCTGACTACTCATTTATCCTTGATCAGCAAATAACTAATCTTGCTCCTAGTCGATGGGTTCGTAATGACTGGTCAACTCGACCTGATAACAGGATTTTGGTCAACAGGTGTTTGCACTGCCTTGCTGTAGCGATCGCTGAACAAGAATTAGATCCTAATTTCCCAGTAAACAGAATTTATCAAGCTAAGCGATCGCGATTCCCTAAGACTGATTGCGGTTGTGGATGTGGCGGATCTGGCGATTGTGGGTGTCCTAGCAAAGTATTGGGCATTCCTGAGCCAAGATTAATCCAAGGGTGCGAGACTGACTGCTATGTTGAACCACTAACCCCTAGAACTCAGAGAACTCCGTCAACAACCGAGGGCATTCCTGCATATCAAACATTTGAAATCCCAACGATAGAATTTGCACAGACTCGGTATCAAGCCTGTTTCGGTGAATCTGTGACAATTCAATTAAAGCGAAATACTTCGCTGGGCTTTAACAATGCGACAGTGGTGGGATTGCCGACTGATATAGAGTTCCCCTTTGAACCAGAATTTAGAACCTCGGCTAAACGAGTAACTTTAGATTTCTTCGCTCCTGGCATTTATACAATTGGTATCGGCGCGATCGCTGCGGGTAACTTCGGTGATGCATTAGAAGCACAGATCGAGATTGTTGATTGTGGCAATGACTTAGATAATATTGACTGCCCACCACAAGGCTTTGTGGATTTTAGCGATGGATACTGTGAAGGATCTTATTTTGTCGCGTTCCGACAAACAGGCGCGAAAAATCCTGATGGTAGCTGCGAGATTTTAAAAGTATTGCAATTTGAAGAGGGTTTAGACTGCCCCTTCCCTGAAGATCCCGTTATAGAATGTCAATCAACAATTCCTCGCGATTGTGAACCAACTGAGTTATCTCCTCCTACTTGCGTCTCTGGCGGTTCAGGTTTTAATGCAGTCGTCAAAGTACAGACTGGGGGCAAGAAAACAGAATATTTAAGACCAGACGGAAAAGAATGCGAAGAAGTGTGTGACTTTGCTGAAGTTCCTGTCTCATCGCCGTCATGCCCACCACCTGATCGCAAGCCTTCTGAGGCTCCTACCTGTGGATATGCTAAGCGATATTTAGGTTGGGAAAAGTTCGACCCTAGCACTGGCAGTTATCGCAATATTCAGACGGGGGCAGACAATTCTAGTAGTGTTGGGACAACGATCGCAGAAACATTTACTTGCGATGATGGAACTATCTACGGGCTTCGCGCTTATACGGCTCGGTGCGTACCTCCATCAAATCGCGTGCTAGATGATTTTGCTGCGGCTAACTATCAAGGCAATGAATTTGGTGAGGGCTGCTGCCCATTCGATGAGACAAAGCCTGATCGTCCTGTTTGCCCCGTTATTCCTCCTACCCCTCCTGATCCTCCTAAGTCTTATGGAATTATTTGGAATTGGACTCAATCTTGTAGACCTGGGGGAGCGGCTTTAAATGTTACTCAAAAAATACTTTATGCAGATTTGCTCCCTACAGATACAGTTAGCTTTACTGTTGCTACAACTACTTGTTTCTCTGACCTAGGTGTTGAAGCAAGAAATACTAGGACAGGCGAAAGATATTTTGAGTTTTTTGGTGGTTCCCTAGATGGATTCCTTTCTGTTGGTGGCGCTTCCCCTAGCTATTCTATTGTTTTAGAATCTTCTACTACAGGGTGGCTTAATTAGCTATGGTTGCCACATTGTCGGCTTGATTTATACTTTCCTCTAAACTTTATGACAACTACTGCCGCTCAAAAGAAAGCTTATGTTACTCGCTGGTTTGGATATCAATCTGATACCGACGATATCGCCTTGGTAACTGGCAAAATTACTAATGCGATCGCAGATAGTGATCTTGCATTGGTAATTGATGAATCATGCGATCGCCTATTGAAGATGGAAACGAGAATATACGATCAAGCGCTACGAGTTCCGCACGGTAACTTGTACATGATCAATTATGTCGAAATGTTCTTGGAACTGAAGCGATTGTCAAATGTTCTAGGACTGCCACTTAAGCCTAACGCCGAGCAGATCTGGCAACCTACTGCCGTTGGTGGTTGGTTAGCCCCAATGATGTCTCCTGCCGTGACTCCATTCATTAGTCTTCCTGCAATTAACTTTGAGGATTGCATTCTCAAGGTTGCGCCAATTACCAGTGATACTAAGCCTAAGAACGTAGCTAAAGGTCAAATCTGGAACACTATTACCAATCCACAAACCTTTGAGTTTGATGGGTGGTTATGGCGCGGTAGAACTCAAGGGATTAACTGCGGTAACTTTAACATTGAGATTGAAGAGGCGATCGCCCATAGTGTTGCGGGTCTACTTGCTACTAGAATCGCTGGTGATGCTTTTGCAACTGGTTCAGGTGTGAGCGCTACGCCTTTGGGATTGGTGATTGAGAATGTTCGTAGTGCGATCGCCTATGACAATGCTAGCGGCAATAATTTTAAAACATCGGGCGTTACTGGCATGGTCGCCCTTGGGGTGATCAACTCTGGCGGTACGGCTGGGCGTTGGGGTAAGCGATTGCTTGCGAATAATAATGATACTTTTGAAAAGCCTCTGGCACAGTCTCCGCCTTCGGGTGTCAACTCGCAAGCAACTGAGGTGTGGACTGATCAGACTCCTCCTGATTTTTCAACACCTGATGCGATCGACAATCGCCGCGTGAATACCATTGACCCGTTAACTGCGGTTCCAGGTTCTTATTTAATTAATGGTAATCAAGCGGTTGGGTCTGGGACTTTGGCAGTTGATACAGGCTCTGTTGCTCCCGCCTTGGGAACAATCTTTACTATTGCAGATGCAACTGCGATACCCGGCTCTTACTTGGTCAATGGACTACAGGCGATCGGGACAACTACTCTGGTAGTCGATACAGGCTCAGTTGCTCCGCAAGCTGGAACAACGATGACTATCGGTAGCGATCAGACTATCTACACGATAGGCAGTGGTGCAACTACTACAAGCTTTCCGATTACTCCTGCCTTGGTTGTGGCGGCTGCTGACAATGCAGTTATCAGCTTGCAACCTGACGCACAGGTTTATCAAATCGGTGCTGGTGCAACTACTACTAGTTGGGTAATTAATCCGCCATTGCAACGCGCGGCTGCGGATAATGCCGTGATAACAATCCGTGGCGCGACACTTGAGAGGGACTCTAATCGCACAACAATTACTGCTGCTGGGTTAACCACTAATGCTGGCGGTAAAACTACAACTTTAAACCGAAACACCCATGTACAAGGTGCGCTCGCAACTGGTGACTATACTTATGTCAGCCCAGCTACTGAGACGTTCTACGAATATTTTGAGCCACTGACAGGCTACACCAAGATTGGTGTTTGCATTAGAAGTGTTGGCGATGCTGGTCAAGGACTGAAAGTAACAGGCACTGTTGCGGGTGCGTATGCTTTAACCTTGGCGGCTAACTAAGGCATAGCAGGGGTTGACTCAAACGTTAAAGGTAATGTTTGCCCTGCTACGCTATCAATATTTTATGCATATCGCCATAGAAGTAAGTAATCACGCTCACTCATGGCGATATTTACATAGGGGGGAGTCCCCAAAACGTGGTGTAGCTATATATTCTTGAGAGAGAGAAATATTTTTAGGAAATTGTGAGGCGATATGAATAAGATTTTATGGGACTTGCGGATTTGCCTATCCAATCGCCTCGATCGCTATAAGTGGTATCGCAGTTGGCTAGGTGGTACTTGGTGCTTAGTGCGCTTTCGGATGCAGACTCACTTACTAATTTTTTGGGTGAGGCGATATCCTGATGATGATCTTGAGGCGCTACGCGATCGCAAAACAGTCTCGCCTTACATCGATATTCTTAAGGTTGAAGAATATGACTAGCGAATCGCTACTAGAACCATATTGTTAACGGTAACAAAATGGCGTAGACAGGACTCGAACCTGTGACCTTCGGATTATGAGACCGACAAGCTACCAACTGCTCTACTACGCGGTGGAGCGAATCGCCACATAACACCAGAGTTAAGAGCAAATCGCCTAATTAATTTATCATGAAAATGGAAAAGGATGGAGTCGAACCATCGTCTTAAAAAGACTGCCATCGAATGCTTTGCCTTTACCTGTTGCCAGTTATTACCCCACATTCTCACTTCCCCGAAGTGCGATCGCTGTTTGCTTTGCCTAGCTAGGTATCCCTATCAGACGACAAGAGGTAGTGACAGCGATCGCCTAAATAATTTACCACAACTAAATAATTAACTTATTATTAATTAAACGAATAATCATAATTTGATTAAGGAATCGCCTGTGAAATTAAGCAATCTTGCCTAAGATTTACAATGGAGATACCAACAGGCGATCGCGAGTGGTGGTATACGCAAGGGCGTTATGCTGATGGTAAATGCAATATTTATATTCCCAATGGTAAACCTCAATGCTTAACATCCTCGCCGCCGTCATCGTCTCCTCGGTCTTTATCGCATTTGGAATTTGGCTATGCGATCGCAAATGGCGATATACCAATGATTTAGATGCATGGTTTTTCTTGGGCTGGGTTCCAGTAGCGATCGCGATTTGGGCAGCATTATATTTAGTTGGAGCTTAGAACATGGCGCTTAGTGATGTGGAATATGCAGAGATAGCTTACTTTTTGGGTTATAACAGTTTTCAGAACGCCGAAAATATCAAGACTCGCATAATTCAAAGTCTTGCGCTGACTCCAACCTTGGCGACTTATCGCGAGAATAAAATTCGCGATTTGCTTAAGCAGCTAACTCAATACCAAAAAGATATTCGGGCTGGCGAACAGAATGCTGGTGTGTATCAACTGCCTGGACAAAGGCTTAGTCCAGAAGCGCGTACTAATCAGCTAATACAAGGTGCGCTAAATTGCGTCGCTGACTTGTCGCAAGCAACTGATGTGGGTTGTATTGCTGATGTGTTTTCGCGTGGGCGTGGAACTGGTTCGGTAAAGGTAAGCAGAGGGTAAGGTCATGGCTGAACAATTAAGTATGTTTGAGCCTGCAAAGCGTAAATCGGGTTTGCTCTACTTGCCCAATTATTTAACGATCGCCGATCAAAAAGATTTGTTAAATGATTTGCGAACTGTTGTAAGACAATCGCCGCTATTTACTCCTACGATGTCATCTGGTGCGCCATTTCGCTACAAGATGACAAACATCGGCGATCTTGGATGGAATAGCGATCGCAAAGGATATCGCTATGAATCAAGGCATCCCGTAACGGGTCAACCATATCCAGAAATTCCATCATCGCTGCGATCGATGATTGATGATTTGTCTGGCAAGTTTGGCGAAAAGATTAGACCTGATGCGGTTCTATTAAATTGGTATCCCGATGGCGCAAAACTCGGACTTCATCAAGACAGCACAGAAAAAGTAAGCAAGCCTGTAGTTAGCTTGAGTTTGGGCGATCGCGGTGTATTTTCGATTGACACAACTGGATCGCGCGATCGCTCTACTGCGATGAAAAACTTAGAACGAATTAATGTAAATAGTGGTGATGCGATCGTCTTTGGTGGCGATCTTCGCAATGCTTATCATGCAGTAGAAAGAATTGACGCTGGCACTGCTCCGCCCGAATTGGGAATGAAAAACTCTGGGCGGATTAATTTGACTGCGCGACAGGTAAATGGGTTTAGTACACTTCCCGCTTTAACTGGCTTATCCCTTGGCACTACTGGCATAATTGGCGGCGCGATCGCGGGTAGAGCGATCGCTAAAACGCTTGGCGCAAATGAAGATCAGCAAAATATTGCTGCGGGTATTGGCGGATCTTTGGGTGGGCTGACTGGTGTTACTACTGGCTATAGCGGCAAAACTGCGACTGCCCCTGTGTCTTTCCAAGATGCGGCTAGTCGTGCTTTGGGCGTTAATACCGCTAGGTCGCGTATTGAATCAGAAAAGCCTTCAACGAATGTCTATGACTCTCTGCGCGATCGCGTATCTCAATTTGCTGCTTCCCCAGCCGATACTTTTAGTTTTAGAGATTCAGGATCAGGATTAGGTTCGATTGACATTAGGAAAGATACGGTTAATGGCAATAAGGTTTTATTGCTTTGGAATATAGTTGGCGCAAATTCGGAAGGCTACGATACGGGCTTTACTCCAAAAGTTCGGTCTAATGAAGGGTTTGCTAGAAAAACTTTTCGAGCGCTGACCTCTGCTTCGGCTTTGCCGATCATCCCTGCGGGGGTAATAAATCCTCGTATCCAGAGAATTTTTGAAAAATCTGGCTATACTTCATTAATTGATGATGTCTTCGAGGATGCCAAATCGCCTAAGAAATATATCCCGAAAGGGCTTGAGTATCAGCGTCAAGACATCTCACGGGAAGGCAAGCAAGGTTTTGAATATGGGCAAAAATTTGCCTCGCCCAAATCTGGTGAAATTGCATCGCTAGTAACTGCTGATATAAAAGGCGGCGCGGTATTAGAAACTTTGGATGGCGATCGTGTCCAGCTAGCATCTGATCAGTACCAAAAATTAAACGTAAAGACTCCCGCAACGCTGACCGATCTAAAACGCGGTGACGGGTTAATCGCCAACAAGTCAGATCAGCGATATACCGTGATGGAAACTACGCCCGACGCGGTAAAACTTCGTGGTGAAGATGGTGCGATTAAGACTGCGAGAAAATCGCAAGTCCCAGAGTTCTTCCGTCCTAACCCGTTAGGCATTTCTTCAAGCTTTGGCAGTAATCCTTTCGCTAAATTAGCCAAGGGCTTCGCAATGCGTGAGGGTGCGCGAATCTTGGCTAAAGAACTTGGCGCGGATGAGCAACAACAACAAGCTGTGGCTGACGCTGTGACTGTTGTAAATGTAGCTACCGCGATCGCTGATAACTCAAGGGTAAATAATATGGCGGCTAACAAGAAAATCAACACGGGTTCTTTGTCCACTTCGGTAAAAGAACCAAAATCGCAGAAATTAACAACAGATACACTCTACAAATATCTGCAAATGATGGGCGGTGAGCCTGTCATCGTTAAGCCTGATGGCAAGCAAGCGACTAAAGGTAAGTTCGCGTTTGGTCAAGATGTTGGGCTAAATAACGAGTTTACAAAGCTTCCAGAAATTCACGTTCGCTTTGACGATCCCAAAATTTCCTCGCTTGTTGCGAAAGAATTGGCGACGGGTGAGCTAACCGTGGGTATGCAACGCAATCCCCAGACTGGTGAAATTGAAACTATAACCAAGAAATTTGAGCCTATTCCTAGCCGTGGCAATACTCAAATGCGTGGCTATCGCCTTGGCAATGATCCAACTGGTGATTATTTGGCATTCAACAAACCAGAAGAAGCTTACAAAGCGCCTAAGTCTCTGAAGGAATTGCAAGCTGATCTTCGCAAGTCGTATCAAGCATTTGACCTAAAACCTAATGCGTCCTTGCCCGAATTAGAAGCTGCTGTACAGCCAAGATTAAATGAGGTTAAAAATAATCCTGATTTACGCGATCGCCTCCAAACTGTCCTAAGTGATATGCAATCGCGTCAAGTGCTTAAGCCTGTTGCTACTCCTGAGCCTGAGCCAGTGCGATCGCAACCAAATAAAACTCGTCTTGCATTAGAGAGCGATCGCATCGGCGGTTATCAACCTAAGCATGTACCCAAAATCCTAGAAGCTTTGCAGGACGAAGATACTTATCGGGCTATCCTTGGTTCTATGAGTGCTGCCGATCAAGAGCGATTTAACTCTGGGCTACTTGCGCTAGAAGAAGGCGAAAAGTTTGGCAATCGCGATGTTCTAGCTACATTAAATCGGGCGCGTCGTGATGTTCCAAGACTTGGCGGCGATATGTATGCCAATGATGCTCGCAAAGCATTCTCTCAATTAGACGATGCCTTGGGCGTGCAATTTGGATTTAACAAAACTCTACAGTTTGGACTAAAGGAGTTTGCGAACTCCGCACAAACTAGCTATCGCGTAGATATTCCCGATCAAGCAAAAATTGAACTGGTTCGCGCAAAGATTGATGGTGTTGATGCTTTCAAGGTTGCGAATATTGTCGCCTACAATCCTGAAAATGTAGGCGATCGCTTTGCGATGAAAACTCTCAAATTCTTGCAAGAGAATTTGCCTAAGCCTGTCGTGATGGGCAATGTTATCAATGAGAAATTCGCTCGGATTTTTGAGAAGCAAGGCTATACCCGACAAGATAATAATTTCCTGCCCCCTGATTTTCCTCGCAAGGCAAAAACAGACTTGACGGGATTTGTTCCTCAAGCGATCGCACCCGAATCGCAATTAAAGCTAAATGCCGAACAAACCTTAGATACGCCTTCCGATGCTTGGAAATTTCCGCAACGTAATGAGCGATCGCTACCTAATTTTTATCCACAGATGGCAAGTGGCGAAAATCCACTAGGTACAGGTGCGACGGTTCAGAGTACTTATGAGCGGGCTAAGTCTGCATATCAGGGCTATCAAGATTTTGGTTATGCGCCAAGCGATCGCAAGTTTCCAACATTTCGAGAAATGGTCAAGCTTGCCGAAAGTGAAGGGGTCAAAGGTGATGAAGCGATTAAGGCGTATATCAAAGGTAAGCAGAATGCACCATTGATTGATGCTGGCGTGATTGATGCGCCCGAATTGCCATTAACTGCGAGACTTGGTCAAGAATACATTTCGCCTAAAACTGGCAAGCTTGGCACTGTCGAAAGTGTCGGCAAAAAAGGCGTGAAGTTAAATGTCGATGGTCAAGTTGTTCCGATTGAATATACGACGCTCGAAAAGCTTAAATACACTGGCAATAAAGGCTATGGTTTTACCGCAAATACTGCGATGGATCTTCCTGCTAGATTTGCGAAAGGCTTCGCCATACGTGAAGGATCGCGGTTACTTGCTAAGCAACTTGGCGCAAATGAAGAACAACAGAACGCGATCGCTGATGCTGCAACTGTTGCTCAAGTCTCTAGCGCTATATTCCAGAACGTGACCAGAAATAATCAATTAACTCCTAGCCAACAGGCTCAAGCTCTTGAATTTAACCAACGGTATGAATCGGGCGCGATTGCTAAACGTGAATCTTCTTTATCTGAACCAGAAGATCTAGGCTTAGGTCGCGCCATGACTCCCGAAGAGTTTGCGCGTAAATTCCCTGACAAGGCTAAAGGTTTTGGACTTGAGGTTAAACCTCAGGTTGAGGCTGTGTTCCCTAAATATGAGCCTAAGCCAATATCCAAAGAACCCAAAAAAGTTGTTTTACAAGATTTTCAAGTAGGTCAAGAAGTTGTTTCGACTGGTAGCAAAGGCTTCCAAGGGCGGATCGCTGATGTTAGCGATGGTCAGGTTACGCTTGAAAATTATCAGGGCAAACGAAAGACAGTACCTCTTGAATTGGCTTCTGCGTCTCTTGCTCCTGCTGAGTATAGACAGCCTTTGCAATTAGGAGAATATGATTACAAAGCACAAAGAACGCCCAAAGAAGCTATTCCCGATCTTCCTAAGAATGCGTTCTCAACTCCCGCCAAGGATCTTAAATTTACTCCCGCTAGTAAAGTCCCTTTTAACGAGAGATATCTCCAAAACAAGGGCTTTAAGATTACCTATAACGATCCCGCTTCTGGTGTTATGGAGGTTAAACCTCCTGACCTTGTCCCTGTAAATGGCAAATCGCTAAAACTGAATGACTATCTTTCCGCCTCTAAAGAGTGGCGAACTAATGCGCTTAACACTACTGGCGCTCTCCGCGATCTGGATTATCAAATTCCTTTAACCGATAAACAGGGCAGAACTGCGCTAGAGCAAGCAATTTTTGAAGCTAATAATTCCTTGCCTCCTGCGCCTTCTAGGTCTGATTTTATGGTCGAGCCTCCTAAACAAAAACTTAAAGAGTTTCTCTCTCGCGGATCTAAGCCTTTTGTCCCTGAGTCGATGTCTAATGTTGACAACCTAAAGCAAGCTATGAGCCAAGCTGAAGCGCTTGGTGATATTGAATCTCAAATGAATATCGCTAAGCAGCTTGAAAAAGTGCAGTCTAAGCGAGTTGTCAAAAAGGTTTCTGGCGGTGGTTTTAACAAAGCTAAACAGGCGATCGCGCAAACAGTCAAGGATGCTGTTGAAACTGCGCTTGATGTTGTTTACCAACCTTCAAAATCGCAACCTAAGCCTAGTAACTTTATCGCTGAGTCAACAGTAGAAGCTGCCGCTAAATCATCGGGGGCAACTACAGCACAAGTCAAAGCACAGATTGCTAATCAACGGGCTTCTGGCTTAGCTCCTGACTTGAATAAGGCTACTGAGGCTATATCTGTACAGCGATCTAATTTAGCTTTTGAGCAGAATATTTCTCAGCCTCGATCGCTGAAAGAACTGCAACAACCTACGCGATCGCCTCAACAGTTTACGTTTAATCCTCCAATGCCTGAGCCTGTTATGCCTACGAGGGCAAAAACACCGTCATGGGAACTTCCTGCTGCTGATTTTGTGCCTTTGAAAAACCCAAATACTATTATTGATCGCAAGATTAATCAATTAGACTCAGCGTTAAAAGCTCCTGTGGGTGGCAAGATAGGCGATCGCATTGGTGCATCGGGCTTAGGTCTATTGATGGACACTGCCCAAGCCGCTAATGTCCTAAATGAGTCAGCTAGCCGTGGTGAAAATGCTTCTACCGCATTGTCGAGGGCTGGTTTATCGGTCGGTGCTGGCTATGCTGCAACAGGTCTAGCATCATTCATCCCTAACCCATATCTGAGAACTGCTGCACAATTGGGTGGTGGTATCGCTGCCGTGGTCGGTGCTGATAAGGCGATCGATCAAGTTGTTGGACGTGATGAAGCTAAAGAGCAAAAGTTTGCCAAGGACTTATCGAAATTAGACTTGCAGACAACTAACGAGAAAGAACAATGGAAACCTTTTGCCAATGACAGCAATATCGCTGCCGCCTATGCAAATTCATTCACTGCTCAAATTCAATCGAACTTAGACTATCGCCCTGCGGCGCGATCGCTTGCCAATCTCACCAATAAAGACGCGATCGATAATGCGAGATATGCGAGTGAACGCGATGCCAGTATCAAGGCTGGCATGGATGCTAAATCTAATAAGTCGATCGCCTATGAACAACGTGGCAATGTAACTGTTGCCTATGGGCGCGATCGCGGTTACACATCCACTGAGTCTAGAGTTCTTGCCCTGCAAAACCTTGCCAATGAATCGGGCTATGAAGTGCCAAGAACTGGCAAATTTGAGAGTAAAACTCTTGACGCGCTTGAGAAGCTTGGGTATAGCCAATCGCAAATCAGCGATTATATCCAAGGCAAGACTAAGGCGATCGGCAAACCTCGGCAAACTGGCAATGCTGGCTTGGCAGTTAAACAAGCTATGGCGAATCGCAGTGGTGAGAAAGTAACTAGCCAACAGTTGTCTCAAGCTCTGGCGGCTGAGCGCAAAGCGCAAGGATTGAAGGGCGGCGAAATGCTAAATCAAAGTCAAGTGGACCAGGTGTTTAGTTCATTGGCTGGGCGATCGCTTACTCAATTAAGACAGTCTGCGAAAGTGGGTGGCAAAACTACCCAGTCTGCGCTAAGGCTGGGGGCTGGAATTAGATAGGAGTAACAAATTATGCCCGCACCTTTACTTTATGCTGCTGGAATTGGAGCATCTTCGACATTGAATTATGGATCTCAGGCTCTCAATGCTTTTTTGAAAGATCCTCAAAACGTAAGAGATAACGCATCTCGCTACTTTGGCAATGCTCCTAATACGAATTTGAATCAGGCTCCTAAGTTTTGGAATGATTCTCAATCGGCTTCTAGCCCAAAAGTCTCTCAGAAAGATCAATATCAGCAATTGTCTGACGCACGTTATCAGCGATCGCTAGGCAATCAGACTGGCTTTGATGATGAAGATGACAATACAATTGACGATAGGGCTAGGTCAAAGTTTGAATCTCAGCAGAGGGCAGAAAAAGCCTACAATCGCGATAAAAATTCCCCTAAAGGTACTGACACTATGGCAACTCCTAACAATCGCTATTCCAAGATAGCAGCAACCGCTAAATCTGCGACAACCGCTAAAACTCCTCCGCAATATAATCCTGATCGCGTTGCAGCAGACTTACAAAACTACGCAATGCAATCTCGCGATCGCCGCTATGCAACAGACAGAACGGCAGACGTAAATCTAAAACTAGGCAATCAAAAGAACCAAGTAGACTTAGCCGTGGGATTAGATCGCAATGCAGTAACTCGTGACGTTGGTAGGTATACTTCCGATAATTCGCTGAGGGCTTCTAACTATAAGTCTTACTCAGAACTACAAGCTGCCTTGAACAGAAATCAACTACAGTCTGGCGATAACAGATTTGAAACTGCAACCAAATACGGAACGCAAGAGAGAATCAACGCATTCAATCGCAACACCTTGGATCAAACTGAGATCGCGAAAGAACAAATCAAGGCTGGCACATATGGCTTGAGTAGAGCATCGCAACAAAAACTTGCCAATGACAAAGCCAATTTCTCAAATTGGAAAGCCCAAAATGATGCGAACTTTGATTATGCTTCTCGCCAAAATGCTGCGATCAAGCTAGGGCAAGATATAGGGCAAGCAAACCTCGCCTATAGCGAACAGAGATTAGATCGCGTCAATGACAGGAATTTGTCCATGGCAAAATACAGCATGGAACAGGCTCAAAAGGTAGCTGATCGCAATCAGTACTATGCTGATCAGAAGGCAGCTAGAGATCAACAGCGTGCAGACTTTGAGCTAAGAAGTCGGCAAATTCAATCGCAAATCGACCTCGCAAATCGCGACTTTTCTCTGCGATCTTCTGAATCTGCTGCGAAAGTTGCTGACATTTATGGAACTCTGAATCTAAAAAATCAGCAATTCGCCGCCACTAGAGCCGATGTTGGGTACAACAGATCTCAGCAAGGGCGTTCTAACTTAGCGTTTTAGATAGATGTGTCAAAGTCTTTACGGACTTTTATGGCATCTTCGACTTTTTCGTATTCTCCCAAAAAGATATTTTTGTGGTTTACTGTAAATCTTACGCTCCACTTTTTACGAGATTTATTCCAAGTAACTCCGCTACACCCAGATATATTATTTGGGTGTAGGTTTTTGTTTCTTTCGTTTTCGGATCTTGTTGCTGTCCTTAGGTTTGACCGTCGGTTGTCTAGTTTGTTTCGGTTGATGTGATCGGTGTCAAATCCCTCAGGTGTTTGGTTGACAACCCTGTGCATAAGTATTAGCTTCCTCGATCTTTTCCCGTTCTTTTGTGGCTGTGCTTTCGTTCGTATCGCGTATCCCACTGATGATAGATACCATGTCCATAGTGATAAATACGCAAAGTCTTCTTCGTCAACGATCGCAAACTTCCCGCTTCTTCCAAGTGGAATTAGTTTAAAGTTCTCCATTTCAATAGCTTTGTCTTATTAGTTGTGGTACTACTAATTGTATCATGTTTAGCCTAATTAGGTACATAATGTAGTATTACGATTGATAGAATATATTGAGGTTTATTATGCCTGTGGAAATTAGATTGAAGGCTGTACGCAAGTCTCGTCATTTAAGCCAATTTGAATTAGCTAAAAAATCTGGCATGTCTCCTCAAAATATTCAGAAGCTGGAGCAGGGGAGGGTGAAGGGTATTCAGTTGGATACTTTGGATATTTTGTGTTCCGTTTTGATTTGCGAAATTCAGGATTTACTGGTTCGCGTTAGTTCTTAGCTTGTATAGCCACTTTTAGACTGCTCCTCCGTTAGTTTTCTGTTAACTTGATATAGACTAATAGTTATTAGTCCTCTAACGGAAATTGTCGAATTGTTCTAGTACAAACTCATGAAATAAATTATGCAAACCGAATACAACCCAGCCGCTACAACTGATGAAACTGTAGCGATCGCGTCTCCTGCAACTGCTTCTGCTCCTGCCTCTGACTTGCTTGGCGACGGTGGGATTAAAGCTCTCAACTCTGAGAGAGAACAACGTAAGGCTTTAGAAAGGCAGACTAAGCAATTAGAGCAAATGCTTGCTGAGAGCAAGAAAGCGCTTGAGCAAACTAACTTGACTCTTAAAGAACAGTACGATTTGCAATTGCAGCAAACTCAAGAGGCGATCGTTTCTGAAGCTCAAAAGGCGATCGCTGAACGAGATGCGAAACTGCAAGAACTAAATGAAGCTCGGCAAATCGCAGAACAACGCGCCGAGATTATGGAAAATCAACGTGCGGCGGCTAGGATTACATCTGAATTTAGCGAGACTTTCGCCCCATTGCTGACTAACTCTAAGAAAGTTGATGCTTACATGGCGCAAATCGCTGATGATCTTGTTGTTGATGCTAAAGGGAATCCTGCGCTAATCGCTAGACGAGATGAAGCTGGTCGTCCTGTTGAACTTGCTCCAATCTCTGCGGCGATCGCCTACTTCCAGCAAATGTATCCAGAAGATTTTAAGCCTCCTGCTGAACAGAAAACGGGTGGTGGCTATCGCAACTTAGCCAACGCAACTGGCAGCATTCCCCGTCAAGGTCAATCGCAACCTTTGAAGCTATCCATCGCTGATATTCAGGCTAACCCAAAGGCATATCTTGAAAATCGCGATCGCATTGCTGCTGGCGACTTCACAACTAAGTAGCCATGAATGTTCATCAGCGAGAATTGTGCGCGATCGCGACAGCATTCTTTTCTCCTAGAGCCTATTCTCAGAAAAGGACGCTAGCTAAGATATTTGTAATGCGATGGGCGATCGCTAGTGGTGTTGACTTGAATGAACCTACCGATGATCCTGATGATATCCGTTGGTGTAAATCAGATCGCGAAATTGCCTAACGATACGACAATCCAAATTATTGAATTAGAAAAATGAACAAAGGTGAATTGGTTGACGCGATCGCAGAAAGAACTAATGCGATCGCTACTAAGAAAGTGATTGATGCTGTACTGTCTGCGGCGATCGATACTGTGATTGAAACTGTTGCGGAAGGCGACAAAGTAACCTTGGTAGGGTTTGGTACATTTGAATCAAGGCAACGGAAAGAACGCGAAGGTCGTAATCCTCGGACTGGCGACAAGATGATTATCCCGCCTACAACAGTCCCCGCGTTTGCTGCTGGGAAAACATTTAAACAGAAAGTCAATTAATAGGGGCGGCGCTTCGCGCCGCTATTGTTTTATGAACAAGAAAGACTGCGATCGCTTGGTGATGTGTTTCAAAGTACTCCGTAACCTAGAGCTACTTAGTCAACAAGCGCACTGGAATATTAAGGGTGATGACTTCTACCAGTTACACCTAATGTTTGAGCGTATTTATAATTTGCTGCATGACTTCGGCGATCGCTTTGCTGAGAACATGCGGACTCAATTTATACTTGTTCCGAACTCGCCTAAGTTTTTAGGCGATTGTAAGATGGAGTTTCCAGATAACCCTAATCAAACAGGCAAGAAGTATCTTGAGTTAGTCCATGCTGGCAATAGGATGTTGGCTGAATGCGCGATCGACTGTATGGATTGTTGCACCAAGGCTGGCAAGCATGGCATAGCCAATATGCTGCAAGATCTTGTTGAAGCGACGGGTACTATTTATTACTTAACAGAATCTCAGCTAGGACTAACTGAGATTCCCAAAGAAAAATGATAGGGGGGGAGCCCCCAAAACTCCCTGTGTGTATATATTCTTGAGGGGGAGAAATATTTTTAGCAAATTGTGAGGCGATATGGAGCTTAGCAAATCGGAACTTCTAGATCATTTACAGGCTTTGCTAGATCTACAATCGCAGAAAGTCCAAGAATATACCGCATTGCGCGATGAAGCTGATCAATCGCTAGGTCTTTTAATGCAAGAAATCGCTGCCAATAAAGATGCTTTCCCTGAGATATTTGAACTGGCAAAAACTTTCGCGCATAAGCAACAGGCTCAGCTTACTGCTGGCTCTGAGTTTCATGAAATTACTGAACAAGTTAAACGTGTTAGGAATGATTTATACCCAGAGTTGCCAGAATTGTGATGCGATCGCACAAAGTTCTAGTAGAAACTAAAATCTGCATTGAGGATAAAACATGAAAGTATCGCTAGAATCGCTTTATCATTTCAACTGTGATCGCTGTCGTAAGTGGTGGTCATGCGCTGATATTAAGCCTGTTGTAGGTAGTGAAGTATTTTGCCCTCACTGCGGCAAAGTCAATACTATTGAAGCGATAAAAACTCATGAGGTCAGATAGGCGATCGCCATATCGCTTACACATATCGATCATCTGTTGATCACATATCGCGCATTGATCGATATGTCTATGCCCCAATAAATAATAATTCTGCTAATATGAAATCAAATACAGCCTAATCCTGTCTGATAGTCTCGGCGGCGCGATGCCCTGACGATGATTCGACTAGAGCGATTCGATAAAGATTTAGGCAAAAAAGAACCTCTCAAGAAACTTTTTTGCACCAAAATCATGGCAAATATTATTGATGACCAGTTGCTGGTCAGGGGCTACGAGTTGGCTCTACGCGCTTTAGAGCGCAACTTAGCTTTTTTGCAGTGGACATTACGCCTTGATGGGAATATCTTCTCCCCTGAAAAATCGGTAGTTATCCCAATTCCTTCTCGCTTTGCGGATGCCGAAGATGTTGTACCTAGCTCTGCACCCGCGCAAGGTGATGCGATGCAACCTGGTTATGCGACGGTAACCATCAACAAATGGAAGCGCAAGGGCTTTACTTGGACTGATGAAGAACAAAATTCAGTCGCTAATGGTGTCCTTGGCGCACAATCGCAAGCGGCGATCAATGCCTTGGCGCGAACTGTTGTTAAAGACGTTTTGGGGACAGCTTACAAACAGGCTTATCAAGCCGTTGGTGTTCCTGGTCAAGTTCCCTTTACCAACGATCTAGGCGTGGTCGGCGATGCTCGTAAAAAGCTCAACCGTGCTGGCGCGGATATCATGGATCGCTATATGCTCCTTGACTCTGATGCTGATGGCAACGCTTCGATTCTTCCTGCATTTACAGAATTTAATAGCAGTGGACCTGATGCGATCGATACGATGCGGACTGGTAATGTTCAGGTCAAGGGCGGTTTCCGTTTTGGCTATAACGGTTACTTGGAAGAAGCGGCGCGACACACTAATGGCACTGCTGCCCCTGGAGCTTATTTAGTTAACGGCGCAAACCAAGCGATCGGCAGCACTTCCTTGATCGTCGATACTGGGACTGGCGCGCCGACCGAAGGCACGCTCTTTCAAATTGCTGGCGATCCTCAAGAGTATGTTTGTCGCGCTGGCTGTACTACTACTCTGTGGCAAATCTCCCCATCGCTTAGAGCAGTTCCTGCTGACAATGCGGTAATTACAGTTCGCGGTGCAAGTTCAGCAAGTGGGTTCGTTTACCAATCGCTAGCATTTGGTCGTGAGGCGATCGCCTTTGCATCTCGTCCTGACAATGCGGTTTTAACTCCTGGTTCAATGATGATGGAAGTCCCTAACCCTAACAGTGGGCTGGTTCTTAACCTTGAGGTTTCCCGCCAAAACAAACAGACATTGTTTGACTACTCAATCCGCTACGGATTTACTGTCTGCCGTCCTGAGTTGTTGGTACGAGTATTCGGCGCAACTGAATAATTAGGTTCCGACAATTTGTCGGAACTTCGTTTTGCAAATATTTATTTCTGGTGATCTTTATGTCTCTCGGCGCTTATCTTGAGCCTCCAATTATTAAGACTGCTGGCGGTACACAACAACTAGATATCTCTGAATCAGGATCTCTAATTGTTGCTGCTGGCGCTACTGCTTCATCTTTCCGCCTTCCTCCTCTGACTACCACTGAGCAGGATGCTAGATTTACTTTCCACAATGCGGTCGGGCAAAACATGGCGATTTTGGCTCCTGCGACGGCTGGCTATCCTGGAGCACCTACTTCTATTCTCACTTTCAACAACTTAGCGGCTGCGTCTTTGACCTATTCAACTGCTAACCAATTGATCGGCGCTTGTGCGACTGCCCGAGCGATTAACGGTAGATGGCACGTTATCAATAGCAGCCAAAATACTGCAACGATCGCCTAGATCTTTTGGCGAATTTCTAAATTTCTAAGCTTCTCTATAGGTATAAATTATGGCTGCTGGTAATGCCCCTAGTCTCTTTGATTCGGTCTTACAAAGACTGGTTCCTGCTCAACGCGATCCTTCAACTGGAGGGTTACTCGTTCGTGCGATTCAATCGTTTATCGGCGCGCCGACTGTAGCGAGAACTGCTAACTACACAATCGGCTCGACTGCTACAGATGCGTTTGGCACGATTTTCACCAATCGCGGTGCGGCTGGTGCGGTTACTTTTACTCTCCCTGCTCCAACTGCGGGCGCATACTATTTTTTTGCTGGCGTTGTCGCGCAAAACTTAGTAATTACTGCTGGTTCTGCGATCGCGGTAACAGTTAACAACGCTGCCGCTACTTCGATCACTTACTCAACAGCTAACCAACAGATTGGTAGTTTTGCCGTGGCGATTGCGGACGGATCGAGTTGGTTGCTAGTCAACATTGGCACAAATACCGCCACTGTTGCTTAGTGAGGTAATCCCAAATGGAGCTTAAGCATATCCATAGGGATGACTCGCCTGATGGCGTTTGGATCAATGCTTCGGCGTTTGATCCAAACATACATAAGCCTTGGGTCGCTCCTATTCCCGAACCTCTGCAAACAGTAGAAATCGCTGGTTTGCAAGAACCGATCGCCGCCGATCCTCCAAAGAAAACTACTAAGAAAAAGGTGGTCGCTGATGACTTGGCAAGCACTTAATAACAATGCGATCGCTCCTATTGGCGCACATACCACTAACTCAAGCTTGAGTAGTGCTGTAACCCTGCTTCAGCCACTTGGCGCTAGTCGAATTTTATTACAGGCATTTACTCAAAATGTGCGATTTCTATTCACTGAGACTACTGATACTTTTGTCCCCACTGCCTCCGTAGGATTCAGGTTATTAGCTGGCGAACGCATTGACCTTTCGGTTCCTGCTGGGACTTTGCTGAAAGTAATCGAAGAAACTGCGAGTGCGTCTATTCAATATCAATGGGTAACGTAGCATGGCTTTTGGCAACTCCTTTAATGGTGGCGTAAGTAGCGGCGGGGGCGGTGGTAGTGATATTACAGCTTCGCAGATTACTGACGCTTCCCCAAACGGTAGAAGCCTTATTACTGCTACTGACTATGCTGCTATGCGATCGCTGCTTTCTGCACAGGTTCAGCTTTCAATAGTTACAAAGTCCGTAGCTGAGAGCAGAACAAGTACTACTACAACTACATCTGATACAGAACTGCTTTTTCCTGCTGATGCTAATTCTTTATATGAGTTTGATTTTTTCTTTACTGTCACTGGGACTGTCGCTGCGGGTGGACTTAGGGCTGGGCTTGCTTTACCCACTTCTGCTGAGGCTATTGTAGCAGGGAGAACTACCGCTAATAATACGCAACATACTACTAGCAATAACGGCGTTATATCTTCTCTGATTTCTGCCGCTCAAATGCTAGCTACTCAGGACTGCTGGCTTACAGGTAGGGTCAAAACTTTGGGGACATCTGGCGACGTTGTTTTATCTTGGGCGCAGAATACAAGCAGTGCTAGCCCTGTCACGATCGCCTCTGGCGCTACCGTATCTTATCGAAAGCTTAGGTAAAAAATATGGCATTTGGCAACTCCTTTAATGGTGGCATAAGTGGATCAAGCGTTCCTGCGGATGGATCGATTACTGTTGCTAAGCTTGCAGACAATTCTGTTGCTACTGCAAAAATTATTGATGCGAATGTTACTCCTGCTAAGCTGAGTCAGCCTTTTACTTCTGGAAACGCTGTTGCTGTCAGTGGTACACAGGTAGATTTTACTGGTATTCCTAGCTGGGTAAAGCGGATCGATATTGGAGTATCAGGACTTTCAACCAATGGTACTTCGTCAATTCTTGTGCAAATTGGCGATTCTGGCGGTATTGAGACTACTGGCTATCTCGCGGCTACAATGTCGGGTTCTACGGCTGTTGCGACTGCGAACCCTACAATCGCTTTCAGTCTTCTCATCACTCCTACGATCGCGTCTATTTTGCATGGTATTCTTTCTCTTTTTTTGGTAGATAGCGCTACTAATACATGGGCTTTCAGTTGGGTCGGCGCGGGATCTGATGCTGCATATATGATTTTTGCGGCTGGCTCTAAGGCTTTGTCTGCGCCATTGGATCGCGTGAGATTGACTACAACGAGTGGTGATACTTTAGACGCAGGTTCTGTGAGGATTAATTATTATGGATAGAGTTGAGATCAATGTCCAGACTGGCGAAGTGACTACGGTTCCTTTGACTGAACAGGAGATCGCTGCGATCCAAAATGCGCCGCAAATGCTAATTGTTCGATCAATTGATGCAAGGCGCTTAAGGCTAGCTTTACATCAGTTGGACTTGCTGGATAAAGTTGAATCAGCGATCGCCACATTAGGCAAAGCGGCTCAAATTGATTGGGAATATGCGACAGAAATTAAAGAAGATTATCCTTTGGTTGTGGCTCTGGCGACTAATTTGGGGCTAGATACTGATGCGATATTTACGCTAGCAGCTTTTCTAAGTTGATTGCAGTTTTTTAATTTGCTTCTCAACCTTTCTCAATTCCTGCCCTGCTTTATGCTGGGCGATCGCTGATAAATGCGCCTCCTTGCCAAATTCACCAATGTACTGAGACTTCTTCTCGCCCCATTCTGAACGCGGTTTAGTAGATTTCCAGACTGCTTGTTTGAAGTTTTTGCCATGAACTTTACCGCAATTAATCCAAACTCCTTCAGGGCTTGTACCTTGAGCTATTAGGCGATCGCGTTGTTCTAGTAGAGATTCTAAATCTGCATCGATGTTATTTTGCGAAACATCTATGGAGATAGAGGACTCGTTTGATAACTGTAATGGCGCAGTTGAGGTCAATGGTGCGCCCAAACAATCTTCGAGCGTCGTATCTTCCTGCCCCTCCTTTGGGTTGGAACATATCGACTTTGCCCAATTCGCTGGGAATCCGAATATAAGGCACATCCCCTCTACGCTCAAAGCTTGGGTATTGGCTCTGTATCCTTTGTCTCTCAACCACTTCTCGCAGTTGGTCTGTCCAGCATTCCGCCCGTTTCCTGTTCCCGTTAGGAGGGTGGGCAATGATAAACACCCGCTCTCTAACTTGGGGCGATCCAAAGTGTCTTGCTGATAGAACTGTCCATTCTCCCATGTACCCGATTTCGGAAAGGTTTTGCAAGATTTCACCCATTCCGAGATCGAGTTTGCCGTCGAGTAACCCTGTGGGGTTTTCAATAACTGCAAACTTTGGTCGTCCTTCGTCAATGATTCTGAGGTATTCGTACCAGAGATTAGATTCAGGGTGGTGAAGTCCGTTGTGCTTTCCTGCGATGGACGTTCCAGTGCAAGGGAATCCTCCTGTATAGAGGTCAATTCCTCTACAGGGGTGATAGTCTCTGATATCGCTGTAGATTGTAGGCTCTGGGAAGTTGTCGCGATAGACTTGCTGTGCCTGTGGGTCAATGTCGATGTACGCAACCGTTTGTATTTTTTCGGTGCGACGGCAAGCTTCGCTAAAGGCTCCAATCCCGCCAAAGGCTTCGAGGTGGGTAAGCAATTTGTTTCCTCCTGTTTTTTAACCCATTTATCCCAATATCTAGATTCATAAGTTTTCTCAGAGCATTTTTCACAAATAGCAAAATTTATATCAATATCGTCTGAGACTAGACCCTCTAGAGTAGTTACAATGCCACCATCTTTAATCCATTTTTTACAGTGGTTGCAACGCTCTCTCATCATGCGATCGCTCCTTTATTCCAAAGATAAAAACTTAATGCGACAGAATCGTAAACCTTGTAATGCAAGCCTTTAGATCTGCCGTTGATCGTAAACGCTAATCCTTTTGCTACAAGGCTTTGAAATCGCTTTGATGTTTTGTGCTGGTACAATCCATCAACGTGATCGCATAGTGTTTGCAGTGCTGCGCGATCGCTTTGCGAAAGATTTGCAAATGCGAGAGAATAATCAATCATGATGCGATCGCTCCTAAATAGTTACAGATACATTGCCAAGATGCTTACAGCAAGCCTTAAACCGCTTAGGTGTAAGCTTGCCAAAATAGAATAAAGTTTGGCTTTTCATGTTGCCAGAGTCTTTGTTTTGGCGATCGTTCTTGGGATTCATAAATGGAATCCGATGGTTAAATGTGAGATAGCACACAGAATAGTTTTGAGCATCCAGAAACCAATTAGAGCTTGTGTTTGAGTTGGTTAGCAAGAAGCTGTTACCGATATGGGCATAGCTTAGAACTAACTCCACTGCTCTTTCAATATTCCCTTTTGAATAAGGGGGATTAATCCATTTATTTTGATACTGAGACCAATCCTTAGAAAAAGCATCATCAGCTTTAGTCCAGTAGGTTTCGGCTTGAATGATTTGGTTAGCTCGGAAATTAGAAAATGGGTCAAGATGGAATCCTTTAACCAAATCGCGGAAAGGTTCTACAATGTAGTGAGGCGTATAGTTTTCGTCGTTTTTCTCATCTTCATTTGTGAGAAAACAATCTAGGGTAAATAGGTTTTCTTGTATCGCGATCATTGCAAACCTCTAAACTCTTGTCTCGCAATCTTGACTATTAATTTGTTGCCCCAAATACAGCATATGTAGCTCCGTAAGCAGTTGCTTGGCTGTATCTAAATCAACGTTTTGAATTTGCTGGCAAAACATCATGTGGGTAAATTCTTTTTCGGGTGATAAGTTACTCATGATTCCATTTCTTCCATAAATTACAATTTGTTCCCAAGTATCGCCATGACAGCATAAGCGCTTGATATTCACAATTGCCACGATGCTTACAGGTTGAGCAATGCGAGGATTTAATCATTGCGGATTGTGCGCGATCGATTCTTGATGTGGTCATGATGCGATCTCCAATTTGTCCCATTGAATTAGCACGCCAGTAAACGGTAAGCCGTGGGTAGATTCAAAAAACTCCACCAATTCTTGCCAATTGTTGAAGCCATCAGCGATCGCAAACTCGTTAAGAGCTTGATCGCTAATCATTAAATCTTTCCTTCCTAAAACAATTTGTCCTAGCGGTTCTGCGCAAATCAAGCCGTGTTTTTCGATTGTCAGAGGAACTACATTGATGCAAGTAGTTTCGCCTAACTTCTCGCGCTCTGACGATCGCTGTTTCCACCACATGTAAAGCTTTTCACCTTCCTTAATAGGATTTTTGCGAATCGCTCTAATTGTTTGACGCTTCGCGCCGCTAAGAATTTTGTCTTTGAAAACCGAAAATGATATCCCTGCCATGATTAGAGTCTCCCGTGATTGAGTAGATATACAAAATGCTTGAAAGCTGCGGCGCGATCGCTGCCATAACAGCAATCAATATCAAGGTTTCCGCCAAGCCCGAAAACTAGCCACCCGTGCGGGGTGCGTCTAAAGATATAGAAGTCCCTCTATGAACTCCAAGCTCTAATCTCCAAACTGCTTCTTTCATGCTGTTAGTCCTTTGATTTTAGATAGTAAAACCTTGTAATCGCTTGTGGGTAAAGCTTTGATATTGATGTAATCAATAGAATCGCGATCGCGGCAATGCCTCAGAAAGTTCTCAATTTTGGGATTAATGAAATCGCTCTCAAACCTTGCAATTTCTGTTTCGATTTCTTTGTAGATGGCTTCGCGATCGCTGACTGCTTCATCGTACTTTTTGATAACAATTGATGAAGGGGCATCAATAGTTGACTTCTCTTGGCGCGATCGCGTCTTCACAAAATCATCAATATAAGATTGCTTTTCCCATTGATGGATATCTTCGCAAGCGTAGCGATCAAGCCTTGAATCGAATGCATTGCGGTATCTTGGATCGCTATTTGCAGACCATGCAGTACGCCTAATTCTCCCTGCCTCACACTCATCGCGATTGCAAATAAACGGGATATCGCTATCGCCTTCGACAAACTTACTTAGGAATCTACCTCCAGCTAAACCTCCATCGTGGCAAGCAAAGCATTTAAATGGGAATTGAATTTCGCGATCGCTTTGCACGGTGCGATCAATCTTGATTGCTTGTAATTTTACGCTCATGCTGATTCCCTCTGCCCTTGAAGCTTATTAATGGGAATTGCTTGCTCTAGTTGGGGCGATCGCAGTTCATCGGGGGCGGCATTAATAGCAAAAGCCTTAAATGCCAAAATAAATTCTTTCTTGAGAAAGCTAGGATTTTCTGACATCCGCACCGTACTGGAACCCCCGATCGCATGTAATGCTTTGCGCCCGACTGGGGAAAGTGAGCTTGCATTTTCGAGAATCTTTGTCCAATCAAGTAAGGCGCGATCTTCAAGTGTGCCGTGGACTGAATTGATAAGTTCGGCTGGGGAAGGGAAAAATTTGCAATTTTTATACGCCCAAATGATTGCTTGCTTAAACTCGTCTGTTGAAAGCTCAGAACTGAGAATTAAATATAGTCGGGCTTTCATTGAGTCTGAGACTGGCTTTGAAAACCAATCTGCAAGATCTCTTAGTTCGCTTGAAAAAACAGTTTTGTCGATGGGCATAGTTTTAAACTCCTTCTAAGGCGCTTAGCCAGTCTTCTTGTGAATTTCCTGCGGCGGCGGAACTTGAAACAAGCGATCGCGATAAATATTTGTTTGCAAGATCAAAAACTAAATTTTTTGCAAGGTAGTTTTTGATTGAAAGCGATCGCTTATTCCAGTAGCCGTCTTTTTGCGCTTCAAGCAGTCCGTTTTGAAAAATCTCTGCACTATCACCTTCAAATTCTTTGACAAACCTTAAAAGCTCATTTGTCGTGAAACTGTCGATTGTTTGCTGTCTTATCCAAGGGCTAGGTGCGTCACTGTTGAAAACGTCAATGAAAATTTGCAAATTTTGTGTGCGCGGTACATACACACTGTGCTGATCACTTTGATGATCACTTTGATGATCACTTTGACAGAGTGGATCATTTTGATCCGATGGTGGTTCAAAATGATCCGATGGTGGTTCAAAATGATCCGATGGTGGTTCAAAATGATCCGATGGTGGTTCATTTTGAACCAGTCGATTTAGCTCTACGCCTTTGGTTAGAATCGCTAGGGCTTCGTAATTTATGCGATACCACTTTGTCCGATTCCCACGATTTTTGTTGAACTCGGCAGAGATTAGTAAGCCATCTTTTTCAAGTTCAAGAATTTGACGTTTAAGAGTTGCAAATTTTATAAACCTTAGATCGTCGTGCCAATCGTTGTAACTGTTGAAAACCCAATAATGACCATTGAAAAAATGATTGCGATCGCGTTTGTTGGAATAGACGTAAATCCAGAAATGAATTTGCTGGATAATTACAGCTTTTGAAATGCTGTCTAGTGCTTCGGCGATCGTTGGGGAAAAACTCTTAGGCTCTTCATTGAACAAATATTTATTGCTCACTGAGATCGCCTCCCAATAATCTTAAGAAGCTTGATAACAGGCACATCTCGATAATTCTCAGTAAATCGCAGACAGTTGTTTTTAATCTCAACTTCTTCAAGATGTGCGACTTTGTTTCTTGTCAGTGGGGTTAATATTCCCGTTTGGTCTAAAACGTATTTAGCCATTGCGATCGCTCCCTGATTCCGTAGCATTTAGGTTGATCGGGGCTGACTCACATTCGCGATCGCATTGATGCTTAGTAGTCCAACCGCAATCACAAAGTTTTGAAGCAGGAATCGCTTTCTGAGATAAGTTAGGCTCTCTACCGATAGAAACTACTTCAGGAAAATGGAACGCTGAGAAGTTGAACTGATTCGCAAATGATTCAAGAGAGAATTGGAATACTTGCTCAATCCCGATCGCGTTGGGGCGCTCTTCTGTGCAGATACCGCCCAAGCGTCCTGCAAGTTGCGAAACTTCTACACTTGCTCCTGTGAGCCAAACTGAAACTTCTGTAGGTTGTGTCATGCGATTAATAATAATTAATTACAAAATAGATAGCTTGCTGCAAAAAAAATTAGGAGGTTTTCTCTAAACCTTTTGAAAGCAATCTAATCATTGCTTCTCGCAAAGTCCATCCTGATTCTTTGCGCTCGTCTTCAATGCGATCGCGTAAATCTTTTGGAAGCTCAACGTAAGTAGGAATTGTTTGTGTCATTGCTTATTTAAACTCGACTATATAGAACTATATAGGAGCATATGCGTTATGTCAATACAAAAATAAAAATCTATTACGTTAATAATAGATTTTTATTTGAAGCCTTTATTTAGCAAGGTTTACATCTTCTGAGATGAGGAACTGCGCGATCGCTTCGTTAGCCAAGTCCTCCAGATTGCGATCGCAATCTAGGGCTATTTTGGCTAACTCTTTATGCAATCGTGCGTTTACATTCAGAGATTTCCGCTTGATATTGCCTTTAAGCCTAAGTATTTTCGCCATGATTAAACAATTTCATTTATGACGGAATAGATTATAACTTGAATTAATAATATCCTAAAGATTAATTGATTACATTATTTATATGTTATGTTGTAATTAATTATCCGTTGTTATTTTTTGCAATTTAGGTGTATATGGACATCTCAAAAAAAAGAAGGTTGGCTGATTTATTGCGATCGCTTATGGGCGATCAATCTCAAAGTGCATTTTCTAAAGTAATTGGGATTCATCAATCGGCTTTGTCTGGTTACTTAAACCCTAAAGATGATTCCAGAACTCCCGCAAAAGCTACCGATGATTTGATTGTTAGGTATCTGCAAAAAACTTACGATCCTAAGTGGTCGCTCCAAGAACTTCAAAACTATTTAGACTCTACTGATTCGTTTAAAACGTTCTCTGCTAAATTGACTAGGCGATCTAAGCCAGTTGATAAGATGAGCGTGGAAACATTCGTGGAAAACTTAAGCGATGAAGAGATGCTTGATGCTGTTTCCTTTATTGCTGATCGCCTAAAAAAAAATTGTTATCTCACTTCCTCGTGTGCGTGATCTTAGTAGTGACGATTAATCTATGTAGCTCTGCTGCTGCCAAGCTGGTTAAAAAGAAGGGGGGGGATACCCCAAGCACTCAATACATGTATATTTCTTGAGGCAGGAAAATATTTTTAAGAATTTGTGAGGCGATCGCCTCTATTTTTTTGCCTGTTATATTTTTGCTGTAATAGATTATAATTTCACTTAATAATCTACTTGCCTCATGTCTGAGCCATCGCTACAAGATCTATTCGCCGCAATTAAATCGCTTGAGCAAAAGTTGGAAGACGCTCAAGGTAATAATTTGTGTGTGAAGCAGATCGCCAAGCGCTTAGGACGTGGTGTAAGTACGATCAATAAATGGCGATCGCAGTGTCCAACAAATACTCTGGGAATCCCGTTTACCGAAAATTTCCACTGGACTAATCAGGACGGAATTATTTACTTTAGCGATCGCTGTAATGCTTGGCTACGGAATGAACCAAGTCAGTATGAAGAATTTCTCGAATTTCGGCAGAAAGTTTTTAAAATTTCTAAGAGTAAGAAAATTGCATCTTAAGGGAATTGGGCGGCGCATCGCGCCGCCCAATTCCCCTGGACAATTTCCCCAAAGTTCCTCAAAACAAATCAGGCATTTTTGGCGACGATTCGATAAATCCTGCATATTCGTTGTATAGAGTCGCCACATCGTGCCCTGTGACTGCTGCGATCGCCATAGGATTCGCGCCTTTACTGAGGGCATGGGATATTGCAGTCGAGCGACACATATATGGGCGGCGATAATCAATCCCTTGGGCTTCTAATACAGGTATCCAATATCGCTTTCTAAAATTCCCTGCATCTATCTGATGCCCTGCGGTACTAGTAAAAACAAAGTCGTCACTTTTTGTGACAGCTTTAATTGCAGCGATCGCCATGTCAGGCAATTTAAAAGATCGAGTTTTCCCCCGCTTGTAATCGAGTATCTGAATACGGGTTAAATCTGGTGATAGCTGGTCCCACTTTAAAAACCTAGCCTCTTGGACGCGAACACCTGTACTTAGGCAAAATTGCATATAAGGTAAATAGTGCGGGTGCATCTTGGCAAAGCCATCAAGAATTAATTGCACCTCTTCGCTAGTAAATGGCTGTGGTTTTAATTTGGGCGGTATTTTGAGCCTGTGGCTAGCCTGTTCGTAAGGATTTTTTGCCCCATGAAATTTATAACACTGGTCCAACCACTCTAATTTTCGCTTGACTGTTTCAGGTGCATTACCATCGCTAAGTATTTCAAGAATATTTTCAGGCTTAGGATTACGTTTTAAGTCCTCAACTAGGGACTCATATTTTTTTGCGGTGACTGGTGAAACCTGCGATCGCTTAAACTCCAAAAATTCAAGATACAAATCAAGCGCCGATCTATTTTCAGGTTTTGGCTTTGCTTTCTGTGGCTTATATTTTGCAAGAGTTGTATCGAAATTATTAGACAGGATATCCAAGGCGATCGCGTTAGCCTTCCCCTCTGCAACTGTGCGTGATATCGGTTCATCAGGTAAGCCAGTGTACAAATTATATTGAGTCCCCAAATATCGCCATCGCAAGCGCAAGAACCCATTCTTAACGGCGATCGCGACTTTTCCCTTGTTTGATTTTTGGGGACTCATTGGGGACTCAAAACATAGTAATCTATGGCATTTTATAGCACTTTAGAGCAAATATAATGAGGTTTAAAACCAAATAAGCGGCTAGCAAAATCGCTAAACCGCTTACTCTGCATATGTTTTCTAGCTAAGCCCTCAACGGGATTTGAACCCGTGACCTTTCCCTTACCAAGGGAATAGAAAGCAACTTACAATCTTTTGCCTGTATGGGTTTCAGCGATTTGTAAAAAGTGGGGACTCAGTGGGGACTCAAATGAGATTTTTAGGCGATCGTAAAGCTAAAAATTTAGGTTGTGGTTTTCAATCAACCAAACAACCGCCGCATTGATATTTGGTTGATCTTTATACTTGCCTTGCATTACTACAAGGTTGTTTTGAATAGCGATCGCTTCAAGAATATCAATATTCTTTTGAGCGAGCAGAAACTCTTTTCTAATGCGATCGCTACTTCGTGGTCTACCTACAGGGCGGCGTTCCTGTAGATTTAGGCTAAAGGGATAACGTCACCAACTGATACCCCTGACTTATGGGATTCAACTACGATCACACCTAATCTAGGGTCGTTTGTTGCTACCCATTGAGTTGCGTGAAAGTGATGCACAAGGGTCGCGAATACCCAGATGGGGGCGCGTCCGTTTAAGACTACGCCTTTGTTCCCCTTTACGGTAGGGATAGCCAATGTTTTGAGGTCGGCGGGTTCGCAAGTGCCGCCTTCAATATTTATATCCACTAGGGTGTAAGCATCGGATTCTGTTGCGGTGATGTCGATTGGATTAGTCATTTTATATTTATTGCGACGGGCTAGTGTACCGCCACGCTCTGCTAGGGGCAGAGACGACTTCTTTTGTTTTAAGCCTGTGAAGTCAAGGCTTTAATTTTATCCCAAATAGTAATCCTTTCATGAGGTAGCTTGTCCTTGAAAACTGCGCGTTCAAGCGCGTACCATAATGGATTGTTTTCCTCCACCAATGGCATTGGAATGCATGCGTATTCAGCTTCGTATCTCAAAACCAACAAATCATAATACGAATTGTGATGATCGATGTAATACCCTTTACCATATACAAAGGGGTATTCAAATCCTTCGCGTTCGGACTCTGTTTCTACTTCAGTAACAAGTAGAGGCTTTTTAGCCTCATAGTTCATTGAAAGCAAAACCCGAAACGCCCAGTTCGCAGCTGGATAAACTCCTAAATTTTTGGAAACTTCGATCAAACGAAACAGTGAAATAATTAATAATGATTCCATTTCTTTTTCTCAGCCCCTCTTTAACTGAGTACCGCTATCAGGTTGCGGCGTTTGCGGGTGTGTTGTTTCCTGATGTAAATAATATTAATACGGATTAATATTATTTGTCAAGCGTTATTTTATGATTTGTGCTTAGGGCGTGAGACAATCTGCGCTCTATATTGTGGGGTGACGTGTGAGGCGATCGCTTATGCTTTTGCCGAAAAAATGGTAAAATAGATATGTAAATACAATCTCCTGTGGTAATTAGTTGGGGTGATCGCCTTCGCTTTGCGCTGTAGGCTTCGGCGCGATCGCCTAATTAATCATCACCAAACTGCTTTTTAAGCAATTGGTACAGCCGTTTAACTTCGCGGGTTTCCATGAGTTGAGAGATCTCATATTCGGAAGTTCCTGCAACTAATGCGAGTTGACCTCTTGCGATTTTTTGAAGCAATCCGCTTATATTTGGTTCGCTTCCCCAAACACAATTATGCTCTACTGCGATTTTTGATAGCGCCTCGCGATCGCTGGGGGAGCAGCTTAGGGTAATTGATTCGTTTTTTCTGGTCATGGTGTGGCGCGAAGCGATCGCGCCATTTACGCTATAGCTCTTCGAGTTGTGCGATTAATTCGGCGGCTTTTGAAAGTAAAGAGTTGGGGATTACAATTTCTGTCGGGCGTTGCTCGTATTCTGATCCGCCTCTAAGAAAATATTCGAGTTTTCCTGTTTTTTGCAAGGCTTCTGTGGGTTCGTCAAGCTCTGCGGGGTATGGTTTACCATCCCAGAGTTTGGCGGGGATAGAGTAGTAACACATTGCATCAATCAGATTAGCTAATTGATAGGCGATCAATTCTTTTTGAGACATTTTTCTATCCAGCGATCGCTACTTCAAACTGCTTTTCTAGCTCTTCAATCGCTTCTAGGGCTGGGTAGGCTTCGTAATTGTCGCCGCAATTACTTGAGGAAACCGTACCGCGCAAATAAACAGAATAAATATCGTTTGGCATTCCGCTATAGCTTGATAGAGTTGGAGGCATCCATGTGACTTGCAGCGCTTCGTTCATGTTTTTTGTGAAAGTAACCTCAACCTTGTTCGCGCTCCATTTTGGGGATAGGCGATCGCGTTCATCAACAAGCGTAATAGATTTGATAAACCCATTTGCACGGCTGAAAATCACTAAGGCATTGTACTCAAAATGGCTTGATGCTGCGGGGTTGGGGACTTCAAACATTTTTAAACTATGTGCGCCTTGCAGTTTTTCTTCCCATGATGACGCTCCAAATTTAATCAGGGTTTCAGAAACCATCATTTCGATTGAGTTGTCGATCGCTTCGCATTTTTGAATAGGCATAATTTTGATTTATCGCTCATCCTGCAAGAGCTTTGTCTTGATTTGGTTTAGCAGGAATCCCTGATAGGGGTTATTTAACATCTATAAAATTTCTTCAGGGAAAAAGATAATTTCTTCATCCATACGACTATCATCATCAGGATCAACTACTGACTTTTTAGATGAGTAAGTCCGTAACCCTTTAATATTTTTGTATTCAACAACATCGCCATAGAACTCGGCTACTTGGCGATCTGTGGAACCATACAAAACCTGATGCTCTGATAGTGGTAAATTGCCGCGCACTCCACGATAAACTACTGGCATTACTTCGCCATATTTTTCAACGGCTAACCGTAAAACCGCTAAGGATAGGCGATGTGATTCTTCTTTTGCAGATTGGATTGATTTGCCGATACATCCGTACATTTGCAAAGTACTGATCGCTTCTCTAATAGAAGCAAAATCTTCGATTTCTTCAGGTACTCCTGAAACGGTTGGGGCTGACTTTAGATCGCCATCTTGAAAATAGTAGCGAGTAAAATCATCGAAATAAAGTGGCTTTGACCAAGACATAATGTTAAAATCTCCTTGATTTGGTTTGCTGTGGGAATTGCCTCTAAACTCAATTCCCACTATTAAATATTATCACTATCCGTATAGAATTACAAGATACTTTTACAAGAAAGTGTACGGATACTTTAATTAATCGCCATACAGAATTGCTAGAAATTTCTCCGCAAACCCGTATGGGTATTTTAAAAAAAATCGTCATCTGCTGCCTTGACTGGTTCCGCCGATCGCAATTCCTCTAAATAAATTTGCAATTCCTCCGCGCTAAGCTTCGCCCTTGATTTATTCCAGCGTGCTAAACAATGCGCTTTAGCTGGCAATCCAAGCCGTTGATATTCAACATCGATTTTAGAGATTAAATCGCTGTGATCTGTCGGTTCCTTGGGTAAAAACTTCTCTTTGTATTCTTCGAGAAGATCCTGCGCTTCGTTAGCGACGATCTCGACGGCTTCAAAATATGCCCAGCGTTCAGGCTCGTGTAATTGGTGATCAAGATCGATTACTTCTTGCAGCGATTTGCAAGCTTGCAGCATTCCCTTAAACTTTTTGAGCTTACCTCTGGCGATATCTTCAACAGTGTATTTGGGTTTTGTTGGTGCTGGTGGTGGGGCGATCGCTGGCTCCTTTGCCTCGCTAGGTGCTGGCGGCTGCTCCTCAAACTTATAAGGCTTCTCAACTTTGATATTAATAATTTGCTTGCCAGTGCTTGTTATCCGCTCCCATGCGGATACGTCTACTAAGAAATCTCCGCCTTTGCCTTGCTGCTCACAAAGTTCTAGTAGGAGCGATCGGGTGATTAGCAATTGCCCTTTTCTGTATGGAGCATCTGGACTATCTTTGGATTTGTTTATCCATAGCGTCGCTTCGTTTGGTCGTTGTGCGGTCATAGCTGTATTGCTCCTGTAGTCGCACAAAATCTAAGCCCATGAGCAGGGCATTTAATCGCACCATCAATGATCTCAATCCCGTTTAATTGCGTCCCTTTGTGAGGGCATACTAGCCCGCACATTTTGAGGGATTTTGTAGATTCAAGTTTTGAAAGTGGTGGAACTGTCGGATATCCTGCATTAGGATCAAGGCATTTCCTCTTTCTCCAATAAATTGTTTTGTCGAACGTATTGGTTTTATTTGTAGGATCGTCTCTAAGCTCTCTGCCTACAACGATTCCACGATGAATTTGTTTTTTAGGATTTATAAAACGATGATCGTAGTGGTAATGCCAAGTTTCAAAACCAATTTCCGTATCATTGTGGAAAGGTAGCAAAACTGGCAAATATTGCCCTTCTTTAAATCCTTGAAAACCACGCTTATCAACTAATATGCATGGGACTAAATAGAACTTGTCAACAATGATTGATTCTGCTTCTGTCACTTTTGGGATTGTCATAAATGCCTCTTTGTAGTGAGGCGGCGCATCGCGCCGCCTATGAGTGTGGATTAGTTGTTAAAAATCGATGTCATTGTCTGCACGATGCGTTTCGATTTCTTCTCTAAGCGGGGTATCGTCAATTTGTGCAGATCTCACGGGTTGAGAGATATCAACAGTGCGCTTGTTAAGCTCATCAGCCAAACTTTTCATGATTTGGGTGATTTCTCGCTCTTGCCTTGGATTTGGTTGATACTTCTCTTCAGTTTTAGAGAGCCATTCTACAAGCTTCTCAAAATCCTGAAGAGTGGCGCATTTGTTTACCCCTTTGTCAAAGATTGCCCATAGCTTTTCATCCCATCCTGTAGGCTCTTG
>JACCDR010156677.1_pt1 | contig 51919 bp, 44 predicted proteins | sample 7446431 | NCBI WGS metagenome assembly JACCDR01 (sample SAMN15323443, study PRJNA562643) | freshwater metagenome | isolation source: river surface water | place: USA:Blue River Watershed | collected 2017-08-17 | reverse complement strand
TGGCTGATCAGGCGCGCTCGAAGAAGATCTCGTGGAAGGCGTTCTGGGATTACAAGAACGGCGTCTTCCACGATGTGCGGCCGTGCCATGCCATCACCGCGCACCGCTCGCAGGGCAGCACCTACGAATCGGCGTTCGTGGATGTTGGTGACATCATGGCCAATTACAACAGAGAGGAAGCCCTGCGCTGCCTGTACGTGGCGGCGACCCGGGCGTCGAGAGTCCTCGTCCTGAGGACTCGGTGATGTGGGCGAGAAACTATCCTGACACTGAGGAGAAGAAGATGAGCAATGAGTTTGCGGAAGAGATGGCACTGGCGGCGGCGCTCGGAGGTATTCGCACGGCCACCAGTCTCTGCCACAAGGCAGCCGTGGACGGCGGCTGGTGGACGGACCACGCCACCGGCCAGCGCAAGGAGCGCAACAAGGGTGAACTGATCGCCCTGATCCACAGCGAGATCTCTGAGGCACTGGAAGGCGTCCGCAAGGACAAGATGGACGACCACCTGCCTCACCGGAAGTCGGTCGAGGTGGAACTGGCGGATGCGCTGATCCGCATCTTCGACTTCGCCGGAGCCTACGATCTGGATCTCGGCGCTGCGATGATCGAGAAGATGGACTACAACGCACGCCGCGCTGACCACAAGCCGGAGAACCGTCTGAAGGACGGTGGGAAGAAGTTCTGATGGCTGCCAAGAAATCGGCCCAGAAGAAGGGCAAGGAGTTCGAGGCGGATTGCTTGGACCACCTGAGGAGCTTCATGGGCACGAGCCGCTGCGTGACGCAGCGGCTCTACGACTCTCACTCTTCAGGCGGCTTCCTCCCTTCCCAGCCCGGCGACTGCCTCACCCTGTACGAAGGCAAGCTGTTCCTGTTCGAGTTCAAGTCTAGCGACAAGCACCTGACGCTGGCCAATACAAGGGAGCCGCTGACCAGCTTGTTCAGCGACGATCAGGTCGCCGCCATGCGCGTGTGGAAGTGGGCAGGAGCACTCCCCATCGTCTTCTTCAAGGCCAACAAGACGAAGACGGTCGAGGTGTGGAACGGCGACTACATCGCCTCCTGCTACGTGACGCCGCACAAGAGCCTGTCGCACCACGAGGACAGGATCCACTATGCCTTCGAGGCGTCCTTCCTGAAGGACCGCCTTCTCGACACGCTCAGGAACGTCCGCCATGAACATCTACTCTGACCCTCACCACGGTTTGACTCTGGGGTCGAATACAACCCCAGAGTCTCGCAAGCGTCTGCAGGACTACATCACCGAGCACACCTACGAGATCGCGTGGAACTTCAAGTTCGGCCCTGTGATTTGCGCCGGGGACTTCTTCGACAAGTACCAGAACCCGGAGGAGGTGCTGCTCGAAAGCTTGCCAACCTTTCGAGCGACTTCCCACATCCTGTCTGGCAACCACGATGTGGTGAACATCGCCGGCAGGAAGGGATCGCTCGACGTCCTCTACGCTATGGACCGCAATCGCATCATCCGCAGTCACTTCGGCGTCCCTTGTTACGAGAAGATACAGGTGAACGGCGTGCGCGACCTCTACATGGTGCCGCACCACTCCTCGCAGGAGCTTTTCGAGGAGGCGCTTGAGGCAGCGATGCTGGAAGCCTGCCGCTACGGTGGCAAGAAGTCGCTGGTGCTCCACTGCAACTACAACAGTGAGTTCATCAAGGACAAGATCGCTCTCGATCTGCCGCAGCGGCAGGCGGCGCGATTGCTGAATGTGTTCGACTTCATCTTCATCGGTCATGAGCACAACCATCGCACCGACCTGAATGACCGGGTTATCGTGGTGGGCAGCCCCCACCCTGTCAGCTTCGGGGACATGACGGACAAGTTCATCATCGAGATGGAGACCGACACGCCGAAGCTGGTGCCCGTGTGGAGCGTGAACAAGCACTACCTAGAAGTGCCGTACCCGGCGCTGCTGGGTCGAGCTACTCCGGACCACCAATTCATCCGAGTCACCGGGGAGATCCTCCCCAGCCAGCTTCACGAACTGGCGGCGAGCATCAAGAAGGTGTGGGACACCTGCAAGCCGTTCGCCATCCGCAGCGAAGTGCAGGTGATCACTGGCGACAAGGAATCCTCCCGGTACACCGGGATGAATCCAGACCGCCTGCAGCACATCATCTCGGCGGAACTGAAGAAGACCCCCGAACTCTACGACCTGTGGAAGGAGATCACCAGTGATCAAGCGGATTGAGCTTAACAACTTCAAACAGCACGGCAGCCGGGTGTTCGAGTTCACCGAAGGGTTGAACCTGATCACCGGCCCGAACTACTCCGGCAAGACCACGATCCTGTACGCCATCCTCTACGCGCTGGGAGGTGCCACGCACGTGCCCGGCACCAACATCCAGAAGATGGGAACCAACACTGGCCTGTCAGTTGTAATGGAGTTCTCGGCTGGAGAGGACGATTACAAAGTCGTTCGTCGCAAGAGCGGGGCCTACCTGTACCGGGGCGAGGAGGTGCTGGCTTCCGGCACCACGGCAGTGAACGAGCGTGTCGAGGAGATCCTTGGCATGGGCATGAAGCGGTTCCGTCAGCTGAAGTACGCCGAGCAGAAGAAGGCGCACGCCCTGCTCACCACCGGGGCGGCGGAGTTGCACCAGATCCTCGACGACCTGCATGGAGTGGGGCAGGTGAACGATGCGCTGGAGCGGTTGAAGGACATCATCTCGGCGGCGGCTGGCGCGCTGGAGGTGCTGAAGCACGAGGAGCCGGCTCCGCTGGAGGCAGACGTAGCGCGAGTGGAGGAGGAGATCTCCGGTCGCAAGATCCTGCTGGCCGTCGAGGAGGCGACTCAGTCTGGCCTGCAGACTGAGGTGGACGCGCTGGCCGAGACCGTGACGGGGCTGGAGGCCGGGGAGCGCGAGTTCAACCGGGTAGAGGCCCTGAGGAACCGCCTCTACGCCGCCGCCGACCCGCTGGAGGAGCGCGCTCGTGGTCTGCAGGAGAAGATCACGATGACCGACGAGCAACTGGCGGATCTGGGCGACAACATCAAGACCATGACCGACGAGCTTGCCCGGCTGATCGTGGTCAAGGGGGAGATCACCGCCGCCGTGAAGCGCCGGGATGAGCTTCAGGTGAAGCTGGAGAAGACGGAGAAGGCTCTGGCCTCCGCCAAGGCCTCCGTGAGCGCGGTGCAGGCGGAGATGGGCAACTTTCCTCTCCGGCTGCAGGAACTGACCTCCGAGGCGGAGAAGCTGGAGGCGCGGGAGCACTCGGCCAACTTCGAGAGGGAGACCGCGCTGGGCGAGATGGTGCGGCTGAGAGCCGCTGCAGACGCCGCTGAGTGCCCTACCTGCGGCAGGGCCTACGAAGGGTGCGCCCCGGTGTCGGAGGAGGAGATCGACGTCCACAGGGTGCGTGCAGCGGCCATGCAGGAGGAGATCGACAGGGTGAAAGCCGCCCGCAAAGAGGTGCAGGCTCGTCTGGTGAGGCTCCGGTCTGATAAGGCCGACCTCGACCGCTCCTACGACCGGGAGATCGAACTGGCCGGTACGGTCAGGGAACTGGCGACCGAACTGGATGGGCTGAGGGACATCACCAGCGGCACCGCCCCCAACGTCGCGGCCTACAGCGACCAGCTGAACAAGCTGAAGGACACTTTCACGGACCAGTGGCGCTACCGGAACGAGTTCGAGGAGGCTATGCAGAAGCTCGCCAGAGCGCGTCAGGCGATCAAGGACGCTCCCCCGCTACCGGTGTACCACCGGGAGGCCCTCACGCAGGCCCGGGCAGCGCTCCGTGAGGCAGAGGAGGCCTTGAACGCGGCAGTGGGCAGGGCAGGGTTCGTGAAGCACGAGATCGCCACCTTGGGCCTGTCCCTGAAGTACCTGAGGGAGCGGCTGGCGGCGGTGATCCGGGGCAATGCCGAGTACCGGGCCAAGGCCTCGCGCCACGCCAATGCCAAGGCCCTCCAGAAGTACCTCAAGGACAACCGGGACCGGTACGCCTCCGAGATCTGGGAGTTCTTCTTGGCGACGGCCTCCGAGTTCGTCAGCAACTGCACCTCCGGCTCGCTCAGCGGCATCCGCCGCAACGATGCCGGCCAGTTCACCTACCTGAAGGACGGCTACGAGATGGGCCTGAAGGACGCCAGCGGCGCGCAGGAGGCGATCATGGGGCTGGGGGTGCAGTTCGCCTTGGCTGACTCAGCCATGTGCCCTCTGGACACGCTGCTGGTCGACGAGCCGACTGCCGACATGGACCCCGAGCACAGCATGGCAACCACTGCCATGCTGGCCTCCCGGGGGCGGCAGGTGATCGCCATCTCCCACCGGGAGATGGACTCCAGCCTGTGCAGCAACATGATCACGTTAGCGGGGTGAGCGATGAAGAAGAAGTGTGGCAATTGCCGGCACCTTTCGGTGCCAGCAGATCGGGACGGGAAGGTTAGGGTCAGGAGGTCGTACACCTACGTCTGCTTGGTGGACTCTCCTGAGGTAGCTCTGCCGGCCTGCATTACGAACAGCTACGGGTTCCGCTGGCCCCCGCACAGGACGAGGATGTGCCCTGAGCAGGGGGGCGAGTGTCCTCTGCATGAGGTTAAGAAGGTACCCTAGTCACCCGTTCGGGAAGCTCGCGGTCGGCACGGTGTAAGTTGTAGTGGACCTGCCGACCCCCTTCGTGATCCTCACCTCGTCCATGTAGCCGTTCAGGTAGTGCAGCAACGTGCCGTCGTAGACCGCGCCGCCCAGCTTGAGCGGGGCCGAGGAATCTCGGATCGCTTTGGTCTGGGCGGTACCTCCAGCATTCAGCAACGTGCTGTTGACGAACAGGTACATCGTGTTCGCCACCTTGAAGACTGCAATCGAGTAAAACGTGTTGAGCGAAAAGGTGAACGACCCTGTCACCAGATCAAACGATGCGTTGTCCTCGTAGGCCTCGAATTTGAGAGAGGTGATCGAAGTGGAAGTACCTTCAGCGTATAGCCAGAACCCTCTGTCAGAAGCCGCGTCTTTACAGACCAGACCTATCCGGCGCAACCCTCCGTTCAGAGCGGGGTAGGCATTGAACCTGACACGAAGCTCTATGCTGAAGTCGCCGGAGCCGAGTTCGAAGTCGGAACTGTCTGCAACGGACAGGTAATCTCCGTTCCCGTCGAACCTTGCAGAGCAGGTTCCGAACACCGACTGCAGCCAAGAGGTGTGAGTGTTGCCGAAGGCCGTGATCGTGTGACCCTTCACATCCACGAAAGGCCCTGCGACACCGTCTTCTCCGTTCAGGTGCGAGAGGAACACCACGTTGGAGAAGTAAGGGTCAGTCGTGACGTAGTCAGGGTAGGGAAGTGTAGGCGGAGTGAAGTTGGCGGTGTATCTGGGGTTGCCGTGCGTGTAACGCACCGTCCCCATGTTGCCTACGAAGTAGTTGCCGTCGCTGTCCCCTCCGATTCGCAGAGGGAAGTAGGGATCGTAGATCACGCTGCCAATGGTGAAGGAAGCGCCTTCAACTCCGTCCAGATAGCCCTTCAAGCTGCTCCCGTTGCGACACACGGCCACGTGGTAGCGGGTGTCTGCAGCGATAGTCCCAATGGTGGCGGTACCTGTCCAAGAGCCTCCAGTCTCGCTGTACAGAAGCTCCAGAGCCGTCCCGTTCTGCCGGATCCAGATGCATCCGAAGTCTCCGACGGTGAGCCTTTTCGAGATGACCGTCCGGATACCGCTGACAGAGGTAGGTCGGAAGTCTACTTCGACGCAGAAGTCGTCGGTCTCCATCAGGGTGCTGAAGTCTTCCTGCACCGACAGGTAGTCCCCTGTGCCGTCGAACAGGATCGTTGACTGCCCGTCGAAGGTGACTCCGGTGTCAGCTTGCACGTTGCCGAACTTGCTGACTACCTGAGGAGCAAGCTCTCCAGAGTTGTAGAAGAAAGTCGATCCGTCAGTGGCTTCTGGGCGGATGAACACACTCACAGACGCCCACAGCGCATCGGTAGGCTGGTTAGGCACGCGCCCTGTCACCAAGGCAGAACCTGAAGGAACCAAGACAGGAAGGCGAGGAGCGGAGCCTGTGATGGCGGCGGCTCCCTTCGGCACCGCCAAGGTTGTAGTGATCGCCGCCGCCCTTACAGCTTTGGCAAGCCCGGTCTGCCCGATCTGAAGTGTGGTAAGCATTAGTCAACCGCCGCGTTGGTGGTGATGTAGAGGCGCACGCCGAGCAGGAAGGCGTCCACTGCCATGTTGTCGCTGGCGTGAACAGGATCTCGGTACAGCCTGAAGAACACGGTGTCTCCAGCAGCCGGAGTGCCGGCTACGGTGATGGCAGAGGACATCGGACCCACGTAGTGGTCGCTGGTCGTGCCGCCTGTGTCGATGCTGGTCTGCGCGGTGCCGAAGGACACGGCCAGAGGATCGTCATTGCTCACCGCCACCGCCTGCAGGTTCCAGACGACGCCGAAGTTCACCGTGGTGGCAGGGTGAGTCCACACAGGCTCGAAAGTGACGGTCCCTTCGTCCCAACTCTGCGGCATGGCAATCGAGAACTCAGCGTACTCGACTGCAGTGTTGTCGAAAGCAAGGTAAGCGACGTCAGGTTGGTCTGCAGCCCCGTTCAGGTAAGCCAGCGCGGCACAGCCATTCGTCTGCCGAGGCGTCAGGCCAGAGGCCATGACTGGAACCATGTGCCTGCCGATGGGAGAGATCGTGTTGACCGGCAGCCGCTTCGACGTCCACGCGGTAATCGTGACCGACTCTCCTGCTGCGTCAGTGACGAGCACATCGCCCTCAGGGCTGGCAATGATCATCTTGCCTGCGGTGACAGACTCGATCACACCGGAGTGAATGTTGTTGGCCACGTTGCCGGTGAACCCGACCACGTTCACAGCCATGCCAGCAGCGAACCCTGCGGTCAGAAAGCCGTTTGCCGAATCGTTGTACGAGTTGTCAGTGCTGGCTGCGCTGATGGTCGTACCTGTCTTGAAAACCGTGGTGGAAAGTTGAGAGACAGGGAGCACCTCAGAACCGACAAGAGGTCCAGCCGCCGTGAATTGAGAAGTTCTTTTGGACATGTCTACGACTCCATATCGATGTAGGTGCCGCCGTCTTCGACGACGAAGTAATCTCCAGACTCATCAAGCGTCGAAAGCGGTGAGAACACGAACGTGGCAGACTGTCTTTGCCAGCTTGTGTAGCCGTCTCTCACGCTCTCCACTTCGACCCGCATGTTGCAGGTGTAGCTTGCTGCGACCGACTGCAGCGTGCCGACGATCCCTGAGTAACTGCTCAGCAGCGTGTTCGTGTCATCGTCGTACACGTAAACGCTGTAGGTTGTGCCTGCTTCCGGACCCACATCGTTGTTCGTCTGGGTAACGGCTGGGAAGGTCAGACGGTCCCGGTGTGCCCAAGTCACATCGAACGGAGACGCATCTACCGACGCAGGATAGAAGTCGTTGTTGATCTTGAACTTGCCGGGAGCGTAGGGGCGGATCGCCCTGCTGTTCAGGATGATGCTCTTCAGCACATCGTAGGCGATGGTCGTGCTGATTTCTCCGGTGTCAGCCTTGGTCACGATAGCGCCGTCGACGTCGTCTCCAGTGGCGTACTTCACCGTGGGAATCGCTTCGATGTAGTGGACCTTCCAGAGTCTGGTCCCTGCAGGGTGCGCTCGCGGCACCGTGTCGAACATTCCTCGCCTCACTACAACTGTCGCAGCATAGTCACCGCCAGCCATGAACCTGACCCACTCGGCGGTGGCTCCTGACCCGATCATCCCGATTGTGCCCACCGGGGTGTTGGCGAGAATGTCCGACCCTTGGATTGAGATCGTCGTGTCGGATGGAGTGATGTCAGCCAGCAGAGAGGCTCCCTGCTGGAACGGAGACCCGATGTAGTTCACATCGAGAGCCTCCACTCCAACTCGGCTATGCAGAGAGAAGCTGTCCTGCGCGTAGTTGGGCTGCAGCACGACCGCAGAGACGTAGCCTCCTGTGCCAACCTGTGTGAGGCGCGTGGTATCCAGCCCTGCCCACAGCATCCAGTAGGGGACTTCGTAGAGATCCCAGATCGTCGCCGGGGCTGGGTCGAAGAAGAACGACGGGAAGGTCCAAGGCTGCTCCACTGCGTAGCTGCTGGTAGGCAGGCTGAAGACGTCCTCCATGAAGGAGACCGTGATCACGTTCGACTCGATGGTACCCATGTCGATCTGGGTCACTCGCATCACAACCGAGGCGATCTTCCTCTTTGGCCAGCTGAGGATGAACTGCTCTCCCGGCAGGGTTCTCCACATATCCCTGAAGCAGCGGAGTTCTCCGGTAGCGAGAGGAATCGAGCGGGCGCGAAGCTCCCGCATGGCGGCTCGGGAGGCAATGGCTTGGTTGCTGTAGCCGGGACGATCCAGAGAGACAGGGATGATGAAGCCCTGCGACTGGATAGCCGCCAAGTTCTGGACGGTGATCGGCGTGTCCTTGTTGGTCACAACGTCGCGGTAGACAATCGTGACCTGATTGATCAACTCGCCGTAGCCACCCCGAGCAAAACGGATGACGTCCTCGACATTCGTCTCGTCATATACCGCTAGTGGCATGACACACGCTCCTGAATCACATCACGCTCTTCGAGCATACATCACCCCATCGTAGTCAGAGTAACCGACGAAGTAGAAGGAGGTTCCCGAGTTGGCAGGCACCAACCTGAACCACTCCCAGCTGTTGGGTCCGTACATGATCTCGTTGAGGTACGTGCCGTCGTTGAACACCTGTTGGAGGCCTGTCCAAGTCACTCCGTTGTTGACGGAGGAGATGTAGTAATCGCCTTCGTAGCCGGCTCCGTTGTACTTGACGTCCAGCCTCCACGACCCGGCGATCAGCATGTGCAGCTTGTTGTCTGCAGTGACGCAGACTTGCGCCAGATTTCCGTGCTGGTAGGGAAAGTAGGTCGCTCTTGAAAAGACCTTCCTCACTGCCGACATCGTCACCCCGGAGTCGGTCGAGTGGCACATCCACTGGTTGACGATCTCTTTGCCTACCGAGAAAAACACATAGACGTTGGTGCCGGAGACAACGACCTGAGCAGCCCTGCAGACGCTGAGTGGGTAGTCAGATTCGTAGATGAAGACCGGAGCCGCCCAAGCAGATGCAGAGGTGGGCCTGAAGTAAGCACAGCAGAACTTGCCGTTGGAGATTCTGACACCCGACAAGACAACGTGCGCCCACCCATTCCCGTCGACGGCCACACTCTGCCGATACGGGACGTCCAAGTTGACCCCCTCTCCTGTCACTCCAGTGGAGGTCTGGGTCCAAGACACTCCTTCGTTTGTGGAGCGGCAGAGCATGTACTCGCCTGCTATAGGGTTGTAGTAGGCGACCATGTAGAGTCCGGTAGCGGAAGCAGCCCCAGCCACTACCCTGAACTCCGTGGCGCTGTACACGTTTCTGGCCGACCAAGTCAGACCGTCGTCGGTCGACTTCTGCACGCACACCCTGTCAGTTGTAGCCGACACATCGTCCTTGGTATTGGTGACGTAGTAGATGTCGGTTCCGTTTCTCGCCAAGAAAGGGAACGTGGAGTCAGGTTCCGCAGGAGAGTACCCGAACCCGTTGGTAGCCGTAGGCGTGTAGGCCCAGATGTCTACCGTATCCCAAGTCGCTCCGTTGTCGTCACTGTAGTGGACGTAGTGAGACATATCATTGGCCGAGCCGATGTCGTGGTAGGCGTTCTGCTCAGCCACCAACACTCTGCCTGTCGAAGTGATCAGAAGGTCGGCACCATACTGGCTGACAGTGCCCGCATTCCTTCCTGAAGCAGGGGGAAGGTCGGTGTCGTAGAGGTGCTTCCAGCCGATTATGTTCGCGTTGGCGTAGGTGTTGCTCGGAATGGGAGCGCCGCCCGTGCTGTAGAACCTTGCGTAGGAGTTGATGTAGTCGGGAGCGACATACCCGGGCAGGGCTGCGGCAAAGGAAGTGTTCCTTCCTCCCGCCATGTTGATCTGCCCTCCCCACGGATAGTCGTCTCCGACAGTCCTGAAACGCATCGTGGTTGTAAGAGCAGCCCACTCACTCCATGCCATAGCACGGTTGGTTCCTACGGAATACCAGACAGCGGTCGGAGTGTCCGGATCTTCGTCCACCCTGATGGCATTGTTGATGGTGAGGATCATCGTCCCACTGCCCCACGCCGAGGCCATAGCGATGTTTGGTTGTACCGAAATGGGGATGCCGTCAGGATCGGTATCAGCCATGTCAATCGGAATGTAGTTCACTCCGTTGAAATTGTTTCCGTAATCGTTCGAAGTCAATATGCCGATCCTCTTCTGGATGAATCGACCGAACGCGATGACAAGAGTCTTCGAGAACCGGTCGAAGCAAACCTGAGGAGAGGTGATGTCGTCTGAGGAACTCGAACCTTCGAAGATGATCGACTCGGTCCACGTATTCACGGTGAGCGGCTTGATGTAGAGGATCCTGTAGATCTTGTCGACGTCAGTTCTAACTATCGCCACAGCGTGGTAGTAGCCGCGATCATCCACGCAGCCGTGGATCATGCGGCTCGACATCTGGAACTGGTAAGGCCCCACTCCGTACTGCGTCGAGAGAGGAATGACGTTGATGTCCTTCCCAAGATAATCGGGACTGTCAGACCAGCAGATGAAAAGCCGTGCGCTGAACTGGTCGTTGGTGTCCTCAGGCCTGATGGTCGCGTAGGGGCCTCCCGGGTAAGGGGCGTACCACGACATGTAGTGGCCGTCGTGTCCCAAGAAAAACAAGTATCTGCGCTCTTCTACTCCCACTCTTGAGATGGCCGCGCTTTGCCCGCACGAATACTCAGGGCCGGCGGTGTCTCGGTCGACCTCGTTTATCCTCTTGCTGTTCAGGTAAGTGGTCGTGTTCACTGCGTTGTTGATCCAGCAGTGAGAGTAGATGAAGTTCCTCGCACCTGTCGCATCGTCGTTCGACATGTTGCCGACGAAAGCAAAGGTTGTACTGAACCCGTCACACCACGAAGCGAACGAGTGGAAGCACGCATCCAGAGCGCCGTACACATAGTACGCAGCGTCGAACCAGCCCTGAGACGCTCCTCCCACGTTGGCGACAGAGGCTTTGCCGGCCAAAGCTCGCTCGTAGGCTAGGGTCCATCCAGTAGCAAGGACGTTGGTGGAGTTGTCGCTGTACAGAACAACCGACTCATGGTCGTCTGGATTGCCCGGCGAGTAGTCCATCTCGTAGACAGCGGCCCACAGCATCTCTGCACTGATGGGGCAGCAAGCCACGTACATCTTGGGAGTTTCTGTTCTCGTCCCGCCATCAGGAAACTTGGGATCAGGCATTTCATTTCTCCAGTGTTACGGAAGCGGGATGTCGATGATTCCGCCGCCAACCTCGTCCCCTACTTCCCATTCGCCGGCCCCTGCCACACCGCCTCCGGTGTCAGCTGCCCTCAAAACGAACTTACCGTCGTTGTCGAGTCCGAAGATTCCGAAGCAGTGGTCGATCACCTGTCTCATGAAGTCCTCGATGGGGCTTTCTCTGACCCACTGCAGGGACAATCCCATCTGCACATCGAAGTAGTAATCGGCGGCGATTCTGAATGCAGCATCGTTCACTGACTCGACAGGGTAGCCCATGCCCCATGCTTTGTTGGTGATGCACTCGTAGATGATGTGAGCGACATTCATGTCGCCTGAACCTATCACGGCCTTGGACGGATACCAGACATCGTCGTCCTGCCAGCCTCTCTTGATCCTCTTCACCTTGAAGGACCAAGGAGCCACGTTCGTGTTGTTAGCGCAGATCTCTCCGCCCTTGTAGACGACGCTGACAACTCCTCTATAGGCAGGCTGCGGGCCGCTCTGCTTGGAGGCCAGATAGGAGTTAGCCACCTGAGCGGCCTCCCCCATCATGATGTCGGCGTGGCCGTCGATGCCGCCTCCCTTGTCGAGACCTCCGAAGAAGTCAGGCTTGGAGATTTTTATGGTGGCGCTGTTCTTCACATCGTTCGTGTAGAGGTCTCTCTCATCCGCCATGATCTTGATGAGAGTGTCGATAGGCCCATAGCAAAGAACCATGTGAAACCCGAGGAAGTACATCCTGCGAGCCACGTGGTCCTTGGTGTCCTTCTGACTTCTGAAGTCTCCGTGCCACACCACGTTCGGACCCGTGATAGTCACAGTGCCGAATACAACGGGGATCGAGCGGTCTTCGTCGGCTGTCGGAATCTGGAAGTCTTCGAGGACTGCAGGGTCGGTGTTGGCATCCTTCGGTCTGGTGGCAATCGAGATGATCACCATCACGATGAAGTAGGCGATTTGTACCCACATGTGATGGTCTCCTCAGGGGTCTATCGTTATCGAAAGAAGAGGGATGACAGGAGTGTCTGTCTGGAAAGAAGCCAGAGCGCCCTCCGGATTTATGTCCAGCCCTGTAGCAAATACGTTGGTCGTCTGCATGTAGGGGAACCCTCCGTAGTTCTCAATGTTTCCGTACACGCCGTTACAAGTGGCCGTTGTCCTGTCGCATCCCGGCAGGACGGTGACGGTATCTCCAACCTCGATCCCGTTGAAAGGCTGCATCAGTGTCAGGGTGGTTCCTGACTGCGCCTCGACGAACCTCCTCTCCACGTGCGTGGCCGTCGCCAGTTCGACGAAGCCACCGACATAGGAACTGGTAGTGCCGAGATCCAACACTTCCAGATCTCCGCCGTAGATTCCTACAACAGAGGTGACATGCTCGTAAAGAGTCCTGTCCACCTTGCAGGTGGTGGGCGAGTACAGGGCGTAAGGACACTGCCTGTTGAAGCGGCGGAACAGGCCGTTGCGCCCCACGCTGAGCGTGATCGGCTCGCACTGCATCTCCACCTGATCTTCTTCGTTCCACTCGCAGTTGAGCAGACGGCCAGACCAGACGAGATCCGTATTTCCCAACCCACCTTCGTTGTAGCGTTTTAGCCTGAACAGCACGGTTTCCGTCGGAGCCACTGCGTAGTAGAGATCTGCCACCTCGAAGTCGGAAGGAGCCTTGATGGTGAGCGCGTTGCGCGCCTGCTCCATTGTCACGGCGACAGAAGTGCGCTCAAGGACACGCGGCTGGTAGACGTTGCCGCTGACCGTGATCGCTATCGAACTGGAGGTGAAGCGGTAGATCTGAGAGCCAAGCTGGAACTCGTACAACTCCCACACCTGAAACGGTTCGGTCGGCATGTCAGGTCTCCGGTATGAATGCGACGGTCATCTTACCCTTGGCGAAGGTAGGATGCTCCCATTGGATCTCCACGGTGTCGGATCCGAGCCTCGCCCAGTTCAGATAGCAAATCTTGAAGACGTCGTTGACGGTGAAGCCGAAGGGGAACGGGGTGTCCACAGACACCAGCTGAGTCCAATCCTCGTTATCGGTGATACCGGTGATTCTGCGAGCGTAGTGACTGCCGTTCTTGAAGAAGATGATGATGTCTTGCTTGCCCTCTATAGGCTGCGGCGCGTAGTTGAACTTGGTTGTAAAGGCCGAAGCTCCGTTGGCCACTGTCGCCAGCAGTTCGAAGTCAGACTTCCAAGATGGACACCAGAAGCTGACAGCCCTGCCCTTGCGCCGCATGGCGAACTGCCGGAAAGAGGTGATCGCACTCCTGCCCTTCAGGAACCACTCGTAGGTGTGCATCTCCACCGGCTGCCGAGCGTAGGGATTCTCCCCCACGATGTCGGTGTCCGGTACAGAGATGGGGCCGGTGCCGAAGTCCACCGTCTTCATGTAGTGCTTCAGGTCGTAGCTCCCCTTGGATGCCCAGTTCGGCTCTGCCAGCAGTATCTCGACAGATCGGTAGGTCGCAGCGACAGTCCCGGTGCTCATCAGGATGGGGTTGGCAGCTGGGTCGAAGTCGAATCCCATCTTCGAGCGCATCAGGTTGGCAGTGGCGTACTCGCTCTTGGTCTCGAACCCTCCCTGCAGGACCGCCTCTCCAGCAGGGATAACAATCGTCCCTGCAGGCCACGTGACCGACAGGGGAAAGCTCACAGAGATGCTGGACGGGTTCAGGGCCTCAGAGTATCTCGGCTCCACCTTGCTGCCCTCTCCGTCAGTCAGGACGAGCAAGCCTCCCTGACGAAAATGTCGGTCGGTCGTGTCCAGCGAAATGGTGGAGCTACCTGAGAGGGCGTCTGCATCCAAGGCGCTCGCCAGAGGCCAGTAGGGGGTGTAGAAACGCCGCCATGCGTTGCGCCACATCAGGTTGTCGAGCAGCGCCGCCTGATTGCCCTTCAGCAGGAAGTTGAAGTCGAGCGAGAGGCGCGGCGTGTCGCGCACGATGATCCGTTGCTCGGCAGATCCTCGTGCGCGCACGACATCCGTCATCCACTCCATCCGCTCTGTCACCCCGTCCGACCAGTCAGGCTGGAAGGGCATGACGATCCCTACGAAGTTGTACAGGGTGGGCATGGCTTATCTCCTGCCCAGCGTCGAGTTGATGCGCGACTTGTTCATCCTGAAGAAGTTGATCATCTTCTCTCCACCGACCGGCGTGTTCAGGGCCGACTCCAGAACCGAGGGAGAGTCGACGGCGTTGACCATCGTCAATTCTACCTTGGGCGAGGCAGCCACGGACGCCGCCGTGAAGGACGGGGCCGGCACGGCGGAGCGCGTGTTGCGGTGGCTGCGCTCGATGTAGGGGCGCGAGTCGTAGGCCGACAGCCGGCCTGCGTTCACATCGTGGATGAAGCTCTCCCCCAGCAGATCCACCGCACGCGCCGTCAGGACGGCCTCCTTGTTGCTGACGGCGATGGGGCTGGCCTTACCCTTGCCATCCAGCATCACGCCGCGCAGGGAGTCGCTGGTGCCGCTGCCGGGGCCTTTCAGCATCCCGCCCCTGCGGTAGCCGCGCACGATCTTCCCGCCCATGTTGATGCCGCCCGTCGCGGCATTGTCTTCCTGCGAGGCCGAATAGATCGCGGCACCGCCCTGCAGGACGGCACCCCAGACGCCGCCGATGGCTCCGCCCAACTGGCTGACGAGAGCCGCCCCCTGCTGCTTGTTGCTGACCCCTGCCTGCCCTCCCCCGCTGAACAGGCCGATGAACGACTTGAACAGGCCGGCGAGGCCAGAGCCAAGCCCCTGTATGCCTTTGCCGAGGCCGGCGAACAGGTCACCGAACCCGATCTCCGCCATGACCGTCCGGAAGCCTTCCACGATGCCGCTGACGGGGCTGGCCGGGTCGGTGCCGGCCGAGGTTGTCGGCAGGCGGTCTGCCGAGTTGTCCCCTATCTGGCCGATCCCGTCGCTCGCAGGTATCTGGATGTCGGGCTTGACGAGGGCAGGGTCTAGGAACGGAGGCGTGCTCACCGTCGCGGTAGGCCCCGGTACCCCGCCATCGACGCTGTCGTCTATGGTGACGACTCCCTTGGGCGTAGCGCCTCCGAAGTCGGGAAGAGGCAGATCAACGCCTCCACCTTCTCCCGGGCAGGGGCAGGTCTGGAACATCTGCGCCGCAGTCTGCACCTGCTGCGCCGCCTGCTTCATCGTGTCGGCGGCGATGCGCTGGTCCTGCCCGGCCAGCGTCTGGTCTTGCGCTGCCTTGACTTGCTCTCCGGCCGCTGCCGCCTGCTGCGCCGCAGGGGGCAAAGTGGTGGGGATTCCGGCGGTCTTGGTTCCTTCCTCGTCCTTCTTGCCGAACTTGTTCAAGACGTACTGGGCCAGATTCCCAAGCTGCGCCTTGATAATGGCGCTGACCTGATCCTTGGCCCACTCGTGGACAAGATCCTGCAAGCTCTCCTTCAGGTTATCAGCCCCGGTCGCGGCCTCTGCCAGCCAGTCACCGAGGCTATCCAGCCCGCTGACGAAGTTGTCCTGCAAGGTCTCTCCGAGGTGCTCCATCGAGGAGTCCATCGCACGGATCTTCGATGCAAGGACTTCGAGATCAAAAGCCTCATCCAACTCTGAGCGGAAGCCTGCCGTGACTTGCGCTTCTTCGAGACGGATCTCGATAAGCTGAGTCTCCAACTCGTTCAGCCGGTTGGTAGCCTCGACCTGATCCTTCAGCAGGCGGTAGCGACTCTGATCCTTGTCGGGACCGAGTTGGTTGTTAGCTGCAGCTGCGTTGGCAAAGTCGAGACGATCCCTCGCCCCCGCAATCTCCAGCTGCTTGGCCTCTGCGTCCCTTGCCAGCTTCTGAAGACGGGCCTCGTCAGGCAGCACGCCTCCGGCCCGGGCGATCTTCGCGTCGGTCTGCAAGTTGCCGGTGCTGGCAGGGGCCTGCTGCAGGGCCTGAGCGTAAGCGTCGGTGCCTTGGGCGATGAGGGATGCGAGACGCTCCAATTCCTCGACGTTGCTGAGCAGGGCGCGCAGTTCCTCCTGACGCGCAGCCATCTCCTCCGTGAGGATCTCCTTGCCGAAGTCCTCTTCCGGCGTGAGACCCTTCACATCGGTGCCGAGGCTCTCCAGCTGCTGCAGGTAGGTGTCCAGCAACGCCTTGTTCGCGGCATCGATCTCGATGATCGCATCGAACACCGAGGACGAGCCTTCACCGAGAGCAGCCTCAGAGATCTGCGTCTCCGCCTGCTTCTTCGTCTTCTGAAGTTGATCCTCACGGCGCTTCAGTAGATTTCGGAACGCATTCTCCTTGGCCGCGATAATCTCCTGAGTCGTGGCGTCATCGATCTCAGCGATCTTCGCGTCGAGTTCGTTAAGCTGGCTCTGGTTTTCGATGACTTGCTTGAAGTGCTTCCTGCCATAGTCGTCGTCAGCCTTCACCTTCTTTTCGAGGGCTTCGGTCTCTTTGGCGAGCTTCGTCCGCTCCATGCCCAGCAAGATCTTCTGCTGCTCAGCACGCTGGCGGTAGAGATTCTCTACTCCGTCGTTGGCAAGGAGTTCGTACTCCTTGGAGAGATAGCCGCGAGTCGCTCTGGAGATCCGCTTGATGCGAGCATCAAGCGCCAGCTGAGCTTGCTTGGCTTCCTTCTGGCCGTTCAGGAACGCCTTCTCGGCCTCAGCCTCTCTCCTGTCTTTGTCACCTTCGGTTGTAGATTCCAGCCCGTCCAACCGCTCGATGATTCGACTCAAGTCCTGAGCGTAGGCAATGATGCCGTCGTCGCCCAAGGTGATCAGAGAATTGACGAGATTCCTGATGGCGGTCTGCAGACCTTCAGGCGCATTGACCAGCTTCCGAAGAGCTACTGCCGCTTCGTCATCCGCTTCTTCCAGCGCTTGCGGGAAAGCAGGCTCTTCCAAGAGTTCAGCTATCTTCTCCAGCTGGGCGGCAGCTTCTCTCCTCTTGCTCTCAAGGTTCTCCTCGACCTTCCGCTTGCCCTGCTCGATCTGGGCAGCGCCGGCAGCCGCAGTCCCTTGGAACGCAAGGCTGATTGCATCCAGACCCGGAGTGGGCGGAGCGTCTCGCTCCGGCAGCACTACAGGAGGGCCGTATGGGCGGCCTTGAGGAGCCAGAGTCGTCGCAGGAAGTCGTTCAGGATTCCTGAGCTTCTCCTCATACCGAGCGATGGCGTCGACAATCGACTGGATGTACGACCGGCTGGCTTCAGTCAGCGCGTCCTGCCCTTGAATGAGCGCGTTGAGTGCCAGAGTCAGTTTGGCAGAGTCGATCTTCCCGTCTTTACCAGCCTCAGCTTGGAACTGTTGTACAACAGCTTCGACCGCAGTGTCAGCGATCACTTCAGCGGAGACGTAGTCTGACGCATTGACTCCCGCTGCCTGCAGGGCGAACAGTCTGGCAAACTCGTTCCCCAGCAGCGCGGCGATGTTTATCAACTCGTCGGCGGTGGCCTGCGCGTGGTTGAGAACGATCTCCCCTACTCGCGGGTCGGAGGAGATCAGGTTTTTCAGCGCGTCGACCTTGACCTTGGCCCTGAGGTACTCCTCAGAGTCTTTAGCGGCATCGCTCAGCAGGACGAGGTTGGCCTGCTCAATCGACTTCCGCATGTCAGCGATGTAGTTGGTGGCCCCTTTCTCGGCCTCCGTCTTCAGCTGCAGAAGCTGAGAGATCTGGTAGTCGGCTTCCTTGAAGGTGACACCAGCAAGCTGAGCCGACAGACCTTGTATCTCGTTCTCGTAAACGCCCTTCCTAGAGCGGAACGTGAGGCCGTTCAGGGATTCAAGCAGCGTCTCCAGCTGTGCCTTGGCACCGTCCTCCAGCTGGCCGAACAAGGCTTCGAACTTAACCTTGTATTCTGCCGATACCGTCTGCAGGCGCTTTACTCCAGCGGCAGGAGAGCCATCAGGGACATCGTCGTCCACCTGATAGTTGTCGGCCTGCTGCAGGAAGGCATCCCTCTTGCGCTGGTTCTCCTCCAGAGTGAGGCGTGCGGCCTTCGCTTTCTCTCGGGCCTTGTCCAGCTTCCTGCCGGGAATCAGGTCGAGGAGGCCTGTGACCTCTGCGATCTCGTACAAGGTGACGCCGAGAGTGGCTATCAGCGAGACGATCCTCACCCACGGAATAGCCTTGAATCCGGCAGCGAACAGGCTGAGAGCGGGACCGAAGAGCTTGATGCCCTTCACCGCCGCCTTCATGTTGGAGGCGGCTTCAGCTATCCCGGCAAGGCCTTTCAGCTGTCGGACGAAAGCGAAGATGAGGACAGCAATGCCGGCTGCCTCCAGCAGAGGGCCTACGATAGGTGTCTCGCCTTTCGCTGCGGCATTCTGCTTCGAGATGTTGGCCCCGACCCCGGCGATTCCTCCGGCGATTCCTCCTACCGCCGCTCCGCCTATGCCACCTATGGCACCGATACGAGAGCCGGCTACAGCGCCAGCCAGAGCGCCGCCGGCCCCCTCTAGAGCAGCGCCGCGTATCCCACTTTCCCCGGCGAGCTTGAAGGTAGCATCCAGCTGATTCAGTTCGTTGACCGCAGCAGCTGCCTTGTCAGCCAGCGTCTCCAAAGAGTCGATAGGCCCTTCGGTCAGATTGGCCGTGAACACCGACATCGTGGTGAACAGGTGCGACATGCTGTTGCTCAGCGAGCGCATCTGGATGTCGGCGGCTTCCGCCGCCGCGTCACCGAAGGTGATCTTGGACGAGGCAGTTTCAAGCTCTTGGAAGTTGGATACCAGTGCCTGAATCGCGTTCACGGCGCGGATATCGAACACCCGCTGCAGAGACTTCTGCGATTCCGCGCCGAAGCCAAGGCGCTTCAGTTCCCCGATGGCTTCCACCAGCGGGTTGTCGCCCTGAGAGAAGCTGAAGAACCGCGAGCGGATCTCAGAGGGGGTCAGCTTCTCCCCGATATCCTTGTATCGCTTCTCGAACGCCTCCAGCGTCTTCTGGTCGGCGTTGAACAGTTCCAGCATCGCCTGCCGCAAGCCGGTGGCAGTGGTGGAGGTCTTGATACCGGCGTTGCGAAGGACGGTTACTGCAGAGAGGTACTGCTCTGAGGTGAGGTTGAAAGACTCAGCCGTCTGCGCGGACAGCGAGAAGATCGTCTTCAGATCCTCTGCGGTCAGCTTCGAGATGTTGACCGCCCGGGTCAGCTGGTTCGCAATTGTCCGCTCGTCAGTATCCTTGTAGACGTTCCTGAAGGTCGTGATCAGATCCGCCGCAGTCTCCAGACTGGTAGCCGCAGCCGTGGCGAACTTGCTGACCTCCTTCAGCACGCCGGGCAGATCCGCGATCTCGACGCCGGCCTGACCGAGAGTCTGAGCAGCCTCCGCCATCTCGATCAGGGAGAACTTCCCTTCGGAGGCGACCGACTTGATCGTGTTGCCGAGGCCGGCGATCTCCTGATCCGTCGCTCCGGTCACCGCTTGGATGCTGTACAGCGCCTTATTCAGCTGCACCACTTCCCGCGTCAGCGCTTGGAAGAAGTAGATGACCTGATAGAGAGCGCCGTAGCCAATAGCGAACCGGAAGAACTGGTTGAACAGGCGCGTGACTTGCGACAGCGGTGTGTGGATCTGGTCGTAAGCGACGTTCAGGCGCTGCAGCGCCTCGACGTTCTTCTGCTTTGCCGCAGCGAGTTCGTTGTATCGCTTGGCGCGCTCGGGATCTTCCGGGCCGTCACCGCCGCCTCCGCCGCCACCGGGGGGCACAACTCCACCGCCTCCAGACCCGCCTTTCAGCAGTGCGTTCTGCCGAGCCAGAGACTTCTCGATTCGCTCCTCGATGTCGATCTGCTTCAGGCGAGCCTTCAGGATCGCCTTGACTTCGTTCTGCTCCCTTGCATTCAGGGTGGAGAAGTCTGCCTTGGTCCCAGCGTCAGGATCCAGAGGGTCGAGGCCCTGCCGCTTCAGTGTCGGCGCGGCAACCTGCTGCAGGCGCTCGCGCAAAGCGATCTGATTCTCCAGCTGCTTGGTCAGACCTTCGTGCTGCTTCGTGAGGTCGGGGAGAGAGGTCTTCTGATCCTTCAGGATCTGGACCTCTTTCTCTCTCTGCGCGTTCAAGTCACGCAGGGCTTGGTCAGCAGCGGCCACCCTCTGCGCCGCCTGCCTGACTTCCGCAGAATCGGTGCCCAGCCCGCGCTCCGCCAGAGAGTCTTTCTCGGCAACGGCTCTGGCGATCTCCTCGCCAAGGAGGTCTCGCCGGTCTTTCAGCTGGCTGGCAGTCAGCAGGCCGGGAGAGAGGTCGCCTTGCTTGGCTACACGTTCCTTCAGCGCCTGATACGTGGCGTCGTCGAAGACTCGTTGGATCGCCTTGGTGCCGGTAGACAGGGCGGCTACGAGCCTGCGAAGCTCTTTCTCGGTTTGGATGACCTCGTCCTGAATGGCGGCTGCGCCCTTCTTGTCGCCAAGGGTAGAAAGCACCTCTGCGTTGGAGAGGCCCGTCCGCATCTGGGCTACGAGCGCGCTGACTGCGCCCAACTGATCTACCGTGCCAGTTACCTTGCCGGCCCTGCCGAGCGTGGACTCGACTCGGCGCAGATCCTGCCTGCGACGGCTGTCGGCACGGATCTGCTCCACTTCGTCGTACTTAGCCTTGTTGAAGAGTTCCAACATGCGGTTGGATTCTTCAGAGTTAGCTTTCAGACGAGCGGCAAGGCGAGGGTCGCCGGCTCCGGCAGTCACGCGAGCCTGAGACTTGGCATATAGAGCTTCGTCACGGGCAGCCTTGGCAGCGTAGTAATCGCCTACAACCTTCTTTTCGTAAGCGGAAAGGGTTGGATCAGCGCCGGGCTGAGTCTTCTCACGCTGAACTTTGAGGAACGCTTGTTCCTTACGCAGGAACTCCGCTCGCTCTTGCAGCCTCTTGGCATCTTTCTCGATGCCGGCTTTCCTCTCTCTCTCGACGCGGGCAGCTTGAATCTCATTGGCCTGCAGCGCTCGCTCCGTCTCGTCAAGAGACTTCTGCCTTTCCCTCTCTACCTGAAGAGCCTTCTTCTCGTTGCTCTTCTGGACCGTCTCCAGCCCTTTCTCCAAAGTCTTGGGGTCAGGAGTTTGCGCTGCAGCGAGAGTCTCGAACCCGCGCTCTTTTTGAGCCGCAATCCTTCGCTCGGCTTCCTGCTCAGCGGCAAGCTCCCTCTGCACGGCACGGTAGTTGGATTTCCGATCCTTGAGAGCCTTTCGATCTTCCTCCGCTATCTGGGCAGCGGTTCTCGTCTGATTGGCAGACGCCTCAGAAGCAGCTTTGCTCTGGTTGTCGAGAACCTTCTCTTCCAGCTTGGTACGTCGCTTGTCGATATCAGCACGTGCCCTCTCCAGTTCCTTGTAACGCTGCAGGGCGGGCTGCATAGCGTTCAAGTAGTCTGTCAGGTTAGAGATGTGCCTTCTGAGAGTGGCAGCCTGCCTTGTGTCTCCGCGACCATCTTCTTCAAGAGTGGCGAGGTTGCCGATAGCCCCAGCCAGTTTTTGCTGCACGGCAGTCTTTACAAGAGCCTGTCCGGTGGAAGTGGACAGGTCAGCGCCGCGAGCAGCGCGACTCACTTCAGACTGACGGATAGCTTCCCTACGCTGGGCGAGGGATTGCTTCCTCTGCGACTCTTTCAGCGTGCCTTGAACCGTGAGGTCAATGGCCTTGGCGGCACCTCTGACAGAGTCGGCCAGCGGCTTGATCGCTGCGGTGGTTGCCAAGCCCACGCCCTTCAGTTCGGGCTGGCGAGCCATGACGTTGGCAATCTCTCGCGTGATCGCCGCGATCTGCGTGCCGGTGGCTACTGCCGCGTAGGCGCGAGTCTTCTTCTTTGCGTCGAGACTGTCGAAGGTGACGCCGCTAGTGGGGTCGGCCAGATCGCTCAACAGCTTTCGGTCAGGCTTGCTGATCCTGAGATTCCTGAGAGCCTCCGACTTGCGCTCGATCTGGCGCAGCGCCCTGTCGAAGTCGCTCAGGGCTTCGTCGACAACCCTCTCGCCGGCTTTCCCGTCCTCTCCGATAGGGTTGAGGATGTCCTTGATCTGGCCGCGAATCTTGCTGATCCCTGTCACCATCTTGGACAGGTCGATTCGGCCTTCGTCTTGTATTTGGCTGTTGATCTTTGCGATCAGGCTTTTCAGTTGTTTCTCAAACTGCGCCTCGTCGAGGTTCAGGTTGATCGTGCCGTCGATGTTCAGTTCCCTACTTCTGTCTACCACGACACTACCCTCTTACATGAATCTGAATTTCTTCAACTGCGCCTGAACGTCGGCATTCGCCTCAGGCGCGGAGGCGTCCATCACCTTGTCGGCAGGAGAGCCGCCTTTCATCTTCCCGCCCGTCCCGAACACAATCGCTTCGAACATCGCGTTGATCCGATGCGTCTCCGCCTCGATGCGGGTGGAAACTATCCTGTCAACGACCTGTACGGGGCACTCCGAGTACAACTTTGCCGCCGCTTCATAGTCATAATCCGAAGCGATGAGCAGAGTTGTCTCCAGATCGAGACTGCCCAACCAGCCAAGCATCTCAGAACCGACACTGCGACCTCCCCGCCCCTTGCTGGGCTTGGAACTCTTGCTTGATTCCTTGGATCGGCGGATAGCCTCCAAGTCCTCAGCGATGCCGCTCAGGAGTTCTGGAGTGTAGGGCGGCTTGACGCCTAGAGATTGTAGGGTGGAAGCGATGGCCTCAGGAGCCGAAATAGCGGAGGACTTTTCGCAGAGGCTGGCGAAAACTTCGAGGAAGAGGTAGGAGACCGGGAACCGCTTTAGGACGCGCTGGGAATAGAAGCTGGAGGGCATGGGGGATCCTGTGGGGCGGCGAACCGCCCCACAGGATAGTCAGGCTCAGCTGTCTGCGCCACCAGCGTAGAGGCCGATGGGGTAGGTCGGGATGATGTTGGCGAGGTGGTTCAGCTGACCACCGACACCGAACTCGACCGCAGCCGGCTCCAGCAGGTTGATCTGGAGTTCGGTGGACGAGAAGTCCTCCGCGTTGGTCTCCAGAGACAGGCCGGAAGCGATTGCGCCCTTCCAGAACGACCAGACCAGCGGCTTGCCGCTGCTGTTCTCCTTCTGGATCATCATGACCGCGAAGTAGTTCGTCTGGTCGACCGCGCCGAGCGCGACCGGGCGGGACAGGTAGATCGGGTCGCCCGCCGTGTAGGCGAACAGCGTCGGGGTGCCCGAGTCCAGCGTCAGCGTGTCGGTGGCGATGGACGCCACGCGGCAGACGGACACCTTCTCGGGCTGGCCGTTCGGGTAGATGGTGATGATGTCACCTGCCGTGAACGACGCGCCCTTGCCGGTCGGAACTTCGATGCTGGTGGAACCCAGCGTCTCGTTGTTCTGCAGCGTGGTGGCGAAGCTGGTCGGGGCTACCGCATCCACGCCCTCACCAACCAGCAGGTTGATGTTGCGGCGCGAATACTCGCGGAGGCTGGCCGTGAGCGAGACGCTCTGGCGGATGATGGCGGTGTCGACCAGCTTGCGCGGGAAGCCGCCCTCCAGTTCCGCTGCTTCCTGCTCGACGTTGAGCGACACGGAGTCGATCAGGCCGACCGAGTGGGTGTCCAGCAGCTTGTTGGCAAGGTTCAGCGGGCCGACGCGAAGCTCGGCGGTGCCGATGCTGAACTTCGTGGTGATAGGCGATCCAAGTGGCATGATTGCTACTCCTTCATCTTTGATCGTAAATGCGTGAACGCATCAGTTCATTCAGCTTGAGGGCCATCTTTCGCACGAAGGGTCTGGCAGGGGCGTGGGTCTTGCCTTTCCGCTTGGTACCGTGTTCTAGGTACACAATGACGTTGGCAGGATCCTCCTCGTCCATCTCCTCGTACTCAGTGATTTCCTCAGCTTTCTTCCCCAGAAGAAGCGGCCTACGAACCAGATCATCCAAGGGAAATGGCATAGTACCCGTGTTGATTACAACACGGAACTTAATAACCCGAGACTGCCCTTTATTTTTTCCGGTCTTCAGCTTCTTCGACTCCACCTCTGAACGGGAGGTCAGACGGGGGATCCGGTAGAGACCGCTGAGGCCGGCGAGCTTGCCTTTGTAGAGCATGAACTTGTCGTCGCCCAAGGTGGATTCCTTGGCTTCACGATACTTCTCAGAGAGTTCTAGCCAAGCGACAGAGATGTCGTACTCCGTGACCGTAGGTTTCTTCGCGCTGCCGGTGGGAGCGCCGATGCCGAGCCGGTGCCGAGGCTCGGAAGCCCCTTCGACCCCGGTCTTGTAAATCCTTTTCAGGTTGTCGTTGGCGCTCTGGTAGCTCTGCTTCACGACTGCCTTGATGCGAGCCTCTTCCGCCTCCCCAACCTTCTTGGTGAGGATCTGTCGCAGCGCCGGCTTGCCCAGCACGTGGGCAGAGACGTCATCCTTCAGAGTCCTGAGGTTGAGCTTCATCTTCATCAGGGATTCCTCACCCCGTGAGCGATGATCGTGAAGAACCGCATTCCGGACATGTGGTCGTACTGCTGCGGGGTCATGGTGTTGCGGCTGACCATCATGTAGCCGGTGTCGAGTACGGCAACAGCCCCGCTGTAATCTCCGATGGGGATCGTGTGTCCTACCTCGAACACCTTGCCGATTTCGTTCATCAGAGCCGCCAAGAGGTAGTTGCCTGAGTCGGCCACCGTCTTCACTCCGAGCATGAACTCGATTCGATAGAGCGGGTCTCTCGGCGTCGGGATCAGGGCCAAGAACTGCCACAACAGGACCGGCTCCTCGCTCTTCATCATCTCATCGGTCTGGACGAGGTTGTCGATCTCGACGCCCTTGAGCGTCGGGTAGGTAGCCTGCAGAGTAGTGACCATGTCCAGCATGGTCTTGTCGATGCTGGACTTCACGTGCAGGAGGAAGTTGTTGCTCACAGGCCGATCCTCTTGCCCTTCGCCTGCACGGCGTCCAGCGCGTCGTAGATCTCGTCGATGTTGTAGCGAGATCCGTCGTCCAGATCGACGTAGTAGTCGGTCGAGAGCACGCTCCCACGCGGGAAGGTCATCGTGACGATGGTGAACTCGGTCTCCTCGAACCGGGTGGATCCGGCAGAGGTGAATCGGTCGATGTCGATCCAAGTCTGGAACAGGTCCGTGATGCCGGTCTTCAGCTTCACGCCGGCCGCGTTGACCGCCTGAGACTCCACCCGCACAGTGCAGTGGTACTTCGCATCTCGCAGGGAGTAGGTGTAGCAGTACGGGTCGTTGAAACGGATGTCGGCGTTGCGGTGCTCGATCAGGAACACCTCGTCCGCGTTCCCCACCTTCACGAGGGAATACTTCTCGGGGATGGTGAAGTCTCGCGGGATCGTCAGCACGCGCTTCTTCTGGCCGAAAGACCGCTCGGTGATGAATCGGTCATACACCTGCAGCCCGCCACGCGCCCCGGTGTCTTCCCAGACGAGCGTGGTGGCATTCCAGCCGTAGATCTGGTTTCTGGCAAAGCGACTGATCGCGCTGCCGAGTTTCATCAGACGTTCGTCACCGGATCGTAGTCAGGGATCGAGACCGCGAGGATGCGCGCTCCCTGAATCGAGGTGGAGGCCCCGTTCACGACCTCGTTCAGGGTCGCTCGGTACTTGGCCATGCGGGAGCCTGCCAGATCGCGGGCAGCCTCCAGATCGAAATTGGGGAACCGGTTGATCTGGGCCTTCCCGTCCGTCACGATCTGCGGATAGAGCAGGAAGCGGCCAGCCAGTTCGTAGGCGCAGAACCATTGGGAGTAAAGCGCCAGCAGGTTCTTCAGACGAACCTGAGAAGTGGTGGCAGTCTCACTCGCGCCATCCGACCAGATGGTGGCGTGAGTGGACAGCCAGTCATCGAGGTCGACCTCAAGCTCAAGCTCAAGGTTCGACTCCCGAATCAGCGCATCAGGGCAGTCCTCAGCGTCTACGCCGAGGCTGCCCCTGATGGCTTCGTAGGTGGTGTACGGCATTAGTCAGCCACGAACTCGACCAGACCGGCCTTGATCTGGCAGTGGAGCCACGAGCCGGGTTCGATGGGGCCGCTGACCTTCACATCGCTGTTCTTGGAGATCCGCAGCTTGCGCTCGGGATCGAACAGCGTGCCCACCATCCGGCTGGTGCATTGCACGCGGTACGAGTTCGCCTCGAACTTCGCGTCGGTCGCCTTCGGCTTCTGCTTCGGCGGCGGGGTCTGGGTCTGGGTCTGAGCTTCTTCGGCCATACACGATCCTCTGGAATGGGGGTGAGGCGGGGCGGTGGGGTACACCGCCCCGCCTCACGATCTTACACCGTGAGGGTCATCACGGAGAAGGCTTCGTCGTACAGGCGGTGCGAGAACTCGCCGTAGTCGATGCGGAACGCCGTCGCACGACGCATCAGGTACTGCTCGATTGCCGAGTAGCTGGCCTGCGCGTTGATGACGCGACGGATACCGAAGCGGGTGTCGAGACCCACGATGGTGTTCGCACCGATGACGCCGTCGTCCACGATCAGCACGGGCGGCGAGGCGATGGACAGGTTGTCCACCGTCATGTCGACACCGAAGTTGGTGCCTTCACCGACGTAGCGGGTGCTGTCCACCGGCTTGCCAGCACGCGCTTCGATGGCCATCGCCACATCCAGAGTCGTCAGGATGCGGTTGATGGACATCTTGCGGTAGTTCTGGCGCAGGTACTTGATCCACGCCTTGTGGGTGAGCGCGCCGGCAGCCACGATGGCCGCGTCGAGCGTGTTCGCCTTGAACGTCGGGAGCGCGCTCATGCCACGGTCGGTGTCGCCACTGACGATGCCATTGATGTGCTCTTCGACGTTGCGTACCCGCTCACCGCGAGCGTGCGCGCTCAGGATCAGCGAGACGAGGTCGAGGGTGGTCGCCTGCTGAGCCTGATCCGAGATCATCAGACCAATCGACTTGGTCGTGATGGTGCGGCTGTACTCGCTGACGGTGATGCTCACCAGCGCGTCGGGCGGCGCGAGTTGGGAGATCGGGTTGGCCGACTGCCCTTCCGGTGCCGTGACGTTGATGATCGGCTGCTCGAACTTCTGACCGTTGATGGAGGAGGTCTGTGCGATGCACTTCTCCCACCCCATCAGGAAGTCGTCGTTCGACTCGCGCAGCTGGGACTCGATGGTCCGCATGATGATCTCGGGGAACAGCAGCTTGCCCGAGGGCGTCGTGTTGTTCGTGCCATCGTTGCGAGTGATGGCCGAGATCTGAATGCCGTCGTTGATGACGGCCTTCATGGTGGGCGGGCGGATGCCGGTCGCGTAGTCTTCCCCGAGGAACATCCCCGCCGAAGCCATGAACTGGCCCACGACGGATCCGTACTTCACCTCGTCGGTCTTGTCGCCGTGCAGCTGGGTCAGGTACTGAGACAGGGTCAGACCCCGCTCGCCTGCTTCCAGATACTGCTTGGCGTGGAAGTCCACCGACACCAGATTGCCTGCGCGGTCGCGCAGCTTGAACTTGGTTTCCAAGTCGCTCATTGCTCTGTCCTTCTTGACTGGAGGGTGGATGTCAGACGCGCTCAAGCAGCACGATGCCGCCTGCGTCGTCGCCGCCCGACACGAGTCGGATGATGCGCCACATGTGCGTGTTGGGGCTGCGCTCGGTGTAGGTGAAAGCACCCGAACCGAGTTGCGAAGCGGCGGTGCCCGGCTTGACCAGCGGCTTGTTGCCGTTGGTCTGCGTGCCGAGTGCTTCCTGCGCCGCAGCCACCACGTACATGCCCACTGCCGCGTTGGTCACGCCTGCTGCCAGCACGGCCAGCATACGCGCATCGCGCTGCACGGCACCGAAGCTCACGCCGCTGTTCACGGTGTTCGGCTCGATGGCCACGACGAAACCTTCGATCTCGTCGCCGTCCGCGCAGAGGACGTAGTTGTTGGCGGTGCTCAGCTTGACAGCCTTGCCCACCTCCTCGTTGCCCCACCCCTGACCACTGGTGCCGAGAGCGGCATCGGTGATGTCAGCGAAGGGATCGTTGACCTTCATGTTGAATGCGAAAGTGCTCATTGCTTGACTCCGTTATCCCTTGTTGACGCGGGAAGTGGTCAGACGGTGGACGGCTGCGCTCACGGTCTGGTTCTCGGCAGGAGCGGCAGAGGCACCGAAGTCCTCGCTCTCCGGCACCTTCGCAGTTGCGCCGACCTTGAAGCGCTGGTTGAACAGCGAGTAGGTACGGTTGTACTGCTCCAGAACGGTTGCGGCATCCGCATCGTCCATCTTGGTTGACATGCCGCCAAGGCTGACCTGCATCCGGTTGATCGCTTGGACGGCGACCTTGATGAGGGCGGTCTCGGACGACTTGTACTTGTCGCGCTCCTGCTCTGCGATGGACAGCTTCGCAGTCAGATTCGCCACCTGTACGGTGAGGTCGCTGACCTTGCTGAACATCTTGTCGAACAGGGCGGAACTCTCGCTCACCGTCGCTGCAGCAGCCTCATCACCTTTCGGCTCGGAGACTGGGGTAGCAACGCCGGTTCCTTCCTCTGCTGGGGCAGCAGCCTGCGCTTCCGCTGCGCCTTCGTCCGCGCCCTCGACGACCATTGCGGGGTCGGCAAGAACTTCGGCCTCAGGAACACCAGATGCGATGGCAGCTACGGCAGCTTCGGTCAGGACTTTTTTCTTTCCGGCCATATCTGCTCCACCTGTGAATGTCTCGGAATTGACTCTGAAAGGTTGACGGCTGCTGGACGCTCGCACCTTCTCCGATATCGACACGATGGCCGAATCGAACGAGGTGATGTGATCCACCAACCCGACTGTCACGGAGTCAGCGCCTACAAAGACGCGGCCCTCAGCGGCAGTTTTCTTCAACACGGGGACGGTCATGTCGCGGTTGTCAGCGACGGTCTCAAGGAACACCTCGTAGATGGAGTTCATTTGAGACTCGATCTGACTCCGAGCCTTCTCGTCCAACTTCTCGTAGGGAGATCCGAGTGCTTTGAACTCCCCTGCGCGAAGAACGGTAACCTCGATGCCGTCGTCTTTCAACATCTTCTCGTAGCTGGCGTGGACAGTGACCACGCCAATCGAGCCGACGGTGGCGAGCTTCGAGGCGAAAATCTCTCGGCCTACCGAGCCGAGCCAGTAGCCGCCGGAGGCCATCGTGGTCCCGGCGTAAGTGTAGATTGGCTTGATGCGGGCATCGACCTGAGTGAGGAAGTCTGACAACTCGGAGACTCCAGAGGCGTGGCCTCCGGGGGTGTCCATGTTGAGGACGATCCCTTGCACTTCAGGGTGCTCGGCAGCGGAAAAGACAGCGTTGCGGATCTCGTCATAGGACACCATGCCGAACATGCGGTTGTAAGGCCGGTTCTTCGTGACGAGCGATCCGCTCACATTCACGATGGCGAGGTTCTCGACCTTGTTGACGAGGTAGCTGAACTCTCCGAAGTCGCCGCCTTCCTGAACCGAGTCCACCATGATCTGGATCGACAGGTTCTGCAGATCCTGAGCCGGGGTGAGGTGGATCTTCTTCTCCATCTCGACGTAGTGGAGAAGGCTGGCTTCGTCTCCGAGCCAGTAGTTGTTGTTCAGCTTCACTGGCTGCTACCTCCTGCCTTGCTCGGGGTGGACGGCTGCAGCGCCCGGCCCTGAGGATCTGAATTGGGAGACGCCTGCGAGGCGTCGATTCCTGCGTTCTTCCGCATGAAGCCCGTGCCGCTGAGTGGCGGTGCGCCGGGAGCACGCGGACCGGTGCCAAGGATCTGGGCCGCTTCCTCATCCGTCAGGAAGCCCTCCGACAGGAGGTTGAATATCCGATCCTGATTCATCGTCTTGAAGGCTTCGAGTTCATCCTCCGGACGGAGGTTGATGCCTTCGAAGTGGAACCTCACGTAGACGTCCACGCCGTAGAGGCGCGTGGCGAGCGTGAGCATCCGCGACATCACCTCTTCGATGGGTCGCTGGATTCCGCGTGCGACCTTCAGGAACACGAGGCTCTCCGTGTTGGAGAGGCTCTGAGAACCCGACAGGCGCAAGCCGAGGATAGAAGGCGAGGTTTTCAGTGACGTTGCGTGTTGCCCGGATAGGGCATTGAGGAGCGGGACGTAGTCTGCTTTCTCGCCTTCGCCTTTGATGAGGTCGACTTCCGCGCTATCGAAGAACACGAGCGCGTCTTCCGGGTTCAGCCCCTTGAGGGCCTCCGTGACCTGATCAAGAACCGTCGACATCCACTGCTGCATCTTCGCAGGGTCTGCCTTTACATCGTCAGGGGCGGCGGCTCGAACCTGCTCGGAGATGAGCTTGACGTTGAGCCTGCCGTGCCCCTGCCGCCGCACAGCGCGGCGCATGTCTTCCAAGAACTCGTTGAAGTGGTAGCTGCTGTTCAGGGCAGCCGACATCATCGTGGTGGCGTAGGCCTTGCCGGCCTGCTTGTGGAGTTCGGAAACGAAGAAGTTCGGGAGGTCGAGGGGTATGGGATCCCCTGTGCTGGACAACTGCCGGGGATACTTCGTGCCGTCGCCACGCGACACCCATTCGAGCGTCTCGTAGGGCACGATGTTGATCCGTTCCGGCAGGCGCATCTTGTCCAGTACTAGCTCCGCCGCCAGTGCGCCCGTCTGGATGACCTCGACCAAGGCCGTCTCGATTGTCGCTGTCAGGCTTCGCTTGTCAGCGTAGCCCTTCGAGTAGTCGTACAGCGTGTCGAGACTGGCCAGCACCGAGCGCGCCATCTGCGTGCCCGGCTCGCTGAATTGGTGGGTCAGCGTGTCGAACGCTGTGACCTTGAACGGAGAGTTGGCGATTTCCACGAAGGAGAAGATCGCGGAGGACACCGTGCCATCGAGAAGGTCGAGAGACCTGACGGCGGCGATGTCGGAGTTCTGGGTGCGGAACGCTGCAATGGACTGGTTGGCAGCCCGGGTGTTGTCCTTCGGGACTGCATTGTCCTTGTCGTACCCGCTGACAGGCGTGTTCGCCACCGCCTTGTTCACCAAGCGGGTCGGCAGAACTACTTTTTGCCCGGTCGTTTCGGCCACGTTGGTTAGTGTCCCTTGGATTATGGACTATGCAGATAGTCTGTCGTTCTCAATGATACTGTCTATTCAGGCGATTACGACAGAATTTTTCCAACCAGACCGGCAAACCCTCGCTGCGGCTGAGTGGCGAACTTCAGGCGCAACGGATCCGGCTCTTGCACCAAGCTCTCGGACTCCGAGCGCAGCTTCAGTTTCGTCATCAGCGGGATGCTCGGTACAACCGCCAGTTCGCCGGCCCCGGTCAGCAGCATATCGAACGCGATCTCCGCGTAGTTCAGCGCGTGGCCGTAGTGATCGTCCCCGGTGGAGATCCAGTTCGATACCATCTCGCCCGCGTCATTGCGCGTGTCCACGCGCTTCAGGTTGGAGAGATGCTCGCGCATCAGCGAGAGTTCCGGGTGGTGGCAGAAGGTGGTCCTGCCGTTGTTCACGCGCTTGGCTGCGTGATCGAACGTGCCGGTGCGGGCTGCGGTGATCAGACCCTCCAGTTCGTTCAGCTTGTAGTTCTCCAGCACACCCTTCTGCTGGCGCACGTAGTAGCAGGCCCAGACCCGGCCTTCCGGGTTCTTCTCCACGAGGAACTTGGACACCGAGATGTCGGGGCCGGCATCCACGATGCCCTTCACGCAGCCGAACACCTTGATCAGCTGCATGGCGCGTTCGCCAAGGTAGTTGGATCCGTCCTGACGGATGCGCTCCATGTAGATGCACTTGGCTCCGCCGCCGCCGGTCGGCAGGAGCACCACGAACCAGCTGACCTTGCCGACGTCGAGGCCGAACACGCAGTTGCGAGCCAGAGGCGTCATGTCACCGTCGTCGGGCTTGGAGATGCCGCCGCTGCCGAGATACTTCTCGATGGCGTCAGACATGAAGGACGACTCGGCATCCGCGTAGGGATAGCCGACCTTGAAGTTGACCCAGTCCTTCTTCCGCTCGTACTCGCGGATCTGCATGATGGTGCGCGAGACCGGGTTGATGGTCGGCACATCGATGGGCAGGATCTGGTAGCCGCGCTTGGCGTGGTCAGGGCGGCGATGCACCCACTGCCGAAGCTCCGGATTGCACAGGTTCGCGTGCGAGATAGGAGCCTTGCAGTCGGGGCAGCGAATGAACGCTTCCGCGATCTTGCAGCGAGGGTTGTTCAAGTCATCCTTCTCGAACGTGTAGAGGTTGCCGGCATACCCGGGGATCTCCACATCGTCCATGAAGTTCGGAGCGACCCACTCGTGGCAGCTGTTGCACTTGACGGTGTAACGCGCCTGCGAGGAATCCTCGTACAGCAGGTTGATCCCGTACTTGTCGACCGTCGGCGTCGAGAACGAACGCTTGTAGTACTCGCCGGTCTTGTTGTGGCCGAGACGCGAGTTGAACGTGGTCAGGGTGGTCTGGTTACAGAAGTCCACCTCGTCCTGAAACAGGCCGCGAGCAGGGACGGAGATCGCTGAGTTCTGGCCGTAGGAGCCGGCGATGTAGAGGAAGCTGTTCCCGATCTGCTTCAGTTCGGAGGAGTCGACCTCGTAGTTGACCAGCCCCTTCAGCACCTCGCTGTTCTCGATCACCGGATCGATACGCGCCTTGGAGAACTTGCGGGCGAACCCGGTGGTTGGCAAGACGTATATCAGCGTCAGGCTTTTCGACAGGACCAGCATCCCGAGCACCAGACGCACCCACATCTCGGATGCCCCGACCTGTGAGCACTTCTGCACCACCACCTCGTCCGAAAGGTCGGAGAGGATCTCGGGCTGGTATTCGTGATCCTTGAATGACCACGGCTTGTCGGGGTCGGTAGGGTCTTTCGTATTGCGTTCGAGCCAGCGCGGGACTTGCGCCAGATCGAAGATCTGCGCCGCTTGTGACTTGACTCGATCAAGGTAGTTGCGATGCTCGCGGTGCAGAGCCATTCATCGATCCGTGATGGTGATGAACAGGCTGCGGCTGTCTTTTCTTCCTTCGGAAGTCTGGATGGTGTTGGTGAGCGTGTAGGTCTTCTTCAGCGTGCCGCCAGAGACCCACACGAAGGTGGTCTTGCCGCCGACAACGATTCCGTTGGAAACCTCAGTGAGGCCGGCGGGCACATCCCATGTCGAACTGATGATGGTCTCGGTGGAGGCAAGCCAGAACTCGCCCCATTTGAAACCGTAGTCCAACTCGGCTTCGGGATCCTTGTCGTAGGAGTTCTCCGGCAACTTCACTGGCTCAGCCATAGTTGTCGCCGCTCACTTTCGGCAGGGGTTGGAACACCTGAAGCTCGGCCTTCACCGAGCAGGTGATCGGTTTCTGGTAAAGCTCGTCGCGGCTGCGCTCGAAGTCACCGAACACCTCGCGCAGCGACTGGTAAAGCTGGACGGCATCCTTCGTGGTCAGACGGCAGCGCGTCTCCACCCGGGTCTTCGCGTCCTTCAGCACCATCACCACCTTGGCTTCCGACCTCTCCCGAAACTGGGCAGCCTCCGTCGGCATCTCGAACGAGCCGTTCGTCAGACGCTGGACCGGGCTTTCGGGAATGCTGTCGATCACATCCTGCGGCAGGTACTTGGTCAGGTCGAGGCTGATTCTCGGCACGGTCAGGAACAGGGAGGGGTCCGACTGCATCTCCTGTCGGTAGATCAGGCGCAGCGCGCCGAACAGCTGCTTGGCGTCGTGCAACGAAACGCTGCAGAACGTGGTGATGCCCGTCCCCTCGTCCTTCAGTTCCAGCCGGATGCCGGGCTGGGTCATCACATCAATCGGCATGGAGAGCCTCGCAGGTGATTGTCGGCCAGCCGGGGGTCGGCACGGTCGACGGGCTGGGATAGACGAACGGCTGCGGAGGGTAGCCGGGGTCAGGAAACGGAGCGAGCGGCCCCAGAATGCGTGGACCGCCGAAGAGGCGGTCCAGTTCTGCATGAAGTCGACGCGCCTCGTCTTCGCTGAGGCGTATCTCCTTCTTCCTGACCTTGATGATGACGTCGGCCATGCAATGCGCCCCGTCTCACGCCAGCGTGAAGATACCGCTCGCGTTCATCTGGATGGTCAGCGTGTTGCCGGTCGTCACCGAGATCGACGCAGCGTCCAGATCGCTCGACACCACGATGGGGTCGGCAACCGGAGCGGCCACCGTCTCGTCGGTGATGTAGGCGTAGCGTGCGGTGATGGTGCCGCCCGATGCCGTCCACGACGGATCGTTCGAGTCCCACGTGACGGTGCCGCTGGAGCGCGACCACACGACGCCGGTCAGCGCCACACCGCCCGTGGTGTAGCCGGAGCCGTTGGCGACTTGGTTGGTGACGTCCGTCCGTGCGTTCGATGCAGCGGTGTGCGCGGTCGCGTTGGCGGTGGTGGACAGCGAACAGTTGAACGTGTCCGTGTCCATGTCGGCAACTTTGTTGCCCCAGTATTCCTTGATCGCGTCGTGGATGAGCCAAGCGGAAGCGGCCATGTGGGTCTCCTGCAGTACGGTTGCCGGTCATTTCACGCCGCGACGGGTTTTCGTCACAACGCAGTATCTGTTCTCGGAGCGTACCACACAGAATCTGGCCTTCGGTACAGAATAATCGCTAGTGGCTATGACGGTTGGTAGACGGCCGGTGACAGTCGCAGAACCGCATTCCGGCTGTGCCGTGCCCGGGGGAGCGGTGGTGATTTGCGGCGCGTGACCTACACAGGTGGCCGAGCCTCCGGCGACGGCCACCTGTGTCGCCAGTGTGGACACCGTACCGACGACGGAGATAGTATCGGGATCCACCTCGACGACGACACTGAGCCTTACGGTCGGCGCATCGGACGAGGTTGTGACCGTTCCACAATCCACGGAGTACGTTATGGAAACGACAGGCGACAAGCCGGAGACGAACGTCGTCCCCATCGGGACCGGCACCCCGAGTGCCAAAGAGGCCGACAGCGGGAATATCGTGATCGGCGTGCCGACCGGCACGATGTATGCCAAGGCGACCGACGGAGGCAGCCCTCCGACCGAAGCCGCTCCCACCGGCACCGAGCAGTAAGCCAGCGGCCCTTGCCCCACAACTGTGGCCGAGCCTCCAGCGACAGCCACAGTCGTCCGCACTGACGGGGCGTTCCCCGTCAGTGCCACTTGACCTTCCCCTACCCCTACCGACAGGACTGCTGCTGGCGGCAGCCCACTCGTGCTTGCCGTCGCTACAGAGACCGGAATCGTCAGCCCTGCCGCAACGTCGAACGTCGAGACCGTCGCGCTCCCGAGCGTTCCTCCAACATAGAGATTCGACGAGGGAGTCTGACCGGCGAGCGTAGCCGCGCCGGAATCGGCAGGCACCGTCAGCAGCAGCGACGGGCCGAAGCCTGTCGTTGCCGCACTGCCTGCCGGAGGATCTACCGTGACTGCGCCGTCGCTTGTAGACGGAGTCGGCACATGACCGCTGACCGTCACCGAGCCTGCCGGCACGATGGGCAGGATCTCCGGTGTGCTCGTGGTGACAGTCGCCGTTCCCGCAGGGACAGCAACTGTCGCCACGAGCACAGGCGACTGGCCGGTGAGCGCGGCCGCGCCGGCCGGAGTCTGGATCCCAGTGACAGTTGCCGGGGAGTACCCGGCGACCGTCAGGGTTCCGAGACCATGCGCGACGGACAGCTTCCACGACGGAGCGATGCCGGCGACGGAGGCCGAGCCAGCCGGCACATCGACGCTGTCCGACCAGATCGGGTTTGGCGCAATGCCAGACACACTGGCTGCGCCGGCCGGCGCAGCCAGTGTGTGGGTCAGCGCCGGGACCGCGCCTGCCGCACTGGAAGCGCCGGAGCCGACAGGAACCGTGACCCGGTAGTCAGGTGCCAGCCCGCTCAGCGCCGCGCTGCCTGCAGGCGGATAGGCTACCTGCTGATCGCTGGTGTCGGCAGTCGGGGCGTAGCCGGTGGCAGTGACCGTTCCGCTTGGGACGGGCACTGCCAGCAGCAGCGCCGACTCGGTGCCTGTCGCATTCGCCGTTCCCTTCGGGACGGCGAATGCATAGTCGACCGAGAGCGTCGGCGCGAGGCCGGACACACTCGCCGCGCCTCTGGCGACGGCGAGTGTGTAGGTCGCGTCGAGGGGCTGCCCCGTCACACTGGCCGAGCCTGCGGCGACGGCCAGTGTGAGATCGAGGGTGGGAGCCTCTCCTGTCAGCGTAGCCGCGCCGGCCGGCACCGGCACATCCACCGGAGTCTCGGTCGACGGCGCGAGGCCGGATACCGTCGCCGCGCCAGAGGCGACGGCGGCGGTATAGGTCAGCGCCGGAGCCAGTCCGCTCAGGCTTGCCGCGCCGGCCGGCACCGGCACATCCACTGGAGTGCCGGTGGAGGGTTCCAGACCCGTTACGGTCGCCGCGCCGCAGTCGCTGGCAATGGTGAAGCTCAGCGCCGGAGCCAGTCCGCTCAGGCTTGCCGCGCCGGCCGGCACCGGGATGGCGGAGGGGGCGTCCACCGCCGGAACCAGCCCAGACACGCTGGCCGAGCCTGCGGCGACGGCCAGCGTGTGGGTTAGGGCCGGCGCGAATCCGCTGAGGCTGGCCGCGCCGGCCGGCACCGGCACATCCACCGGGGTCTGAGTCGACGGTGCGTAGCCCGACACGCTGGCCGTGCCAGAGGCGACGGCGAGCGTGTGGATCAGCGCCGGGGCCTGCCCTGCGACAGAGGCGCTGCCCAGCGGCACGGTGGTGCGCGCCAGAGGCTCCTGACCCGTGACGGTGGCAGAGCCTGCGGCGACGGCCAGCGTCGTCCGCACAGACGGGGCCAGCCCGCTCGTGGAGGCGCTGCCAGCGGCTACCGGCACCGTCAGGACGGCAGTGAGGCTCTGCCCCGTCGCTGCGGCGCTGCCAGCGGCTACCGGCAGCCGCAGCAACAGGGACGGAGCGTAACCCGTCACTGTTGCCGACCCTACCGGCACCCCGACCGTGACGTTGTCGCCCAGCTGGACTGCCGGGTCGTAGCCGGTGACGGTGGCCGCGCCGGCCGGCACCAGCGGACCTACGAACGGGGTCTGGCCCGACACGTTGGCCGCGCCAGAGGCGACGGCGAGTGTGTGTCTCAGACTCGGAGCCGCACCGACCAGCGTGGCCGTTCCAGCAGGAACGACCGCGCTGGTCCTGACGCTCGGAGCCAGACCAGAGAGCGCGGCCGCGCCGGCCGGCACCGGGAAGCCGTAGGCCGGGACCGGGGCAAGGCCAGACACGCTGGCCGAGCCTCCGGCGACGGCCAGCGTGTGCCTCAGACTCGGAGCCAGTCCGCTGAGACTCGCCGCGCCGGCCGGCACCGGCACCGTGACCGGAGTGACAGCTGTCGGGATGAGGCCAGACACAGTCGCCGCGCTGGAGGTGGAGGCGACTGTGTGGGTCAGGCTCGGATCTGCGCCGACAGCTGTCACAGACCCGGCCGGCACCGGCACCGTGACCGGCGTAAGCACTGTCGGGACGAGACCAGACACCGTGGTCGCGCTGGGGGCGACCGGCACGGTCTGTCTGAGGATCGGGCCGTAACCAGTGAGCGCGGCCGCACCGGCCGGCACAGGCACGGCGACTGGCGTTACCGCTGTCGGCGCGAAGCCAGACACAGTCGCCGCGCCGGAGGTGGAGGCGACTGTGTAGGTCAGGCTCGGAGCCAGTCCGGTGAGCGAGGCCGCACCGGCCGGCACCGGCACCGTGACCGGAGTGACGGCTGTCGGGACGAGGCCAGACACGCTGGCCGTTCCGTTCGGAACGGCCAGCGTGTGGCGCACGCTCGGATCCAGTCCGGTGAGCGCGGCCGCACCGGCCGGGACGTAGGTCGGGGTCGTCGCGGTGTTGCCAGACACTGTTGCCGCGCCTGCCGGCGCGGCAACAGTGTGGATCAGTGCCGGAGCCAGCCCAGAAACACTCGCCGTTCCCGCAGGGACGGAAATCCGCTTCGTAGTAGCCGGTGCGAGGCCGGAGACGTTCGCCGCGCCGGAGGCGACGGCAATCGTCTGTCGCAGCGTCGGAGTCGAGCCGGTCAGTATGGTAGTTCCGGCCGGGACTACCATACTGACCCGCACACTCGGAGCGAGACCAGCAACCGCCGCCGACGTAATGTTGGGGGACGGGTTAGGGAACGGTTGTTGACCGGTGACGGTCGCAGTTCCGGTAGGAACTGCGACCGTCACATTCAGCGACGGTGTCGGAGCCAGACCAGACACAGTTGCGGTGCCAGCAGCTACCGGAACTGTCGTCCTGAGCGGAGGCGCAAGGCCTGCAGGAGTCAGCGTTCCCGCCGCGACCGGAACTCGCGTCAAAACGACCGGCGCGTACCCTGCGGTGAACGTCTGCCCGAGAATGACCGGGACGTAGACATCCACCTTGATCGACGGAGCCAGCCCACTGACAGAGGCCTGAGCCAGCGGCACCGTTGTGCGAGGGTAGGGTTCGTACTCGGTGACGTTCGCCGCGCCGGCAGCGACTGGCACCGTCAGCGGAAGTGTCGGGGCGAGGCCAGAGACGACCAAGGTGTCGATTCCGACAGGAATCGACACCTTGGTGGACGGAGCCAGCCCTGAGACAGTCGCAGAGCCGGCAGCGGCCGGCACATTCGAACGCAGGATCGGAACCTGCCCTGTCAGCGCCGCCGCGCCGGCAGACGGGAAGGTCCGCATCAGCAGGCTGGGAGCGTTCCCTGTGATGCTTGCACTGCCGAGCGGTACCGAAGTCCGGATGAACGGTTGCAGGCCTGCGGTTGTAGCGGTTCCGGATGGAACCGCGACGGCCGTGTTCGTGCTCGGTACAGGCACCTGCCCAGTCACGGTGCTGGTGGAGGCAGCAACCGGCACCGTGACTCTGAACGACGGTGCGAGTCCGGTTACCGACGAGGATCCTGCTGCCACCGGCACGGAGGAGGCAAGGACAGGTGTCCTCCCTACGAGCGTGGCGGAGCCTGCCGCTACGCTGTACGTGAGCCTGACAGAAGGAGCCGCCCCGGAGATCGTCGCCGCGCCTGCCGGGACGAACGGATTGACCAGCGGCACGTTGCCGGTGACAGCGGCTGCTGCAGCAGTCACCGGGATGGTTGTATTAGCCTTCGGAGCCAGTCCAGAGACCGTAGCTGTAGCAGCAGCTACCGGCACTCTCTGCGCCAGCACCGGGACTCTTCCGGTGACCGCTGCCGCAACCGATGCGACCGGCAGGGTCACGCGCAGTGACGGAGCTTGCCCGGTGACGGAGGCGGATCCTGCCGGCACGTTGTAGTCGTTGTCGCCAATCGCCGGATAGCCGGTGACCGTGACGGAGCCTGCCGGCACCGACGGATTGATCAGCGGCACCTGACCGGTGACATTCGCCGTTCCGAACGGAACGGAGAATGTCTGTCGGAAAGACGGCGCGATCCCGGTGACGGCGGCGGAGCCTGCCGGTGCCGCAACCGTGATCCGCAGTGACGGAGCTTGGCCGGCGACAGTTGCAGCGCCTGCAGGTATCAGAGAGACCTTGGTTGTGGCAGGCGCGAGACCCGTCGCAACGAGGGTATCGATCCCGACCGGGATAGACACCCTGAGCGACGGAGCCTGTCCAGAGATCGTCGCGGATCCAGACGGCACCGACGGGTTGATCAGAGGTGCGTTGCCGGTGACATTCGCCGTTCCATTCGGAACGGCGAATGTCAGCCGCAGAGGCGGCGCGAGGCCCGTTACAACGAGGGTATCGATCTCGACCGGGATCGATACCCTGATCAAAGGAGCCTGTCCAGAGATCGTCGCGGAGCCTGCAGGAACAGGGAGGGCCGTTCTCGCTATCGGAGCCTGTCCTGTCACGCTCGCAGCCGTTACTCCTACCGGCAGCGTCACTCGCAGCGACGGAGCCTGACCTGTCACTGCCAGCGTGGCGGAGGGTACCGACGGGTTGATCAGCGGCGCGTTGCCGGTCACTACAACCGTGTCGATTCCGACAGGAATCGACACGGTTGTTGAGGGGCCTGCTCCGCTGACGACAGCTGTGTCTATCGGTACCGCATCAACGCGGCGGGCAAGAACAGGCGCGTACCCGGTGACGGCGGCGGAGCCTGCCGGCACCAGCATGTTTCTGCGGACAACAGGAGCCTGCCCCGTGATGGCAGCGGATGTTGCTGCAACGGGGAAGGTCAGTCGAACGGAGGGGGCAAGCCCGGTGATCGAGGCGGAGCCAATCGGAACCGTTGTGCGCGCCAGCGGGGCTTGCCCAGTGACTGCGGCGGCAACAGCGGCCACCGGAATGGTGGTACGCAGTGGCGGAGGCAGACCCGTGACGACGCCTGTGCCGAGCGGAACGGCATCCACCCGTCGAATCAAGACAGGAGCCAGACCTGTGGCTACAACCGTGTCGATGGCGACCGGAATGATGATCTTCACCGAGGCCGGCGCAAGGCCGGTCACGGTGACGGACCCCATCGGCACGGAGCCGATGGTGAGTCGGAGAGAAGGAGCCTGTCCGGAAATGGCAGCGGTTGCCAACGGAACCGTCGTTCGCGCAATGGGTGCTGCGCCCGTCACCGTCAGGGTGGCTGCGGCTACCGGGATGCGGATGTTGACTAGAGGAGCCAGACCAGTGACGACAGCGGTGTCGATGGGGACCGCCCCCAGCCGCATCGCAAGAACAGGGGACGCACCCGTCACCACCGCTGTGTCGATGGCGACGGGGATTCTTGTTATGAGGGTGGCGGGGGCGAGACCAGAGACGACGACGGTATCAATCGGGATACCGCCTTCGTCAGCGATCCAGTTGGTGTCGCGGATCGGATCACCGAGGTGATCGGTGATCGACGCGCCCAAATGGTCAAGGATGATCCCGTTTGTGGCCACTTACTCGTCTCTGTCTTCCAAGGCCAGATTCAATAGGAAAGCGCCCACGATAAGGGCTACGCCCAGCAACGCCATGCCGGTCAGAACACACCGTACCGATGGGCGAAGTACGTGGGCCACACAACCGCGAGTGGCAGAGCGAAATCGATCAGCGCATCTTTTCCCCAGCGGATGATGTCGAAACCTTCCCACGGCTTGAGATCCTTCTGGCTGCGCCCCTCAGCCAGCTTGTAGCGCCGCTGAGTCACCTCCCAGCCGAGATAGAACATCGTCGCGCCGAGCGCGCCTGCGAACCAGTCGCCAGACGACAGTCCGACAGCGACTTGGAAGAGGAGAGCGAAAGCGGCGTGGATAGCGCCGGTCTTAAGCATCTCCCCCAACTGGCTGCTCTGGCTCTCCTTTGACGTCTTCACCTTTGCTCTCCTTCTGTTGTGCGGCTTGCACTTGGGCATCCGCCTGTTGGTTGAGCTTCTGGATCATCAGAGCGGACCTCTTGAATGGCAACTCGGAGAGAGCCTCCACCAGCAGATTCGCCTCGTCCAACGTAAGCTCGAACTTGAACTTCATCCCGGTCTCCTTTACGACGTTACGGCCTTGATCACGGCGAAGTTTATCACCGGAGCTTCAGCAACTCCCACTGCAGCGATATTGTGTATCTGAATCCTGAAGCTACCTGCCGCAACCGCAGTCACGCAGATTCCGTACTTGTCAGCGGTGGCGGCACTGGCGAAGTTGACCACCACAGTGTCGGTTGCCGCAACCGCCGAGTTCGTCACCGTAAAGCTGGCGAAGGTTCCAGCGGTGGTGGTGGTACTGAAGAGAGTGATCGTGCCGCAGACCTTGTTGAGGGTCACACCAGTGGTTCGGCTGGTGGCCTGAGTTACCGTTCCTCCGGCTCCCGTTCCGTACCCTATGCCGGCTGTCGCGTTTGCACTCTTGATGTAAGCCGACGCTAGCACATCTCCGGTGACGTCAAGCGCGACGGTAGGAGCCGTGCCGCTGCCGATTCGGGTGTTGCCTACCAGAGCGTTGTTGTTGGCTGCAGAGTAGAGCGCCCATCTGTTTGTGATGGTGACGTTAGTGCCGGCATTTGGAGCGCCGGCAATGTAGAAAGAACTGGCGTCCGAATAAGTGACGGACAGATTGGTAGCCGCCAAACTGTTGGCGGCTATAGCCGCAACCGTAGCGTTTACCGTCACAGACCCTGTGGTTACGTCGTCCGTGTACGTAGCCGAAGTTACGAAAAATTTCGCCGGTACGTTTGCGGCAAGCGCAGGCCCTGTGAAGTTGATAGCAGCTGTACGAAGCTGCCCCCACTCGGTTAACACCGCGCCCGTTTTCAACGAGCCAGTCCTGTCAACCACGAGGAAATTCAGCTTGCCTTTTGCTAATCCGTTGGTGGCGTTGTCTGCTGTTTCAGCTTCTATGGCTGCCGACAACAGGAATTCGTCACCATCACTTCCTTCGAAAGTGATCCTGCCAAGAGTCGTTCCGTTGGTAACGGCAGCGTGCGTTCCTATCGTGCTGTTGAGCGACTTGGAAAATACAAGACAGGCCGAAGCCGCTACGTTGGTGTTCCAGTTTCCGAAAAGAAAGCTGCTGGATACCAGAGCACTCCCGTGCAGCTGTCCAAACATCGTGGAGCCAGCGGTGCCGTTCTGAGGGCTGGCCACTGACGATATGTTTGAACTTCCGAAGTTGACGGAAGTGTTGATGAGCGGAGTAGAAAGGGTAGGAGCCGCAGTCCTTACCGGAGCGCCTGTGCCCGTGGCTCCAGTCCACACAGGTAATGCGCTAGCTCCGCCCCCTACGAGGATGTCTCCTGTCCCACCCGCCGGCAGCGTCTGAAGCGCGCCGGTCGCAGTGGTACCTGCCGCGATCAACCCGTAAGCCGTGGTGCTGGTGCTTCTCCCTGTTCCTCCCTGACCAACCGTCACAGCGGCGTTCGTAGTCAGGATGGTTGCCGTGGCGTCAGGAAGCGTGAAAGTCTTGGTGGCGGTAGCAGGTCCGGTGAAAGCTACGAAGGCGTTGCCGAGCGTGTAAGTCCGAAGCACCGCAGAGGTTATGTTCTTCGTGGCAGCCGCGTGAATGACAACGAATTCTTCGGTGCCGTCTGCGGTGGTGATGTCTGCGTAGGTGTTCAGTACAGCCATGTCACGATTCCAACTTCACGGTGACGTAGCGGCTCTCGGGCCGGATGCTGACCATCCTACTCTCGGCACCTACTACAATGAACCTCCGTTCTTCCAGCACGGCTCGAATTCTTTCTTCCGCGCTCGGTACGACGAAGTTCTGCGGCTCGACGTTGCCGTAGGGCGGGAATGGAATCGGGATCCTTCCGGCGACAGAGACGGTTGCCGGGAGGATAGCGCAGACAATCGGACCTTGGACGAGAGTGAGGCCGGGGGCATAGCCCACGAATTCACCCTCACCTACGGGCGGGTAAGCGTGACCGGCACTGTTCGTGATGCCGCCACCACCTTCCGTAGACCCCAATCCGAACGTGAAGAGGCTCATACCGGTGTGACATGGCTGAAGTTGCTGTCGGTGGTGAACTCGAACAGCACGGTGGTCTGGTCTTCAGCGTACACGCGGATCAGGTTTCCCCCGGTCAGGTCTCTCTTGTTGAAGTGCGCCCGATAGATGTTCAGGATCTTGAGACCTTGGTCCTCCAGTTCCTTGTTGATGGTCGAGTCGATCACCACCGCTGTTCCCGTTGAGTTGTCCTGAATGTCCGCTATCCCCCGGACGTACAGTTCCCCCGCTGTTATCGTGTTCTCCACGATCACCCGGCCCGACGCCATGTCCAAGCTCACCGCGCCCCCGCCTGCGTAGTTCGTCAGCGCGATGCCGCCCGAGTAGTTTCTCAGTACCAGTGAGTTCCCCGAGCCACCCATATCGATGTGTGCGTGCTGTCCTGCTCCCCCGCCTGCCACGTTGGACCAGCAATCCAGAATTGAACATTGAGCACCTCCACCCAGAGTGATCGTGCCGTTCAGCGCGCACTGAAAAATGAAACCGTTTACGTAAGTGATGTCTTGGATCAAACAACTCTCGAAAGTGTTGTCGCCGTCCATCGTGCCGGTGATGGTCATCTCCCTGAAAGTGCAGTTGTCGACGTTGGCAGAAGCCTCAAGAGTCAACTGCACCGTTACCTGACTGTCACCGATGAAGGAGTACCCAGCAGAGAAGTCCACGCTGGCCAGCGTGGCACTCTTCATGATCTGGATGTTCCTGATGCTGTTGTTCTCTGCGATGGTCTTGGCATCTGCGAAGTTGTTGACCGGAGTTCCCCGGGTGCCAAGCGGGGTTGAAGTACCTGACTGTCCGTTGAGCACATCCACGCATACCGTGTTGTTGTATGCGGCCTGAAGCAAGGTGGAGAGGTCTTGCAAGCCCGCCGAGTTGGCAGAGCGGACGGACACTTGGTTCACGTTCACAACGTCACCGACGTTGGAGTTCGCGCCGACAAGGTTCACAGCGTACTGGCCGTCTTCGAAAGTGACCGTGTAGCCGTTAATGATTTCTACTACCCGCGCAAGAATTACACCGCCTACCTCGACAGTGGTGTTGTGGTTATGCGTCTTCGGCCAAGGCATCCCCTCCTTGTCGTCCTCCAGATTGCGAAGCTCAAGGCGGAACGCATTGAGGTCAAGCTGACGAATCTCAGTCGGCACCGACTGGATCAGCGTCATCTCGCTCTTTGCGATCTGGATGACCTTGTTCGGCCAGTCAATTACCACTGGTTGGCCCTCTGCCGCGCATTGCGGTCAGCACCGTCACTTGTTGCCGAAGGGACTGAATCTCCGCCTGCTGCATCGCCATCACGCCCTCTGCGGACGCTACTCGCTGCACAAGCAGATCGTGTGCCGCACGGGAGTCCCGCATGAACTGCTGCAACGCTTTGAAGTTCTTCAGCGAGACTTCGTCCATTAGTCATCCCTAATCAGCAGTACGGTGAGGTCAAGACCGCTCGCATTGTCGATGGTGCCTACTACATCGGATTGCTTGTAGTAGGGGGTGCCGCTGCCCTTGCGGACCCACCCTGTGATAGGTTGATCGTTCGCCAGAGAACGCACATCTTCGACATAGCCGCTGGCATTTGTCAGTGCATTGAAGATCACCGTGCCTTCTGTGAGAGGCCCACCGGCACCGGCTTCCACATACACGCGCACGTTCTGCGTGGTGATGGCTGCGCCAGTGTCGGCATCCTTCACGGTGATGCGAGTCGTGACCTGACCGGAGACCACGCTGACGGTACCGGTGCCTGTGTTGTAATAGGTCGGGGTTGTAGCGCCGGCAGCCACGTTGATGGTGAGCGTCTGGCTCGCCGCCACGTTCACCTTGATCGTTTCGTTGCCGGTCGAGCCGTTCGAGCCTGCGTAGCCAGTCGCGGTGCAGTTCCAGTTCATCGCGGTAGTGGCAGAGATCGTTCCCAGATCTACCGCGTGCCCTGTGCCATCCGAAATGAATGTGCAGGCGTCCAGCAGGCCGAGGTTGGTCGTGGCGGCTGCGTGCGTGCCGGTGGCGCTATCGAAGGTGCAGGTGTCGAAAGCACCTCCTCCCACCGTCACGATGCCGCAGCGTCGGAACGTGGAGTTGAGCACTGTGCTGTTCGACTGGAAGTCGAAGTTGTTCATGTCCGTGAAGGTGCATGAACTGATGTTGATGTCCGCGTTGGCAGTGGCGAGGAACCTGCCCTTGCTGACCGTCCCCAGCGCGGTGATCGAGATGCTCGTCCAGTCCACCCGCGTCGAGGCGTTCAGTACCTCGATGGTGTTGAAATTCGCCGTGACCTTCTCGGTGTTGGCGATGAAGATCGCTCGGTTGGCATCGCGGAAGTCCGCAGCCGTACCGCTGGAGCCGATCTGAAACAGCCCCTGCATGTAGTAGGCACCATCACGCGGGATCAGCAGGCCCAAGCGGCGCGTGGAGGTGTTGTCCCAGTTCGCCGCGCCAAGGAAAGTGGCGTAGCCGTTGGCCAGATCGCCGTTGGTGATCACCAGATCGCAGCGACCGTACCGGATGGCATCGATGCCGTAGGGGTTCCCCTTGCCGATAGCGTTGGCTACGCCCACGTTGGCCTGCCAGCCAAAGTACTGCCATGTGCCAGAAGGAGCGCCGGCCGTGCGGTCTCGCGGGGTGACGCCGGGATCGACGGGGTAGCAGCGCCACCCGCCGAATTGCCAGTCATCTGAACCGGTGACGTACTGCCCGTAGTAGGCCGTTGTGCTGTTCCCGAAATTGAGTTCAGCGCCTCCGTTCGCCTTCGTGGCTAGTACGCCCGGACCCCACCAGTAGATCCACATGAGCACGGCCCCATCGGTCGGAATGGTGACGCCGGCTCCGTTGTTGAAGAGGACACCGCCACGTGCGGTACCTGCAGTATCCCACGTGGCGGCGGTGGCCTTGGAGACACAGGTAGTGTCCTGAATCGAGAAATCGGTTTCAGCCGTGATCGCGCCGCCGCCACCCACTGCCGTGAAGTTGGTAGTGTTGGCGGCGAGCGTGATGTCCGTCAGGTTGGTGGCGTAACTGGCTGCTGCCACGGCTGTCTCCGAATCCCGTCATTAGGTGTCGCTGGTCCGGATCGCGGTGATCGAACCTCCGTTGCTTCCCAGCACAGCCGAGGAGATGAACTCCTTGATCGGGCTTCCGCCACCGTCGCGCACTTTCACCACGAGGTTCCGGTTGGTGTTGTAGATCGAGGTGAAGCGGTCGGTGCCCGTCGTACCATCGTACAGGTAGTCGAGGTAGGCGATCCACACATTCCGGGGAGCGGTGGCCGCGACGACATCGAAGTCGTTCTGGCTGTCGTTCGCCGTGTGCCATGCCGTGTCGACGGTGAACGTGGAGCCGGTCCACGAACTGTACTTGATGCGACGGTAGAAACCGTTGTTGTCCTGCACTCGGATCCAGCCTGCCGCAGGCGTGTCGGAGGGGATGGCAGCGGACACCACCACGCTGGCCACGTTCGCAGTCGTGAGCGAAGTGTTCAGCGTCAGCTGGTTGTAGTCGATCTCCGGGTTGCCTTCAGCGTCGGTCGTGGACCCATCCCACGGACCTACCAGCACACGGTCTTCGCCGTTGGCCAGACCGCCGACGATGAACGTCACGTAGTTCGGCGGGGTCTTCTGCGTGTTGGTCAGGTCGAACACCTTGTCCGCAGCAGTCAGGTCCGCGATCTGTACGCCGAGACCGTAGGAGCCGATGAGAGCGGAGCCGGTGGACTGGCCGACGAACGGCTTGGCGATCAGCGCCGAGCGATCCACCGCAGTGCCGGAAGCGACCGCAGTAGCGCTGGAGGTGCCGCCCGTGATCGTCTGCGTGTTGGTCGGCGCTACTCCGGTCAGCAGCTGCATCCACAGCTTGGTGGCCGATGCGCCAGCGGTGTTGTTCACCGCGAGCAGACGGCCCGAGCCGCCGGTCCACGTGAGGTTCTCTGCCGCTCCCCATGTGCCAGAGCCGGAGCTGATGTTGATCTCGTGGGTGATGCCACGGAACAGTTCGCCGGAGATGCCGTACAGGGTATCGGAAGAGCCGTCGCGGCTGATCCACTTCATCCGCTCGTAGAACTGGTTGATCGTGCGCGAGCCGCGATCCCACTGCGAGTAGTAGGACTCAGGCGTACCGTTGTTGTCGACGTCGAGCGTGACGTAGCCAGAGGTCAGGTTGGTCACATCCGACCAGCCGGCCACGGTAGTGCCTGCCGTCGTGTTGTTCAGGTCGGAGGCATCGGAGAGCGCGAGGACGTTGTTACCTCGCGCCGTGCCGTTGATGCTGAACTCAGAGAAGGTGAAGCCGAAGCGACGGCACGTACCGATCAGGCGGCGACCGTCGATATCAGCGCCTGCCGTGCGGGTCTTCACCATGAAGCGGTGGGAGATACCCTGCGTAGCGTCGGGGTTGAGGCCTTGCGCGATCAGGTAGGCATCGGAGGCATCCCAGTCGTTCTCGGTGCCGCCAGACAGCGTTGCGGTGATGGTGGTTCCGGTGTTGGCCGTGATGAGACCCATCGAGCCGTCAGTCACGTTCTTGATGAAGTAGCCAACCCACTGGTTGGTCGTCCACGACTTGCCGGAATCGGTCAGCGTGGCCGCGTTGGCCGAGCCAGTGTGCGTGCCGCCTTCCGAGTAGTTCCACCAGTCGTCGCTCAGCACCGCGCCGTTCTGGATGATCTGGATCATCACGCCCGCGTTGCCGAAGTTCACGATGCCGTCGTAGTAAGCCTCCGTGATGCCGGTGCCTTGGATGATGGTGCCGTCGTACAGGTGCTCCGCCGCGTTGTCGTTGATGTTGTAGGCACCGAGCAACCTGATGATGTTGTCCGTGGAGCGGCTGGACGGGTTGAAGTCGGTGATGTCGAGTTCGTCATCGCCAGAGGAACTGGCGTCGTCGGCCAGCCCTTGCAGCCAGCGGTGGAACTCGATCACGGTCGCGTAGGACGGCGAGGCCCCGTTGTGGTCGTGCCCGATATAGCGAATGTCGCCCGTCTCGCGGTCGACCGTCCAGTCACCAGCTACAATGGCCATGTGTGTCTCCTGTTACCGGCAGCCTCTGGCTGCACCAAAGATGAAAATGTGCCCGCCCCACGCAGGGGCAGGTTACTGCGAAACTTTCGCCCCTTCAATGCGTCCCAACCTGTAGTTGATGTCGTAGATCTTCTCCATGATCTTTGACTGCGTGTTGTCGTCCTCGATGTTCTCTTCCTGCTCCCGGGCGATCATCGCCTCCAGAGCGCCCATCGTTCGGGCGTGCTCGACACGCTCGGACATCCCGACTTCGAGCGTGTGCGCCTGACGGTCAGACACCCGGTCGAGTTGGCTCTCGATGGGGCGAGCCGTCATCGCAGTGAAGGCCATCGCCACGGTGAAGGCCAAACCGATGGCCGCGATGATCGGTGACCACTGCGTGTTGTTCGGCTGGTTCACGCGCTTGGAGATCGTCTCCAAGGTGCTGACCACGGAGTCCAGCGTTGCCTTGACCCCAGCGACCTCTTGGCCGATCTTGCCGACCCGGTCATCCATGTGACGATACCGCGCCTCTAAATCGCGGATGTCGTCCACGTGGTTTGCTCCGTTGTTGCCGTTTCCGCCGACTGCCATGCTCACGTTCCCTTGTAGTGCCACTCAAGGGCCTTGCTCTGACAAGCGAGCAACCGCCAGACCCACCCTTTTTCGTATTTTTCCTCCGCCGCGTTGTTCAGCGTGAGGTACATCTCCGTTCGGATTTCGCACAGGCGAAGGATCAGCTTCGGCAGATCCTTCGCCTGTCTCAGAGCCGTCAGCGTGCCGTTCCCGAAGACCCCGTCAATCGAGACCCCGAGAGACTTCTGCAGCGCCTTCACCGCGCCCCGGCAGCTGCCGTACTGGTTGACGCCCTGCTCGAACATGACGAGGGCTACTGGCAACGGCAGATCGTCGCCTCTGATCGGCAGCCAGAAGTCCTTCTGGTAGATCAGGTAAGCGTCGGTGTAGGTGAGGTTCTTGATGTCGACGTTGGGGTAGGACTTCTTCGAGATGCCCCACTTCGTCTCACCGCCCGGGTCGTCCGGATCGTTGGTGTAGCCGCCATCACCGTTCTTGTCGCTGCCCGTCTCCCGCAGGATGCAGAATTCGAGGCATTGGTCGAGCTTGTCAGCCATCACACGCCCTCCTTGACCGAGGACACCGGCACCGAGTTGGCCAGCATCTTGTCCTTCGACTTCGCGTTGGCGGTGGTCGAGTAGTAGTAGCCGAGCGCCATCAGCCAGCCGACAACCAGCTGACCGACGATCAGGTAGAGGATGTCGTGCGCGCCTTCCGGCAGCGGGCGGTACAGCAGGCTGGCCGTGACGAAGAACACCAGCGCGGTAGCGAGGTAGGCCAGACGCTCCGGTGTCTTGTCGTGGTCGCTCTCACGTCGGCAGTACGCCTGCTGGGCGTAGGGTGCTGGGGTTACCTTGTCCTCTGAGGGAGACATCTCACTTGCCTCCTGCCAGTTCGATCTTGGTCTCGTTGTGCTTGTCCCAAGTCCGCAAGCCGAGGTAGACGGCGGCAGGACCGATCAGGATGCCTGCCAACTCGAAGGATGCGCCTATGTCAAAGGCTCCGAGCGCTTTCAGCGCCTCGAAGCCTATGACATAGGCCATCGTCGCGTACCACGACTGGCGGGCCATCTGCGGGCGCGTGCGGCGGACGTACTCGTCGGTCGCGTTGTCGCCGGAGCGAATCGTGTCCTGCGTCTGCGCGTGCGAGGCCTGAGCATCCGCCAACTTGGCCTGCTCCCGCTCCGCGTCGAGCCTCGCCATCGTCTCGATGTGGGCGCGGATGCTGGCGTTCTCTTGCGTGGCAAGCTCCTTCAGGCGCACCACCGTAGCTGGATCACTCTGAAGCTGTGCAAGCACCGCGTCAGGGTCGCCAACGCCGGTAGCATTCGTCACGAGCGACACTCCAGCAGCTACCGCTGCGGGTAGGTTCCCTGTTAACAGGGAACCTACCAGAGACGCGCCAGTGCCGGCGTTTTCCTTCAGCCATGTGCCAACCTTGGCCCACTTGGAGTCGCTCACCTGTGGTACTCCGCGATAGCCTTCTTGACCGCAGCGATGCCCTTCTCGGCAGCCTGCTGCGAGTTGTACATCTCGCTGGTCATCAGGATCTTGTGGTTCTTCGCGTGGATCGTGAACCACCACTGCTCGCCGTTGAAGTGCAGCTTGATCATCGCTTCTCTCCCGCCATGCGATACATCTCGACTTCGAGTCGGTGGATCTCCCTCTGCTGCTGCTCGTGCTTCTCGTTACCGTCCTTCCTCAGGACGTCGATGGCATCGAACGCATTCTTGAGAGAGGTGGAGTGACGGTCGAGCTTTTCCTTGTGCCAGCGCTGGTTGACCTTCAGCACCACCGTCGCGGTGACCGCCGACAGGACGGAGCTTGCGGCAGCACTGACAACCAGACTGACGACGTCGACAGCCACGACACCCTCCGAACCCGACCCAGTGAAATCCCTCTCCCATTATGCAGATGAGATCGGTTCTTCACTCCGTAAATCGGTTCAGTCGGGTCGCGGAATGTTCGCCCAGAGGTTGGCGGCGGCGGGATTGACCGGGAAGTGAGTCCTGACGAGGGTCTGGCTGACGTACTCGTCAGCCAGACCCTGTTGGAAGGGTACTTCAGGCAAGAGGTAGGTGTGGATTTCTTCAAGCCTCTCGTTGATCTCCCAGTACGGCACGTGGAGGCCCTTCAGCCTGTCGAGCCGGTGCTGGGCCATCTTGAGGGCCGTCCAGACGTCGGTCACACCCAGACGGTGCAGAGAGACAACGACTTCGTCGATGTCTCTCTGCACTATCAAGGTGGGAGCCGACGGCCAGACGCTCTGGAAGTCGGTCAGGATCAGCCCGCAGTCGGAGTTGCCCCTGCCCGGCAGGTTCATCTCGTTGTAGAACCGCTCCCGGGTTGTGCAGCGGCTCAGGAACTCGTGGTGGCAGACCACCTCTCGGCCGCAGGCTCCGCCTGCAGCCGAGAGGTACTGTGCGAACCAAAACGTCCGTGAGCGCGGATGACCGGTGACGAAGAACGGCGAGTAGGCGTTCATGCGGACAGCCTCTCCTCCATGCGCTCGACGAACTGGTTGGCGACCTCCTCGCCACCGAGTTCGCGCAGCGTGTCGATGGTGGCGCGCTCCAACTCCCGCTGCCGGTCAAGACCCATGAATTTTTCATGGGTCTTGACCAAGAGGGAGAGGAGGGAAGTGGTGCTTGCCACCACTTCCCTCATCTCTTTTGGTGTGATTCCGGGGCGGATCTTTCCGTTGTACATCACCGAATCCTGCATGGCACGCACCGACTGGATGAGACTTTCTATCTCGACCTTGATGTCGTAATCCGCGCCGTATGCTGCTGACTGGCTACCCGCAGGAAGGAGTTGGGCGACCCTGTCGCCCAACTCCTTGAGTCGGTAAATCGGCAGGCGCGGCAGCACGTTCTGGAAGAACCTGATGCATTCGA
>JACCDR010507436.1_pt1 | contig 52033 bp, 72 predicted proteins | sample 7446431 | NCBI WGS metagenome assembly JACCDR01 (sample SAMN15323443, study PRJNA562643) | freshwater metagenome | isolation source: river surface water | place: USA:Blue River Watershed | collected 2017-08-17 | reverse complement strand
TTGCTGATACTATGACTGAAATGTTCGATTACGTTCCTATAATAAGATTCTTAGATGAGAAGTTTAAGAGTCAGATTAAGAATGCTCATAGACTTAGAGGTTCTTATTCTATTAAGGAGTTGGAAGGTGGTCCCGGCCTAGAGTACCGCTCTCTTCCGACTACTGTGGATTTAGACGAAATTGCTGCTGCTCTTAATGAAATGAAAACTGAACTCAAACTCTTTTAGAGGGTGTCATGTCGAAGAAGGACAAAGACGAGAAGAAAGAAGTTAAGAATGGTTTCTCAGTTGAACAGTTGAGGGATTACCTTGACTACCTCACAACCAAGGGACACGGAAAGGATAAGGTTGTATCTGCCGATGGCAATCCGATTAACCTTGTCTTCCCCGAGAAAGGAAAGGTTGAACTCTGGTAATGTCCCAATTTATCTTCGTAGCAGTAATCTTTATGGCTGCAGGTTTTATCGGAGGATATAATGTTAGACCGAAAGTCTATCTGGAACGAACGACAGAACCGTCCAACTCTGGTAGTGAGGGATCTGGTTGAATACGCTCCTCCTGAAGTAGTCTATGAGTCTCTTCTCCGTAGAGGAGTCTTTAAATGGCTGGCTGTCAGAAGAAGTCTTATCAAACTCAAGAATGCCTGGAAGTGCGAGATCGTCGGTCTCTATAGCCTCCAGAAGCAGCATACCAAGAAAGACTCTGATTACTGGTACTGGCGTGGTTATAGAGAGGCGATGGAGCAATGCAGAAAAGAAGTAAGACGTCTGTGTCACAGCGATCGTTGGCAAGCACCAGACATAGACAAGCCAAGCCAGAGGTGGCTCAAGCAGTACGAAGAAAGCAACCTCCAGGCAGAAGCTTCACAGCTCAAGTCGACATCACATTCACCATTACCAACGGTGGTGAGGCGTCCATACAGTTGGAGAGGATACTGAAGGAACAAGGTATAACTCTCACTAGAATTAGAAATCTCTATGATCTGAGTTACTGAGTTTTACTGGAGGGGACCAGAAGAGGGTAGAGTGTGACTACCTCAGAATAAGATGACGGTTCTTTTATTACAGGGATGATCGGTCTGTGAATATAAATTGGCCTAACCAACCACCCTACTGTTCAAGGGATTTCAGCGCCTAGGTGTAAGGCTGTGGTGGCCCACGCTAGTACAAGCGGTTACCGATGGTGGGAGGTTGCTCCCTTAAAATCACGAACAGACAGACCAATTCTTTCTAGGAGACCAAGATGAAAGTGTCTGAACTTCATACCCTTCTTGATGTGTATCTAGAGTTTAATGAAGATTGTGATATACGAGTACTAAGCTCTTACACGATTACAATGCTTAAGAGAAATGCTGATGGCAGCCTTGGGATACAAGTTACATTAGATAAAAACCAAAAGAAGGAGGGCCAATAAAACACTTCATAATTGATATTGAAGCAGATGGTCTAATCGATCCTAAGAATATCTGGTGTGTTGTAATTGAAGCTTTAGAAGAAGACTACAAAAGAACATTTACTGATGAACCTGCTTTTTCTGTTTGGCTAGAAGGTTTAGCTTTTGAATTTAAAGACTCTGATATTAAATTTATTGGTCATAACATAATTGAGTATGACATCCCTGTATTACGTAAGCTTTGGGGAGTCGACATCAAAGACGAGCACATTATTGATACTTTGATCCTTTCTCGTCTTTATTCTCCTAAACTAGAAGATGGGCATAGCTTAGAAGCTTGGGGTAATAGACTGAAGTTTGCTAAAGGTAACTTCTCTGATTTCTCTAAGTTCTCACCTGAGATGTTGGAGTACTGCATCCGAGACGTCAAGCTTACCAAGCTCTTATACAAGCATCTATGGGGTAAAGTAGGTAAGTGGACTGATGCTATCCGAATAGAGCATGAAGTTGCAGCTGCCCTTCGCGATGCTCAGAGTTATGGTTTTTATTTTAATGTTGCTGAAGCTCTGAACATAAGGGAAGAACTTGATAAAGAACGTACGGCACTGGATGTTATTATTCAGGCAGCTTATCCTCCTACTTACACTGGAAAAAGGGTCATTAAGGAAGTTCCTTTTAATCCAAACTCTGCGAAGCAAGTTATTGATAAGCTGTGGGAAGCGGGATGGAAACCGCTAGAGAAGACTGATGGACACAAAGAGTACCAAGACACAGATCCAGTTAAGCTCGACAGGTTCAGGATCTACGGATGGAAGCTTAACGAGGTCAACTTATCGACCCTGCCCGATGATGCACCAGAGGCAGCCAAATCCATCCTTAAGAGAACAATCTATGAAACGAGAATCAGGAAGCTAGATGAGTGGCTTAATCTTGTTTATGATGATGGTGCTATTCATGGCCGTGTTATTGGGATTGGTACATGGACTCATCGTATGTCCCATCAAAATCCTAATATGGCTAATATCTCGGCTAAGAAGAGCATTAAATACAAAACGAAGGAGTTAAATGAACTAGCCACTACATTAGGTGGTCGAATGCGTGCTCTCTGGGTAGCGCGTCCTGGTCGCGTGTTAGTTGGGACCGACGCCGAAGGCATCCAGCTCAGAGTGCTCGCGCATTATATGGAAGACGAAGAGTTTATCAAAGCTGTCACAGAAGGTAATAAAGATGACGGAACCGATCCACATTCAGTCAATCAGAGAAGAATTGGTCAAGGTACGCGAGATAATGCAAAGACTTTCATTTATGCTTTCTTGCTCGGAGCTGGTGATTCAAAGATTGGAGAAATCTACGGACTCTCTAAGTCAAAAGGACGTGATCTTAAGGCATCATATATTAACTCTACTCCAGGACTTAAACGCCTCAAAACCGAGCGAATACCTGCAGAAGCTCACAGAGGTTACATGGTTGGTTTCGACGGGAGAAAGATTGGATGCGACAGTGAACATCTGATGATGGCTGCTTACCTTCAAGCTGGAGAAGCTGTAATTATGAAGGTAGCGCTATGTCTCTCTATTAAAGAAATTAAAAGATTAAATTTAGATGCTAGATTAATTAATGTTGTGCATGATGAAATGATATTTGAATGCTCTCAAGAACATGCTGAACAAGTTAGACTTATAACTGAAGCTTCAATCGGTAGAGCAGGAGTTTTACTCAATTTAAAATGTCCAATGAAAGGGGAAGGAAAGGTAGGAAGATCATGGTTGGACGTACACTAAAAGATGTTTTGAAGGAAGCTGTTGAAGCTGAAGGTAAGATTGTAGACGAGTGGGAGAACCGTGTTAACTATGATGCTAACCGTATTCATTCTGATCCTGATTTAGAAGTTATAAGAGAGTACGGTAAAATAACAAGGAGTGCAAAGCAGAATGAGTAGAAGATCTTTAGACCACCTTACTAGTTTAAGTGACGCAGAGAAAGAAGAAGTGTTTGAGTTCTTTTCTGAGAGAGATAGATTAAATGATATCGCTAGAACTGCTTTTGAAATAGAACAAGCAGAGTTAATAGCAGAAGTAGAGTACCAGCTGTATGGCGCCCCGGCAAGAGAAAGATACAGTTGAGTACGACTCCTCTGTAGTCAAATACGGTGACGATAACTGGGCCTATATAGGAACTTTATCGTTGGATCTTTTAAGAAAAGTAAAGGAAACTTTAGATGCCCAAGATCGAGAGAGCTACGTCTGTGACACTACCGATTGCCAAGGATTTGAGGATCGGTCAGAACCTAGATAACTTTATGCATTGGGTTAGACATTATAAGGAGATCGATATCTTTAATGTTGACGATAAGTATTTTCATGAATTGTATAATGAATGGCTAAGAACACTAAAGCAGAAATAAATAGAAAAAGATGGGGAGATATCCTTAAAAAGTATGGTCTTACTAAAGAACAGTGGTGGGCTATCTACGAGGAGCAGGATAAGAAGTGTTTTATATGCAGAAGAAGACTTAAAATTGGTGGTAAAAGTACTAGGTTAAGTGTGCATACTGATCATTGTCATACTACTGGTAAGGTTAGAGGTCTTCTCTGTAGACGGTGTAACATGGATATTGTTCCTCGATTTGAAAAGAATTTAGAAGCTGCTTTAAATCTTCACATCTATTTGACAAGAGAAAAACATTATGGGCTTACTCCGGGTACAAGGAGATTAGATGACAACAACAATAGTAATACTAAGTAGTGTCCCTATAATTTTAGCGTTAGGATTTTTATGGAAGCTGACTATTTAATAATTAAAGAAGAAGATGGAAGAATTAGTATAGTAACAAGAATTATGAAGAAAGGGGAGTGGTTTCCTGTAAGTTCTGTGACCATTAGTAAAGACCAAGCAGTCAAGTTACATGAGGATCTTACAGAAGCACTCTACGATCAATATTATGTTTAGTGTACTTATTTTATTATTTAGTCTGTTATCTGTAACAACGGTGGAGGCTAGAGAATTTAGGGAAGAGGTAGTAGTTGGATATTCTAATAAAGCAGACAGTCAAAGAATTAAACGATCTAGAGAGTCATTTAAAAGGTGTGGTAAAGCTTCTTGGTACGGTAAGAGACACCGTGGAAGGAAGACAGCATCTGGAGAAAGGTTTAACCCCAGAGAATTTACAGCAGCTTCTTGGAATTATAGGCTTGGTTCACGAGTCGAGGTCTGGTCTCCACAGACTGGAAGGTCAGTTATTGTACGGATTAACGACAGAGGTCCTGCAAGACGGCTTAAAAGGATCATCGATCTCTCGGAAAGAAGCTTCAAGGAAATTGCTGACTCTCGTAGAGGAATAACTACTGTTTGTGTGAGGAAATTACATGCTCAGTGAATATAAACTTAGAGAGTACTTAATACAGCTCCCACCATTTCAGAAAGAAAGAATTATCGTGGAGCTTTATATACATGCTTCCCAAGAAGACCAAAATGGTTACATGTCTACCTTGAGAATGCATTAGATTTAGAAGGTATAATTAAGAAGGTTGCGGAGCAGTAAATGTCTTATTGTAGAACAGGTGAAGACTCTGACGTTTACTTAATCAAATCAGGAAAAGATTGTTGGAGTCTTTGGTGGGGTAGACACAATATATGTACAAATATCTATTCACTAAAAGGAGTACTAGAAGCTCTACATTCTATAAAAGAATTAGGTTATAAAGTGCCCCAACGTGCGTTTGATAGAGTCGAAAGAGAATTAAATGATTGCCTCACCTGAAGATAAAGAGAAGAGAAGAAAGTCTTTAGAAAGAAAGAAGAAGGATAGAACCAGACGTAACCCAATGGCTGTTGAAGTCCGAACTCCTAAGTATAGATTGAGAATTATTGAAGATTCCAAGAATGAAAAGAAGGGTGCTAACAGTTGGCACTCGTATATTGATAAGGATGATTTAAATGATTAAGACTACTACTTCTGTTGATACCTACACTTATAATAATGGTGTTGTTAATCATAAGACTCTTATTAATAAGTATCGTATCCCAACTTACCAGGAAGCTGAAGCTGCAGTAGATCATATTAGAGCAGGCTTAGCTAATGGTGAGTTCATCGGTCACTACAGTATCCGTAAGTCCGCTAACCTTTACTCTCTTTATTTAGAGATTAGAGACTTCGATCAGGCTGTAGATATGGGAGATCAAGCCTCTCAGGAGAGTATCACTATTCATGAGTACGAGGAAGCTGATAACAAGCCTAACACTACTCAGATGACATTCTCCAAGTATGGTTTGACATTTGATCAGGCGATTGCATTCGCTAATGAGAAGAGAGAAACTCATAACGATATGCTTGTGTCGGTCTTGACTGTTGACGAAAGCTGGAGACAGCCTAACACTTTCTACGGTTCTATTTCGCTTAAATCAGATAATGAGGCAGGATAATAATGCATTACTTTAGTTATACAGAAGACGTTAGTATCAGTAAGAATTTCCCTTCTAAGGTTCTAGCAGAAGAATGGTGGGAGAACATGAAGAAGGACTACGAGGAAAGAGGATTTGAACTCTATGATCAAGATGATATTACTTTTGATCGGTTTGCAGATTTTAGTGATGGTTCCACCACTGCTTACTTCTCCGCAGCTAAAGAGGTTGTCAATCCAGACTATAAAGAAGATGCTGCTGAAGACTTAGACACTTATACTGTTCTTATCCCATAAGAGGGAGGTAGTTTGTTTCCTAAATCCTTAAGGATCTACGGACACGACTATAAGGTTCAGAGACAAAAATACCCTAAGCTGTATGCTCCCAATGGGGATGTCACACATGTCTTAGGGTTTTTTTCTGGCAATGAACAGCTTATAGCTATCCGTTCTGATCTAAATAAAAGACCTGCACAAGAGGCTAATATTCTTCTTCATGAAGTGATGCATGGTATTGGTTATCATACTAATATCTTTGTTGATATTCCTGATAAAGAAGAACGTATAGTCGATACATTTAGTAATGGTTTAACTATGGTATTAAGAGATAATCCTGAGTTAGTTGATTATTTAAAAGATAGTTGTAAGGCTTAACTCCGCTTAGGCTGTTTCCTACGATTGGCCGCTTTCGAGATAACCCTTGTAGGGACATTCTTGAGGCGGCCTTTTCTATGGCTACCCACATGATCAACCTCTTTACCCTTTAGAGCGGCCTTACCGTACTTCTTTACAGCTTTAGCTCTGGCAGCATTCCTGTCTGCTCTACGCTTCTTCTGTTCTGGCTTAGCGTGGTATTCGTCATACTCTTTACGATAGTTTCTTTTCTTACGAGCCATTCTTTTTCTTAATCCTTATTTTAATAGGAGTTCCTAAATCTTTGTCACCATAACCGGTCTCACCTAATACTTTGGCTCCAATGTCATTAGCCATATCATACTGGTTAAAGAACAACTGACTGATCTCTTCACTCATTCTGTCTGTTCTATCTGGGACAGTCCCAAGATTAAAGTTGTATTGATCGTCAATATGGATTGTACCATCTTCATCTATTTTCCATTTAAACTGCCCAAGAGTTAAAGAGATATCGTCGTACTGGCCTTCTTTTTCCTTACCTTTTCCATAAGGATAATCATTATAGGTAATCGATCCAGAATTCTTACCAGTCTTTGCTGCTTTGTCTCTTACGTACTTTTCGAGTAGACTTAGATTTTCAGGAGTAAAGTCTTTCTCAGTAAATGGTTCTTTACGTCCTTTTTGAACAGCATCGTTGTACCACTTAACCATAGTACCACCGTATCCCACATCTTCGGCTTTTCTTAAAGTCCATAAAAGGATTTTTTCAGGAGTTGTAAGAGGAGCCATAAAAGCTTTGTTCTTCGCTGCCTTTTCTTCGTAAGCCTCTAACCCAGCAGTAGAGCTAGAGGTTACCGAAAATTTCCCATTAACTGATCTAAGTCTTTGGAAATTTGTTCTCTCTGTTTAGCCTTAGCTTCAGAAGGAGTCATAACCTGAGCACCTTCAAGTTCTGGATTTCTCATGTTGTTATAGAGATCACCAATATACTTCTCTACAGATTTAACAGTCTGTTCCATACCAGGTTCTTGCCTCTCAATAGAGGACCCACCCAGAAGAACCTTAGGATCCAATCCCGCCTTGATTAATAGTTCAGGGATCCCAGCCTTCACATCATCTCCAGTAAGTTCCAATAAAGCCTTGTAGTTACGGATGACATTGTTAACTCTGTTAACTGCATTCTCAGCGTCACCCTGCATCCACTTCTCAGAGACTTGGACTATCGCTCTGCCTACCATCGTATTAGCAGAAGAAGTAAAAGGACCTCCTCTAACAGGCTTGAGCAGATAAGTATCAGGATTGTAAGTAACTGCTGAGTTCTTTCTAACAGCATTAATACTGTTGATCTCAGTAGTCTGTTGCCTTACTAGTTCTGCTGCATTAGTAACAGTCCAGTTAACAACCTTGTCCCAAGACTCAGAAGATATCTGACCTTTATCAAACTGAGTCTTTAATTCTTTTAGATGATTAGGTGCAGTCATCTTCATAAACATAGGCACCTGCTCTTTAGCAGATACAGAGGTAGAGAGGAAGTCTAAGTTGGGAGCACCATAGACTGCCTCAATAGCGTTCTCCTTAAGAGGAGTGGTAACATGATCAGAAGTAGTAGCGTTAAGCACAGTAGTTACAACACCGTTATAAGCTTGCGGTGCTTTGACTCTTTGTTCCTGCATTCTCTTAGCATTCTCTTTAAGAGGTCTACCATCAAACATAGAGTTGTTGGCCATAGCCTTCTGGTAAGCTACTAGTCTCTCAGAAGCAAGAGAAGTACCAGTAACCTTGTTAGTCGCTAAGTTAGCAGCCCAGAAAGCAGCATAGCCATCACCAGGCATGTTTCTTGCGATAATAGCATCTTTACGAATGATATCGTTATCAGCTCCCATCAGAAAGTTGTAGTCGTCGTAGTTCTTAAGAGAGTTAAGTAAAGCAATATTAGAACCAGTAGCTGATCTATCTCCTTCCTTAACACCATTAACAAATCTCTTCCCCCAATCAGTAATAAGAGCAACCTCTTCTTTTACCTTAGCATAGGGAAGATCCTGTCCATACTTAAGAGTTATCTCATTAGCATAGTTGTTAATCTGAGCTTCTACTCCTGCTGCAGCAGCACCAATCTGTTGCTCTAACTGCGGAGGAACTGGTTGCCCAGAGCTACGATAAGCTTGTACCTTGTTCTGAAGAGTATTATAGTCGCTGACTGTAGCTGCAATAGGAGACTTACTATCGTTAAGGTAAGTAGTCATCTTATGCTGAAGTTCACCTCTAAGAGAATGAACACCATCCTGCTCAGTAGCTTCTGATTTCTTCTTCTTAATATCATAATCTCTAAGAGTAGACTGCTGCTGATATTCTAATGCTTGTCTATCGGCTACTAGCTTATTGATATAGTCTACTGGTAGCTCTTTACCTTGCATCTTAGCAACAAAGACTTCCGATAACCCAATAGACCTAGCGGCCTTCTCAGCGTCTCTGCGTTCTTGTTCAGCAGCTTTAGCTCTGGATTCAGCTTCGGATACGGCTTTGTTTCTTTCCTGTTCCAGTTCTGCTTGTAGAGCATTAGCAGGTTTTCTTCCAAGGATACCTCCCATTGTAGCGTCGATTTGTTCCCAATAGCCTGGGTATCTCATCTTTAACTGTCGAGAGATAAGTTCAGCCTGAGCCCAGTAGGAGGAACCCTTGAGAGTCCCTGCTACGGCTGCAGACTTGAGAAGATTGAGTCTCTTAGCTCCATCTGCAATTTCTTTAGGAGTAGCTGTGCTGTCTATACCGCCTTCTACTGCTACTGCAGACGAGTTACCATAGTCATTGTAGAGCTTGTCAGTAGCGACCTTCGCCTCTTCTTTAATAGTGCCTTGGTAGTAGTTATCTACGGCTGTAGCAGCCATCTTGATACCATCACCAAGTCCACTAAAGAGACCTTCATAGTCAGCAGTCTTGAAACCTTTACTATCGCTAGTCCAGTTATCCTGCTTTACACCTTCTTCTGTATAAAAGTCTGCCACTTATTTTTGCTCCTCTTCTCTTTTATTCTTTCTTTGTTTATCTAAAAACATCTGTTGTCTTTCTGGTGTTGACTCATTAAAAACCTTATTAGCTTTTGTTACATAGTCTCCAGCTTCTGAAGTACTGTCTGTAAATAGGCTATTCATTTCATCTGGCATAAAGCCATTCATTTCAATGAGACCTTTAATGATCTTACCATAGTGAGTTACACCATCGATATCCTGCTCAATCATAGCTTTCATTTGAAGTCTATAATATTTAGTGATATCCTTCTTAGCTGCTTTCTTCATGTCATTAGTAGCTTGAGTCATATCTCCCTTAATGAATGCAGCAGACAAGTCTGAAGGTATTGTGCCAAACAGAAGAGACATCGCAGCATCTACACCGTCTACACCTTGCTTAAGAGGAGTTCTGTTCTTAGACATATAAACACCAAGATTATACATCTGAAGTGCTCTCCAAGTCTGGTTGACAGATGACACTGATCTTACTAGGTTCTCTAAATCCGACCAGTCAAGAGGGTATTTCTCATCATCAGTTCTGAAAGCATTAGCTACGAATGTAAAGAATGGCCAAGTACTCTCGAAAGTATCTTCAAGCTTAGTACCACCAACACCCATAACAAGATCAAACAAAGGAGTCTTACCATTATAGATATCGTAGAAGAATGGAGATCCAGTAGGACCTAAGGCTTCTGAGAAGTTCTGATTAAGGCCTGTAACCTCAGAGAAGACACCTAGTGCACCTTCATTGAAAGCCTTATAGACTAAGTTCTCATCAGTCTCGATACCATTCTCATTCATGATCTTAGCCCACTCTTTGTAGAATGGCCAGACACCTGAAACACCACCAGCTGTGATTGGAGCACCAAACATAGTAGTGTACATGATGTAAGCTCTAGCTCTTTCTCTAGGGCTAAGCTTGGACCCTGTCCAACCTGGTAGCATCTGCTCCATAAATCTGGCATAGTAGGTAGTAAACTTTAAAGGAATAGAACCCACACCAGAAGCTAAGACAGAGTTAGACGCAGCAGACATATTAAGAGTAAGATCATCAGCCTTAGCTAAGATTTCATTCTTAATCTGTGGAGTGAGCTTAGCTGTAGGATTAGCAGCTCTCCAATCGCTATAAGAAGTAAACCAACCAACAGTTCTAGCGTATCGATCACCTTCTCTATAGAAGAACCTCGCAGCTGATCTCTGTCTATCGAAGAATGATTCTTTAATAGATGTATTGATGAAGTCATCCTGCATAGCAGTCTCACCACCAATGATATACCAACCACTATCCTTATAAGCCTGTAGAGCTTCTACGAAATGATCTTTCTTCATAATCTTAGCAGCTTGCAGCCTAGAACCAATAAGAGCAGCCTTAGCTGGATCATCATTAAATAACAACCATCTAGCAGGCATAGCTGCAATAGCAGAAGGAAGACCATGCCTAGGATTAACTGCAATCGGATGATAAGCAGTCATAGCCTGTACAGCTAATTGCTTGATGTTGTAAACACCAAAGAAGAAATCAAAGACCATGTTGTTAGCCCATCTAATAGGATCAAGATATTTGCCTCTAAGCATATGTCTGTCAACCCAATCGTAAGATTTCTGGCCAAGCTTTGCTTTGATCTCGTCTGCTACTGTTCTCTGCATCTGAGTCATGAAATCTCTAGTACCATTCTCGACACCAAGGAAATCAATTAATGCTCTTCTATAATCTTTAGCAGAGTTGAGTAACTTTAGTTCTTCACCGAACAGTCCCTTCTTCCACTGAGGAGTAAGGATGAATTGCATAGGATCTCTTCTGACTAACTCAGCCGGAGCATCAATTACAGAGTTATAAGCTCTACCAAAGTTCTCAGCTGACTTAATTTTCAGGTCATCTAAAACTCTACCACGGATGAGGTCAGAAGTAGTATTAATAAGAGTAGCCATTGGAGACAGATTGGACTGGAGTTCTGTTCCATATACAGGATAATCGGAAGTGCCTTTCTGTACGACTTTCTCCAGATTGTCTGAACGATTAAGGGCATACTGCATGTTAAGTTCGTTGTGGAATAAGTTATGCTCACTATCCCTCGCATTTTCTAAATTAGGATAAGTCAGATTGCCTTTGCTATCTTTGATATCCGATCTAATAAAATCCCAAGTAGATTTATTCCTTGGAGTAACAACAAATGGATGCTTTAATGAGAGATACCCATTAGGATTAATCTCAGTAAACTGTTCTCTAAAGTCTTTAAAGGACTTAGATACACCATCCATATTTCTGATATAGTAATGCTCTGCATTATTCGTACCATTAGATACATCATCAGCAAGCATCATTCTAATCTGCTCTAGTCTATCTCTGAAGCCTTTAGCGTCACTTTCTAAGACAGCAGAGAAAGCATTAGCATCACCGGTATACGTAGAGATAACACTTTGACCTTCTTTTCTGAAGTAGACTTGTGGCTGTCTGATATAGAAATAGGAGTCCATATCCAGTCTATGCCCACCCTCTTGATAAGGAAAGGAGATAAGATCCATAGCTGCAGTACGCATATCCTCTTCTTGTTTGACTAAGATATAATCAATACCCTGATACTTCTTCATCTCTGGGTAATCATCAAGATTAATCGCAGGAGGAGTCTGATCAGGTACAAGCGGAGAAACCTCAGCAGGTTTAGCCCTTTTACCAGCTTTAACCATTTCTAGCTGAGAAATAGGTACAAACGAAGGCTGTCCTTCAGTCTGAACATATGTCCCAAACTTAGGATCTTCATATATAGCTGTGATCTTTTCTGGTTTAGCAGTAAGTCTAGATCCGTCATTTCCAAGAGGATAAACAGTATCACCGACACCATATTCACCAGATACATCAACTTTACTAGGAGCCTCTGCTTCCAGAGGAGTAGCGCCAGCTTTATTAACCTTGGCTTCTAACTTCTTAGGAACAACTCCGCCTCTACTCATGTAATCTCTTGCTTGTTTTACAGTCAAGAAGTTTACATCAGGATAAGTCTTCTGCAGGTTACGCATAACATTAGCAGAATCATTAGGCCAATTAATTACAACATACTTTACACCAGTCTCAGCAAGAGACTTCTCAGGATCAGAAAGTAAAAGATACTTAGCACCAAAGGACCGAGTAGTATCTACACCATGAGTACCAGGAACAGGAGGACCGCTATGGAAAGTACGACTAGGATCGATACCCTTCATAATAAGATCATCTAAAAGCTGTTCTGGGTTCTTATGAGGTGCACCTTGGATACCATGCACTTGGAACTTAGCAGCTTGCTCAGGAGGAAGCGTCTTAGCCATCTCACTGAACCTGCTATAAGGTTCCGGCTGCATAGTAGCCTCAGGAGAAAGACCATAGTTAGTCTCTGCTCTTGATCTAGCACTAGTGATATTTGTAACTCTTAATTTCTGTGCTTTCTCAAAAGCTTCTTGATCAAACTTAACATTCTTAGAAAGATCTGCTAAAGTAATAGGACGCTGACCTTTAAATCTAGTGGTATATAGTTTATGAAACTCACCTTTACCCCATTCAGGAACTTGGAATAAGTTAACTCCACTAGCACTAGGCTTAGGACCATAATACTCCATCATGAGGTTAGCTCTGTCTACAGCAGTTGAAGGAATACCAGCTCCTTCCACCATGTTACGAAAAGCATCGTCAGATCCCATTCTTCTATAGAAGTAATCATCGATAGCGTATTCAGCACTTTCAGCTTGTTTATAGTAAAAGTCTTTAACTGTCTTACTTTGCCTAGCTAATTCTCTACCTCTGGGTAATGGACCATAAACATCCATATCAGAGTAAGCTCTCATCTTGGAAGAAGGATGCACAGGAGTCCCATCAGCTGAACCAGTTGGTTTAGGCTGTCCTTCAGGTGCTAAGTTGTCAAGGAAGTCTGTTAATGTTCTCTTAGAATACGGAGACAGATGAACAACTCTATAACCTTTATTCTTAATAAGGTCATCAATATGCGCTCTAGTATAAAATCTTTTATCAAGAGTATTCTGAGCAGGAGAAGGTTTATCAAGATCAAAGTCTTTTAAAGCTTTCTCTCCACCTTGAGCGTTAGACACAAAGTTCTTTCTAAGAGTAGTCATCTTCCAAGGTTCAGCAGCATCCCAAACTAAGATACCAGCATCACCTTTTCTATCCCAAGGAAAGTCAAGTAAGACCTTACCTTCTATGTTAGATGTCCATTGAGAGTCAGTGGCACCAGCAGCTCTTGCACGCAAGTTAATAGCCTGTATACCCAGTCTCGATTTATCTCTAGCGAGATCAAGATTGCGTACAGCATAATCCACATCATTCCAACTCTTCCAGGAGAAGTAAGCACGAACCTCATCAGGGGTAATAGGTCTACCCATTTCCTTTTCAAAGTTCTGCTGGAGTTCACCAACATTCTTTGCGTACCTTCCACGAGTAACAGCATTAGGGTCCGTATTAGGCCCAACTTGTAATCTATAATCTCTTTCTCTCTCCATGAAAGCATCTAATTCTTGTCTAGACTTCTTGGGAAGTCCATCAAAGTCAGAGATGAATTGCGCTCGATTCTTTTCAAAGTAGAGGTTAGTTGCAGCTTGTGAGAATTTGAAATCCTCAGACAGCTGATCTGGAACAAGAGAATCTCTCATTCTAATACGACTCATAACACCATGAATAAAAGATAGATGGGGCTTATCAGCGTACTTATTAGTAGGATCTCTAAAAGCTCTCAGAGTAGAGTCAGTCTCGTCAACTGAATGGTAGAACTTAATATAGTTGCCACCATCAATATTCTCAATAGTGTACTTCTTAAGACCCATCTTGTTAGCAGCAGTCTTGGCAGTAGCCTCAGTAGCGTAACCTTTAAGATCTTTCGTACCAATATGAACTGCAATATAATCAGTCCCAGTCAGAGTTTCAGCTGCAGCTATTTCATGGTTAGCTCCTGCAATCCTAACAACTCTGGAACCAAGAGTAGTATTAGAATACATTCTGTCTAGATAGTTAGCAGCCTGAGCTAAAGCGACACTCTGTTCTTTACCGGATAGTCTAGCAAGAGTTCTAGGCTTCATAATAAGCTCAGACAGAGCAGTAGTAGACGATCTTAAAAGACTGACTTCGATACGTGCAGCTTCTTCCGCTGTCATGTTCTTAGCTCCAGTCATGACCCTAGTGGGATTGAAGAGATCTTGAACAGTACCCTCAATAGCCGACCAATCTGTCTGGTAGCCTGTTCTCATAGCCTTAGCTCTTAAGCTATCTACAGCAGCCTGCTGGGCTCTACGAGTCTCAGGAAGCATAGCTAGATAGTCTAAGTTATTACCAGCCATATTCTTTGTCATAGTCTTTAAAGCATTATGAGCATTAATCATTCTGACATTAGCAGCAAACTCTTTAGCTCCTTGATATGCAGCCTTACCAGTGGCACCAGATACAGCACCCATAGCAAGCATAGAACCAGGAGTAAACATAGAGAGATCCGCAACAGACCAAGCGTTATTTAAGAACTCATCAGAAGCAGAATACCCTAGCAAGGCTGCAGCATACTGCATAGCATAGGCGGGATCAGTTTCTCTTAATTGGTTGAATACTTCTTTCTGTGTTCTTTCAAACTCATCAGGAGACATCTTATAAGCATTGATGATTTGATTCTTCATCTTCTCACCAAGTAAGAAACCTTCATCCTGGCCCATAGCAGAAGACATAGTTAACCAAGCATGGAAAGGAACAAAAGAAGTAAAGACATCACCCCAAGTTCTATCCTTCATAGCCGTTTCACCGTCTTCAAACAGTCTACGAGCAATGTTCTGTTTAGTAAGGATATCTCCAGAAGCTCTATTTAAAGCATCCTTAACGCCTCTGTCTTCTCCACCAAGTTCATCTAAGTACTCAGCTGTTCTGATCTCTGCAGACTTCTTAGCAAACTTACGCTCATAGAAAGTACCAGGATTGGCGTAAGCTTCATCAACTTCACCTTTATCCATTTCATAGAGTTGATTAATTTTGTCTGCTGTGATCTCACCACTAGGAAGATTAGTAAGATAATTCTGGATTAGCTTCTGTCTTCTTTGGTTGAGATATGTTCTCTCTTCTATAGAAGCTTTCGCTCTAGTGTTGTCCTCACCACCAGTCATAAGGTCATTAAAGATAGCTTCCTCACCAGGGGAAATCTCTCCCATAGCGAAGTCGTATCTCTGTGCTCTTACATTAGCTACTTCCTGAATTGGAATGCTATTAAAAGTCTCTTCATCAAAATAAGAAGGAGGAGCTTCGCCTGTTTCTACAGACAGACCAGGCTCTTCAAAATAAGTAGGAGTATCCAGTGATACATTCTGTGGACGAGGAATGTTATTACCATAGTCTTCCATAGGACCAGGTACGAACACAGGTTTACGAGTATGAGGATCTACATTATCTGAAGGACTAGGAATTCTTTGAAATACCATTCACTCGCTCCGCTCGTTCAAGATTAATTCACTTTGTTCATTAACCATTAAGCAGTCTTTCCACTATTAAATAAGGTTGCACCTATTCTACCAATTTCATCTCCAGAAGCAAAGATGCTCTTACCGAAGGATGCTACTCCAGAACCAGTGTTAGCCAGAGCAGCACCTGCGCTAGCGTCAGCATTAGCATCAAAGATACCTTCACCTATTGCGCTAGCAGTACTGATCTCTCCAAGCTGTGTACCAAGGGTAGAAGTGTATCCAGAGATTGCACCAGGAAAAGCAGAACCTTCTAAGCTGCCAGTAGCACCTTGAATGTTGGCTGCAGCAGTAGCTCTATTCAATTGGAACTTACGAATAGATTCTCTCTGTCTAGCCAAAGCTTCATTTCGCATCTGCTGTCGTCTAAGCTCTTCTGCTCTTTTAGAAGCTGCTGCTTGTTTCTGTGAGCCAACATACGATAAGGCTGTACCACCCACCGCAGCGACACCTCCAATGATTTGAGCAAATAACGCAATCTCAGGACCTAAGCACATATATTATAATTCCCTTACATATTCAGTTTCGAAGGCATTGTAACCTTCAGGAGAAGCCGTAGAGCTGTAGTAAAACCTTTTAGCACCAGCTTCCTTAGCTTTGGCTTCAGCCAGCTTTAGAAGCTCTGTGCCTGTTCCAGCAGCTCTAAAATCTTTAGATACAAAGCAAGCGATCTTCTTAGCAATAGAAGTCTTGTTATCGAAAGCATCAGGTACTAACACCCAAGAGATTGCTCCGACTATTTCCTTATTATGTATGGCTACAAAGCAAGGTAGAGATCTTAGCTGAAAGTTGATGTAGTTCATAATTGATTCTTGATTGTGATTAAGTTTGTTCTCTTCACAATACTCTATAACCAAAGAACAAAGATCGATAATATCATTAGTAGTTGCTTGTCTAAATTCCACTATTTGAAGTCTCCCATATTGACCAACCGATAATAGTAAAAGGCTTTTGTGATTCAGATTCGAACTTTAACTGTAACGCTCGACCTTTGCCTCTGACTTTTAACCTTCTAAAGTTAACACCTCGATTAGTTAAGTTTTCATTGTAGATTTGTTGTCTTGTAGACCATTTACCTTCTGCAGAGGATGTAGTAAAATCAAATACACCTTGCATAAAGCAGGAAGCATTCTCTTCTGTTTCTAGAAATACAAAGACATAATTAGATTGAAAGAACCTTTGAGTTTCACCATCTAGTTTATATCCGGTAACAAAGGTAGACTCATAATCTGTACCAGTACCTTCTTCTTCCCAGTCTATATAGTTAGTATTCTGGATTTCAGCAAAGGTTTGAGAAGCTGTAGAACCATTATAACTACGATGGATCATAAGCTTTATAATACCTTCAACACTTCTATCTGCTGGTTTCACATAATCAATAGTTCTTACGAGAGGACCAGCTCCAATCTCCCAAGTATAGAAAGCTTGACTCTTGCCATCAAGGCATAAGACAGAGTCATATCTGTATACATCAGAAGGAAGATCTTCGTCTGCAGAGTAGATCCAGTAGGCTACTTGCTCAGTTTCATCATAGCAACCTTTAACGTATTGTTTGTTGCTAGAAGGAATCGCTCTGTATAATCTATCGATAGATTCGCTAGTAAGGCTTACTGGAGTAAAGCTGTCATAGTTAGCATCAAACTTAACTGTATAAATACCGTCTTCTCCCCACCAAGCAGGTAGACCTTTAATTGAGATCAGAGAATCAGCAGATACAATACCAATAGAAGATATCTTTTTAACTTGATAATCGTCAGCTTTAAAGTTAGAACCGCTAGAACCAGAGATAAGCCAGATACCATTATTAGCATAAGCTAGAAGAGCTGTTTGGTAAGCGTATAACTTCTTAAGGGTTCCCATTTCAGGGATCTTAATAACACCACCATCATCAGCTAAAAGGTCTGGAATGTGCTCATTAGTTGGATCGTTCTTCTGGTAGCAATATCCGTATTGCTCGTCACTTTCAATAATCTGAGTGAAATAAATATTATTGGCTAGTTCACCTTCATTAATACCACCATAGAAAGCTCTACCAGAATAGAACTCAGTGCAAGAGGGTCTTTCAAAAGTTAACTCAGGAGTATAGAATTGTACTTCAGAAAAGAACAGTTCAAAAACAGAAGCATCATCAGGATTCATATAAACCCAAACATGGTCCCAAGCTGTAGCAGTATCATTAGAAAAGATAGTCTTGACTAAGCTGTTTGCATCAGTAAAGCTACCAGTGTTACCAAGAGCTGTGCCATCAGTGGCATTAGCAGGAGCAGCACCTGTCTTACCATAGAGAGTGATCGTTAGAGTATTAGGAGAAGCACCACTGTTCATGAACCCATCAGTAGTAGTAGCATAAACAGTTGCTTTAGCAATAGGAACACCAGAAGAGAAAGTCTTACCGATATAACAGTCGGCTACGTTTGTTCCTTTTACAGCAGCATTAGAATAAGCTCCGATACTTCCATCAAAAGCTCTAGAAGGATTGCCGTTTATATCACCTATAACTGTCCCACTAGAAGGATCAACAAGAGACTCAGAATCCACAGTAAGATCGAAAGTATAGCCAGCAGCTGTTAAAACTTCTTGTCTATTATCTCTACCAACGTCTAGAATGAAATGCCCTTTAGGAGCTGGACGGTTAGCAGGAGTGTTAGCGTCAACTCTAGCATTATCAAATGCATCGGTTTCACTAGCTCTATATAAAGCTACATAGTCTGCATTAGAAGGTAAGTCTGTTCTAGCAGTATCCCATTGAGACAATGCATCAGTATCGTCCCAGCCTTGATTTAAAAGGTTGTAATAATGGCTAGGATTAGAAGTTTCGATACCAGCTACAGTAGCAGTAGGTCTTGCATCAATTGCTAAACCATCGTCAAGACCAGCAAAATCTCTGTATTGCAATGTTAAGGCTGTAGCAGTAAAGTCGTCGGCAGCCGGATCATACATAACAAGCACAGGATCGCAAGCAGCATTAACAATAAGAAGGTCACCTCTACCTGCAGCAAACTGGCATAAGTACTCTCTTGGAAGGCGATCAGAGTTGGTAGCTAGGTAGTCATCTAAAGATAGTTCAGTACTATGTTGATTAGTGGAAACACTAGTGGACTCTGACACATCATAAAATTTAATGCTGTTACCTTCTTGAAGAACTAGGAAAGAAATATTACCATTACCAGCAACAGCTTCCCAGATAAAAGAGGTATAGACTTGGCCTGCAGTTACACCAGCAGCATGACTGGCGAAGCTTGCTTCAGTATCAAAACCTTTTCGACGAGTTACTCTACCAGTCGGATCGAATACAACATTGTTAGTTTCAGTGCAACCATCCTCCGGAAAAGACAAAGCCGTAGCCTCGGTTATGAGACCACGGATGAAACGATTCTGAATAGATGTTCCTGTCTTTCTTGCCATTAGTCAGTCTTTTCTTTCGGTTTCTTACTATTCAACATGTACTTCTGAATACCCTTTTTAGCGGCTTCAAAGTCAGTAAAGATTTCGTCTAAGGTGTAACTTTTCTTTGTATCTGTTACTTTGACAAACCCATAAGGATCTGAAGCTTTAAGGATGAACTTAGTACCTTCGTAGGTATAATCCATCTTTCTATCGTCATTAGCAGGACCAATATTTATTCTCATTAGCATCTCCCATATCTTGCAACTTGATCAGTCGTTATAGCAGGACCTTCGAATACTCTATTCTTCCTCTTCTGCATTAGCATCTTCTGTGTTCTTGCTTCTTTCTGAGCTTCAGCATTGTCTACTTGTTTGTGTTCAATAAAGGCTCTAGCTTTAGCTTTGTTTCTATAATAAGGAAACTGAGAAGCGTCTAAGGCAGGAATGAAGGAGTCTTCTAAGGTAAAGGTAGGATAAACTAACCCACCACACATTGTCTTCTCTTTAGTAAGTGTCGTGTCTTCTACACTGTTATAAGCATCAAAGAGAAGAATATTATTAGCTATAGCAGTATATCTTAAAGGAAACCTATTACTCTCATACATGATTTCAAAGTCTTCATCATTCATAGTAAAGGTCATCTCACCAACATCATCAGTATTAAAGATTAGACCATTCTGCATTCTGAAGAAGTCATCGAATTCCATGAACTCTACTGGTAAGTAATTAGAGTTATCTTCACTTTCAGAGACTAACTGGTTGTTGTATTTAACCCACCAAAGAGTTTGCACATTATCAGGAAGATACATAAGAGTAGGTTGGTCTGCGTCTTCACTGTCGTTTAATTCAAACAAAGACTCATGAGCAGTAAGATTTAATTCTACAGCAATATCATAATAAAGATCTCTTAAGAGTACTGCTATGTCGTAGCTTTCTACTGTATCTGTAATAGAGTTTACCTCATCACTCTCCATAGAAGCTAAGATAGACTGCGTTAATTCGAGTACGGTTTGTTTCATTTAAGTCCAATCTTTGTCATAATTACATCACTGAGATAAGGTATTAAGAAGGATATTGCAGCTACCATTCCTAAGAGATAAGATCTGTTATGTTCTAATTTAGCTAATCTTTTGTCTAGTTCTTTATCATCATCCAAGTGATTGTCTAGTTTACGATCATAGTTCTTTATTTGTTCTACGATGTATTCTTGAGTCGCTAGGATCCTCCCTAATGTTCTCTCGATGTCGCTACTTGAAGACATCAAATGGATCCCAAGTAGTAGAAGGAGTTTGTTTTGTTATAGCCTTAGGCGGAGGACAATCTACTGCTTTAGCCGAGTATACAGCTGAAAGCACAGCTACTGTTACAATAACAACTATAACAGAAAGATTGGCTGCAACAACCTTTAGTCCATCCCACAATTCCTTAAAGTACCAACCTATAAAGCCTAAGAAGCTAGAAAGAAAAGGAGTAAGAAAGGTGAGAATTGAAGGTAGTCCAATAAGGCTAAGCAGGCTTGCTAGCATCGGTGACCTCCTTACCTTCCTCCATCTTAGAAGGGATATACCTACCTTCTTTGAAGTCTGCAATATGTTTCCATTCATTCCATTTAAGGATGAACCAAGTAAGACCGATAGCACCAAGAAGAAGGAGAGCAGCGTTATCAACCATGAAAGCTTTCATAGAAGTAACCATATCAATACCCATATTAAAGGTATCAAGAGTGAAGATAGAGCCTACACCAACACCAAGGGTGGTAAGGGTAGTTCTAATCTTTTGTAAGAAGGAAAGCTTAGTAGAATTCTTGACTACCTGTTTAGTAACACTAGTAGGTTCGACTTTGCCTTCAACAGGCCAGCGATAACCTAAAACCTTCTTTCTATCGAACTTCTGTTCAGAGACAGTATTAGACTGGTTCCCACCTAGAGCCCAGACCCACTTGTCATCATATTTAGTGACAAAGGCTACATGCCCCTGCCATCCGTCTGGCTTACCTCTCCAAAAGACTACAATACAGCCTTCCTTAGGTTCAGCAAGCTTCTTACCATAAGTTAAGTAAGATCTAGCGGCTAGTGACTTCATAAAAGGATAACCAGATTCTTTAAGAACTGATCCTACGAATGCGGCACACCAAGCAGTTTCATCATCTTTAACTTCTGGAAAACCAACACTTGAATACATCTTTAAGATAGCAGGATTGTGTTTCTTACCAACTACCTCTTGAATTCCAATATACTTCTTAGCTGTACTTAACCAAATCATATAATATATCCCTATTGATAAGTAATAGTTACTGAACCAGAGTCAAATGCGCCACCAGTGACTGTTAACGAAACTCTATCTAATGTTCCAGAGAGAGTTTTGCTGCCTCCACCAAAAGAAGCTGAACCACCGCCAATATAAATACAATGACTGGAGATCCAAGTAGTAGAATCAAATTTATATATCCACATTGTTCCGATAGCTGTTCTAGAAGCTAGATTCATTAGGATCGCAAAACCAGACGTGTTATCTGTAAAAGCAATTGATGGTTCACCAACTGAAGTTGAAACGTAACCGGTTGTTTCTAAACCACCAGAATCACCAATCTGAACTAAAAGTTGGTTAGCAGTCGATATTGATACTGCATTAAATATCATCGTTATGATTGATGCAGAAGAAGGAATTCCTGTAAATGTAACTGCTGTACCTGAAGTAGTCGCTTGTGCTGTTTGAAGCTGTGGACCAGCCGATGGTATACTTTGGTATGAAGGAACTGCTGAAGCTCCGTTAGAAGTTAAAACATGCCCAGCTGTACCTGGAGAAGCTACTTGAAATGCGCCAGTAGAGGATGTGCCTGCTACGATAGTACCGTAGGCTGTAGCAGAAGAAATACCTGTACCACCGTCTGTAACTGGTACATCAGTGCCACCTGCACGATAAATTATATTACCCTCGATGTTGACGTTACCAGCAGACGCACGAGAAAGAGTGGTATCTGAAGCTGCACCTAGTTCGATAGTACCTGCAGTAATAGCATTAGAAGTACCTACTGAGAAAGGAACAGAAGAGGTGATTAAACCAGTAGAGTGAGTGAGAGTAGCATTGCTGTTAGCGAAGTTAATTACACCACCAGAAGCTAGAAAGAGATCTGACCAATTAAGAGTCGTAGTTCCTAAAGGAGTGCCATCATTAGTATTAGGACTGAAGTCAGCAGCGACAACCTTAAGACTGCCTGCACCATCAGAAGTCGTTCCACCTGTTGCTAAAATTCTAGAATCAAAATCATTAGTACCATCAGTTCCACTATGGAAATCAATGTAGGGAGTAGAGGCTACGTTGTCTGTTCTGCCTAATTCTAACCCAGCATTACCAGATGGAGTAAAATGTATCTTATCGTTAGAAACTAGAAAAGTGTTGTTCTCAGCACTTAAAGAATCTCCGATAGATATAGTTCCATCAATCACTGTGCTACCATCAACATTCAAATCTAGATCTATATCAGTATTACCAGTTACATGAAGACTTCCATCTATGACAGCATCTCCTGGATTAGTAGGAGTAGTATCGCTAGATAAGCCTACCATATAATCTACGTAGTACTTAGTAGCCACATCAGCATTAGAAAAAGGAGTAAGAGGAACATTATAAATACGATGAGTATTCATATTGATGTCATCTTCCAAAGTGTTGGGAGAAGTACCATCTCTAGAAACAGTATTATTAAAACCTTCTTCAATAGCGGCATTATTAGCATTAATAGTAGCTATAACGCTAGTCTCATTAGCAAGTGAACTCAGGTCGTTTAATTGTACTTTAGGCATGTTCCTCTTTCTGTATCAGTTTAATATTTAATTTTAGTAGACTTTTTAATCTTCTTCTTTTTAGCTGGCATGAATAACTGTAACCAACAGACCAGTAAGATCAATATCAGTCGAAGCAGCAGTCGTACCAGTGAAGAGAGCATAAAGAGTCTCACCTTCAGCTAAGACTTCAGTCAAGCCAGTAACTGCAAGATTAGCAGAGCTGAGGATCGTATCAGCTGTTAACGTACCAACATCGTCAGTACCTAACTGTGCATCAGTGTTGTCAGCAGCAGCGTTAGTCAGTTTACGAATCGACATCGTAAGGGTGACGTTACCACCAGCAGATTCAACCTGACCAGTAGCAGATACAGCGATAAGCTGATCACCGATAGCCAAACCTGTAATTGGAACGACAAGGGTAGAAGCAGTCTGAGAAGCAGGGAGAGTAGCATGACAGATGTTAGTACCACCTGTGATAACCCAACCAGCCGTTGCACCTACTTTGGCGTTGCCGCAAATAGGAACAACTTGAACTCTACCTGTCGAGCTTCTACCCGGCTTTGCGTAGCCAGAGCTAAAAGCAGCTGCTCTAACTTCCAGTCCACCAAAGTCTAGGATTTTTGATTTTGCAACCATTATAATTTCCTTTCAAAAGGATTTGGGGCCGAAGCCCCTTATCCATTAGTGGACAGCGCCAAACCCAGTCGTAGCATTCGCGATCAAGCCAATACGAAGCTGGATCTTACCAGCACTAAAGGCAGTCGAAGTCGTACGAGAGGCCGTAATCAGAGTCGGAGTCGTCATAGTCGTACCGATAAGAGCTCCACCAGTCGTCACAGACGCTGGGAAAGATTCATGCGTGTAGAACTTCGTGACTTCGCCAACTTCCGACATCGTAGCCGCAGCAAAGGCAGCTAAGAGGCCATCCGGATCAGCGTCAGTAACCGAGCCATTAAGGTCGGTAGTCGTAGTCCGATCATTGGCGATTAAGCCAACATCAATAGCTGCACCAGTAGCCGAGGGAGTGACCGTTGCAACTTCAATCCACTCAATCAGAGCATCCTTAGGGAGAACGAGAACATCATTCTGGATGCTTTCAGTCTCAGTAAGAGTAGTCAGATCGAGGTTGAGGATATAGACCAGGTTAGGACCGTAGGAACAAATCCAACCGCCCTGATTGGTAGACTTTGCATCGTCTGTACCAAACTTCTGGTATAACCCATCACTATTTAACCAAGTACCCATATTATAGTCTCCTTATATTAGACGTAGACCTGATCGGTATCCGTGAGGATCACAACGAGGTTTTCCGGGCGGTGAAGCTTGAGACCATAACGCATAGTCGTGGCATACTCGTCTCTCTGGTAGTCCATGTTATACTTGGAATCAACCTTCACTGGCTGACGGATAGCACCGATGAACGGCAGCATACCGGAGGTAGCCGAGAAGAAGAGGTTGTTCACACCGAGAGTAGCAGTGACGCCATCAATAGCCTCAGTCGTCGTATTGACCTTGAGGTAGTGCGAAGTATAAATATCCCAACCATAGACCGACATCAGGAAGCGAGTGCCCGAGGACATACCGTTACGAACGATACCTTCCCACGTCGGATTGAACGAAACGTTCACTAAGTTAGTCATCGTCGACAGAGCATATTCAACACTCGGATCAACAATAGCAACCAGATTGGTCATAGGGACGTTAGCAGCCTGGAGAGCATATCTTGCCTTAGCAAAGTCTTCAGGAGTAATCGTCTCGTTAGTACCCGAACCAACAAAGCGATGCTTACCACCGTTGATCGTGTTCGAGTTAGCAGACGTCTGACCGTCTGGGCCAACAGCAAGAATCTTCGTCTCTAAGTCAACCATAATCGCTCTGTTCTGTTCAGGAACGAACTTAGCAATAAGCTGGTCAGCGACATACGAGTCCTGCTTCAGTTTATTCGTGATGTACGTGCCACTCTGGACGTATTCGGTAATCGTCATCGTGAAGTTACCGGTATCCATTGCAGTGTACTTCAGGGGCTGATCTTCCTCGTAATCGAGAACTTCAGCTCGGCCAATCGAAGGCTGGTTCCAGGTATCGCCATCCGGGAAGGAGTCGATCCAGTTGACATAGCGCATGGCCATTCTCTCATCATCAAAAAGTTCCTTAAGCTGGGTAGTCCAGAGGTTACTTCTAGTCAGATGAGTAACAGTATCAGTTGTAAATCCAGACATTAGGATTTTCCTTTCTATTACTTATAGAAGGAGTCTCCAAGTAAATGTATTCTTTCAGTTTAGACTTGTCTTTATAAGCCATTACTTATAGAAACTATCGCCTAAACGTTGAGCAGCCTCATGCATACGTCTATTAAATGCAGGGTCATGCTTTAGGTTAGGATTATCTTTCATAGCTTTACTAAAGTCTTTCCATGTATCTCCTATTGTTAACGGTCCGGTTGCGGTGTTAATCTGAATAGTTGTAGGAGGAACATGAGAGTTAGGATTAGTAAGCTTATTCTTGTCTACCATCAGTTTTAAGAATGCGTCTGGATGAGATTCAGCCATTGATGCAAGGAAGTCTTGATTGACTCCCATTTCTTGTGCTTTAGTTGAAAGAATGTTCTTATAATTTTCACCCCAAGCTGCCTTGAGTTCACGATGAACTTTGGCTACGTTATCTTTAACTTGGTTTTCCTTCGTTTTCTGTTCTAGGGTTGTACTCACTAATCTGAGCACATCTTCTTTAGTCACTTCAGCCGTCGGAACATTTCTTTCAGCGGTTTGGTTTACCTGCGTACTCGATTGGTTCTGATAAGAGTTAGTAGAAAGCTGGTCTAGCTTCTGCAAAACTTCTTGTATTCTTGCGTCAGTTGAGTTCGCACTTCTTAGAGTTGATAACTCGTTCTCCAGGGTACTAATATGTTCGTCAGCAGCTAAGGCTTTCTTCTTTAGTGCATCCGGTTCCCAAGTATCGTATTTAGAAGTTTGAGGGGTAGTTTCAAAGAGAGTATTATCTGTCATAATATTCCTTTTATTTTACAAATGCTAATAAGTCCTCTATATCCTTAAGAGCTTGGTTAGCTCCGTTATTGTGTGCTTGTTTATAGGGCCATGCAGCATTATCGTATACACTCGGATTTCTTTCTGAGGCTTCCAAGTTTTTCCTCTTTGTTATAATCATTTCTTTTAATCTTACTAAAACACCATGATCATAACTATTCAGTATGTAGGCAATAAAAGAGTCTTTTTCATCTGCTTTAAGATTAGAAACCCAAGCAGTAGAAACATTAGATCTGTCCATTCATCATTCCTCCCATTTGTTCTAAGCCAGGAGTCTGAGTCTGCATGAGAGTGTCTTCCTCATGAATTTGACCCAACTGTTGAGCTTCTGCTTGTTCAGTCATTCTGATATATGGTTGAACTATGTTATAGTCTTCGATATTCAGGATACCTTCCCAAAGCTTAGCAAGACCAACGGAAGAAAAGTGTTGGATGACACCTGGATCTTGTCCAGAAGCAGAAGCAAAGAAGTTCGTAAGATCTTGAACCTGTTGTGCTTGTTCTGCAAAGTGTCTAGCCGCTACTGGCTTAATCCTACCTTGACCAGTAAGATCTTCAGCAGTAAGAGACATAAAGGTTGCTACTTTGAATTCGTCATTAAAGACTCGGATAGTCATAGGATCTAATCTACGTCTAGCGAGTTCAAGCATAGCATTAAGGAGGTTTTCGACTATTCCTCTTTCGAATTGTTTAATCTTGTTTTCAAAGACGCGGGACGCAGCATTTTCTAGTCTTTGAACTTCGTATTTTGTTTTCTCTCCTGGAGTTCTAAAACCTACAGCTTCCTTAGGAGAACCTGCCATCTCTTCCATCATTTGCATCATCTGCATTATCAGAGTATCAGCTTGGAGAGTGTTGGTATCCGGTGACATCAGTTCTACATCACCTTCATTATCTGTATAGATCCTTTCAAATGGACCCCATGTAAAGTCTTCTACGTATCCTTTTACTTTGATCGGTGGAGCTGCGATAAGATCGAAGACGTCCGATTTCATATTCTCAAGATGATCAATCCGATACTGCATCCCAAGGAGGTTATCAAGAGGACCCATAGCCCAGAGGTTATCAGGACGGATACGCCAACCAGAGTGATAAATAGGAATGGTGCCAAAGAAAGAAGGATTGGGAGTATCACTAATAACTTTGTGACGGTCCACAATCTTAACAATCCTATTCTCATGGTAGACATCATTTTCTGTATCATAGTAGTCACCATAAAAAGTTAGAACTTCTACTGTGTCACTTTCAAGGTAGTTACGATAGCTATCAAAACCAGAGATTTGAAAGATACGATCTTTAGTATGGACGTTAGAACCTCTAGGTTGGTCTGCCATTGAGCCTCTAATTTCTCTACAATAATCGAATAAGGCTTTAGCTTCTTTAGCTCTTTCTGAACCTTTTTCTTTATTAATAAACTTCTTCAACTGACCCAACGAAATAAAAGAACGGATGATCTTGGGAGTTGATGCGAAGTCAGGAGCTAAGGGGTTAAAAACAATATCAAGAGGAGAAATGCGCTTAAGCTTAGGTCCTGTATAACCAACTCTTCTGGAAGGCATCGAAGGATCTGAAGCTTCTTCTATTAAGTCTTGACTGTTGTCACACCACTCAGGCATTGCAAAGACATTACCATAATCGATATAGTCTAGTACTAGCTTTGCCACTTCATCATAGAATTCATTTCTGTCAACAACCCAACCCATATAGGACTCGATTGTCATCTTCTTACCTTCTTCTTCATCTATCGGATTCTCACCAGTCCACATAAGCCATTTACGCTTAGGAAACATAGATGCCATATAGTTAGCAAAGAGGTTGTCACGGATCTGACAGAGCTTAGGAAGAGTAGTCTTGTTGGACCAAGGAAGCTTAGAGTTAGTCGTCTTAGTCGTGTCAGTAGCAAAGATGTACTCTTGGATTTCTTTCCATTCGTTTACCTTGTTCTGACGCATGTTCTCCCAAGTAATGTACTTATCAGATATGCCTGCAGCTACTGAGTCAATACTTAAAAGATCTTCAATGTTAATACTTGTTACCACTAAAACACTCCGCCAAACCTAGGATGATAAAATTGTTCATTCATAATTACACTCTTACTTGTATTCATTCTTGCTGGTGGAATTACAATCTCGACTACTGATGCTAAGCAATCTTTGATATCGTCATGAGGAGGTTTCTGAAGGAGGAGTTCTTCCTCTAATAATTCACAGTTACCGCCTACGTAATGCCATATCTGTTTGTTAGCATATTTTGATTGTAACGCAGCTTCGATACGTTCTTCTTTACTCTTCAGTTTAGGAGAATGTTCATCGATGGAGAGAGCAAGACCATGCGTTTTAATATAGTTCTCTTGGAGATCTTTCACGATCATTGTCTGAGCTGCAGTTACTTCTAGTCTTATTTTTCTGAAACCCCACTTTTCGTATAAGGGTAGTAAATGAGCGAAGTACTCAGAAATAAGATTAGTTTTAAAACGATCAATATCGAGAATGTAGTAGTTGTGCTTAGAATCGACACCCACCACAACGATACAAGTATAGTCAGCACGCTTAGAGAGGCTATAGGCAAAATCCATGGCAGCAAAAACATTGAGCTTTGTCTCCTTGAAATAAACATAACCATTATTAAGTTTCAAATGAGATTTATTATAATACTGGAACATTGATCTTTGGATTGAGGATGTACCGTAATCATTGGGATCGTTGTAGTATTGCGCTCTAAATTTTCCTATGTTTGTGTATTGAGCCTTCTTTTTAGCTAACTCAGCAGGATCAAAACCAAACCATCTACCATCTTTTCTTTGCTGCTTAGGCCAGAGGAAATTACCAGTTCCATCACCTCTGTCTTCTACAGCTCTTTCATGGATTTCCCAAAGTCCATAAGACGTTTCTTCTTCACCATCTTGATTGTAAACTACCACTATTTGTTTCATCAGATCATTATAAAGATCTAGTGGATGATATCTAGTCCCTACTGCCCAAACTCTAGCATCTGTGCCAGTAATAGAAGCTAGATATGAAACCTGGGTAGCTACTTTCTCTCTACCTTCATCTGTGTTAGCATTATCTTCAACTACTACGTCATCAAGTACAGCAATATCACAATGAAGACCAGTAATTGTAGTTGTTAAACCAGCAGTGAAGATAGTCGGATCTCTAACGGCTTCTGCTTTTCTTTTTGGATGATCAACCGATATTTCAGTCTCACTCCATTTCTCTCTTTCTGCTTCTTTTTCGTTTACCATTTCCGGCCAGTAGTAGCGGTAGTTGTCAGAAGTCAGAATATCTTTAATAAACTTCAGCTGTTTGATTGCTAGCTTTGAAGTAGCAGAGATATATAACACTCGAATTGCAGGATTCTTGGTTATTTCCCAGGCTACTCTAAAGGCGACCATAGCTGATTTCTGGTGGTCTCTTGGGAGTAAAACAAGTTGGTGAGATTGTCCTTCTTGTCTTGTCCACCAATTGATCAGATCTTTGTGACACTGACCAAGTATTCTTTGTGGTTGAACTAACTTAATAAAATATTCTAAGTTATTTTCTGCCATCCACCTAGCCGTCTCTATGCGAGACTTAGCCATTGTTACGTTCTATCGAAGAGGAGTGTTACTCCAAAGACTTCCTGTGCTGCCGGTGCATAAGCAGCCTGAGCTGTAATCAAGCCGTAGATGTTACCAGAGGTCGTATACCAGTGAAGACCGTCAGGAAGGATGCTATCGCCACCGTTCGCAAGTGTGAAACCTTCATCGGTTGCAGCAGTCATAATGGCAAAAGCAATAGTACCGAACTTATCGCTAAGGCTATGCGAGAGTGCACCGTTATCACCGTTGGCAACTGTCGGAGAGCTACCAAAAAGATGAAGAGTGAAGGTAGCATTTGCTACGTCGGTTTCATCAGATTTCTGAATTCTTGCACCGACAATCTTGATACCACCACGACCAACACCGAAGGTAAGCGGGGTAACCGAACCTGCAGTCGTGCTGTTGGCTACGAGGTCACCAGAGGCATACGCTGTCGTGTCATTGGGGCGGGTAAAACTGTCTGAAACTTTTTTAATACTCATGTTAGGCTTTCATCCTTTCGATATCGTCTAGTACTTTTTGTTCATTGCTAGCAATTAGTCTTAAATGATTTTTAATTTCTTCTTTCGAAGGTCTTCCTCTTAGGTTGATACCTGGGTTATGAGCGGTTACATCATCTACCCATTTCTTGCCTAGAAGGAACTTGGCTACGTTACTGTCCTGTTCAGCTTTTTGAATAAGACTACGAAGATTTCTGGCTTTGATCTTCAGTTCTAATTCTTCTCTCCACTGACCGATGTAAGGTGAGAACCAAGTACTGTTAGAAATTTCTTTCCAATGAGCGTAACTTTCAAAGTATTTAATCGCGAATTCATACTCTGTTAGATCGTCCATTTCCATGTATAGCTGAAATAAACTTGGATACTTACCATGGGTACGAGCAAGACAGTACAACACGAGTTCTGGTTTGTTACTGGTTTCCTCGAACAAGTCCTTTTGGATGTAAGATCCGTTATTTGTTTTAAATTTCAACCTGAGTCTCCTTGAATTTCCATTTATTTAACCTCCCGTGCTAGAGGAGGAAAGAAGGTTATATTCTCCTTAACACCCTATACTTAGGTATTAATTTTCATTTGTCAAGAGGTACGAGTAAAAATAATTAAAATAAATGTAATAATATTATATTTATATTGGTTATAACTTATTAGCCAAAGGAGATCTAAGTTGAATATCCCTAACAGTTACAACCAATCTCAGATATTCATAACCAATTGTAACCAATAATCTTCATTATTCATCTTAAATATACATCTGAGATAATAGTAACCTATATTATAACCTATATTAAAGTTTGGGGTTAAGTAGGGAAAATCCCTTATTTTCCAACACTTTCGTATACTCAGTAATTTTTAGTATATTTTTCTATTAAATTTACCTATTTTTAGAATTTCTATTAGATATTTTTTTACCGTGATTCTAGCCCGGCGAAGCCGGTGGCGACCCCCACATTCAAATATTCGCAAGTGTCTATATTTGGTGTTCATGATTTGTTCTTTTAAGTATAAAAAAAGACTTGACAAGTATAGTTCAAATATTCGCAAGTATATCCTGCGACACTTTGTCACACCTAAGGGACTTGACATCAGTCTAAGTATATGATTTATATAGTAAATATGAGGTTGAAGAGGCGTCCTATCACGTTCAAACAGCCTCAAAAAAGAGTATCCAACTGTACACCAAAGTAAAGCGAAGCGGATCGAGAGTACATCTAACTAAACCCCAAATGTAACATCGCAAATAGGAGATTTGACTAGTTATGGTACAAACGATCATTCTAATCATCAGTGCACTGATTATCCTGGCAGTCCTAAATCGGTTCACGGAAGAAAAGCGCTATCATCAGTGTAGAGATAATATGCTCAAAGACGGTCCGATAGCTGTGCATCTAACTTGGTGCTCGATCAGGGGACGGCTTGACAAGCGCGGCGAATCACTTTAGGGTGGGTCTTACAGTAAGTTAGCAACACAAAAGGAAGGCGAACCAAATGACTGTAGTCAATCGTTGCACTATATCCTTCATTCTCTCAGAACTAAAAGAATCTCAAGAGCAATTAGTATGGTACAAAAGAAGATATGATGCTGGCATATGGAATAGACCTAGCATCATAAGTGAAATAGAATACGATATAGAACACTATTCAATGTTTATTGATCTTTGGATGCAACATCCAGAAGCATCGACAATTACAGTCAACAGCAAAAAAGATATAAGAGTTAATATATGACTGGCGTTGAACTAATCTTCCTATCACTCGCAATCATCGTCTTCTTATGGTGTGAACTATGAAATCAAAGCTAGGTTTTCACTGGCCTGTACTCATACAGATACAAGGCTATCGCTGGGCAAAACATCACTACGATACCAATATAAAAATAGCGGAGACTTACCATAAAGCAGGATACAAATCTAAAGTCTTGGTATACAAAATAAGAGCTGAAGAATACCAAATAGAAATGAACAAGTGCGCTTATTGGATAGATCGTTGGATGCAAGCACCATCGGAGAAATAACAAGCATGACACGAAAGACTAACCGTAACGGCGACAAAAAAGACTTATTCCCTCCCAAGAAAAAGAGAGTAAACAATAAAGCTATCAATAAAACCAAAGCAGAATCATTCATAGAATGGAGGCGTAAGCAAACAGAACTCTCAATGTCTACCAGACAAACAGACGATCAGACTGTCAACTGGGGTGCATTCGGTCGGGATAACGTCAAGTTATACCACAATCCTATCACAAAACAGAACATCAAGCGCAAATACTACAAGAGGTTTAGCAAGTCATGACAAAAGAACTATCAACAGAAGACTGTGTACTTATTGTGTCCCTGTTAGCCCAAGAAAAAGAACGTGTGTACAGAGAAATGCGAGGATTTGGCCTAAGAGATGCGAAACAAATAGAACGCATCGAAACACTCATGGATAACATCAATCTACTTGCTATTCATCGTCATGAAATTACGTACGTTACTAAGAACTAACTAGCTACCTATCATAGAGGTTGTGATTATCCAGGTTGCAACCTCTAATTTCTCTTATAGATCATATAAAATTATCTGCCTTGAAAATACCTTATTTCTGCCTTATTTTTGACACATTAAGGGTGTTTCTGGGGGATGCTGATTAGCCAGCCGGGTTTATCCCAGTCCAGCGATGGCGCCCCAGATTAGGGCATATGCCTAGGACCGCTAACCATAGCCAGCCGCTAGCCTCCGTCCAAAAGAGCTAGTCCGAAGCAAGGCAGTAGTCTTTTCCTATCATGCGGCCCATTATGGCTTCCTGATCGGACACAGGTGGAGGGTGCAAAAGGTACAGCCCCAAGAGCCTATGGTGAGAACCTAGCCCTAGCCGGCTTTGCTGGCTTTAGTGAGCAATCCTAAGTCCTGATGGCAGATTGCCCTAATGGTTTAAACCTTCGATGTTCACGCTAAATCCAGCGTTGAATGCATGCCCTAGTTGTGTGCATTCTATTCTGTGTTTAGTCCGATGAACAAAAGGAAGGATTTCACCACATGACAAAGCGCAAACAAGTAAAACCCTCGATTGAAAACCGTGCTCGTAACGCCGCTCAAACGCAACGCAAGGGCAAGGCTGCTGAAGCCGTCAAGGCCAGCGTAAAGCAAGGTCTTAACGAGATGATGGACAAGGCCAACGCTGAGATTGACAACGGTAACGTCGTCGCCTTGAAACCGGCCGGAACTGCCAAGGCCGAACCGAAGGCAGAGAATAATTTCGACTTGGCAGTCAAGCTCTCCGCTCCGGTCGACGAACGCACCAGCGGCAACAAGCCTTCGGAAAGGGCAATTGTTCCGACCGATGATCAGAAGCTCACAGTCAATCAATTGGTCAACAGCACCGACAAAGATTGGCTTGGTTCCCTATCATCGCTGAAGACGAAAGTTGCCGAGGCTCAATGGCTGGTGCATTGCTACTGTGTCGCCTTCGCAGTTCGTATCCAGAAGAATCCGGACACTGTCCTAGTCAAGGGCGTTGATGACAAGACTGTTCTCGATACCTTCTTGGACGCGGTAGGAGGCTTGTCTGGTCGCTACACCATGGTTCGCAAGGAAGCTGTAGTTTCTTGGCTGCTCAACTTCTCTGCCCTCTCGAAGGATGATGAAGGCAAGTTCCAGATTGACCGCAAGCGTCATCGGTATTTCGGCGGTAAGTTCGGTAACAAGCCCGATGAATGGACGAATGAACGCCTCGCCCGTCCGTTCTTCATGTTCAAGCCAGCGCCTGCCCTTGGTGAATTCTCGTTCCTCGCCAAGATTGCCGACGCTATTAAGGCCGCTGATCGTATCGCCAAGATGGATAAGGACGCTTTGCAGTCCCGTTACAAGATTGCTGACCTTTCCGGCTTGGACGAACTGAAGAAGGCTTTCGGCCTGATCGAGAACAAGCTACACAAGCAAGAAGAAGTCAAGGAAGAAGAAGCCGCATAGTAGCATTAGGCGCTTGAACCGCAGAGAATACGAGGGTTATCCTTTCGAGGATAGCCCTTTTTTATTGTGTTAGATGATAATCGTGTCATCACTCAATGCCCAACTCGTTACTACTTTCAAGTGTATCCTTAACTGGATACACTTTTTTTTTATCTTTGTTTGTTTCCTATCATAAAGCTTAAATGGGAAGGCTAGCGCCATGACTAACTTTGGATATTCGGTTTTGTTAATGGTAGCTATCTTCTTTGCTATCAACATCAAAACTATGGTCATCTTACTAGCAAGCTTAGGCCTGCTAACTCTCTACTTCTATGTTCTTATATTTGCTCTTGGCATCGTAAGGATGTCGATTGTAGCATTAATGAGAACGGCATTCCGCTAGGGTTGCCTTCCTCCCTCCTAAGCGGACTCTACCCCCAGGATAACCTTGGCTTGCGCTGGCCTTGGTTGTCTTGGGGGTTTAATTCCTATCACGAAACCTAAATGGGAAGGCTAACTGCTATGTTCACACCGAATGTCCAAATCAAGAGTGTCATGCATGTCGAGTTATATCTGGGGTTTGTTCTCCTCGGACTCCTCACTGAGGGAGACAACACGTATTGGACTGTCCATGGTGGCGCATCTATGGAGAAAATGCATCGCTGTGATGAATTCAGACAAGCCAAGCAGTGGTGCGAATGTCAACAAAGACTTGTCACAACCGTCACGAGTAACGAATATGATTGCGCAAGTATCTCCAAAATCACTGGAAAGCGAAACATCAAAACACTCAAACGTGATTTCGCTAGAGAGCACCATATTTTGCAAGAAAAATAAGGCTAAAAAGCCTAAGCTAACAGTGCATGAACGCATAAATAAAAAGACTGAAAAGCGTTTAGCTAAAATGCTTCCGAGTAAAAAAGGTGTAGAAATACCTAAAGTAAAACACTCGGAAGCGAATAGCGTATCTGCTCTTTTGTCTTTTCCATGTAGAGATAGCGACCACTCTGAATACAAATCTATGATGTCTTTGTGGCTTCATAGTAAGTAATCAACTTCAAGCCCGTAGGAAGGCAAGCGCTATGGTTAAGAAATGGGAAGTAAGAATACAAAGGCAAGATCCCTCTAAAATGGGAGCCAATGTGCCTTGGATACAGCACTCTACACACTATTTCGATGTTGAGTTAGAGGCTAAAGACTTCTTCGACAATTGGAAGCCTTCGACTCGTTTGCCTAAGTTTCGGCTGCAACTTATCAGTGTAGCTGAGAATGTCGATAGAATAAGAGAAACAATACCTTTGAATAGAAAAAAGTTGCCCAAACTCTAACAGCATCTTTTCGCTGTCCAATCCCCCTCCTATCATGAACGTAAATACAGGTGTAGCATGCGTAGCGCAGCGTATGTGTATAACAGACTGAATCTAGCCTATACCAGACTCCTCAAAGGAGAGATGGAAGCTATTGACAGACTAATAATCCAAGAATGGATATGTCAATACGCTAACAGGCTGACAGAAATAGGACAACAAATCGGTTGGTTCTCTATAGCAAATAGGGTGTACAACTGCAACATGTCTTGGTCCGACAGAGAGGTATTAATACCAATTCTGGAATCCGCTCTGTCAAGTGCTTGTGAAGTCTTGAGTAAAGAAGAGGATGTACATGTTAATGAATACGCATAGGAATCGGTTGGCTTTGATGGTTGCCGTAGCATTTGTTTCTGCAACCGTCTTCTATCTTGTCATCCCTCAACTGATGGTTCCTGGCCAATGTCTAAGTCTAAGTCCTCGCAACAGTTCCACGTTTGTAAAGTCATCTCGTTTGCCAACTACAGACGAGAGAAACAACACTGTGGACAGACCACTTTTAAATCCGCGTGTGGAAGGATCGCTCTTTCAGCGCCTGGAAGCTATGTCATCATCAGCACCCGTGGCGGCAGCATTGAGGTAACGCCTAAGCAGGCATACAAGCTGTACAACAAGTCCAAGTTCGCTAAGGCTGCGTGACCTTTGGTCAGATGACCATCGCCCATAGGCGATTAGGCTGCGTAGCTCAGCTGGATAGAGCAACAGACTTCTAATCTGTAGGTCGCAGGTTCGAATCCTGCCGCAGTCACCAATTAGGTTCCATTCCGATGGATTAAATTCCCTATACGGTAGGGAAGCCTTCAATCTAAACGGACGAATGCCGCATGGTCTACATTTGGTAATATGCGACTATGCAAGACTTGTCGTCCGGCTCCTATAGTTTAACGGTAAAACACTTTCCCAATGTGAATATGTGGGCCAGCGGAAGGAACCCTGTTCAATTCAGGGATGGAGCGCCTATTACCTATCATCGTAACCAATGGAGATAACGATGGACTGGAATACTGTTCTTTTGGCTTTCATCAACAGCTGGGCAATCCCCAGTTTGAGTTTGATGGTCATGGTGTTCGCTATGACCGGCGTGACCCGTCGGAGGAACTTCCTCAACCATGATCGTGAGCTCAAGCGGGATTCACTCGAAGACAGTCGTCGTCGGTTCGAGATCAGCAACGACCACGCTCTCGCCTTATCCGCTTCTCGGGAGCAGCACCAGAGAACCAACCTGGCTCATCAGTACCAGCACGAACAGCGGATGGCCGAGATCAAGCAGCAGAACACGGCGCTGACAGCTGAGGTCAAGGCCCAGATCGACAAGGCGATTGCTGAATATAAGACCGCTGAATATAGGACCAAGGACGGCAAGGGCAGTCCAAACCTCGATGATCACCGACCCGTCGAGAACGGCGTTTACGACCGCCTCTAATACCCACCGGGGGTAAGAAGGGAGTGAGGGCTAGTGTTGCGTCCCTCCTCTCTTCACTTTAACAGGGTTCCTGTCCCCTCCTCTCCTTAGAACCAAAGAGGGGTGGTTCGGGAACAAGTTCAATTCTTGGGGAACCCACCATGAATTAACCTTTAAACAGTGGTGTAAGAACGTTACTAAAAGTTTAGCCCTCATGGCGGAACAGGTAGACGCGAGGGACTTAAAATCCCTTCCATATGGGTGCCGGTTCGAGTCCGGCTGTGGGCACCAACTATGAAAGAACAAAGATGAACGAAGATCCTAAGAATGATTTAGCCTTAGCTCTGGCTGTAGCTCTATTCTTTTTTATGATGTTCGTTTTGTTCCCCTTGTTGTTAGGGTAAAGAATGCGGGTGTACTGCAATTATAAAGCAGAAATCTGTGGTTCGACTCCCAGCACCCGTGCCAGTTAGCTAGGTGTAGCACACAAAGGCAAGTGCGTCGGTAAGTGGAACCGATAGTCAGAAGACAACATGCTACGAAAGTCCCTGTGATCAATTCGCGGATGCACCGAAACAACCAGAGAGGGTCGAGTAGGGAAGCGCACTTACAGTCACAAGAGAGCAATAGAATTGTTGGTAGTTCCCAGCTTGGCTATTGTTAGTATGTATGCGGGTTCGAGTCCCGTCACCTAGACCAGTTAGACTTGGGGAGTGCACCCCATGCCCTCGGTACCCCCAAGTCTAGAGAAGAGTCCACTAGGAATCGGCAGCCCAAGTGGATACACTGTCGCCATCCCGAGTCACGACAGTGTAGGAGTGTTGATTATACCAATGGTTAACATTCCCTCTTCTTATTCTTTATGTGATTTTATACGGAGAGAACCTAATGAAATTATTATATATCACTATTATGAGTGTTGTTTTGTTGGGTATCTCTGTAGGCTTGAAGAAAGCTTCGTACAGTCGTATCCCTGCTGCAACGGTGTTCCTATCATTGCCAGATGTCACTCCTACTTGCAGAGATACAAAGCTGAGAAGATGCAGAATTGATATATAGTCGCTAGGCGTAGCAACTTATCTGCATCATTATCTGGAAGAAAGCCTTGCCACAAAGGAGGTGTTAATATGACCGATTAACCCCATCACCTAGATAACCCCATTAGAATAACACTGTACCTAGATAACACTGTCAAATCGGTGGAGTTTGTGGGTATCTCCGAGGCTTAAACCCTCATCCTTTCTTGTTATTACTTACGATGGAGAACATCGATGTTCGGACTCATTCAGACCGCCTATGCCCAGGCTGCAACGACTGCTACCGATGTCGCCAACAAGACGAGCGAGTTCGCCACTTCCAATTGGGAGTATGGCCTCGTTGCTCTGATCGGCGTCGGCGCGATCTATCTGGGCTACCGCTACTACAACCGGCCGGATCACGGCTAATACACGATCCTCGTCGAAGCCCCTTCCTTGGCCATGAACCTTGGAGGGGGCAACCATGGAGGCCTTATGAACAAACGAAAACGACTAGCATTCGTCTACGGTTTTTTAATTGGACTGCCTATTACACTTATAATGTGGGCTATTTTTGCCTATATCTTTTATCTTTGTGTTATTTATTTTGTCTGAAGTGTATTATTGTCTACAAGTAAAGGAGTATATTATATGCCATTTGCAACTGCATCCGCATTAAAAGAGAAGTCCGTATTCAAGACTGGTTATCATCGCGATTCTTACGCTGAAGTAGGTTTTGTTACCGTTATCAAGAATAGTCTTGTGAAGGTGTACGATGCTAACGCCCAGAGAAAAGAGATCAGAGAAATAGAGTTTCAGCCTGTCAAAGGCAAGCTCAAGGGGGAGACCCTAAGAGTACTTCTCTATGACAACGACAAGGTAGAAATTCCACCGCCGATGGGTAAGTGGAGAGCTTGGTTTAAGGCTACTTCTGCTTTGTTCTCTAACAACTGATTCTAGACTGGGAGTAAGTGGATATGGTAACTTTTATGTACGGTCAAGAGGACACGAAGTTCGATCCTACGACTGAATGGACTGGTATCACCAGCGGCACCTCTTTTGCTATTGAGTGGAAGGACAAAGAAGGTAAGACTTACTTCAGCAAGTACTACCTTAATGCATGTTTCGGTTATTTGATTTCCGGTAATCCTAAGTGGAAAGACAATCCTGTTAACATGCATGTATACCTCTTAGTTCGTCCTGGTCTAAGACACAAGATCGATCGGTTCTACAACTACATCTTCGATCCTAAGAATTCTCCTTGGGCTTCTATTATCCCCGCCAAAGGCCTGTACTGGGAGTCTCCCTCGAAGTCACAGACACCCTATGTCACCATACCACTTACTTCCAAGACTCCGATACAAGTTCTTATGAGCTTGTGTTTTGCCTGCCGTATGGGCCAAGATATCCACACAACAATTAGAAGGTTCAACCAGTTAACAGACAAAGGTTGGACAGAAGCCGAAGCTATTTTCACTGGTACTTACTTTGGTATCAAGGAAGATGGTCAGGATACCTCAAACGATCCTTACCGGGGGCACAATCCCTTTAACACAGATAACATCTTTGACCTTAATAAGTTTGAGAAAGGCAAGCCAAATTTTAATAGCAACCTGACCTTTGGCATGGGTTACAAGAATGTGAATGCTATTTGGGACAAGGATAAAGGCCATCACAGATCAGCATTCGATATAATTACAAGAGGTGACAACTCTTACAAAGGAACATTCAAGAAGGAATTTGAAGCGACTATTGGAAGTCTAAATTTTCAAAATAATACAGTATTCAAGACTGAAGATATTCTCAAGTTCAAGGATGAAATTTTAAACCTTGGTCGTAAGTGAGTAAATATGGAAAATTGGAAAAACGTTTGTTTCTTATTGACTACTGATCATGAACCTGTACGCAAGTACATCGAAGATAACGGAGGTATCGTCACATCTATTGCAGACACTAAAGAGTTTTATGATGTTGCTGTGTTTACACCTGGAGCACAGCCTTCCCCTTTCTTTTATGGGGAGATGAGAAGAGCAGAAGTGTTTGTTGATATTAATAGAGATTTAACAGAAGCGAGATTATATAGAGAAATACCGGAGAAGACACCCAAGATTGGTATCGGTAGAGGAGCACAATTCCTCAATATCATGAATGGTGGTGGTGCTTGGCAGAAGTCCTATGGGCATATGAATGAGCACATGTTGATGGACTTCATGTCTGGAGACACATTCTACGTAACCTCTAACCACAACGATGAGATGATTCCAGGACCAGGAGCAGCTGTGCTTGCTGGTGCTAGAGCGTCTGATCGTAAGCTTACTGACAAAGCAGCCTATAGTATAGACTTACCAGACGCACATAAGAATAACAAATGGGATGATACTGAAGTAGCATTTTACGAGCTTTCTAATTCATTCTGTTTTCAGCCTAGACCTGACTTTGTCTTTGCTGGTGGTACTAAGATTCAGCTAGCTGCAGCAGAGGCTACCAGAGAATTATTTGAAGGCTACTATGATGATTGGGTAGCTCCTAAGATTAAAGTTTAAAGGATATTCTTATGTGTGGATTGTTTGGTGGTGTTAGTAACTGGTTAACCGCTGAAGAAGTTAAAGTTGTTGCTAATTTAGGAATGTTATCAAACTTTAGAGGAAGAGACTCGACTGGTATTGGTCTTGTCAAAAAGCATAAGAAGGGTATGGGTTACGCAATCGAGAAGAAAGCGGTGCCTTCTACTGTCTTCTTTGAAAGTGCTGATACTCTTAAGTTTCTAACAAAGCATTCCCAACCTCAGCTCATCCTAGGTCATACCAGAGCTACCACAACTGGTAAGATCAACGACTCTAACGCACATCCATTCAAGTTTGGCAACATCTTAGGTGTGCATAACGGTCAGTTTGGAGCGTATGTAGATAAGAGTGAGGACCATAGCGATAGCTACAACTTCTACGAAGACGTATCTAAGATTGGCATGAAAGCAGCCTTAGATAAAGCAGCTAAAGATGATCTTCTAGCTTATGCTTTAGTCTGGGTGGACTTCTCTGATAACACCTTAAACTTTGTAAGGAACGATCAGCGTCCACTGTTCTTTATGGAAACTCTTGATGCTTCGACTACCTTCTGGGCATCTGAGAGAGGCTTCTTGGATATGGTGGCTAGATTTTCTACCCTCAAGTTCAAGCAGCCTTTCTTTATGGAAGCTCATAAGCATGTCAAGTATAACTTGAAGACGGAGAAATGGACTTGGGAGATGCTCAAGCCTGCGATTCCCGAGAGAAAATATACATCTTGGTCTGCTCAAGACTCTATGTTTAATAATGACGCTAAGATCAATAAGTGGGTAGAAGAAGCAAGACAGAGAAGATTAAGAGAAGAAGAGAGAAAGAAAGAAAAGAAGGCGAGTGTTCCAGCTGTTAATAACAAGCCTGGAAGTAATGTTATAGTCTTAGGTCCTACTCAGCCTAAGAAGTTTGAAGATTGGGTATTCTATAGCGGATACCGACATGAGAAGTGGTCTTCAGGTGTAGCGGCTGCTCGTCTTAGCAGAGGTTGCTATTGCTGTAAGAAGGTTCAAGTTATCTCCGATACTGTCTACTGGAGAACAGAAGATAAGTATCTATGCAAGTCGTGTTTTGAAGATCCTGTAGTTATTGCTGTTGAATCTGTTAATGATGAATTCGCAAAGTATTATACTGAATCAAAATGTATTGTTGAAGCTTCTCGCGTGAAGGAGAAATAATATGAAGGTAACGATTGGAGTCGATCCGGAGTTCTTCCTCAAGGATAAGAAGACTGGCAAGAATATCTCTGCCCATGATCTTATTCCTGGTTCGAAGGACAAGCCACACAAGCTTGATGATGGTGCCTGCCAGTTAGACGGTACTGCTGTCGAGTTTAATACTGCTCCTGCTGCTTCATCTTTTGAATTCTCCTATAATATTTCTTCTGTTGTCGGCCAGATTAGAGGGATGATTCCAGACAAGTATGCCTTCGACTTCAGTCCTGCTATTCAGTATGATCTTGATTACTGGGGTAAGATCCCTCAGAGATGTAAGGAACTAGGTTGTGATCCCGACTATGATGCAACCCAGTACAACCCAGAAGTGCCGAGAGTACCTAAGCCGCTTCCCAAGCAGTACGAGACTCTTAGGACTGGCGCAGGTCATATCCATATCGGCTGGACTAAGGACGCTGATCCTCTTGACAAGTCACATTTCTGGGACTCCAAGACTCTTGCCTACCAGATGTACGCTTTGTTCAAAGTGGTATCTCCCATCTGGGATACAGACGATTTGAGACCTATGTTATACGGGTCTGGTGCAGCCTTTCGGCCTAAGTCGTATGGTGTAGAGTTTCGTTCTCCTTCTAACGCTTGGATGAGGTATCCTAACCTCTGGCCTTGGATCTTTGAAGCCAGCAAGGAAACCTTTAATAGGTTGAAAGAAGGCAACAAAGTATCTAGCCATATTAGTCACAGCCGTATGGATAGATCAGACTTGAGATGGAATGGGAAATACACTCCTAAGATGAGATTCGAAGACTTCAATGCTCTCGCTGCAAGGATCAATTTCCCACAGATTCCTGCTGATTGGGCGGAGGTTAACTGATGGTCAAGACTTACGCCAATCATGATGATGTGATCAAGAGACTGAATGACACCCTTGTGTTCTATAAGGGCACTCCTCATCATGTCTACGATGACCAGCCTAAGCAAGACTGGAAGAAGATCACCATCTACGACATGAAGAGTCTTATCCAGACTGACAAGAAGAAGCCTAAGAAGGTACCTATCATAATTGACCATGATGATCCTAGCTTGGATACTTCTTCTCCTGTTCTTGGGTTAGCCAACATCGGTACTTCCTGCTATTATGCCTCTAGGGGGATGTGGCGGAGGCAGAACCAAGGGCTAGGTCGCACCAGCATCCAGTGGAATCCAAAACCTGGCTTCAACGCCTTCTTCGATGAAGGGTTCTACAAGATGCTAATGAATGATTATCCTACTGAGGAGGAGGCGGTGCATCTTGTCAAGAGTCTTGAAGCTGATCGAGTGGCTATTTCTAGGAATACTGCTATTGGCATGGATAAATTTAATACGAACATCTGTTTGTATCATGCTTCAGCAATAGGCTTTAGAACTATCGGATACCAAATGGAAGGAGGGAGGTTCCAGTTAATCCCCTCTGATGATATTTCTTTTATTCGTCGTAATATTGAACGGTCAGGAGTAATTAAACATGTTAGTTAAGAAGGTTACCATTTCTGATATTACCGGTATTGCTCCTAAGGCTGGTGATCTTGGGTTAGAGCTGGAGGTGGAAGCAAAGAACAAGCTTCCTGTTATCAATACAGTTTCTTGGATTTCTGCTGAAGATCACAGTTTAAGGAATGGACTAGAGTATGTCAGTAATGGGCCTTTTAACGTAGCAGGCAAGAGGCTGAAGATTAAGGGCCTAATTGAAAAGATTGATAAGCCAGAACATGGTGTCATCAGAGACAGTCATAGAACCTCATTCCATGTCCATAAGAATGTTCTTCTTTTTGATGTGGTAGAGGCTTGGACTGCTATCGATGCTTTTTGGCTTGTTGAAAATCTCCTGTTGGAACTTTGTCATCCTGAGAGAAAAGGTAATCTCTTCTGCCTTCGTATCAAGGATGCTGAAGGTATTATAGAAGATGCTGTCAATGACTGTAAGAGTAAGAACCCATTCTTCAGTTTCAATCAAGAACAGCATAAATATGGAGCTTTAAATCTAGGTGTTGTTACTAGATATGGTTCCGTAGAGGTTAGACCTAAGCATGGCACACTTGATGTAGAAGAGCTAGACGAGTGGTCTACTGCTGTTAATGATATATTCGAGAATGCAAGAAAGAATTTCTCTAGCCCAGCTAACTTGTTAGACACTTATTTTCGCAGAGGTTGGAGGCACATAGTTACTGTGTTGTTTTCTGATCCTGTTAGAACTAAGCTCCTAGCAATAAGGAATGGTGGAGAATTAGTAGAAGAAAACGCATTAAGAATTCTGAGTGTTGCTTATTCACAGAGTTGGGACCAGTACAAGCTTAAGATTGCTAAGTTGTACACAGACCAAAAGAAAGAGGAGAAAGTAAAGTTAAATAATGCTAATGACAGAATTCGTAGAGCTATGGCCGCATTAGCAGAACAGCCAGTACAAATTCAACCAGTAGCTCGGCAGCCACTCAGAAGAAGAGCAATAAATCAAGATCTTAACAATGTGAATATGTGGGCTAATCGTTGGGGGGCAGCAGTAGGTGATCGAATTGAAGTTGCAGTACCTCAAGATCCAAGAGTAGTAGAGGAGTAAATTATGAAACTTTTTATTTATCCGTATATTGCAGGCAGCAAGAGTGCAGGCTTACTCGCTAAGGAACTCAACACTCGCAGATTGAAGAGAGTTGGGTCCACTGTGAGGGATACTGCAGACGTCACCATCATCAATTGGGGTAGTGGTAGCGTTCCATTCAGAAATGCAAAGATTATCAATAATCCAAGTAAAGTGAATGTATCTGCAAATAAACTGAAGACTTTCCAAGAGTTATCCAAGTATAACGAAGTAAATATTCCTGAATATACTACATCTATTGAAACAGCTCGAAGCTGGATTGTCGATAAAAAGTATCGCGTTGCAGTAAGGAGTGTGTTGAATGGGAACTCAGGAGCAGGACTGTCAATTGCTACGCATGTGGATGAACTCACACGAGCCCCTCTCTATGTGCGATACGTGCCCAAATCCGGGGAGTACAGGGTGCACGTTATCGATGGCGCAGTTGTCAGAGTCCAGAAAAAGGTCTTACGCAAGGGAGATCAACCCAAGAATGGTGAATGGGCCATTCGGAACCATGAGAATGGGTTCATATTCCAGATTGCCAACCAGAAGGATATTCCTCACCGAAGCATTCTTGATCAGGCTGTTGCTGCTGTCAAGCATCTTGGTCTTGACTTCGGTGGCGTTGATGTTATTTGGAACGACAAGAGTCGAAAGGCCTATGTTCTTGAAGTTAACACAGCCCCTGGTATTGAAGGAGGGACCGTTTCTATCTACGCAAACTCATTTAGGGATATGACAAGAGATGGATAAAGACTTATTGGCACTAATAGCTGGTATTGCTTTCGTTTTCTGTGCCCTTACTGGTGCCGCTATAATAGTGGCTGAACATCAGTGCAACAGGTACCTCAAACTTACTCAGAGAGAAGGGTTCTACGATATGTGGGTCGGCGGAGGGTGCTTCGTCAAAACCCAGACTGGTAAGTTTCTATTGAAGGAGCAACTCAGAGACGTTGACTAACAGAGACATTATTATGATATTGGCCTGTATTGCTTATGGTAGTGCAGGCCTTTATATCCTTTTCTTTTGGTTGTAGGAGTTAATATGTTAAAGATTGATGAAAGCAAGCCTGTTCAGTACCTCACAGGTACAGGCATCTGGTTAGATGCCACTCTTATTGACGCTAACTTTATGGCTGGAAACTCTCGTAAATCCGTCTATAAAATGATGGATCCGAATACTAAGCATGAATTCGTTAGATTCTTATATGATTATTTAGGTCATGAAAAATATTGGAGAAACAAGAAGAATACTGTCATCTTAGGTGTTGTTCTCCTAGATGGTCCAAATGTCAACAAATTCACAGTAAGCTATTGTAATAAAAATATATTGGGCAGTTTTAAATCTTACGAAGATGTTGTAAAAAGCTATAGTAATTGTGTAGTTGTCGCTCATTTTGAAGAGGAAGTTGAATCAAATGATTGATTGGAACAAGCCTGTTGAGTATTTCCACCAGGGTTATAACGAGTGGCTCGATGCTGAGGTAGTCAAGAGAGACTTCAAACCTACAGCTAATAAGCCTGCAACTCATTATCTGATGGTTATCAAGACTGAACTAAAAGATCTGATTCAGACAGTGCATCCTGAAGCCTATAGTACCGAGCACTGGAGAAACAAGAAGGAGAAGTTTACTAAAATTTTAGCTGTTTATCGTGATAAACATGTTGATCCAGATCGTCATAATGTTATGTCTCTGCTAGCATGGAAGACAGTTGCTGATTGTGAAAAGAACTTTAGAGAACAGAATCAGTTAGTTTTATTGAGTGCTATTGAGGTTGAGTATTATGCCTAAGCTTGCTGTGTTTGGAACTTTGAAGCAGAACAAGTGTAATAATTGGAGAATGGAAGAAGGAAAGGCCAAGTTCGTTGGTAACGCTCTTACCAAGAATAAGATGGCTCTTTCTGGTTTAGCTCTATTCGAAGCCGAGGTTGCTCAGGTTCGAGTAGAACTTTACGAGATGGAAGAAGAACAGATTAAGAAGATGGTGGATCCTATTGAGCTTCATGCTTACACCAGAGAAGTCCGAACAGTCGTAACTGAGGATGGTGTTGAACACGAAGCCAATATGTATATCACTTTCCCGCAGTACGATAATAAACGATACGATACTCCAAGAGAAGACGGTTACTTCGAATATCGCGGCTGGTAACCATTAGAGGATACTATATAAGGTTATAATTATATTTACCCTTTGTTTTCCTTACAGGTTACAACCGGTTACAACCATCTAAGATATATTATAACCTTATATAGAAACCAAAGTGAGTTTGTCAAGAGGTATCTATGAATTTATTTGTTATTGGTGACTACACCTATGGTGATCCTGAGACCTTCCAGATTGTGGGTGATCTTCTTGATGAACTTCACTCTCAGGAATTAATTGAGCATCTCTATACGTTTGATGAAAATGGTTCTGATCATCATGCTACTGTATGGGCTTACGAAGAGAAGATTCCTTTCACACTAATTAAGGAAGACATGAAGAGCGACCAAGCTCTAGCCAATTCTTTCCTTAGACGTATCGTAGATGAGAATAAGATTGACGCTTTCTTGTTTGTCTTTTTTGATAAAGAAGAGAAGAACCCAAAGCACAGACAGGCTGTTCGTATGTTCTACAGCAGAGCTAAGAAAGCCTTCAAACAAAAGAAAGTTTACGTTAATAAGTTGCTAACCCCTTGACATTTATTATTTAATACCTAAGTATAGGGTGTTAAGGGGGAAGCAGGCAACTGCCGGAGTAAGGACCCGATGACTTCTTAACCAAAGGGTAAAGGAGAACTAATGAAAAAGAAGACTTGGAAAACAGGTCCGTTTATTCAGGATAATGACTTAGAAAAAGTTTTACAAACTGATTATCATTATAGATGTGAAATTTGCAATTACTCTAATATGGGTTATCATGATGTAGACCTTGTAGTCCTATCTGGACCTAAAACGGACAGACAAATGTTTATAAACGAGAGAACAAAAGAAGTTTCTTGTTATGAATGTATAAATAAAGAAGACAATTTTGGTTTTAATTCCTTTGAAGAATTTCGTTCTAAAAAATCTGAATGGAAACCATTAAAAAGACCTCATGGAGAAAAAGAAGAAAAACCAATATTTGATGCTACTTCTTTTGGTTTAGGCGAATCATCTGTAGTTTATAATGATGACGAGTGGGATGCTTTAGAAAAATACAATAAAGAAATGCAAGAAGAGTATTGGGAAAAGATCTTAGAAGAAGATGGTTTAGAAAAAATAGTCTAATAAAAATAAAGACATATAAAAACAAAAAGGATAACAAATGTCAAACACACAATATTTTTACTTCCCCGGTATTGCACGTTTCGTACGTTCGGATAAAGCTGATCAGTACGGAAATTATGTTTGTAAGATTGAATTAGACGGTGATGCTTTAGCTGATTATAGAGCTAGTGGTATTCAGGTTGCAGTCGATGATACCAATGCTATCTTTTTTAGACGTCCTCATCAGAAGCTTATCAATGGTGAGATCATAACGTTAGGTTCTCCAGAGATTGTGGACGCAGCGGGTAAGCCTTGTAGTGATATGATTGGTAATGGTTCCAAGATTGTTGCTAAGGTTAAAGCTTATCCGACTAAGAAGGGGAAGGGCCACACTCTGGAGGCCATCCAGGTTAGAGAACTAGTCAAGTATGAAGGCGCTAGCAGAGATCCTCGCTATAACTTCTAATGGGTAATGCAGTGTACAAATTACCCTTGAGTGAGGTACGAGCGAATGGCTAGTATTAACACTCTTATTACTGACATCCGTCAACTCTTAAAGGATGACAAGCGTTTCAAGGATAAGTCGCTAGAAGCTTTGCAATTAAACCTGAGTTCAGCATTAGCTTCTAGACTGGGGGAGACAAAGGGGCAACCCAAGTCTCTCCTTAGAATGTCTAACCTTGGTATGCCTTGTGATCGTAAGATTTGGTACACGGTTAATAGACCAGATGTCAAAGAAGATATTCCCCCTCACACTAGACTTAAATTTTTATATGGTGAAATAGTCGAACAGATTGTTCTAGCTATGGCTAAAGAGGCTGGTCATACAGTTGAAGGCCAGCAAGACGAGCTAGAAATAGATGGTATCCTAGGTCATAGAGATGCCGTTATAGATGGAGTAACGGTCGATGTTAAATCTGCGAACCAAAGAATGTTCCAGAAGTTTAGCAAACCAATTAAAGAACTAAAAGAAGATGTATGGTTTGCTTCGTATCTCGACCAACTCCAACTCTATATGGAAGCAGCAAAAGATGACCCAAAGGTGACTGTGAAAAAGGCTGGAGCTTTTCTAGCCTTTGATCAAGAACTAGGACACCTCAACCTTTTATTGGTTCCTAAAGAAGATGGATATAGACAGAGAGTTACTGAAAAACGAAGACTATCGGAAAGCTCTACTCCACCTGATCGAGGATTTAGTGATGAAGTGGATGGAGCCTCCGGTAATCGTAAGCTCTGCACATACTGCTCTTACTGCCAATACAAGCGAGAGTGCTGGCCAGGTCTTAGGACTTTTGTATCCTCCAGTGGACCTAAGCACCTTACTAAAGTGCAGAGAGAACCTAATATGTTGGAGATCACATGAGATATAAAGCACATGTAATTATCGAGTTTGACGCTGATCCTAATGGTGAGCATTTGCCCAACTATGATCCAGATGATGATTTGGAAGGTTTATTAAGTCAGATGGACGAAGTTGGTAGACAGAATTTAGATTATACTATTGTTTCTACTAAACTTATAAATAAAGTCCATAAGATGGACATGCACAACTAATAATGACTTTCTATAATAATAAGAAAATAAAAGAAAGCTTCACTTTGTCAAAACAATATATAAAAGCACCTAGGCAATACCTGGGGATTAGAGGTTTGACAGACAAGACTATGGCCCACTTTGATGTAAGGACCGTAGTCAATGCTCTGTCAGGTAAGTCAGAAAAACTTATCTTTCCGTATGGTGACAAAGCCCAGAAGGTTAGGGAACTCAGTAATAAGGAGTTCTATGTAACGGGGGAATTTGTAGATACTACCTTGTTTGGTATGGACAAGTTTACTCCCGGTCAATCTCAAGCCATCACCATTACAGAAGGAGAGTTAGATGCGCTCAGTGTTTTTCAGATGTTGGGGTCTAAGTACCCTGTCGTTAGTGTCCGTTCCGCTGGCAGTGCTGGCGATGACTGTAAACGAGCCCGTGAGTTTATCAATAGCTTTGAGCGTATTTATCTATGCTTGGACAACGATGTTCCTGGAGAAAAGGCTGCCAGAGATATTTCCAAACTCTTCGACCTCAACAAAGTGTACTTCGTGCAACTCGGTCCATACAAGGACGCCAACGAGTACCTAGTAGCAGGTAAAGAAAGAGAGTTTGTCGGAGCATGGTGGTCATCTAAACGGTTTGTTCCTAAGGGAATAATTTCATCTCTTGAAGATCAGTTAGCTATATTTGAAGAAGAGAGACAAAACGCTTTAGTTGACTACCCTTATCCATCATTGCAAGAGATGACATATGGTATCCGATCTAAGGAACTTAACGTCATCCTTGCACAAGAAAAGATCGGCAAGACTGAATTTATTCGCTCTCTTGAATATCATATTTTAAAGAATACAAAATTCAATATTGGGGTTGTTCACCTTGAAGAAGAGCGACAACGAACAGTCCAAGGATTCGCTGGGTTACATTTACAACAGCCTGTCCATTTGCCTGACTCTTTGGTATCTATATCAGACCAACAAAAGGCCTTTAAAGAACTTAACGACACTGGTAATCGTATTCATATTTATCCCCACTTTGGTAGTGACGACCCTAATCAAATCCTCGATATTATCAGGTCTATGGTGGTCGTTCTCGGTTGCAAGTTTATCTTTATTGATCATATTACTATGTTGGTTACTGGCTTTGAGAATGATGATGAACGTAAAAAATTAGATTATTTATCTACAAAGTTTGTTGAACTGACTAGAGAGTTAGACTTCACTATGTTTCTTATCTCTCATGTTAACGATAACGGTCAGACCAGAGGGTCTAGAAACATAACCAAAGTTGCTGATCTTATTGTCAGCTTATACAGAGATATTGAGGCACAAGATGAAAATACAAGAAATACCACATTCGTTACTGTTCGCGGGAATAGGTTTGCTGGGAGGACTGGTCCTGCTGGTTTGCTTAAATTCTCACCTACTACCTTCTCTATGAATGAGTTAAGGTATGACGAAGCTAAGGAGATAGACTGGAAAGATGAGAAGGAGATCGTATATGACGGGTAAAACCGTAGAAGGCTTTATGATCAAGGATGGTAGAGTCACTACTGATGAGTTCACCAGAGAGATCAATAACATTCTTAAGGAATATCCAGATGTCGACAAGATTGACATAAAGATCTTAGAGAAGGAGGTAATCCCTGCTACCGGTAATGTACCAGAAGATAAATAACAGACCTTTCTGGGTTAAGTCTCCTTGGGCTAAGAAGGGTTGGAAAGGCACTAACATTGGTTTAGGAAAGTATCCCTTCACTTGGAGACACCTAAGGTTCTGGAGTACTGAGGATTGGGTAGAAGTACAAGACTTCCTAAAGCAAGAATACGATACAGGTAAGATACTTTGCCCTAATGCTAAGTACACAGGAACGATACCTTACAAAACTATATTGAGACCATTAGTAGATACTGAGTTTAAAGATGTTAAGATTGTTATATTGGGACAAGATCCCTACCCTAACCCTAAGCATGCTGACGGACTGGCTTTCTCGACCTTTCCAAACGTTAAGATCCCTGGTTCGTTACAGTATATCTTCGCCGAATATGAACGTGATCTTGGCTTCCCTTATCCTAGGACCGGCGATCTATCTGCTTGGGCTAGTAATGGTATTCTTCTTCTCAATAGCGTCTGGACCTGTGCAGCTGGAAAGTCTAACTCCCATGAGTACATTAATGGCAAGACTCTTTGGCAGCTCTTAACTATTGAGATAATGCAAACTCTTGGTAAAAGAAAAGATAAGTTAGTTTATATTTTATGGGGTAAGAAAGCACAGCAGTGGAGATATATGCTGGATGAGAAGAAGCACACAGTCATAACTGGACCTCATCCTTCCCCTTGGAATGCTATTGGTAGAGAAGGCCATGCTTTCAAAGATGGTAAATACTTTACTAGAGCATGTGAAGCGTTAGGACTAGACACCAAGATTTGGAGATTACCGTGAGAAAGATGTCTAATGGTTTTCATTTTGGTTTGGAGCAGGAATTCTTCTTTATTAGTAGCTTCTCTGATTCAGAGGCAGGGCAGGAAGTCTACGAAGTTCCACCGCCAAACTGCCCCAGAGATAATGCAGGTTGGTTAGTAGAAGCCAGAGGAAGACCATTCAGAGATCCCATTGAATCTGTGTTCTCTCTGAGAGCAGACATCGACAGAATAGAAAGAAAATACTGCAACAAAAGAATGGAAGGAATGTCTCTAGTCAGAGATCGTTACCTCTGGGCTTCAGACAGACAGAAGGTTCCTATGAGGGTAAAGAATACTTGCCTTCGTAAGTATGGTCTTCCTAAGAAAGACAAACTTATAGAAAACCTTTATGAAGAAGCTCTTAATGATGATCAGTTAGAATGGGATTATGCTGGCATCCATATCAATATATCTAACATGATCAACCGTTCTCATGTTGCTGATACTATGACTGAAATGTTCGATTACGTTCCTATAATAAGATTCTTAGATGAGAAGTTTAAGAGTCAGATTAAGAATGCTCATAGACTTAGAGGTTCTTATTCTATTAAGGAGTTGGAAGG